>Ga0137399_10000402_pt1 | contig 16939 bp, 10 predicted proteins | sample czorhiz316metaG_FD_104810 | JGI IMG/M metagenome (GOLD analysis project Ga0137399, IMG submission 104810) | Vadose zone soil microbial communities from Angelo Coast Range Reserve, California, USA - czorhiz3.16 metaG | ecosystem: Environmental > Terrestrial > Soil > Vadose zone | place: USA...
CGAGCCGTAAATATCGATCACCGGCGCGATGTCGTAGTGAGATTCAACGGCCATGCCAGCGTCCCGTTTCACAGACACCAAACTTGCCATAAGGGATGGGGGAGCGGACGCGTCGGTTCCGGTGACCGGAATGTTGACAAGATCCTGCAACCGGTCTGTCCGGTATTGTGGTGTTTGGGTGGCGATCTGGTAGCTGACTCCTTGTTTTGGGTCAACCCAGAAGGTCGGCGAAGTCTGAAAGCTGCCACTGAGCGAAACCAGGAGATTCTGTGCGATGTCGTGCGCCGTGAAGCCAAGCTGCTGAGCTTTCGTGCGTTCGACTCGGAGGTGCAGATAGGGCTGATCGAAAGGCTGTTGAATCCGCAGGTCCGCCGTTCCAGGCACGTATCTGATCTGCCGGAGCAGCTGGCTTGCCCAGGCCCGGTTACCTTGCAGATCGTTGCCTGTGACCTGAATGTCGATCGGGGCAGGCAGTCCAAAGTTCAGTATCTGAGTCACCATGTCGGAAGGGAGGAACGCGAACATCACACCCGGAAACTCCCTGGCAAATTTCAGACGAAGCTGGTTGACATAGGTGTCGGTGGGATGGTGGTTTGCGGACAGAGTCACAAGGACGTCGGCGTCCGAGGTGCCCACTGGAGCAGAATTGCTGTAGGAAAGATTGATGCCGCTGTAAGGTAGTCCAATGTTATCGATGATGCTTGAGACTTCGGCTGCCGGGATTTCACGGCGAATCGAATTCTCCACCAGGTCGCACAAGAAAGCCGTGTCTTCAATACGCATCCCTGTGGGACCCCGAAGGTGAAGCTTGAAGCTGCCGGCATCGACGTTGGGGAAGAAATCCTGGCCGAGCCAAGGAATCACAATGGCCAACGATCCCAGACAGGCAGCAAAGAAAACTGTCAGAAAAACCCGCCGGTGGTGAAGACAAGCTCCCAACGCCCGGTGATAGCTTTCCCGGAATCGCTCGAACCCCACCTCGAAACGCCGCTGTAGCCGGACCAGCGGATTGCGGCTCAACCCGGCAGCGTCGTGACCAACCTTCTGGTGCCGTAGCAGATACTTGGCCATGGTCGGAACGATGGTTCGCGAGAGCACATAGGAAGCCAGCATGGCAAACACCACCGCTTCGGCCAGCGGCAAGAACAGATACCGCGCCACGCCGGAAAGCAAGAACATGGGGGCGAACACGATACAGATGGAGAGGGTAGACACGAACGCGGGGGTCGCGATCTGCATTGCACTGTCAAGCACCACCTCATCCATATCCTTGTCCGGCTCTGCTTCGCGGTTGCGGTTGATGTTTTCCACCTCCACGGTGGCATCGTCGACCAGGATACCCACCGCCAACGCGAGTCCGCCGAGGGTCATGATGTTGATGGTTTGTCCCGTGAGGCTGAGCACAATGATCGACGTAAGGATGGCAAGAGGAATAGAGGTCGCGATAATAAGCGTGCTCCGCCAGTTCCCCAGGAAGATCAAAATCATCAGAGCCGTCAGACAGGCGGCGATGAGCGCTTCCCGGACGACGCCGCTGATCGCTCCCAGAACAAAAATGGATTGATCCGCAAGGGGTTGCATTTTTAGCTGGGGCGGAACGGTGGTGGCAATCTGGGGCAGAAGAGACTTGATGCCTGAAATCACATCCAGAGTGGAGGCGTCGCCCGCCTTTTGGATCGTCAGCAGCACGGAACGCTGTCCATTCACCCGCACGATGTTGGTCTGGGGAGGGAAGCCGTCGCGCACCCAGGCGACGTCTTTGACGTAGATCGTCGTGTTCCCGACGGTCTTAATCGGTATACGGTTTAGCTCTTCCATCGTCTGCGGCGCAGCATTTTGAACATCAACGTCGTATTCCTTGCTGCCAATTTTCGATGTACCGGTGGGCAGGATCAGATTCTGCACAGAGATGGCATTGACCACGTCCAGGGCAGAGAGACCTTTCGACTGCAAGGCGGTCGGATTCAGGTCCACCTGTACCTGCCGTTGCTTTCCACCGTAGGGGTACGGCACCGATGCCCCCGGCACCGTGATGAGCCGGGTGCGAATGAAGTTGAGGCCGTAGTCGTTGAGTTGCTGCTCGGAAAGACCCTGTCCCGAGAGCGCCAACTGCAGAACAGGCACACTCGATGCGCTATAGGCCAGAACAAGCGGCGGCGTAGTCCCCACCGGTAATTGCCTCAACTGCGTTTGAGAAACCGCTGTGATCTGCGCAATGCCCCGCTCCACGCTCGCGCTTGGCTGCAGGAACACCTTGACGACAGCAATTCCATACAGGGATTGAGACTCGATATGTTGAATATTGTCTACGGTGGTGGTGAGCGACCGCTCGGTGATGCTGATAATACGGTCGTTCATGTCCTTGGGAACCAGACCGTTGAAGCTCCAAATGATGCTGACCACCGGAATGTTGATGTTGGGAAAAATGTCTGTTGGGGTACGAAAAATAGCGAGCACCCCCATCACCAGGATGAGTATCGCCATCACCACGAATGTGTAGGGCCGCCGTAATGCGAGCCGAACGATCCACATAGAATCTCTATAGAATCTCTTCTTGCTTCGGGTTACTTGCTTGCTGCAATCGACGACGCCGTGCAGGTTACCGGTGCACGCTGTGGGGTCGAGCGCACCCGGCGCAGCGACTGCCGGAGCTTGGCGCGTGCGCGCGCCAACTGGGCCTTCACTGTTCCGTGTGGCACTCCCAGAATGCGTGCGGCTTCGCTGGTGGTCAGACCATCCAGGTCCCGCAACTGGAACGCACTGCGCAACGGAGGCGAGAGCTGCACCGCCAGCTGTGTCAGGCGTGCACTGAGTTCGGAATCTCGGCACTCGTGTTCGGGATCAGGACCACGGTGCGCCAGTCGGTCGGATAGGCAATATTGCTGCCGCTCGCCGATCCGCTCGTCCAGGGACACGTGACCATGGCGTGAGCGCCTGCGCAATTGCATCCGCGCACAATTGCTCACAATCGCCGTAAGCCAGGTCGACATCTGGGACTGTCCCCTGAACTGCTCCAAGTGTTTGAAGGCGGAAAACAGCGCGTCTTGAACCGCATCCTCGGCGTCGGCTGCATTGCCTAGTACGCGATACGCGCTTCTGTAAAACGACGGGCGGCGGCGTGAGACAAGGTCCTCCATCTCCCGAGCTGCGCGTTGTCGGTCGGCGACGTCGACACTTTGTTCACCTCCGACGTATGCCTCTGAATTTTGCATGAAGTCCTTCCTCCTGGTAGGAGAACAGCAGGCACGCCACTCTCCAAACACACGCCACCCCCTAGTCCGCGTCTTTTCAGGGGAATCGATCAATTGGGCGGGGTGAGAACAGCCCCGGAACTCGCGTGCGAGTCGTGGGGTTGACAGCATGTCGGCATTTTGACTGGCTTCGATTTGGACCGAGTCGACTCCCCAGAGCGAGGGAGTGCGTCTCGTTCTCCCTGTGGTCAAGTTCGCAAGTGGCCTCAACCCGGCCGCCCGGGTCCTGCTCGCCCGTGGACCAGCCGAGACCGTGGCGAGACCCAAGCTCACGGTGAATTCCGGGCTTGCCGGACCGCCCCTCAACCAGTGGGTCGACGGGTGCCGCCGATGGAGTCAACTCGAAAGCGGAGGGAGAGGTGGCTTGGGAACGCAGAACGACCAGCGGAAGGGCCGTGGCCGCTCACCCAAACTCACCTCCTGGGGTTGTGCGTCTACCCAACAAGCAACTTATCTTCCAAACCGACTCTGCCGTAAGCGCGTTCTCCAGCAAATCGCAACCAGCATCGCGTCAGTTTTGTATTTCCCCGGAGCCGAAGCCAGCATGTGAAGAGGGATCAGGGGGGCGTTGAGCGCGCGCCCGATGAATTGCCGCAGGTCGCGAGTCGGTGGCGAAAATCTGACGGCTATGTCCAAATGCCGACGCCCGTAAGCTTTCAACGGGATTTCCAGGCCGGAACACCTGTTGTTCCAATCACCTTGCCTCTGTTCCGAACCCCAAGGTTTGGCCCCACTGTTGCTCCTGGTTCGGTTACATAGCCGTAAAGCGCGGATTGAGCTGCTCGAACAGCTATGAATGAAACACGTCTCACGCGGAGCAAAGGCAGGCAATGGACCATAAGAAAGATGGGCTTTCCCGACGCGGATTCCTGGAAATTGGTTCGGCTGCTGCAGTTAGCACTGCCGGAATACTGTTGACGGGTGCCGCGAACGCGCAATCGTCAACCCTGGGGGTGAGAACCGGAAGGTCCAGAAGTCTGACCGATCCTGGTCCCACCGATACGTTGCTGGACGCTGCCAATCCGGATTCGAACGTGCCACCGCTGACTGACGCAGGCGGTATGCCGACCTTCAAGTATCCGTTCTCACTTGCGAACAAGCGGGTGTACGAAGGGGGATGGTCCCGCGAGGTCACGGTTCGAGAGCTCCCGCTATCGAAAACGATCGCGGGCGTGAACATGAGACTGAATGCCGGTGGTATCCGCGAATTGCACTGGCATACTGCCGCCGAGTGGGCGATCATGCTCAAGGGCAGCACGCGCATCACTGCGGTCGATGACGATGGCAGAAGCTTTGTGCGAGACACACACGAAGGTGATCTCTGGTATTTCCCGACCGGTATACCGCACTCGATCCAGGGGCTCGGGCCAGATGGAGGGGAGTTTCTTCTGGTGTTCGATGATGGCAACTTCTCCGAGTATGCGACCGTACTGCTGTCCGACATAGCGGCACACACGCCGCGCGAGGTGCTGGCAAAGAATTTCGGCGTCAACCAGCCTTCCCTCGAGACACTGCGCAGAGAAGAGCTTTTCATATTTCAGGCTCCCGTGCCCGGGCCGCTTGCCACAGACCAGAAAACAGCGGCGGGAGCATTCCCTTCGTCTACCTACGACTTCTCTTTTCGAACCAAGCAACAAAAGCCGACGATGACCACGAGCAGTGGAGAGGTGCTGATCGTGGACTCGAGCACGTTTAAGGCGTCGACGACCATTGCGGCGGCAATCGTGACCGTTCATCCCGGTGGAATGCGCGAACTTCACTGGCATCAGAATGCGGATGAATGGCAGTACTACATGAGCGGAAAAGGCAGGATGACCGTCATTGACGCCGGCGCCCGCGCGCGGACTATGGACTTCGAAGCCGGCGATGTGGGTTACGTGCAGCAGGCGCTGGCCCACTATATCGAGAACACCGGAAGCGAGGATCTGCGGTTCCTCGAGATGTTCAAAGCCAGCCGCTATGAAGATCTGTCCCTTTCAGAATGGCTGTCCCATACGCCCCCCGAACTGGTGATGGCCCACCTCAATATCGACAAAGCGACCTACGACGCGATCCCAAAAGAGAAGCCGGTCATCATGCCGCGCTAAATGGGGTTATTGTCCCGTCGGCTTCAAGTTGTGCGAGAAAGGCAATCGTGGACAGGCCGGAACACGATTCTGAATCACCGAGCGAATTCCTGCCAGACCGATATTTTGCGCCCTTGGTGTCAAACCGAAGAAATCGTCGACCCACACGGTCTGGGTCGACTTGGACACCCATCTGCATGTTTCCCGTAATCACCTGACGAACAGCACCACGACAGACCTGCCCCAATTTCACCAACGTTTCTCGTCCAGGCAGCTTGTTTTCCACCACTTGCGCGCCGCGGCACCCAAGCGGACGCGGCTCCTGAGAAGCATCTACGGAAAGACTCTCACCATCTACAAGGTTCCCTGTATTTTGACCCGGTGAGGGTTCAATTAGTCTTCGCACTTACTTCGACAGGGTTGTCCCCCTTGCATGCCACCGGTCATGCTGTGCACTGTCATCCGTGACTAAGCGAATCCTGATTGCCGACGACCACGAATGGGTGCTCCGAGGACTGCGGACGCTACTGGGAGCCAATTCTGGATGGGAGATTTGTGGGGACGCCGCAGACGGGAGAGAAGCAGTCGCGAAGGCCATAGAATTGAGCCCCGACCTGATCGTGATGGATTTGGCAATGCCAGGGCTGGACGGACTGAGGGCGGCGCAGGAGATTCGCAAGCTGCTACCCTCAGTGCCGGTTGTGCTGAACACGCTGTACGGAACCGACGAACTACATTTGGAAGCCCGCAAGTATGGAATCCAGAGGGTCGTGGAGAAGGCAGAACCCGGTGCCCTCATTGCCGCTCTCGAGGAGTTGTTGGGCGGGAAGGCAATGTCCCAACCAAAGGCAACCCCGGACAAACGCTCCCCGATGCTCGCTTCACCAACTCCGACCCCAAAACCCGACGTCGCGATGACCGTGAACCCGGCGGTTCGGGCGGCAGTGAAGGTTGTGAGCGCGAAGCCCGAAGTGGAAAAATCCAAGCCCAGCGCTTCCGAGCCGTCCGATCCGCGGCCGGGAAAATCTTTGTGAGCCCGCCCCCGAACCCCGACCCATCGGCCGCTCTTTGTGTCACACTTGGAAGCGAGTGGATGGAAGTACCGCTCGTTCAGGTGAACGGCTCATGGACAGTGAAACAATACGTATCGGACGGGATCGGCTTGTGCGGGTCTTCCGTTACCTGGAAGCGCTCAATGAGCATCGGAATCCTGTCAAGCGGCACATCGGGGAACAGTTGTGGACGCTGTGGCTGAGGGAATTACCCGACCATCCCTCGGTCAGGCGCGGTAGTTCGCCGGCCGCTGAGCCCCCCGGCCTGGCCGCACGCGATGATGAGGTGCCGGCCGAGCGCCCGGATTCGGATTTCATCCTCAAGATTTCCCGCCCCCGACTGACCAGTCCACCAGCTCCTCCTGCACTGATCGAGCCGTGGCTTGAAGCCGGTTGGGAGAATCCGTTCAAGGAAGTGTCGACGCTCGAATCCCGGAACGAGACGTCGGCGGGTGGGTCTGTGCGGGTGCGCTTCACGAGCGATCCCAAACGGGGGGCGGCGCTCGACCCATGGAAGGCACGTCGTAACCAATGGGCGAACGAGGAGCGGCCCGCCCGGGCCGCAATGAAGATATTTGAGGATTTCTACGAGCTCTATGGCCGCGTGGAGCGAGAAGCCGAGCGCGTGGAAATTGTGCTGGGCGACGGGATACTCACCTGGCGGCGGCCGGAGGGGACCGTACGCCATCCCGTCTTGCTGCAGCGCCTGCAACTCAGCTTCAGCCCTTCGATCCCCGAGTTCACCCTGACGGAAACAGAACATCCGGTGGAACTCTATTCCGCCCTTTTTCAGTCGATGCCGGACGTCGATGGACGGGCCATCGGCCGCTGCCGGGACGAATTGGAGCAGGAAGGATACTCTCCGCTCGACGACGGTTCCACCTCTGCGTTTCTGCAGCGCCTCGTCGTTCAGCTGTCGCCTAGGGGCGAATTTGTGGAGACGGGAGTGCCGGAAGGGGAAACCGACAATCCTCGGGTTGGAAGAGAACCTGTCTTGTTCCTACGCCCTCGGACCCTGGGTTTTGCAGCCGCCATCGAGGCGGTGTTGGAAGATCTCCGCAATCGCAACGACTTGCCCTGGTCCCTTTTGAACATCGTGGGCCTCGAACCGCCTCCTGCAGACGTCGAGGGTCGTGAGGTCGCTTCCCAGCCCGCAGAGGATGCCGAGATCCTTCTCACCAAGCCCGCCAATCCCGAACAGATCCGGATCGCGCGCCGGATCGAGCATTCGGGCGGAGTTCTGGTCCAAGGACCTCCCGGCACCGGGAAGACCTACACCATCGGAAATCTGATCGGTCACTTGCTCTCCGAAGGAAAGAGCGTACTCGTCACCAGTCACACGACGAAAGCCCTCCGGATGGTGCGGAGCCAGATCGTGCCCGAGTTGCGCTCCCTGAGTGTAAGTCTGCTGGAAAATGACCTGGATAGCCGTATGCAGCTGGAGAGTGCTGTCAGCACCATTGCTGACCGGCTGTCCAGAACCGACGCGAAGTCGCTGGAACTCGAGGCCGACAGACTCGCACAGGAAAGAGCAGGACTGCTTGCCAGGTTGGCCGAGTTGCGCCAACAGCTGGCGGATGCACGTGCCGACGAGTACCGCGACGTCGTGGTCGGGGGAAGGGCGTGGTCACCCTCGGAGGCGGCGCGGAAGACTGCGCGCGAATCGGAGGTCCATGGCTGGATTCCGGGCCCAGTTCCGTCCGGCATCGACTTGCCGCTTTCCGGCGGTGAACTTGCGGAGCTGTATGCTACCAACCGGTCGATTTCCGCGGATGTGGAGAGCGAATTGTCGGGTCATCTGCCGGGCCCTGACGAGCTCCCGTCGCCAGCAGATTTCCAGGACTCGCTAATGAAAGAGCGCGTCTTGAACATGGCAACCGCGAGTTCCGTTCCGATCTTTGGCAGAGCGGCAACGGGTCGATCTCCGCAGATTCCCTGCAGGAAACCGCAAGCAAGCTCAAGCAGTCGGTCGACGTGCTCGCGACCAGCGACCGATGGAAACTGGCGGCCGTCTACGCGGGAAAGAATGGTGGCCCCCACCGGGAGACCTGGGAAAAACTGCTCGCACTCGTCGAGCAAGTCCATCTCGAGGCGGCGGGCGCTCAAGAGATCCTCATACAGCATGCCACCACGCTGGCAGACGAGTCGCACCTTGAGCGGCACGAGCAGACGGCAACCGAGATCCACGGGCATCTGCGCAGCGGAGGCGCCTTGGGCTTCTTTAACCTCTTGACTCACAAACGCTGGAAGCAGTTCATCCAAACCACCCGGGTGGACGGCGACCAGCCTAGACTTCCTGATCATTTTCTCGCAGCCAGTAAGTTTTCTCGGATCAAACTGCTTCGCAAGAACCTCGCCACACGCTGGGACCGTCAAATGGCTCCGTTGGGGGCAAGCCGGTCAGTCGAAATGGGGACTGAGATCGAAAAGGGCGCCATTCAGTTTTGTCGGCCGATTCGAGATTGTCTGGCATGGCATTCGCAGACCTGGAGCCCGATCGAAAAGGAAGTGAGGGAGACCGGATTTCTTTGGGACAAGTTCTTGTCCGAACAGCCCATCGCCGTTGGAGAAGATGGTGAGTTAGTAAGACTGCGAAAGGCCGTCGAGGACTCGTTCCCGCCCATACTCGCGGCGCGCTGCGACCACCTGAACTGGTCCGAGATCAACCAGAGGCTTGCCGGGTTACGCGAGCATTTGGCATCCGCGATGCGGTCGTTCGCGGATTCCCGGGCCATCGCAAGTCTGCACGAGGCGGTAGACGCGCTCGACTCCAGGGCCTATCGTCGGACCCACACACGGCTGCAGGAACTGCACGAGCTCCGCAGCAGCCTGCAACGCCGGAATATTCTGTTGGCGCAGCTTGAGGCCGCCGCGCCTGCTTGGGCCGCGGCCATCCGAGCCCGCAGGGGTGCGCACGCCAGCGCTACCGTGCCCGGAGACCCCACCCACGCCTGGACGTGGCGCCAAATCCAGGATGAACTGGACCGCAGGGCCAGTATCTCCATCGATGAACTGCAGACATCCATTGAACGAGTCGCCGCCCAGCTTCAGGCCAGGACCATTGACCTCATTGACAATCGTGCCTGGATGTTCCAGACGCGGAGGACCTCTCTTCCCCAAAGGCAAGCACTCATCGGATGGCTCGATACCATAAGGAAGATCGGCAAGGGCACCGGGATACGCGCGCCCCGTTTGCGCGCAGAGGCAGCCCACAAGATGACCGAGTGCTGGGGCGCCGTCCCGGTCTGGGTTATGCCCCTTTCGAGGGTGGTCGAGAATTTTGATACCGGAAAGTCCCGCTTTGACGTCGTCATCATCGATGAAGCCAGCCAGAGTGATGTGATGGCCCTCGTCGCACTCTACCTGGGTCACAACGTTGTGGTAGTCGGCGACCACGAACAGGTCAGTCCGTCCGCGGTCGGACAGGAGACCGCGGTAATTCAGAATTTGATCGACCAGTTCCTGCAGGGCATTCCCAACGCGCACCTGTACGATGGCCAAACCTCAGTCTACGACTTGGCTCGCCAGTCGTTCGGGGAGACCGTTCGGCTGGTTGAGCACTTTCGCTGTGTCACCGAAATCATTCAGTTCAGCAACCAACTCTCTTACGACGGTGACATTAAATCGCTGCGAGATGCGAGCCGCGTGCGGCTGAGACCGCACCTCGTTGCCTATCACGTCCCCGGCTCCACCAGGAATGGAAAAGTCAACCACCCGGAGGCCCAAGTCGTTGCTTCTCTCATAAGCGCGGCACTTGAACACCCCGACTACCAGATCAACGAGTTCGGACGGCCATCCAGTTTTGGTGTCGTGTCCCTTGTGGGCGAGGAACAAGCTCTGGAAATCGATCGCCTCCTGAGACTGCATCTTGCTCCCGATCTGTACGAACGGCATCGCTTGCTGTGCGGAACCTCGGCGCAATTTCAGGGAGACGAGCGCGATGTGGTTTTCGTGTCCGTTGTGGATACCCCCACAGGCGGAGCGCTCTATCTTCGTGATCAGCAGATGTTCAAGCAGCGGTACAACGTAGCCGCCAGCCGGGCGCGGGACCAGATGTGGGTCGTCCACTCCCTGGACCCGCGAACCGACCTTCAACCGGCCGACTTGCGGCGGCGCCTCATTGAGCACGCGCAGGCACCTGATCTGCTCACGAGAAATCTCGACGACAAAGAACAAACCGTCCAGTCCGGCCTCGAGCGCGATGTCATGAAGCACCTGGTGGAGGCCGGCTACCACGTTGTCCCGCGCTGGAAGGTCGGATCGCGGAGCATCGATCTGGTAGTGGAAGGTAACGGTAAGCGCCTGGCCGTCGAGTGTGATGGGGACCACGATCTCCCGCTCGAAAAGCTCCGCGAGGACATGGAGCGACAGTTCATGCTCGAGCGACTCGGATGGACCTTCGCACGGGTGCGGGGCAGCATCTTTTTCCGCGAACCGGATCGGGCAATGAAGCCCGTCTTCGACAAACTGCGATTGCTCGACATTCCCGCCCAGGGCCCCACCTCGGACAAGGTCCATGGGTCATCGCCATTGGGTGAATTGACCGAGCGCGTCATACGCCGTGCCGGTGAACTCCGTGAGCAGTGGTCTGCCCCCCGCGACAAGCACCGCCTTCGATCGGTCCCCCCTGCCTCGATTCGGTGAAACGCCAAGCGGGTGGCCGAATCCCCGGGCATCCGCATTTGAGACCACAAGACCTGCGCGATTTCACCGCATCTCTAGTTCACGACAAGACTCACGTTCGTATTGTGGCTCAGATTTCCCGCTTTACCCGTGATCGTGAGAACGTAATTCCCCGCAGGCGTTCCGGGAGGCAGAGCCGGTGTTACGGTGATTGGGTCCGCTCGCGTCACACCCGCATAGGAGGCAGAGATGGCAATCGATGTGGCAGTGGTCACCGTGCTGGTGTTCACGGTGAAGGTCGCGCTGGTCGCTCCCGCCGGGACCGTCACGCTCGCAGCTACAGTGCCGACGGCCGAGTTGCTACTGGCCAGGGAAACGAGGGCACCGCCATTCGGAGCGGGCGCACTTAGCATTACGGTGCCTGCCGAGGGAGACCCTCCAACGACACTGCCAGGGTTCAGCGTGAGCGAGGTGAGGGTTGGACCAGAAGGAGGTGTTGGCGTCACCGTGAGCGAAGCGGTTTGTTGGGACGCGCCGGACAGCGAGGCAGAGATGCTGACCTGGGTCGAGTTGGCGACCGAGGCCGTGGCGACCTGGAAGGTGGCGATCGCGGTTCCAGCAGCGACGGTCACACTGGCCGGGACGCTGGCCACCGAGGTGTTGCTGCTTCCCAGCGAGACCGTGGTCCCACCGGGAGGAGCTGGGCCACTCAAGGTCGCCCTCCCCGTCGAGGAGCTCCCGCCGTTGACGCTGGTTGGATTCAGCGTGAGCGAGGAAAGCGTCCCAGAGCCAGGCTGCACAACGGTGACTTTCCCGTTGCCCCCGCAGGAGTTCGTGCCCAGAAAAACCGCCAGCAGGCCGAGCGCGGCAGCCAGACCGGGGCGCCGACGCTCCAGCCTCTGACAAAGCAGGAGCCAGGCGAGCCCGCCCGCCAAAAGCCAGACCGACAGCACTGCCAGCTCCCACGGGAGCCGAATTCCCGGTCCCCGCGCTGCGGGTACCATGGCCGCGCGGGCCGTGGTTTGCACCGTGACGGTTGCGCTGGTTGGGTTGCTGCCGTCGAGCGTCACCGACGGAGGCGTGATGACGCACGTCGCAGCGATCGGAAAACCGCCGCAACTCAGCGTGACCATCTGAGTGAAACCGCTGATTGGGGTCAGGGTGAGGGTGTAGGCTGCCGACTGTCCAGCGTTGACCGTTGTGGTGGGCGGGTTCACCGAGAGAGAGAAGTCTGCGGGTGATAGGGCCTGCAGGGCCAGAACAAGGTCCAGGCGGCCATTGCCCATGTCCGCGCCAACCGCGACTGCGTGAGCCACCGCCGCAGCGGCCTGAGACTCATTTGTCCCGGGTTGCTTACTCCGCAGCAGGGAGGACCCGCCGGAAGTGAAGGGCGCACTGAATGACGTTCCCCAGCCGGCAGCGTAGGTGCTGAACGGGTAGGTCGTGACAATGCCTTCCCCAGGAGCGGCGACCCAGACGATAGCGTCGCCGTAGTTGGAGAATGACGAGCGCATGTCCAGATCGTTGGTGGAAGCGACTCCCATCACCTCGCTTTGCAGCGCCGCCGGGTACACGATCTCCTTCTGGCCGTCGTTGCCTGCAGACGCAGCACAGATCAGTGCCGACTGGTTGGCGTGAGCGAGCGCCGACACCAACTCCGGGGAATTCGTGGTGAGGTCGAAGCTCATGTTGACGATGTTGGCGCCGTTCTGGATCGCGTAGTAGATCGCGCGCACAATGTCGGAGAGGTACCCTGTGCCGTCGGAATGAAAGGCCTTGAGCGGCAACAGACTCGCTTTCGGAGCCACTAAATGGAGGACCCCCATCACCATCGTGCCGTGACCGAATGCCGCATACTTGGCGTTGGTGTCCAGGATGGCTGCCGAGGACTGGTCCAGAATCGCCGCGCTGGATTGGTTAACCACCGCTGGCGGACACGTCGAAGGCGGGCAAGGAGGCGGGGGGGAGGAGAAGTCCGCGGGTGACAAGTCGTTCAGCTCCGAGGCACCCGGTTGGTTGCGCGTGAAGTCGTACCCCTGGAGAAGCACACCTGCCAAAGCCGGGTGACCAGGATCAACTCCGGTATCGATGTCGGCGACAATCCCGCTGCCGGCAACCTGAAACTGGCTCTGAGCGGCCTGGACGCGAACGATTTGTGCTGCCGGTTGATTGACGTAACCGTTCCAAACCGTCGAAGTGTAATACGTGATCGGAGTCGAGTCGGAGAGGGCGGCGGGCGGTGTGGTCACGCGATTCAGGCCGCCGAGCAGGCTTATCAGCTGGTCCAGTTCGGCATCCACGATCCCCGGGAGCGCGCGCAAAAGGTTCAGGAAAGTCGTCGCATCCAGCGGAGTGGTGACGAGGAAGGTCTGGTTCAGGGGATCTCCCAACCCGCCAACCACAGAGCAGTTCTGGAGCAGGGGAAGACCGCAGAGCTGCTGAAGCCCCTGAAGGCCGAGAGTTGTCCGAACGATGATCCGGCTGTCAGCCTTTGCCGGCGTGACCCAGAGCACCACCAACAGCGCGGCGAGAAGGCACGCACGGTGTTTCAGGACGCACTCTCCCCTTGCACGCTCGTTCCACATCTTGGTTCGCTCCTGTGCTCCGGCGTGGCCCTTCGCCGAACTGTCCCCGCTTCGCTGGCTTTGATCATCGACCAGACCCGCAAGGATCCGAACAACCCGCCCGTTTCGGGCCGCGCATTTTTCTCGTAAGAAATCCGGGCTCACGAGTTGGCGGCTCATTCGCTCCCTGCAGAGTTGGAAATCCTTGACCTCAGGTACGGGAAGAGTGACTTCCTGCGCCCATCGATTTCCCCTTGTGGTCGAGAAATGCCAGTCCCTCCTCCAGGTCCAGGGCCGTCGCCACTCCTTCCAGATTTAGCCCCAGTTGCACCATGGCGAAGGCCACTTCAGGTTGGATACCAACAATCACAGTCTCGGCCCCGCGCAATCGGATCATGTATGCGAGGTCACGAAGCGTGCGGGATGCGAACGAGTCCATCACATCCAAGGCGGTCACATCCACGATGACTGCTCGGGAGCGAAATTTTCCCACCCGCTCGACCAGGGCATCCCGCAGATAAGTCAAATCGGCATCCGTCAAAGCGGCCTGCACGGTCGCGATCAGATAGTGCTGCTGTTTGAGGATGGGGACTTCCATGGCTCGCGATTCCTAGGCCTGCGGCGGGTCTTCCACGGTGGAAATTACTCTGTAGCCCAATAGCCGCTCGGCCTCTTCAATGCCACCTTGCAGGTCGCCGACCGTGTGCATCTTCCCCAAATCCACGCCGATGGTGACCAGAGTCTGGGCAATTTCCGGCGACAGGCCCGTTACAATGACCATCGCCCCGAGGAGCCTGGAGGCTTCCACGGTCTGCACGAGGTGGCTGGCGACGATGGAGTCCAGGGCGGCGACGCCCGTGATGTCAATCACCACCACCTTGGCGCGATTGGTGCGGATGCCGCGCAGAAGCTGTTCGGTCAACTGGCGCGCCCGCTGGGGATCTATCGCCCCGATGATAGGGAGGATGAGGAGGCGTTCGCGCACCTGCAGAACCGGAGTCGAGAGTTCACGAATCGCTTCCTGTTGCTCGCGAATGATGCGTTCACGCTCCTGGACAAAGCCAACTGCGACCGTGTTCGCGATGCGGTTGGCGGCGGGCTCGTAAGCATCCAGAATGCTGTTAAGCTTGTCGAAGTCGTCCTGATACTTGGCGAACAGAGAGCGTGCCAGTACATCGCGCAGCAGCAGGACGATCCCAACGACCTCGTCGGTTTCTACGCCTCGCGGGATCACCCGCTCCGACAGGTTGCGAGCGTAGGCCTGCAAAGCTTCAAACGTTCCGGTCTCCACCGCTTCCACGTAATTGTCGTAGACAGAAGTGGCCTCGGCGAAAATCTCGTCCTCACTCATGGCCGTCAGCAGTTGCGCTTCCTGGATACGGCGGGCCCATTCCTGACGAAGCTGGGTGCGGTTTTGGCGAAGATGGGCGACCAATTCGCGCAAGAGCGCCGCCGTAAACTCAGTCGCGTGCTGACTCTTGAAAGGTTGTGCGGGGACGTCGGTCTTCATGACGACCTTCATGAGGTAGGTCTCCTGAACTGAACTCGAGCAATCGGATTGAAACCGCAGCCACCAGCTCCACCCACGCAGCACCAAAGGCGTCGGGACAGGTGGACCGACACCGTGGTGCCCCAGAAGCGGGAAGGCCTCGCCCCGACCGAACCCACGTTCCTAGGAAGCCGAGCGGAGGCACACGGCGAGTCAAGTCAAGGCTGGTGAGAAACTACCTAAGTTGGCACCTGGGAGCAATTAGGCGGATACATGCAGAAATCGGGGGAAAATACCTCAGTCGGGGTAGGGCAAAGACCCTATTTGCGCGGAGCAAATACCAACCTCCGGGAAAACGGGCCGGGCGAGGCCGAAACCGGAGCGTCGGGGGAAACCGTCGGTTGAGCACTGCTCGAAGCCGGCCTTGCCACCCCGGGCCGCAGAACCCCGGATTGTCAGCAGCTTATACAACTCGCCGGACCAGGGCGGCTGTTAACGCACCCGCGTAGGACGCACGAGGACAAGGCCTTGAGCATTGGCCGGTTCGATCGTGTCGCAGGACCCTTTAGGCGGCTGCTGTGGAAGACCCGCCACCCACGGGAAGACGAGCCGTCACGATCGTCCCACTGCCCTCGCCCTTGGAATGAATTTCCAAGGTTCCGCCGATTTGCCGGATTCTTTCACGCATGCCGCGAATTCCGACTCCGGGCGTGCCAGCCGCGGCGAGTTGACCGAGCTTTTCAGGCGATATGCCTTTGCCCTTGTCCTCTACTTCCACGCAAACGAACCCGTCGCCATGAGCAATGCGGACGTCTGCGGTCGGGCTTTCCGAATGTCGGTGGATGTTTGTCAGACATTCTTGGACCGTTCGGAAGATGGCCGTTTCCAAGTCCCTCGAAAGGCGCTCGAAGTCCCTGGGCAGGTCGAGCCGGACCTCGACACTGCTTCGCTGCGCAAAGCCATCGATATACCAGCGAATCGCTGACTCAAGACCAGCCTCGTCCAGTAACGGGGGGTGCAGCAAGTGAGAGATGGTGCGGACCTCCTTATTCATTTCCTGAACCAGGCCCTGGCTCTCGTCGAGTGTTCCCGCCGTTTTGGCTAGCCGCTCGATGTCGGTCCGTACAACAGACAGATTCATTGCCAGAGCCGCCAGCATCTGTCCCACACTATCGTGCAATTCGCGCGCGATGCGTCGCCTCTCCTCGTCCTGCAACTGGAGTAGCCGGGCAGACAATTCACGGAGACTCTGATTGGCGCGGTTGAGTTCAGCGGTACGCTGTTGGACGCGATCGTCTAATTTTTCGAGTGCATTCTTCGAGCATTCCAGCTGCCTGCGATTCGCTTCTCCGAGTGCCACGATGGCGGCGGAAGCCAGCAAGAATACAATCACGCCGACCAGATCAGGCGCGTTCACGACACGAAGCGTTGGCGAGGGCGCCACGAACCAGGAATGCGCTCCAGCCAAAGCAGCCACCACCGCGAAACCTGCGAGTATCGCGCCCGAATACCAGGCCGCGAAGGCTATCGCTGGAAACAGCGTAATGTATGGCAAGGAAGTCCCAAGAAATGGACTCAATGCACGGCGCACTACCAAGGCGACGACAACGGTCAGGAGTGTGACTGCGCCACGCTTGAACTTGTTGTTGGATTCTTGCGTGAACAGCGAATTGTCGGCGTCGGCTGCAACCGATGCCCCTGGGGGAGACAAATCCGACGGTCGTCCGTCGGCTGGCGCCAGGATTCCGCTGAGGCTGACAATTTTGGACATACCTGCCTCCTCGTGGTTTTTCGGAATGTTGACGAGGACGGCGCGCTGCCACGACTGGTCCTGAGTGATTGGGCGACGATAACACGAGGGGGCGGAAGTTCGCCAGCGCTTGGGAGGTTTGTC
>Ga0137399_10000403_pt1 | contig 16913 bp, 17 predicted proteins | sample czorhiz316metaG_FD_104810 | JGI IMG/M metagenome (GOLD analysis project Ga0137399, IMG submission 104810) | Vadose zone soil microbial communities from Angelo Coast Range Reserve, California, USA - czorhiz3.16 metaG | ecosystem: Environmental > Terrestrial > Soil > Vadose zone | place: USA...
CGCGCGGACGGGCTTCTAGGGTTTCGACGCTGCCGGGGTAACCGGGCGGGCTGTCAAATTACAACGCCAACGATCAACTCAGTACAGGAGGAATGCGCTTGGCGATTGCGCGCAAATATAACCTGAACGTCGTCCATGACTGCTAGACAATTTGCCTTGAAGACACCCGCTGCCATCTTCTTCATCCGGAAAAGATCCAGCAGATCGCATTATCGGAGCCACTCCATCCGGTGAGTAGATCATGAAAGGCGCGGCCTAGCGCTTAGTTCTGTTTCTTGGCGAGCCCTCGATTTGGAATTCAGACCCGCCTTTTCGCCACATATTCCAACATCCGCAAAACTACCCCTGTCCACTCCGCAGACTCTCTCCGGTTTCAATCCTCGTAAGTTAGCCATTTCTCCCCAACAGAAAAGTGTGATTCGGCCGAGGAGTTCTCTCCATTGGAATGCGGAAACCACAACCCGGCGGAAGGAGGAACGCATGATGCGTTGCCCTTCCCAATCCCATCGGCTTGTTTTGCCGATCTTCTCTCATAATCGGACGAGCTTTCAGCGAGGTCCTCCGCTCGATGGCTCCCTCGATTCCGGCACTTTTTCCACGACAATTCTCATGGCTACACCGGTCACCCTGCCTATGATTTCTGCCTGAGAGGGGTAGTCAAATCGGCGAACATCCTGGTGGGAATGAGGGTGGGGAATTACGATCAGCTGACCCCGATCCACCTGGCACCAACTGCAAACGTAACCGTTTCGGAGTTCCACGAAGTAGATGGGACGGTCGAACTCCGACTTCCATTTCTCCGTGCTGATCTTTCTTTGATTTGCGTCAATCTCCACAAGCGAACCGGGGCGGATAAGAGGGAAGAGCGTATAGTCTTCCAGCCCGATATAGCCGTATACGGATTTGCGCAAATCCAGATGTCGCAAGAAACCGACGGGGATCTCATCCCACTTCTCAACGACCCGCGCAAGCAGGTTCGTTCTCTCCAGCCGGAACTCGGGCTTGAATTGCACTGGCAGCGGCACCTTCTCCAAGTCGAGGTCGGTTCCGCTGTCCAAGAGATGTGTTCGCGGAACCCCAATGGACAGGCGATGGCGGCTCAAGTCGCCAAGCGGCAACCCGAAATACGAGAGCAGCTCTGTGATTCTGCGATTATAGATTGTGCTAAACGTATGGAATTTGTAGATGCTTGGCGTAAATTTGCCGTTTTCAATGTCCGTCACCCACGCGTGGGACAGATAATATTCGCGGCTATGCCTTTCGTCCGCGATTTGCTGACTTTTCGCTTCTACGTCACGCGTGGTTAGTCCCAGACGCACCCGCAGTTCTTTCAGCCTCTCTCCAGCACTGGGACTCAGTTTACGTGCGTCCATTGGCGGGAATCCTACGCCGGTAACTCGGTTATGTCCAGCTACGTAACTCATTTATTATTCATACATAGGGGTGCCTCGAATTTTTTAAAATCTCGCGACTGGTCGCAATTGCGGCCACTGGAGCAATTGTTTCCACCCTGGACGGAATCTTGGCTATACGGCCAAGGGCTAATGTTCCTTCGAATGGACCGGGCCGAACAAGTACGGCAAATTCTTACGACTAGAGGTCTAACTCTCTACCGCGTATCTCAGCAGTCCGCCGAAATCTTCGGCCGTTCCTCCCGGTTCTATATTCCACACAACTTGTATTACGACGTCGCAGATCCTTCTTTGATCCCAACCATTCATCAGATGCTCGCTCTCAGCCAGATCACAAACTATCGGTTGTACGACTGGCTGGCAGTGTTCGGATTCGACCTGGACCACATTTCCCGGCTTCAGTTGTTGATTCCCAGGCAGCGGACAACGCTCTTGGACTCCTCGGTCTACGACGCACACGCTTGGATTCCCTGGTTTGCCGACAGGCCCAACACAGGGCCGGTAGCGCCGATCGCTCCGCTGGGACAGTTCCTGGCTTCAGCAACGCCGAGGCGTGCAGCGGAATTACTCGCGTTCAGCAAGAGAAGATTTCTTTATTGCAAAGTCGGGGAAGGAGACGTGCATGCGTTTCCACACCTTGCGCCAGGCAGCGTCGTCAGAGTGGATGAACGGCGTTCTGAAGAGCTGTTGTCCGTCACAAAGAGCAGTGCTGAAAAAAGGCTTTTCCTTGTGGAGCATAGCTTCGGATTCACCTGCTCACAGCTCGTGGTACTCGAAAAAGACCGGATCATGCTGCCTTCGCCGGAGCGGCTTTGTGCTCCGACCGAGTTGCGGCTCGGCAAGGAAGCCCGAATCCGCGGCGTGGTGGACGCCGAACTGCGGTCCATTACGGGTCACCAGAATGTCCGAATGCCGCATCGATCAGCCGCTGTGCCCAAGCTACGCTCTCTGAACGCGCCAAAGCCTGATGCCGATCTCAAAGACCTTCTCAGCGGCTCTCGTTTGCACGTGGGGCTGTCCTTCCGGGAGGCATCCGGCATGAGCCGGTGGATCGCGAGCACACTCTCGGACCAGCTCTTTTTTGCGGCGCCAAGCACTCTTTCCGACTACGAAACGCTCTCGGCTCCGCCGCGGCACATCCAAAAGATCATCACGCTGTGCGTTCTGTATTGCATCGACTTCCAGGAATTTCTCCGCGCTTGCGGTCTTTCACTCGACCAAAATGGCCACGAGCCGATCCCCGACGAGCTTGTCCCTCGGCAGGTCCCGAATCGAAGCCCCGGTCTCCACATTCCAAACCCGGGAAAAGTGTCGGCAGAATACGGCGGTTTCCTCGACTCCCTCCTCAAGCAATGGGAAGAGGTACCGCTTTTCCTGAGACATTCGCTCAACGAATTTGCCAATCTCAGAAGCTTCTCTCTCTCGGATGTATTTTGGGTGGGAGGGGATGAGGCCCCTATCCATCCTCTGCTCATCGACGCCGCATTTGTTGTCGTCAACCGCCGCGTCAAGAATCCCGCCCAATCCAAAACCGCCTGCGAACCGCCGCTGTGTCTTGTTCTCAAACGCGACGGCAGCTTTCTGTGCGGTTGTTGTGCTCGACATCAGGGCAATCTTGTCGTCCGCGCCTATTCCGGCGGACGGCTCGCCACGCAGCAATTCAGGATTGGGATTGACGCGGAGGTAATCGGACGGGTAACGACGATTTTAAGGAAGCTTCTTTGACAATCCGCCAAGAGTGTCATGACGACTGCCTATCAGACTGCCTCGGCAGCAGGGAGGCGGGGTAAGGCCAAGCTGCGTAAGGGCTGAGCACCAGCTTGCGATCTTCCTCACCATTTTCACAGGTGCAATCTTCTTCGGGGATGGTTCTTCCGGCTTAGGAATCGCAAAGACTCGATGCCGGTTCGTGAAGTCCGTAACCTAGCGGCGGGCCATTTTCTGGGCCATGTGGAGCACCAGCTTGCGGTGTTCCTCATCAGTCTTGCTCAACACGCGGCGAAGCTTGCTCAGAAACCGCGCATCTTTTCCGGAGCTACCCCAAGCGATTTCGCCAGTCTTGCGCTTGGGAAGACGCGGCAGCTTGGGCGGCTCATCGCCATCGTAGAAAAGCTGGTACATGGGAATTTCCAGAGCCCTAGCCATTTTCTCCAGCGTTTCGATGGCGGGAATGGTGTGGTTGTTTTCGACACGGGAGACATAGCACCGGATCAAGCCCGTGCGCTTTTCGATGTCGCCTTGGGAGAGATTCTTTTCCTCGCGGAGTGCGCGAAGACGGTCGCCTATGATCATAGCGGGATTATTCCATTGAGGTCCTTGCAAAGCAAGTGAGGAAGGCATCGCCGAAACTGGCAGGACAGTCCCATTACCACGGTGTGAGTCTAATTGTCTTACCCCTTTACAGCAACGTGAAGCTGTCACCCCATGCAGAAGGAGACATTTACGCTGAGTCAGAAGGAACTGCAGCGAGTGAGCGTAATCTGCGCGTGCATCAAGGGAGACTTAGCGTGAGCCAGCGCCGCTGAACGCCTTTCCCTGAGCGTGCGCCACACTAGACGCTTCTCTGCGAAAACTCTGTGAAGTCGAAATTGTGAGTTGGCGTATGTCCTCTACCAGCAGGGACAGCTCGAACCAGCCACTGATCATTGGACCATGGCGACTCGGCTGGACCCTACTTCGCCTCGCGCTTTTGCAGGCCTAGCACTCTCGCAATTCAAGCACGGTCAGGAAGAAGAAGCACTCAAGTCGTTTGACAAGGCGCTCATGTACGACCGGCGGCTTGCAGACTCGAGATTCCTCGAGAGCGATAAGGGCCCCAAATGGTCCGGTCGACTGCTTCAAGACTTCGGGCAACTGCTTGCCAAAGTGCCCAAACCGAACTACCCCTAGTATGGAATGTGCCGTTCTGCGCAGGAATATGACATGAATAGGGATTTTTGCGCCCGTGGAAGTCAAAGCGGATTCAGTCGGGAGAAAAGCGGATAGGCCGATTGGACCAAGCCGTGCTTCGAGAGCGGGAAACGGCTCTCCTCGGACGTTCATTGCCCCGGATCGATAAGAACCACAAAGGCCGGCCCGGCCTCCTTGTCTAGTTGTAATGCCAGAGCGTCGGCGCTCTCCAGGTTTGGCTGAATGCCCACTAGAACCCTCCAAGTCTGATCCCGGTCGCGAAAGGCCAGTCTCGCAGTTCCGTATTTCCGCTCTATCCGCGCTCGAAGGTCGGCTGCTTCCAGCCGGTCCGAAAACGCTCCGATCTGAACGGCATACAGTTCTACGACGCGCGTGGGCGGAGTACGGATTATCTCTAGGCGGACGTTGGTTATTCCCTGCATGGAGATGGCCTGAGCCGCTGCATGGGAGAGATCGATGATGCGGTCACGGACAAAGGGTCCTCGATCGTTGATGCGTACTTCTACCGTCTGTTTGTTCGCCAGGTTTTCGACGTGAACCACGGTTCCTAAAGCGAAGGTTCGATGGGCTGCAGTCATTTTCTCCATATCGTAGATTTCCCCGCTCGCCGTGGGCCGGCCATGGAAGGGGTGGCCGTACCAGCTCGCAATACCGACCTGCGTTGTCCGGCGTGGCTCACCGGACTTCTTGGTGCAGCCGGTCAAGCACACGACAGCTACTAACACCGAAGAAAAGACGCTTACGGGTTTATTCGATGACATGAAAAGTGGACTCCTAGTTTGGTGTTTGCGTCCTGGATTATAAGGCTGAGGAGTGAGGTGGGGTAGATGTAACGAATACGGCTCCTGATTCACTATAAGCGTGTGAGGCAACTAAGTGCATGACTCTACCCCATAGTTTCCTGTTGTGCCGCGAAAAATGTTGTTCTAACATACGTCAAATGTTTCGGGCATCTTCCCGAGCCATCGTGCTGCCCGGTTTGCCTTGGGTAGAAGAAATTTTTCTTCGCAGTGGTAACAAGCGGTTCTCCAGTTCCGAGGGTGGAGGTGATTCACTCTCCTTGAACAACTCAAGATTACTTCCAGGTTCGAAAACCGCGATGAGCGGAGGGCTCCATGCAAAGTTTCGGTGACTTCGTTTCCGATGCCAGGGATTTTCCTCTCCGCGTGACAGGATCCGACCGCCTGCACCGTCCGGGAAGCCCTAGACAGGATGGGAACTCTTTTCGGGGCACAAGGGCAATGCCCGTATTCCTCCTGTTCACGATTGTCGCGGGGGCTTTGGGCTGCGCTGGCTGTGCAAAGAAAGTTGTGGTTCCCGATGTTGTGAATCAAGACCTCGATCAAGCAGAAAAGGCGCTTGCAGTCGTAGGGCTCAAGCCTGGCGCTATCAGCGGCGCTCCGGGCACCGGCGCTTACGTTGTGTCGGAAAGCCCGGCTGCTGGCCAGCAGGTTGCTGCCAACTCGAAGGTAGATCTGAAAGTGGAACTGCCCGTGTTGGTTCCCACTCTGACCGGCAGGAACATCAGCGATGCGGTCGCACTGTTGCAGGGGCTCGATTTGAAGCTCGCGTTTGTCAGCCAGTCCACGATCAATCCCTTTGGAAAAGCCAAGGTGGAGCAGCAGGTCCCGGCGCCCAACTCTCCCGTGCGCCGCGGCGGGGTGGTGACGCTTACCGTGTCGCGGCCACCTGACATCGAAGGGCTACTTGGCCTGGTAGCAAAGGAACCCGCTTATCAGAGCTTGAAACCTGAGTACAAGACCTTTCTAGATGCGTTCCTAGGTAACCCGAGTGTTTCCAGGAGCATGGATAATCCGAGCACTCCAAGCACACCTACTAAGTAGAAGGTGTCTTGAAAGGTGAGCGTAAGAGTTGTGCAGACGTGGACGGATCACCCGTAAATGGCAGAAGAATTCGATGAGCGACTGAGGAGCTGGATCAGCGGGGAGATACCAGGGGCTGAGGTTTCCTTAGCCGCCCCGAAGGGCCAGCCTGGTGGTCGTGGTGTGGGGTTGTATTTATTGGAGCTGATGCAATCACCACCACCGAGCACGAATCGGCGGCCACCTCTGCAACTCGCTTTGAGATACCTAATCACGGCCTGGTCGGACAAGCCTGAGGACGCTCATCAGATCTTGGTCCAATTGATCTTCGCTGCGATGGAAAACAAGGATTTTCAAGTGGAATTGGAGCCGATTCCCCTGACCGTCTGGACGGCTTTCGGCGTGCCTCCGCAGCCGTCGTTTGTCTTGCGTGTGCCGTTACGGCAGGAGCGGCCCCAGCCGCAGACAAAACTGGTGCGCGAACTGAGGATTCAATCGTCGCCAGTCGTCAGTTTTCACGGGTTGCTTCTTGGGCCCGGAGACGTGCCGCTCTCCGATTGCCGGATCGAGATGCCGGCCTTGCGTCTCTCCACCTGCACCGATTACAAGGGCAGGTTCTATTTTCCGAGCGTACCCGCGGCGGGAAACAAGCAGCTCCTCGTCAAAGCCAAGGGGCGCGAGCTTCCCGTCGACAGCGAGGATAATCACTCGGACAGCAGAACACCGCTGGTAATACATTTCAGTTTAGTGGAGGAATGAAATGCCTGAAATAAGAACTCCCGGTGTTTTCATCGTGGAAGTACCAGGGCCCAAGACCGTTCAGGCTGTCGGGACCAGCGTGGCGGCCTTCTTGGGTCAGGCTCCGGACGCCGGCGCACATCTGAACGAAGCGGTTGCCATTAACAATTGGTCGCAGTTTTGTGCGGAGTTTGCCGCCGGGGATAACGTGCGCAGCACCTTTCTTTCCCATGCTGTGAACGGATTCCTGCAAAACGGCGGCAGCCGCGCCTTCATCGTGAACATTGCCGATGGTGACGCAATCGCTGGTACCGACGGGCCGCGGACGGGGCTGAAGCTGCTGGATGAGATTGACGAAGTGTCGATCGTGGCGGCTCCGGGGCGAACCGACGCCGCATCTCACGAGGCCTTGCTGTCGTATTGCGAAAAAGCGGGAAACTGTGTCGCCATTTGTGATCCGCCGCTGGACGTCAAGAACACGGAGCTTCTGAAGATTGTGGCGACGGCCGCGGTTCCATCTCCAGCGAAAGGCAAAGATAAAGACAAGGATAAGGATAAAGATGCTGGAGGCGCCGCGGACGCGGCTGCAAAGCCCGGGGGAGGATTGCGTCCCCGCCTTTGCGGATACGGTACATTCTATTTCCCGTGGATATGGGTAGCGGACGCACTGAATCCCAAGGGAGACCTGATTGCCGTTCCGCCTTCAGGTCACATGGCCGGCATCTGGGCCAGAACGGATGGAAAAATTGGAGTGCAGAAGGCCCCTGCGAATGAGGCGGTTTTCGGCGCCCTCAATCTCAACTACCGGGTGACCAGCGCAGAACAAGCAGATCTGAATTCCAAAGGGGTCAATGTCATTCGCTTCTTCTCGACCGAAGGCATTTTGGTCTGGGGCGCGCGCACTCTGGCAGAAGAATCCAGCGAGTGGCGATATCTCAATGTGCGCCGACTGGTCATTATGATTGAAGAATCCATAAAGCGGGCCACGCGCTGGGTAGTCTTCGAACCCAATGACCGCACTCTTTGGAAGACGATTCGAAGCGAAATTACGGGGTTTCTGACGAGTGTCTATCGGGACGGGGCACTGATGGGTGCTACTGCCGAGGAGGCTTTCTTCGTAAAGTGTGATGAGGAAACCAACCCCCCAGAGAGCATCGATATGGGGCAAGTGAATACGGTCATCGGCATCGCGCCGGTAAAACCGGCGGAATTCGTGATTTTCAAGATTGGTCAATTTGCCGAGGGTTCGAAAGTCGAAGCACTCTGAGTTGAACGTGTAAGGAGGCGTCCATGGCAGAAGCGGCTGCGAAAGCACCTAAAGCCCAGTCCGGACTGGGGGTATCTGTCGATCCTTTCCTCACCTTTAATTTCAAGCTCATCATATTGGGTATCACTGAGGCGCACTTCACGCAGTGCAGTGGTCTGGGAATAAGGATCGATTCTATTTCTTACGTGGAGGGAGGCAGTCCAGTGGAGCACCAGATTCCCGGACAGGCGCACCATGACCCGGTCACGCTGCAGTACGGCTTCACCCAGTCGCGGGAGTTGTGGGACTGGATGATGAGCGCAGTGAAGCCGCCGGTGCAGCGAAAGAACGTTCAAATTCTAGTATTGGATGCGGACGGGATCACCGAAAAGGTGCGCTGGACACTTTACAACGCGTGGCCTGCCGTGTGGCGCGCGGCGCCACTGAATTCGATGAGCAGCGGAGTGGCCATTCACACCCTGGAACTGGTTTATGAAACCCTGGATCGGCAGTGAAACACAGCCCGCAAAGCCGGACGAGTCCTCGCTCAAGGCCTTGGCGCGGAGGTTGCGGGACTGGCTGAACGGGTTTCTGCAGGAAGCCGAGAGTTCTGGATCTGAGGCGCACGGCGAAGCGTCGCCTTCCCCGTCTGGTGCGTCCTATCCGGGCGCCCGAGACGAAGGCTCCGAGACGATCTCAGTCACCGAGGAACAGGCTCCTCCTTCATCCCAGAATCTATTCGATCCGGCAGTTCCGCCGGAAGAATGGTTGAGGCTGGTCCGGGAGGGCGCGCCGAAATTGCTGCTTAGGGTAGAGGAGGGTGGGACTCCGTGGCAAGGACTCCGAGGCGCAGCGATGCAAGGCGAACCGCAAGAAAACTGGGGCGGGACTCCTCCGGATAATCTTCCGTCTTCAATACCAGGTTCACAAGAGGCCGAGAAACGTCCGGACATTGCCGGGCTTCCTTCCGCGAGCGCCCATAGTTCGAGCGAGTCGATGTGGGAGCGTCTTAGGCAACGGTTAACCGGCGAAGTTTTCAGGCGCAAAGTGGAGCGTGCGATTTCAAGACAGCACCTTGCCGAGTCAGAGAACAAACAAACCGTTCCGATCCTTCGACGGCCCGAGTCAGCCAGCCAGGCTTCGTCAGACGATTCTCAGCCTCCACGGGTCGATGCCGACTCTAAGCTGCCGAGTCTTGGGAATCGTAAAAACGTGACTTCGGAGTCGAACCCGGTTCGCGGTGCAGCCCGTAGTGACCACTCTTTGCAGATGCACGCACCGACCAACCAGTCACACGCACAAGCGTCCGTCAAGGCTGTGAAAACGACAAACCCACCTTCCCACGGGGCTGAAAGGAACCCTAGGCCGGTGCATCGCAGCGCAATTGCGGATGAGGGGTCATCCAGGACTTGGGTGACGCCGCCCAGGTTCGAGCCAGGATCCACTCGAATGGAAGGTCGCCGCGACCGTAAAGGAGATATTCCTACCTCCACAGAGAATGCAAAGGCTCGGACACCCTGGCCAAGAGTTCCTGGTGAACCCGCGACCGGAACTTCCAAGAAGGTTGCCGGGACTGAGCAGAGCACGAGTGGGGATCGATTGGCGCCGAATCAAAAGCTTACCGAACCCTTCTCAGTCAGCTCAGCGTGCAGGCCAGAAGTGGCTGGTGATGATCGGTGGCCGGAACTGCCCGAAGCCTACCCGAAAGCTGCGGCGGACTGGAGGCAATTCCTTCGCAGGTCGGAACACCTTCGTGCGCTGGACCTTGAGCAGCGGGGAGAGAGCTGATGGAGCGAGTCGCGTTTCTCCTGGAAAAGAGTGGTGAGCGGATTCCGTGCTTGCTGAATCCAGCGAGCGTCGTGGTGCGACGACTGGCAGGTCTGCAGCCGCGGCAATCAGGTTTTGGTCCGTTAACTGGTGCAGGACTGAAGGATGATCCGCTTCTATACACCGGCGGCGGCATGACTGACATTTTGCTCGACCTCTTGTTTGACGTTTCGCTTGTCGGTTCCACGGTCGCGACCGAGGATGTGCGAGAGCTGACTCGCCCATTGACGGAATTAGCCGAGGGAAGTGCAGGCGATGATGGCTTTGGGCAAGTCCCGCTGGTCCGTTTTGTGTGGGGAAAGTCCTGGAACGTGCTCGGAGTGGTAGCTGCGATATCGGAAAGGCTTGAGTACTTCAATCCTAGCGGGGCTCCGCAGCGCTCCTGGTTGCGCATGAGGTTTTTGAGAACGGGGGACTCTCCAGCCTCAGATCTCAGGGGGAAAACTGACGATCTATCGCTTGACGATTTGCCGGATGAAATCAGTGTTCCTCCTGACGAACTTTCCGTCCATCAGATAAAAGGGGGAGGCGACGACCTGGAAGCAGGAGGCAGTAACGAACGGCTGGATGAGATTGCTGCCTTGCACTATGGAAATCCCGCGTGGTGGAGGCTAATTGCAACATTCAACAGCATCGACAATCCGTGGGAGGTTTCCGCCGGGCGCTTGCTGATGATTCCGCCAGACTCCTCGGTAGGAGATAATGCATGAGCACGGTCGCCAGTATTCCTCACATTGATGTGGAGGTGGACGGTGCAGCACTCTCTAAGGGTGCGGCCGCGGCGCTAGAGGAAATACGAGTCCAGCACAGACTGTCGCAGCCGAGCGTATGCGAGCTCACATTTGTTATCGCTCGCGACCCGATTCCCGGTCTGGAGAACCTCGGTGCCGGCGCCTCCCTGCGCCTGACTCTCTCTTCCGGACCAGGATGTTTGTTCGAAGGCGAAATCACCGCGCTCGAATATGGCTACGACGCAGACCACGGTCGCACTTTTCGAGTTCGCTGCTACGACAAACTGCATCGTCTGCGGAAACGGCAGCCCGTGCGTGTGCACGTCCAAGTCACTCCCTCAGATCTGGCGCGTCAGCTTGTAGAGGAACTAGGTTTATCGGTGGAAGCCGATGAAGATGGCCCGGTGTCGCCAAGGCTGATCCAGTATCGGCAATCCGATCTGGATTTACTGGTGGATGTTTCGCAGCGATTCGGACTTTATCTGACCCTGCGCGGAGATGTTCTGCATTTGATCCGCCTGGAAGGGATGGGCGACAGCATCGAGCTCGAATGGGGGAAGACTTTATTGGAGGCGCGCCTGGAGGTGAATGCTGAGCCAGCTTGTCGCTCCGTGTTGGCCAAGGGCTGGGACGCTTCACGAATGGAGCCACACGAGAGCCGTGCTGAGAGCGCACGTATTGGTCGGGAAGTGGATGCAGAGGCTGCGCCGGATCGGTTCGGAGTAGAAGGGGCCCGCACGCTGGCCGACGAGGTTCTGCCAAACGATCATCACGCAGCGGCGGTTGCGCAAGCGGAACTGGATTTCCGAATCTCGCGCGAGGTAACGCTGTGGGGGGTAGCTGAAGGCGATGTCGATCTCCTGCCAGGCGTTCGCGTCGATGTTTGCGGAGTGGCGAGCGCTCTTGCGGGCCGATATGTCTTGACCTCGGTGACTCACCTGATCAACCGTCGTACGGGGTTCGTTTCGGAAATTTCCTCCGTTCCTCCCGTGCTCGAGAAGCGTCCAAGGGCTGCTAGCGCTGTATGGGGCACGGTGACAAATGTAGATGATCCGGACAAGCTGGGCCGAGTGCGTGCTTCGCTGCCCGCGCTGGGCGCGATCGAAACGGACTGGATGGGAGTCATGGCCGCGGGCGCTGGCAGTGGAAAGGGTTTCGTCATCTTGCCTGATGTGGGGGACGATGTACTCGTGTTGTGTATTGGAGGAGATTTGGCGCAGGGAATCGTGTTGGGCGGACTCTATGGCACGAAGGGTCCAGGCGACTACGGAGTAGAGGGCACTTCGATTCGGCGTTTCATCCTCGCCACCCCTGGCGGACAAAGGATCAAGCTCGATGACACGGGTGAGTCCATTCGTCTGGAGAACAAAGGCGGCAGCTTTTTGGAGTTCTCGCCCGACAAGGCTCTCCTCCATTCGGTGGTGGACTTGGAAATCGAGGCGCCCGGGCGCGCAGTGGCAATCAAAGGTAAGACCATCGATTTCAGGCAAGCCTAATGCTAGTACTGACGGAAGATGCGGGATTGTTTTGCAAGCATGGACCCGGCAAGGTGTCGATCATAGCAACCCAAGAGCTCGTCACGATCGACGGGCGAAAAGTGCTGGTGGAGATCGATCCGCAGGGCAGGCCGATTTCAGGATGTCCCAGTGTCGTACCTTTCAAGCCTTGCCTGACGACTTTGGTCGTGGATAAGGGCTATTCCGAATTCATTCGAGTGGAAAACCGGAGGCTTTGCCTTGACACCGTTACAGGCTTTACTGACGGTACGCCCCCGGGAATAGTGAAGTACGAGGTAAGGTACGCGGGACAAACGTTTGTGTCGGAGACGTCATGAGCACGCCACGTTATCGGGCTTGGCTGTTTACCGATCCTGATTCGGTCCAACCGGGCAAATCAGCGGGGTTGGGTGTCTCGAACCGCGGTGGCGTCGCGATGGTGGAAGGACTCTCTGCGGTACGGCAGGCAATCCTGATGCTGCTGGTAACACGTCCGGGAGAACGAGTGATGCGCCCGCACTATGGTTGCAACTTGCACCGCCTGGTTTTTTCACCAAATGACGACACGACGGCTGGTTTGGCCATTCACTACGTCCGCCAATCTCTTGAGCGATGGGAGCCACGCGTGGAGGTAATTCGCCTCGACGCAGCAAGACCAGAAGGCGCAGCTTCGCCCGGGGTGCTTGAAATTTACTTAGAGTATCGCGTGCGCGCCACGCTGGAAAGCGACAGGCTGGCCTATGCGTTTGACCTGACAGGGGACCGGACTTAATGGCGCTTCCAGCTCCCAACCTGGATGATCGGACTTTCGCTCAGCTGGTTGAAGAGGCTCGCCAGCGGATCATTGCTACTTGTCCGGAGTGGAGCGACTTATCGGTCAGCGATCCCGGGATGGCACTGGTCGAAGTGTTTGCCTATTTGACCGAAACGATGATCTACCGGCTGAACCGCGTGCCGGAGAAGGCTTACATTGAATTCCTTCGCCTGCTCGGTGTGGGTTTGTTACCGCCTGAATCGGCGGGCGTGAATTTACTTTTCAAATTGGCCCACCCCGCCCCAAGAGCAGTGGAGATTCCTCGTGGAACACGAGTGAGTGTATCTCGAACGGACAGCGCGGGCGATCCGCCAATCTTTACAGTTTCACGGACAGCCTCGATAGCGGCAGGGAAGACGGAAGCCGAGGTACTCGCCCACCATTGTGATCTCGTCGAGGCGGAACTGGTCGGAAAAGGTACAGGGGTCGGCGGTCTATCTGTGACTGTGAGCCGCCCTCCCATAGTGGCGCCGACCGAGGACGAACTGGACCTTGTGGTCGGGGTCGAAGCGGATCCTGCGGAACTGGAGGATCGTGCGTCGGCGCGCGAGTTCGGCAACAAGTCCTATCGAATCTGGCGCGAGGTGGAGAACTTTACTCAACTCGGTCCGGACCCTTTCGTTTACATCGTGGATCGCGCCATCGGCACCATCACGTTCGCGCCCTCGGTTCGCATGCGGGAAGAAAACGGATCTTTGAAAGAGGCTCCGGAAGCGTTAGCGGCAATCCCTCGAGCTGGGAGGGAAATTCGCGTGTGGTACCGGCGCGGCGGAGGCGCAAACGGCAACGTGGCGCCAAACACGTTAACGGTGCTGAAGGACGCAATTCCCGGCGTCTCCGTGAACAACCCCGCCGCAGCGGTGGGCGGACGATCCGGCGAGACCGTCGACAACGCGCTCCTGCGTGGTCCCCAGGAATTGCATTCTTTGCATCGTGCCGTTACCGCCCGCGATTTCGAACTTGTAGCGAAGCGGTCCGGGGCCGTGAGCCGCACCCGCGCCTTCACCAAGGCTGCCTTGTGGACCTACGCTGCCCCGGGAACTGTCGAGATAGTTCTCGTCCCATCGGTTGAGAAGGAGCAGCAGGGAGCCATTACCGCAGCTCAGCTGCAAACATTGCAGACCAATGAGTCGCGGGAACGAATTCAGAAGGCCTTGGACGAACGCCGCCCGCTTGGCACTACTTGTGTTGTCAATTGGGCGCGCTACAAAACAGTCAAGGTGCATGCGCGAATCGTGGCTCACGCCGAGGAAGATGCGGCCGCGCTCAAAAAGCGAGTGTTGAGCCGTCTCTACGACGCGATCAATCCTCTACCGACCAAGAGTCACGAAGGCTGGCGATTTGGGCAGGCGCTCAGAACGTCCAGCCTTTACGACGCGGCGCTGGCCGAGCCGGGTGTAAGTTACGTTGACGAGGCACAGTTCATCGTCGAAGAGGTACCTGAGAGTGAGGTCCGGTGTTTGGCGGCCGATCCTTTCCAACCGAACACCTGGTATGCGGGCAGCCACTCGGTGCTGTATCGCTCGATGGATGATGGCCAGGGCTGGGCGGCAACTGGCCAGTTTTCCGAACAAGTCGTGTACTCCGTGCGGGCGCACCCGACAGTGCCCGGATTGATCGCCGTCAGCACGCGCAACGCTGGAGGTGCGGAGGGATCGCGAGTTCAAGTGTCCTGGGATTGCGGTGAGAACTGGCAAGAGAAAGCCATCACCGGATTCAATGTGGAGGACATGGCCTGGGCTTTTCGCGACGGAGCGCCGTGGCTGTTCCTGGCAACTCCGGTGGGCTTGTTTCAACTCTCGATGCAGGCCGATGCCGCTCCCGTGCAAGTGTTCGTTCGTCCCGACGATCAACAGGTCGGCTATTACGCCGTGGCTGTTGCCAACTCGAAAGGCGGGGTGAGTGTGGCGGTGGCGGCGCAGGGGATGGGTGGCGTCTTTCTCTCCAGCGATGGGGGAGCAGGGAATACTTTTCGTAACATCGGAAAGGCGGGCGAAGATGTTCGCGTGCTCGCCGTGCAGTACGAAGGACCTCGGTCGTTCTTATGGGCAGGTCTCGCCGCTCCGTTAGCCGGCGACCCTGGGAAGGGTTGTTTTTCCTGGGAACTCATAGGTCCCCAGGATCCGCCCGAGGGCTGGCAGACCTTTGACAAGAATTGGCTGGGAGGAAGCTGTGTGGGATTAGCCTTTCAGGGAGCGAAGATTCTTGCCGCTACCTTTGATGGAGGCGTGCTGTGGTTGGACAAACGTAGCGGGCAGGAATCGTGGCACGCTCCGGACGTCGCGTGCGGTCTACCCTTAGCTAGCCGTGAGCATCCATTTCAACGCGTGGATGCCCTGGCGGCGGATCTGCAGCGCAGCATCGTATTGAGCGGCGGGAAAACAGGGGTGTATGGAAGCCACGATGGCGGGCAGCACTACAGGTCCTGCTCCCGGAAAATCTTTGCCGACAAAGTGACGCTTCCCCCGAATTGGCTGTTCTGTTCGGGGGAGCACGATATCGAAGTGGTGAGCGAGAATGAAAAGGAGTCAGATTAAGAGACTTCTGCCGTCCGTATATCAGCTTGCTGTGCAGGCGGGCAATCCGCTGTCTGCGATTCTTGACGTAATGGAAGCGATGCACGCACCGGCGGAGTCTGCCCTGGATCACCTGGCGGTGACATTCAATCCACACCGGACTCCTCATGCGTTCGTGCCGTACCTGGCGAGCTGGGTGGATCTCGAAGTCCTGTTGGATACTCCCCGCGCCGAAGGGGTGTCCTCAACTTCGACGTTATCTACTGGAGTAGGACGATTGCGCGAATTGGCGGCTGCAGCAATGACTTTATCGCATTGGCGTGGGACTCAGAAAGGGCTCTCTCTATTCTTGGAAACCGCCACCGGAATGAGCGGATTCGAAGTCGACGAGCATGTGATTGGCGCCACCGGAAAAGTCAAACCTTTCCATTTGCGAATTACGGCCCCGAAAGAACTCGCGGAGCATCGTATCTTGATCGAGCGTATTGTCGAGTTAGAGAAGCCGGCTTACGTAACTTATGAGCTGGCATTTGGAGCGTAGTAAAAGAGTGCGAAAGTGCGCCAAGAAGCATGCTTAAGCTGCCAGCCGTAAGGCGCAGTGCTAGAACTGAGGAGGAGGAACCACGATGTCCAACCTATTTCGAGTAAACCTACCAGATGGCATGTCGAGCGTGAAACTGGACAGCCAGGGACGTGCAACAGTGCAGTACACGGTAAAGAATGTTAGCGCGCGCCCGATTGACGGGCGTGCAGTCCTGATCTCGCTTCCGCAGGTCAAACCACCCAGCGGAGCCGTCGAAAAAGGCTGGGTGAAGATTGACGGCAAGACCGACCGGCACTTCGACGTGGGTAAGGAGGAGACCTTTACCGTCAAGATTGTGGTGCCTCCAAATAGTGCCGCTGGCAACTATGCATTTCGCTTGGACACCGTATGGGTCGATCAAACCGATCAGGGCGATGCGGGAGGCGCTGTTGCTTTCACAATTGCCGCGTCTACGGGGAAGACAACTCACCCCCCGCTCTGGCTGATTCCGGTACTGGTGGTGCTCGTTGTCGGCATAGGAGTTGGGCTATGGTTGGCTCTCCGGAACGGCGGACCCAAGGTACCGAACTTGGTGGGTAAGACGGTCAGCGATGCCGACGCGGAGCTCAAGGCGGCAGGCCTCACGCTGGATTCCAACGTGCCAACTGCCCAAAGCAAGCCCGAGGACTCTGGCAAGATCGTTTCACAGAAGCCAACTTCCGGACAAAAGGCTTCCAAAGGCCAGACTGTGCAGGTCACACTGGGGGCAGAGATGGTTTCCGTACCCCAGTTGATAGGTCACACGTACCAGGAAGTGCTGGGGATCTTGAATGACAAGCATCTTGCACCGGGACAAACCAAGACCGTTCAAAACCCG
>Ga0137399_10000405_pt1 | contig 16906 bp, 17 predicted proteins | sample czorhiz316metaG_FD_104810 | JGI IMG/M metagenome (GOLD analysis project Ga0137399, IMG submission 104810) | Vadose zone soil microbial communities from Angelo Coast Range Reserve, California, USA - czorhiz3.16 metaG | ecosystem: Environmental > Terrestrial > Soil > Vadose zone | place: USA...
AGTCGAATTTGTTTTTGGCTTCGCCGGTTTGGAATGGAACGGGCAACCGCTTTGTTTCGTCTGCGCTTTGCCGGCGAGCGCGCCGAGCGTGCAATGATTGGAAATCGCGATCCAGGAAAAGATCGTTATCGCGACGATCAGGCAACGCGCGGTTGCTTTCACAACCGATTCAATCGCCGACTCCGAGCGAATGCTCAAATGTTTTCTTTTTGATCCACTGCGGACGGGACCGGGCTTGAAGGAATACTCTCGAGCGACACGACATCCGGTGAAGGAGGTGTCGGGGTCGATTCTGGTGCCGGCGCATCTTGTTTGATCCGCGTGGACATCAACATCGCAGTGAAGAGCAACGCCGCTGCGACATAGAACGGCGCGCCCGGCAAATTCAGCGCGTGTTTGGGATCGATAGACCAACCGAAGATCTTGAGAAACATCCAAGGTCCAAGAATAAACGTGATCGAACGCATGCTCTGAAGCGCGCCTTGGAGTTCGCCCTGCTCCCGTTCGCTCACGCGGTGCGTCATCATGCCTTGCGCAGCCGGCATCGAAATGTTCCAGAGAGAGATGATTGGAATCGAAGCGACGAACACTGCGCCCGTTTTTGCGATGCCGGCGACAAACATTCCTGAAGCACCGAAAAACTGACCAATATAAAGTGTCATTTTTTCGCCAAAGCGTTTCACCATTCGTCCGGTCAAGCCGCCGGAAATGATTGCCGTAACGATTCCGACGAAGACGAGCGAGTACCCGGTGTCATCGGTATTCCAGGCATACCGATACATTCCGTAAAGAGCCCAGACGCTGAAGATATTGTGTGCGAGGTAGGCGAGGAACTGAATCGTGGCAAGCCGCCAGAGTTCATGATGCGAGCGCAAAAGTTTGAGCGAGCCAACGGGATTGGCCCGTCGCAGAGCGAACTCCTGTCGTTTTTCCCGCGGGAGCGATTCCGGAACAAAGAAGAATCCCCAAAGCCAGTTCAGTAAGCTGAGTCCAGCTGCCACCCAGAAAGCCAGACGTGGGTCGCCTTTACCCAGCAATCCTCCAAGGCCTGGTCCCAGGATAAATCCGATTCCAAAAGCAACCCCGATCATGCCGAACGCGCCGGCGCGTTTTTCTTTCGGCGTGACATCGGCGATGTAGGCCACCGCGGTTGGAATGCTCGATGTAGTGATGCCGGAAATGATGCGGCCGAGGAAAAGCCAGTAGAGCGTGGGCGCCATTGCCATCACGATGTAATCCAAGCCAAGCCCGAGGTTCGACAACAGGATCACCGGGCGCCGGCCAAATTTATCTGACAAGACGCCGAGCAACGGCGAGAAGAAGAACTGCATCAGCGCGAAGACGACCGCAAATCGACCACTCCATTTTGCCGTATCGGTCATCATGCCGCCGAGAAAATCGAGAATCAGTTTCGGCAAAACTGGAATGATCAAACCCATCGCCAGAATGTCGAGCGTCACCGTGACGAGAATGAAAATGACGGCGGGCTGGCGGTTTTTTATCACGGAATCAAATGTGAAAGATCGACATCGACTATTTTCGACTTTGGCGCAATTCAGGCTGCAATTTGATGAGCGTTCGAATTGCCGTTAAGACTATTGTGCGGAAACAAAATATGAGACGAGGGCTCCTCTTAGGTTTGTGTTTGTTCACGCTTTTGTGCGGCAAGGTTTGCGGCCAAGCGGTGAGTGGACTGAGAGCGGTCCGGGTCGCTTCCGGATTGGATCGGCCAGTGTTCGTGACCGCGCCGCCCGGTGATCCAACTCATCTGTTCATCGTTCTTCAGGTCGGGCGGGTTTACGTTTTGGATCTTTCGACGGGAATCGTCGATCCGGCGCCTTTTATTGATATCTCCTCCAGACTCACGCCCACCGGCGGCGAACAGGGATTGCTCGGAATGGCATTTGATCCCGATTACGCGAGCAATGGGAAGTTTTACCTCAATTACACAGTACCGGGCGGCGCTTTTGGAAATGGCGCGACTTTAGTGACCCAATTCCAAGCCTCTTCCGCAACGTCAACGCCGACGCCGACCCCAACCGCAACGCCAACTCCAACGCCGACCGCAACGCCCAAAAAAAAGAAGAAGAGGAAACAGCACCCAACCCCAACGCCTACTCCAACCCCGACCGCAACTCCAACTCCAACGCCGATCCCAACGCCAACCCCCGCCCCCGAGGTCGTGCTTCTTAGATTCGACCATCCGGAAGACAACCACGACGGCGGATGGATCGGTTTTAGTCCGCGCGCGAACGACAATCATAATCTTTACATCGCCACCGGCGACGGCGGCGCGGCGAACGACCAGGGAACCGGCCACATCGAGCCCGGCGGCAACGCGCAAAACACGACCACGTTGCTTGGCAAAATGTTGCGCATTCACGTCGATCCGAGCACGGGCGCCGTTTCGATTCCGGCGGACAATCCATTTTTCGGTTCGACCACGAATCGTCCGGAAATTTGGTTGTTCGGCTTGCGCAATCCGTGGCGAGACAGTTTCGATCGACAAACCGGGGTGATGTTTATCGGGGACGTTGGCCAGGACAACCGGGAGGAAGTTGATGTGCAGCAACCGAGTAATCCTGGCGGCGGTGGAAATTACGGCTGGCGTTTGCGCGAAGGAACAATCGCGACGCCTACTGGCGGGGTCGGAGGCGCGCCACCCGCGGGAAATTTCGAGCCGATTTTTGATTATCCACACTCCACCGGTCAAACTGTGGTCGGCGGTTACGTTTATCGCGGCAGCCAGATTCCTGCGCTGCAAGGCACTTATGTATTCGCGGACTATCTTGGCCCGGAACCCAACTTTCAGGGAAGAATTTTCACGCTCAGTTATAACGGAACGAGCGCTTCCAATTTTCAGGACATCACTTCAGAACTTTTTCCGGCGCTCGATGGCTCGACTCTCAGCAACCCTTCTTCGTTAGGCGAAGACGCGAATGGTGAGCTTTACATCACCGACATCGGCAACGGGAACGTTTACAAAATCGTTTCAACCATGGCGATGGTGTCGATCACAAGTGTGACGAAGCTGGAAAATGGTCACGCCCTCGTGCAAGGAACAGGGATCCCATTCGCGGCGCTTACCATTTTCGCCACCGGCAGCGATGGAACGTCCTTGTCACCGATCGGCACCGTTATCGCCGCGGCCAATGGCAGATTTGCTTTCGAAGATCCGTACGCCAGCAGTTTTCCGGGACGCCAATATCGCGTGATGCCGCAGTAGCGGGCTGATGCTGTCGCTCTCTTATCGCTTGCCGAAAACGGAAGTGCGCGAGAGTAAAATTCACGGGCGCGGATTGTTTGCCAAAGTCGACATCGGCAAAGATGAGATCGTAGCGGTTAAAGGCGGGCACGTTGTCGAATTGATTCTCGCGCAACGGGAACAGAATTGACGCCGTCGCGCTCAATCGATTAGAACGATCCGCAGGAGCGTTACATCGAATGAGCAAATCCTATTTCCCAACGGACCGCACCGGCCGGATCGACTGGTATAACAATTTCGCCAAAGAATTTCCCAAAGTTGGAAAAGCTCTCGGATTTAGCGACGCCGAGATCACGAATGCCGTGAACGATTCGAAATACGCCGTCCATATTTTGACGACTCTCGGACCGGACATCGATTCCGATCCTGGCCACGCCGGCAACGCAGTGTTGAGCGGACAATCGTCCGGCGACTATGTCGATCTTCCCGCAGGCGGCGGCGCGCCACCTCCGGTGCGGCCCGGGATCGATACGCGGCGGCAAGCGCGGGTCGAACGAATCAAAGCGCACGCAAAATTTACTCCCGATACCGCTAAGAAACTCCGGATCGAAAGCGGAAAAGTTGACGCTGCAAGTTACAAAGCCGAGCTCGGTCGCGCGCGGCAGACCGGAAATTTTGTCACGATTCCGTTTCGCAAAGCCGGCGGCGGGGTTTCCGGGGTTAATCTTTATCGCCAGGGGAAAGGCGACAAATCTCCGCAAAAAGTCGGCTTCTTTTTCCGGACACCGGCCATCGATACCGCGCCCGGCAAAGGCGATCTCAATTACACGGCCCGTGCCGTGACGAACGGAAAAGAAATCGGCCAACCGAGCGATGCAGTCAGCGTGACGGTGCAATAGTTCTGGTCGTTCCGATCCGTCTGCCGGAGATGAGCGCGTTTCGGTTTTCATGTTCTGCAATTGCGATCGCGTTTCTAATCGCGGGTTGCGGTGAACCGGAACGGGCCAAGCCCGTTGCGATCAGCACAAACGCAGCGCGAGCCGGATTGGACTTTGATGAAGTCGGCAAAGTGAGTTTGTATCCGGGTGAATCCTGCGCCTCGCAGATCATGTTCAGTTTTCACAGTGCAAGATCGACATCGATCTCGATGGCCGCGCCGTTTCGCGTCTCGAAGATTCTCACCGACGCTGCGCACGCTCATAAAAGCGTCCACGTCTCAGGAAAATGGCGGCGTGGCAAAGCGCCCGGCTGCAATTACGTCGAAGCGACCCAGGCCGAAGTCCGGAAATCGTTCTGGTAAACGTTAGTAGCGATAATGCTCGGACTTGAAGGGTCCGTCGACCGGCACGCCGAGGTAATCGGCTTGTGCTTTGCTGAGCTTAGTCAGTTTGACGCCGATTTTTTCCAGGTGCAGGCGCGCGACTTCTTCATCCAGTTTTTTCGATAACACGTAAACGCCCGCTTTGTAGGTTTCGCGGTTCTTCCAGAGATCGAGTTGCGCGAGGACTTGATTGGAAAATGAGTTCGACATGACAAAGCTCGGGTGACCGGTGGCGTTGCCGAGGTTGACGAGCCGCCCCTCCGACAGCAGAAAAATCTCGTGGCCGTCCGGGAAGGTGTACTTATCCACTTGCGGTTTGATATTGGTCCGGTTCACGCCTTTGCCCGTGTTTAAAGCGTCGACCTGAATTTCGTTATCGAAGTGGCCGATGTTGGCGACAACGGCTTGGTCTTTCATTCGCTGCATGTGCTCGAACGTGATCACGTCAGTGTTACCGGTCGCGCTGATGTAAATGTCGCCGCGGCCGAGCGTGTCTTCGATCGTGGTGACTTCGTAACCTTCCATCGCAGCCTGCAACGCATTGATCGGATCGATCTCGGTGATAACGACGCGCGCGCCCTGGCCGCGAAGCGATTGTGCGCAACCTTTGCCGACGTCGCCGTAACCGCACACGACCGCGATTTTGCCCGCGACCATGACATCGAGCGCGCGATTCAATCCGTCGATGAGCGAATGTCGGCAGCCGTAGAGATTGTCGAACTTCGATTTCGTCACCGAGTCGTTGACGTTGATCGCGGGAACGAGGAGCCGGTTTTCCTGGTGCATTTTGTAAAGGCGATGTACGCCGGTGGTGGTTTCCTCGGAAACGCCGCGCCACTCTTTCGTGATCTCGTGCCAGCGATACGGATTCTCGCGCTGGATCTCGAGCAAAAGATCTTTGATGACCTGTTCTTCCTTGTTCGCCGATTTCGATTTCGCCCAATCGCTGCCTTCTTCGAGCTCGTAGCCTTTGTGAATCAGCAAGGTCGCGTCGCCGCCGTCATCGACCACGAGCTGCGGACCTTTGCCGTCCGGATGCGAGATCGCCTGATAAGTCGACCACCAATATTCTTCGAGCGATTCGCCTTTCCACGCGAAAACGGAAATGCCGGCCTTCGCGATCGCGGCGGCAGCGTGATCTTGCGTCGAAAAAATATTGCAGCTTGCCCAGCGCACGCTTGCGCCAAGATCAATAAGTGTTTCGATCAACACCGCCGTTTGGATCGTCATGTGGAGCGAACCAGTGATGCGGACACCGGCGAGCGGTTTTTGCGGCGCGTATTTTTCCCGGATCGCCATTAGTCCGGGCATTTCCTTTTCCGCGATTGAAATTTCTTTACGACCCCAATCCGCCAGGTTGATGTCTTTAACCTTAAAATCCTGCTTCGCGTTCGTCTTGGCTGTGCTGATCATAAAATCTATTTCACCGCTTTCTTTAGTTCGTCCGCTTTATTGGCGCGCTCCCAAGTGAGAGCGTCGAGATCATCGATGCGGCCGAAGTGACCGTAGTTCGTGGTCTTTCGATAAATCGGACGGAGCAAATTCAACTGCTTGATGATCTCGGCCGGTTTGAAGTTGAAAACTTCGCAGACGGCGCGCTCGAGTTTTTCCTCATCCACTTTGCCGGTGCAGAATGTGTCGATGCTGACGCTGACTGGATCGGGGTGTCCGATGGCGTAAGCGAATTGCACTTCGCAGCGATCGGCCAGGCCTGCGGCGACAACATTCTTCGCGACCCAACGTCCCATGTAAGCCGCGCTGCGATCGACCTTGCTCGGGTCTTTTCCTGAAAAAGCGCCGCCACCGTGGCGTCCCATTCCGCCGTAAGAATCGACAATAATTTTTCGGCCAGTAATGCCGGCGTCACCTTCCGGTCCACCGATGACAAAGCGGCCGGTGGGATTAATTAGAAAGGTCGTCTTCGGATCGAGCCATTCCGGCGGCATCACTTTTTTGATCAGCAATTCGATCAACGTTTCGCGAATCTCTTTTTGTTTAACGTCGGCCGCGTGCTGAGTGGAAACAACAACTGCGGATGCGCGCACCGGTTTGTGGCCGTCGTACTCTATCGACACCTGGGTCTTGGCGTCAGGACGCAGCCACGGAATTTCGCCGACCTTGCGCAGGCGTGTCAGCTCACGGCCGAGTTTGTGGGCGAAGGAAATTGGCGCCGGCATGAGCTCCGGTGTTTCGTCGCAGGCAAAACCGAACATCAGTCCTTGATCGCCCGCGCCCTGTTCGGCCGTGGCCTTGCCTTCGGCAGCGGCTTGATCGACACCTTGTTTAATGTCGCGCGATTGCTCGGTGATTTCGCAAACAACACGGCACGTGTCCGCGTGAAAAATGCAATCGCCATTTACGTAGCCGATGTTGCGAACGGCTTCGCGCACCCGCTCGACGTAATCGAACTTGGCGTTGCTTGTGATCTCGCCCGCGAGCACGACGAGATTGCCCTTGGCAAGAGTTTCGCAGGCGACGCGGCTGAGCGGATCCTGTTCGAGACAGGCGTCCAGAATGTAGTCGCTAATCGTGTCACAGACTTTATCGGGATGACCTTCGGTGACGGATTCGGAGGAAAAGATATAGCGGTGCGACATGGGTGAAGTGACGCGTGACTAGTGACAGGTGACGAGAACAGAAATCAAGTGACCAGCAACATATTGACCGATCATGATATGTAGATATATCGTCCCAGCAGGGCGATGACGTCAACCATTAATTTGTTCCGGCTCCTGGCCGACCCGACCCGGCTGCGACTGCTTCTTTTGCTCGACGAGGAACAGCTTTCCGTGGCCGAGCTCCAGAAGATCTTGAACATGGGCCAATCGCGCATCTCCAGTCATCTTGCGCAATTGAAACGCGCCGGCGTGGTCGCAGATCGCCGGGCGGGAAAAAATGTTTACTACGGCGCGACTAAACGCGCGGGCCGGAATGGCGCCCGCGGTCGTGTGCAACAAATGATCGAGATTCTAGCGCGCGAGATTCCGGAAACCGCGCGCGACCGGACGGCGTTGAAGCTCACGTTGCGCAAGCGCCAGGACAAAGCGCGCGAATACTTCGATGAACTGGCGGGCAAGTTTGGCCGCAGTTATGTCCCGGGGCGTTCGTGGCGAGCGCTCTCGCACGCGTTAATCTCGCTGGTTCCGCAACTAACGATTGTCGATCTTGGCGCGGGCGAAGGAACACTTTCTCAGTTGCTGGCCAAGAGCGCGCGCAAAGTTATCGCGATCGATAATTCGCCGAAGATGGTGGAGTTCGGTTCGAAGCTCGCCAAGAAACATGGTTTCAAAAATCTTGAGTACCTGCTGGGCGATTTGGAAGATCCGCCGGTCGCGAAAGACAGCGTGGATCTCGTGCTCTTGAGCCAGGCTTTGCATCACGCGATCAAACCGGAGCGAGCGATTCAGGCGGCGCATCGGATTTTGAAAAGGAACGGCCGCGTCGTTGTCCTGGATTTATTAAGTCATCGTTTTGAAAAAGCGCGCGAACTTTATGCCGATCGCTGGTTGGGCTTCAGTGAAGTAAAATTGCATGAGCTTCTGGAAGAAGGCGGCTTTCGCGAGATCGAGGTGAATGTGGTCTCGCGCGAAAAACAAAATCCGCAATTTCAGACGATTTTCGCCACCGGTGTTAAGTGAACGGTGCGTTGAATTTGCCTGTCTAACCGTTGCCGTGAAAGGATAATCAGGCGAATCTTCTCCTATGAGCGGCTTCTTCGAAGAAGTGAAGCGGCGAAAAGTCTACCGCGTCGCGATCGCGTATGCGGTTGGAAGTTGGGCGCTCGCGCAAGGCCTTGCCCAAGTTCTTCCGGTTTTCGAGATTTCGAACTCGGTGATCCGTGTCGTCATCGCGCTGTTGCTGATCGGTTTTCCGGTCGCGCTTGTGCTCGCTTGGGTATTCGATGTGACGCCGCAGGGGATCAAAGCGACCCCGGCGGTCGCTGGGGCGGGAGCGCACCTGCGCCGCAACGTCGTCATGCTTGTTGCCACTGGCATCATTATTTCCGCTGCGGCCGGTTTCTTTCTGTTGCCGCGCGCATCGGCCCGCAAGATCGACAAATCGATCGCGGTGCTGCCATTTGAAAATCTGAGCGACGATAAGGAGAACGCTTACTTCGCCGACGGAATTCAGGATGACATCTTGACGAATCTTTCCAAGATCGGCGAACTGAAAGTAATTTCGCGGACATCGGTGATGTCGTATCGCGGGCATGCGCCGAACTTACGCGATATTGGCAAAGCCCTCGGGGTCTCGACGATTCTGGAAGGCAGCGTCCGCCGCGCCGGCAATCGCGTTCGGATCAACGTGCAATTAATTGACGCGACGACCGACGAACATCTCTGGGCGAATGATTACGACAGGGACTTGACCGATGTCTTTGCAATCCAAACCGATCTCGCCCAAAAAATCACGGAAGCGCTCCAGGCGAAACTTTCTCCGGTCGAAAAATCGCGAATTGAACGCAAGCCGACGGAGAACGGCGAGGCCTATCTCGCTTTTGTCCAGGCGCACGATCTCCAGAACGCCGTGGAGGACATCGAGAAACTCAAGCAAAGCGAACAACTTTACGCGCGGGCGATCGCGCTCGATCCGAAGTTTGCGCTCGCTATTGCGCGCTATTCACAGTTGGAAAGTTGGATCGTCCATACTTTCGAGCGCACGACCGAACGTCGCGAAAAAGCCCGCGCGCTCGCGCAGCAGGCGTTGCAATTGCAGCCCGATCTGCCGGAGGCGCATCTCGCGATGGGATTCTCGCTCTATTACGGCGACAACGATTTCGACGGGGCGCTGAAAGAGTTCGAAATCGCGCAGCGCGAATTGCCTAACGAGGCCGAAGGTTATCTCGCCCTGGGGGCGATCCAGCGCCGCCTGGGAAAATGGCCGGAATCCAACGCCAGTCTGGAGAAAGCAGCCAGTCTCAATCCGAAAGACACTTGGGTGCTTCAAAATCTCGCTCTCAGTTACCAGACGCTCCGCGATTTCGCTGCGGCTAACAAGACGATCGACCGCGGGCTGGAAACAAATCCAGACGGCTTTGGACTTTGGGAGATCAAAGCCAAGCTGGCTATCGCCGAAAAAGGCGATCTGACCGTTGCGGAAAAAGCGTTTCAAGCGGCGAAATCGATCCCGATGAATAATGTGGAGAAACTCAGGATCGCCGGCGGGCGTGCGGACGTTTTTCTTCTGGAACGGAAATACCAGGAAGGATTACGCGAAGCGGAAACCCTATCGGATGGTCTCCTCGTAGGGGTTCCCGCGGCCTTGTGCGCCAAATATTATATCATCGGGTTTGCGCGAAAAGCGCTCCACGACGAAGCCGGCGCGCGCGAGGCCTTGCTGAAAGCAAAGGACCTTGTTGAAGCGCAACTGAAACAGAGTCCCGATTCGCCGGACCTGCGTATCCAGCTCGCGAAAGTTCTGGCTTATCTCGGAGAAAAAAATGCCGCGTTAAATGAAGCGCGGCACGCCACCGAAATCCTTCCGGAGAGTAAAGACGCCTTTGGCGGTCCGGAAATCACCGAGGGCGTGGCCGAAGTTTGTGCCGCCGTGGGCGACAACGCCCGGGCAATCGAGCTTTTGGATGGTTTGCTAGGCCGGCCAAGTCCCGTCACCGTGGCGCTGCTCAAGCTCAGTCCGGTGTGGGACGGCCTTCGCAAAGATCCGCGCTTTCAAGCTTTGATCGACAAGTACGGTGCGAAAGCTTAGCGCCGCGATTTTTGTTCTCTTTCTTGTTTCCACCGCGAAAGCGCAGTGGAAGCAAATTTCATCTCAATCCGAGCCATCGCCTCTGCGCGGCCTCGAACATCGCTACCTCGTAGCTGAATATTCCGCCACCGGCGATCGGGCCTCGCTCGAGCTCGCGATTTTTTCGACAAAATCGTGCCGGCTTCGCGTCATCGATCAATCGACTGAGCCGAGGCTGGATTTGGAAGAAGTGATGAACCGCGGAAATTTTCTGGCCGCCGTTAATGGCGGCTATTTCGACCCCGGTTACCGGCCGATCGGACTCCTGATTGTCGACGGAATGATGATCGCGCCGCTGCAAAAGGCGCGTTTGCTCAGCGGTGTGCTCAGCGCCTCAGCCAAGAAAGTCCAGATTTCGCGCGTCGCCGAATTTTCACTCGCGCAAAAACCGGAGGCCGCGGTCGAGTCCGGTCCGATGCTTGTCGATCTTGGGAAATCGGTGCGCGGCTTGGAATCAACCCGCCCAGCCCGCCGGACGTTTGTGGCCATTGGAGCGGGGGACAAAGTCGCTTTGGGATTTTGCTCGGACGTGACCCTGGCCGATTTATCGAACATTCTTTCGACGACTTTGACTCCGGATTTCAAAATTCAACGAGCGCTCAATCTCGATGGTGGCTCTTCCAGCGCCTTTTGGTTTAAGCGCGCGAATGGCAGCGCATTTTCGATCGCGGAACAAAAACCGGTGCGCGATTTTGTGGCGATTGTTCCGAGGTGACGACGATGCGCACGTTCGGTGGATTTCGATTGGGCAAAGAATTTTTCTACGGGGAAGTGCTTGGCGACGAGGTCCACATTTTGGAAAATCCGTACTGGATCGACATCGAACCGACTGGCGACATCGCCAATCTCTCATTGGTAGATGTCGATCTTCCGGTCGCCCCGTCAAAGTTGCTCGCGGTCGGGTTGAATTACGCTGATCACATTGCCGAAATGAAACGAACGCCGCTCGGGACGCCGTTGATTTGGTTCAAAGCGCCGAGCTCGCTCTTGGCGCACAACGGCACCATCGAGATCGCATTTCCAGAGCATCAGACCGATTTCGAAACCGAACTTGGAATCGTGATTGGGTGTTCGGCCAAGAATGTCCCGGCCGAGCGAGCCCTCGATTTTGTTTTCGGTTACACAATCGGTCTCGATATTAGCGACCGCGATTTGCAGAAGTCGGAAAAACAATTCGGGCGCTGCAAGTCGTTCGACACCTACACGCCAATCGGCCCGTTCGTTTACCACGATGTCGATGTTCGCGATCTGCCGCTGGAATTGCGTCAAAACGGCGAAGTGCGGCAGAAGGCGCGCACGAGTCAGATGATTTATTCGGTCGGGGAGATTGTTTCCTTTGCCAGCCAATCGCTGACCTTAATGCCGGGCGATGTGATTTTGACCGGAACTCCGTCGGGCGTCGGGCCAATCCGTGCCGGAGACGAATTGGAAGCGCAAATCGGTAATTGGCCGCCGCTGCGGAATCGCGTGATCAACCCGAACTGATTGTTCGCCGCGGCGAATGCGTCCTTTGGCGGATTGATCTTATCTCTACATCCTCGGACGAGGCCGGATGCGAAGTATAGGTGACGTTCGCCCAAGCGGAGCGTCGCTCAAGAAAAGTGAAAACTTTTGCTCGACTCGTGTCCAACCGATTTGGAATAAAGGAGATGTGCCGAGCAGTTAATTCAACTCCGCCGAAAATATGAAAACATTGCTTACTCTCTGTCTCAGTTTCATCGCATTGAGCGCGTTTGCTCAGCCGCCACAACGCCCTGCTCAACAACCGCCACCGCCGCCGAACGCACCGCCGGCTGCAGGTGCACCCGCTCAACCCGGTGCCCCAGCCCAACAACCTCCAGGCGCGCCCGCGCAACCGGGAGCTCCAGGACCGGGCGCTCCGGGTCAGCCGCCTGCCGGCATGCCGCCAGGCGCACCGGGAATGTCAGTGGGTCCGGCTGGCGCTGCTCCTGCGGGACCAGCTATTCCGGGGGCAACTGTCACTGCGACATTGAGCCCAAGTCCCACCGCGGCGCCGACTCCGGAACCGAGCGGTTGGAGTAACAATTTCATCATCGACAATTTCCAGAAGGGCGGTCCCATCATGTGGCCGATTCTTCTCGTGTCGATTGTCGCCTTGACGGTCGTGATCGAGCGAATCTTCTGGTGGGGTGGACGCTGGTTCCGGCGCGACCCGAAACGGATCGAAAAGGTTTTCACCGCGATCGAAGTCGGCGACGTCACGGAGGCATCACGACTGTCTCGCGATTCACGGGACCCGGTTCTGCGCATGATGTGGAACGGTTTGAACCATCAGCACGCGTCGTTACAGGGCGCGTTGCAGGTTGCCGCCGGCATCGAGATCAAGCGCGCCGGCCGGTTCTTGGTGGTGATGGACACGTTGGTCACACTCGCCCCGTTGCTCGGTTTGTTGGGAACGGTTACCGGATTGATCCGGTCCTTCCGATTCTTGGGCAACGAAGAATTGGCTATTCAGGCTGTGACCGGTGGTATCGCGGAGGCGCTCATTGCCACCGCTTGCGGTCTCGGCATCGCCATCTTCGCGCTGATTCCGTTTAACTTTTTCACCTCGCGCGTGTCTAACTTAGAGTTCGAATTGCAAACCGCGGCCACCAACTTGGAAGTTATGCTCGAAGCCCAAGGTAAAGAACGTCGTGAAGTATCGATCGGCGGCCATACCCCAAGCTCGGCCAAAGGTTCGTCCATCTAGGATTTTTTATGCGCGTCACCTCGCCAGTTCCTCATAAGAAGGCGCGGATCGAGATCATTCCGTTGATCGACATCATGTTCTTTCTGCTGGCGAGTTTCATGATGGTGAGCTTGAGCCAGGTGCACATGAAGGGCATGAAAGTAAACCTTCCCACCGGCCAGTCCGGCGAAACGCAGTCGAAAAAGGATTACATCAGTGTCTCAGTCGATGCGAACGGCAACCCGTATTTCGACAAGACCGAGATGACCTACGACACGCTCGCCGCCAAACTGAAACAAGTTCACGACGAAAATCCGGAAGCGAAAGTATTCCTTCGTGGCGATGCGGACACGGTGCACTTCAATGTTATCCGCGTCCTCGACATCTTGCGGTCAGTTGGCTTTTACAAGGTCGCTTTCGAAATCAAGAGTGAAGCGCTCAAATCAGTCCCTGGAGGACGATAACCAACAATGCCTGGCCCACTCCTCTACCGCCCGCCTCCGCGCTGGCAATTCTATGCCGCTTTGGGCGGCGCAGTGTTTCTGCACATCGCCGCGATCGGCATCGCGGCAATTAACCGCGAGCCTGCGGTCGTCGATCTGTCGAGTATTCCCACGGCCACGGTCGAAGCGATGTTGCAACCGGAAGACCAGCCGACCCCGCCGCCGGAAGACATTCCGATTCCCGAGCCGCCGCCGATTCCGGAAGTAGCGCCGGAGTTTCATGAAGAAAAACCACCCCCACCGCGCCCCCAGACAAAGCCTACCGGTCCAATCAAAGCGCCTCAAGGGGTAACGGGAACGATGTCGATCACTGGCGCGAAAGCGGTGGCGATCTTTGCGCCCAAACCGGATTACCCGTACGAAGCCCGTAGCCGTCACGTCACTGGCAGCGGGGTCGCCATCCTCACGGTTGACGTGCCCAGCGGCAACGTGACTGACGCCTCGATGGCGCAAAGCATCGGCAGCCCGATTCTGGATAACTCCACCACCAGCACATTCAGACGCTGGCGATTTCGGCCAGGCGCAGCCGCGCCCAAAGTAAAAGTTCCGATCACTTACACGATGAGTGGAGCGTCCTACTAAATATTTATGCATCTTGCCTCGCCCATTCCCCACAAACGCGCTCGGATTGAGATCATTCCGTTGATCGACATCATGTTCTTTCTCCTCGCGAGCTTCATGATGGTGAGCTTGAGCCAAACGCACATGAAAGGGATCAAGGTCGCTTTGCCGTCGGCGCAGGCACCGCCGCCGCAGCAAGTGAAGGATTATGTGTCAATCCGCGTTGGCGCGGGCAACGCCGTCAGTTTCGATGGGCAGTACGTCACGGACGAGGAAATCATGTCGCGGCTCTACCGATTGCACGAAGCGAATCCTGGAATCAAAGTTTCGATCAGCGCTGAAGGTATGGCGCGTCATGGCGACGTCATCACTGTGCTTGATAAAGTCCGACGGGCCGGGATCCAAAAAGTCGGCTATCAGATTCGCGCGGCCCAAGGTGGACCCGCTGCTGCTCCGGGCACTCCTGGGGCTCCCGGCGCACCGCCGCCAGCTGCTCCTCCGCCTCCTCCGCATTAATTTTCGGCGGCAGGCCGAAAAATATCTCAGATCGCTTCACGCAGCGCCGCGATCGCTTTTGCGCGGTGACTGATTTTGTTTTTCTGCTCGGGCTCCATTTCAGCAAACGTCTGCTCGAATCCATCTGGTCGAAAAATCGGATCGTAACCGAAGCCGCCGTTGCCGCGGGGCGGATCGACAATGTTTCCTTCGACCACGCCTTCAAACGTGCCGCGCAGTCTCCCGTCTTGCGCCAGCGCGATTACGCACCGGAAGCGCGCGGCTCGTTGATCTGACGCAACATTCGCCGTGCGTAATTCACGAAGCAATTTATCGACGTTTTCTGCGTCGCTCGCGTTTTCACCGGCGTAGCGCGCTGAATACATTCCTGGCGCACCGCCGATTACATCGACCCCGAGGCCAGAATCATCCGCGATCACCAGGCCGGGCGATTGCCTCGAAGTGGCGACGGCCTTAAGAACTGCATTCTCGGCGAATGTCTTGCCGGTCTCTTCGATCGATGGAGCCGCCACGCACGAAAGATCCACAACCCGAAATTCGTTCCCGAGCAATTGCGCGAATTCGCGCGTCTTGTGCGCGTTGCGTGTAGCGAGAAGCAACTCAATCATCTTTGACAGGATTTGCAGGATTGGATGGATTAGATTTCAAGTTCCTGGCTGAAATTAATCCTGCGAATCCCGTTAATCCTGTCTAGTTATTCTTGATGAGCAGCGAGCGTCGCAAACCATATCCGTTCGATCAGATCGAGCCCAAGTGGCAGGCGATCTGGGACGAGCGCCAGATTTTTCACGCGCCGAATCCCAGCGAGAAGAATTTCGATGCGGCCAAACCGAAGTTCTACGTGCTCGATATGTTTCCGTATCCGAGCGGTGCCGGTTTGCACGTCGGACATCCGGAAGGTTACACCGCGACCGATATCATCGCGCGTTATAAGCGGATGCGCGGGTTTAACGTTTTGCATCCGATGGGCTGGGACGCGTTCGGTTTGCCGGCCGAGCAATACGCGATCAAGAGCGGCCAGCACCCGGCCGTCACCACGCGCGAGAACGTGGCTAAATTTAAATCGCAGCTGAAACGGATCGGGTTTTCCTACGATTGGCAGCGCGAAATCAACACCACCGATCCGGGTTACTTCAAATGGACGCAGTGGATCTTTCTTCAGATTTACAATTCCTGGTTCAATCCGAAAACGAACAAGGCCGAGCCGATTAAAACGTATCGCGGCAAAAATCCGGACGAAGTTCGGCTTGCTTACGTGGCTGATGTTCCGGTGAATTGGTGTCCTGAGCTCGGCACCGTTCTGGCGAACGAAGAAGTGGTCGATGGAAAAAGCGAAGTGGGAGGTTTCCCGGTCGTCCGGCGGCCGATGCGGCAATGGATGTTACGCATCACCGCCTACGCTGAGCGATTAATCGATGAACTCGAAGGCTTGGATTGGCCGCAAGGAATCAAATTGCTCCAGCGAAATTGGATCGGAAAAAGCGAAGGCGCCGAAGTCGATTTCAAGATCGACAACCAGAAAATCCGCGTCTTCACGACATGCCCCGATACGCTTTACGGTGCGACTTACATGGTGCTCGCCCCGGAGCATTCACTGGTCGATCTAATCGTGACCGAGGAGCAGTGGCCGGCTGTTCGCGAATATCGGGAAAAGACTGCGCGCAAAAGCGATCTCGAGCGGACTGAGTTGGCAAAAGAGAAAACCGGCGTCTTCACCGGCGCGTTCGCCATCAATCCGGCCAACGACGAGCAAATTCCAATCTGGATCGCCGATTACGTTTTGCTCGGTTACGGCACGGGCGCGATCATGGCCGTGCCGGCACACGACGAGCGCGATCTCGAATTCGCGCGCAAATTCAATCTGCCAATTCGGCAGGTTGTTCAGCCGCCTGGCGACGAAGAACCGATTGGATTTGTCGGTGACGGCGTAGCGATCAATTCCCCGATCATCGATGGTCTTCCGTCCCGTGAAGCGATTCGCAAGATCACGGCCTGGCTCGAGGAACGCGATCTTGGCAAACGCGCGATCAATTACAAACTGCGCGACTGGCTTTTTTCGCGGCAACGTTATTGGGGTGAGCCGTTCCCGGTGGTCTGGGAGGATGGAAAACATCGCGCGCTTGATGAAACCGAACTTCCGGTCGTGCCGCCGCCATTGGAAGATTACAAGCCGACCGGCACGGGCGAGCCGCCGCTCGCGAAAGCGAAGGATTGGGTCCGTTACTCGAAGAAAGCCGCGCGCGAAACCAACGTCATGCCGCAATGGGCCGGCTCGTGTTGGTACTACTTAAGATTTTGCGATCCGCAGAATGACAAACGGCTCGTTGGCGAGAAGCCGGAGAAATATTGGATGGGCGGTCCCAAGC
>Ga0137399_10000407_pt1 | contig 16898 bp, 18 predicted proteins | sample czorhiz316metaG_FD_104810 | JGI IMG/M metagenome (GOLD analysis project Ga0137399, IMG submission 104810) | Vadose zone soil microbial communities from Angelo Coast Range Reserve, California, USA - czorhiz3.16 metaG | ecosystem: Environmental > Terrestrial > Soil > Vadose zone | place: USA...
CAGGGCATTGCTCATCTGATCGATAGAAGCGCTTTCGCTGTGCATGACCCCGCTATTATTGGAGGAGCCTCCGTCGACAATCCAATTCAGAAGAGCAACGGCGGGCTGCCATCAAACAATCCTTGCAACTGGGACGTTCTGACCCATGGAAACCAGGCTGGCGCCAACTGCATTCAGGGGGGTCTTGGCGGCACTGCTTGGCATGTAGCTCCTGTGACTCATGCTGGACCTGGAGGAGCCGTATTCCTAGCAGACACTCATGATCCGGACTTTTGCGTCGCAGCCGATCATTTCGTCCTTGCCGGACTTGCTTCAGGCCATAATGCTCAATCTTCGACCACTGGCTGTATTTTGACAGGCCTGAATCCCGCGGTAGGGACACATGTTGTCAACTTTTTCATCCGGAACGACAACCCACCCAGACTCGACATAGGCACCGGTCTTGCCCAGGCGATCTGTGCCTTGTTCGGAAACGGGTATGCGACTGCGTGCCCACAACTGACAGCCGGGCCCCCGCCGCCCAACCAGACATTCCCAGGTTTCTTCACATCTTCGACTACCGTTAAGCCGGACTGGTGGATCTACACAGCTGCTTACCTCTTCACCTTCCCATTCGACAAATCACTCTACTTTACCTACTCCAGTCACTTTGTCTCAGGCATACCTTCAATCATTTCACCAGCTGGGCCATGCGCAAGCGATGCTGCCCCAAGCATCAGTGCTGCTAACTACATGTACATCTGCAACCCTGGCTATGACGCGCTTGCTCAGACGATGGAGTTCGCTCCATGTCTCAGCGATCCCAGCAACATCTGCCCGGGAACAAGTAAGCCAACTGCCATCGCAGCTGGTCTACAGGTAGAGGACTATTTTGGGAATGAGACTTTCACCATACCCTTGTTCAGCCAGACTGATCCGTACGGTGCCCGGAGTAACCTACAGAACTTAGTTAACAACGAGGGTTCAGGTTTAGCTGCTGGGGGCTTCCAATTCCTTGACACTTGGAGTACCACGCCAACGAACGCGGGTGCGACAACACAAGGCTTCTCAGAATCGACAATAAGTGTTAACCCGTATGTTTCTTCAACGCCTCAAGATAGCTACATTGTAGGTTCGATCTATGACCGTCTCGGCACAATCAACCCGTTGGCGAGTTCTCAGTACCTCGATTGGATGTCAGTGAATAGCGGCTCGCCACTGCCGAACTCACAGCTGCTATATCCTCCACCGCCTGGTACTGTGTCGACGATCCGTTTCACTCTGCGAGGTGACATGTACTTCCAGGACGGAACGCCTGTCACTGCTTTCGACGTAGCCTATAGCTATCTCTCTCTAAGAGCGACAGGCTCGTCCATCGGGGCCCTTGCTCAACCTATGACTGGAGTAACCGTAGTCGCCAAGAATCAAATCGACATCAACCTAGCAGGCTTCGGACCTTTTACAAAACTGAGCCTTTCATCGCTACCCATTCTGCCAGGGCACTACTGGTCGAACGCGGGCGGCTCGGCATGGGACACTGCCCGGACCACTTGCACCACTATGAGTGGGACCGCGTGTTATCCGGTCCAGTACACTCTCGGTCCGAGAACCTTCCCCACAGGATGCGGCAATACTGGACAACCGGGATGCATTCCAACAGTTCAGGCCTCGCTCGCAGGAGCAAGCAGCTTTCCAGCAGCGAACATGAATCCTGACCCGACCAAGATTGTTTCGACCTTCGATCCGATAGCGGCTGGAGTACTGATAGGCTCTGGTCCCTGGGAGTGCAATAATACTGCAGGGAACAGCCTGGGCACTGGATGCGCGCCGGGTAACAAGCAGAATCCTGGAGTAAGCCAGAGCTATGTCCTGCAACGCTTCGGCAAAGGCTTTGCTACGAACTCTCCCCCGTTCGACGTATGGTTCCGGAGTAACGGCAATCTTGCTCTATGGCTGTGGACGCTGAACACGGGGTCATTCACAATGGACTTCGTCAACTTCACCACCATGGCAGCATGCTTCAACCTACCGGTGACAACATCTGCTCCGTGCGCTCACTTCCAGACTGGAATTGGTAGTACTAACGGTACTGCTGGTCCGGCCTCGCCCGTGACCATCAACCAGGTACTTGCAGTGAACCGTTTCGTCGGAATCAACTGGGTCTCTCCATTCGACTGGCACTCCATTACTGCATCCCCCGTGGGCATTGTTCCCTTGAATCCAAGATTGCACGAAGGCGCTAACGGTTTGCTGGTCCCTTGTAGCGTAGACGCTGTTCACGGTTACGACTGCTAGCTCGGTGCCACCGATTTCTAGAATTGTTCTAGCGAACAGACCTTCAGAGTCGGGAGGTTGTAGGACTAATTGCTACGTGTCTGACCTACCGAGCTTGAATTCTCTGTGAATCGCTGAGACCGCCTCTGGACCTTGATTCTCTGAGACGACGAAGGAGAGATTGTATTCCGAGGATCCCTGCGCGATCATTCGCACGTTGGCTTTCTTGCGGGCCACTGCTCCGAATATTCTGGCGGCTACTCCGGGAGTCCCTCTCATTCCCGCTCCTACAACCGCTATGATACATGCGTCTTTCTCCGCCGCAACCCTCTCTACGTAGCCTTGACCCAGTAGCGCTAGCTGGAGAGCCCTGACAGCAGTCTCCACGTCTTTTCTTGCTATTACGAACGATATTGTTGCTTCAGACGATCCTTGAGATATCATCATCACGTTAACATTGCTGGAGCCCAGCGTCTGGAAGACTCTTGCTGCCACGCCTGGTGCTCCTATCATCCCAGCACCTCCGACAGTCACAACTCCCACGTTGCGGATTATCGATACTGCCTTGACAATCTTGTCTCCATCCGAGTTCTCGCGCGCCGAGACCAGCGTCCCATCCCCCGTGGGTTTGGAGGAGTTCTTGATTCGGACTGGAATTTTTCTTTGGGCTGCGGGCTGCAGAGCTCTGGGGTGCATCATCTTGGCTCCGAAGTATGATAGTTCCAAGGCTTCTGCAAACGAGATTGCCGGTAAGACTGCGGCGTCTTTGACGATTCTGGGATCAGCTGTCATCAACCCGTCCACATCGGTCCATATCCAAATCTCGTCGGCGCTCAACGCAGCTCCAAGCAGACTAGCGGTATAGTCTGATCCTCCCCTTCCCAGAGTCGTGATGCTTCCATCCACCGTTGCCGCGAGGAATCCTGTCACCACTGGAATCTCGTTTCTTGCCAGCATGGGGTCAAGGCGTCGTCGAATCTCGTGGTAGCTCACTTCTGTAAGCGGATTGGCTTCTCCGAATCTGTCGTCAGAAGTTATTCCCGCTTCTGCTCCAGTGAGGGATCGAGTCTTGAGGCCGAGTGCGCGAATTGCTGCGGCAACTATCGGCGTCGAGAGGCGCTCGCCGAAAGAGAGGACATAGTCTCTGCTCCGAGGGGTTAGTTCTCTCAGATGGAATATCCCCTCGAAAGTTTTTTCCAAATCCTTGTTCAGCTGAACGATTCTGTCAAGAAGCTCCTTCCCTGTCCTCCGTGAGGAGACTGCTTTGGCGGTGTTCGAATGGAGCATCTGAATCTTTGTCAAACCTTTCCTCAGTCGAACGTTGTCTCCTTTCCGAGCAAGCTCCCCGATTTCCAGTAAACGGTCGGTCGTATCGCTGATCGCCGAAACTACAACGACAATCTTGTTTTCAGTCGAGAACTGTTGGACTATTCTCGCCGCATTCTTGATCTTCGCAGGGCTAGCTAGTGACGAGCCGCCGAATTTCATCACAAGCTTCAGTTCAGGTCACTAGATCGAGTACTCGCTTCGAATATCCACTAGGTCGCGTACTATGGCGCTGGCTGTCTCATCTCCCCCCGCGCCTCGACCTATGAGTGTCACGTCACCTGTATGCTGGGTAGAGAAAGAAAGAGCGTTCAGACTGTTTTGGACGCAGACGGGATCGTTCAGAGGAACTTCCTCGGGTTGTACTTCGGCTCGTGAGTCTGTCAGCCGCCCGATGAGTTTGATTTTTGCTCCAGCTCTCTTCGCTTTCTGGATCCTTTCTCGCGATATGTCTTGGATTCCGGTTATCTCTAGGTCGTTGATGCTTATCTGGCGTTTGAGGACCCAGTTCGCGATTATGACTATCTTTGCTGCGGTATCAAGTCCTTGAAGGTCATTAGTAGGATTTTTTTCTGCGTATCCTTTTTCACGCGCCTGGCTTAGCGCTTTTTGGAAGCTGAGGGAAGCCTCGTCCATTCTCGTTAGGATGTAGTTCGTTGTGCCGTTGAGAATTCCATGGACTCCGAGTATTCTTTCTCCTGGCAGGCATTTCGTTGCGAAGCTTAGGAATGGGGTCCCGCCTCCTACTGTCGCGCTGAAGCGTAGCTGCATTCCCGTATGATGGGCAAGTTCGAGAAGCGCGGGCATTGCAAGGGCTAGGGGTCCCTTGTTGGCAGTGACCACGTGTCTTCTCGTGGAGAGCGACTGCTTGATGTTGCTGAGGCCTGGCTCGCCATTATCGAAGTTCGAAGGCGTCGTCTCCACCACTACCTCAGCTTCTGCCTCCGAGATGAGTTGTGAAGTCGGAGTTTTTTTCTCACTGCTTCCCGGATACTTCTGGACTGTTCCGGTCTTCTTCTTCACCTTCAATGCTAGGTCAAGGTCCAGTCCAGTATCGGCCCGGCACGACCCTCGGGTATCTGCTATCGCGGTGATTTGAGGCTCAAAGCCGTAGTTCTTGACGAGCCAATCTCTATCTTTGATCAGGATGCGGGCGAGTGATTGGCCCACTGTACCGAAGCCTATGAGAACGATTCTCAAAGGATTCTCTCGAGGCGCTCGATCCAGTTGGGCTGTGTAATCTTTAGAGTGTAACTTTCCCGATGAGGGATCTGGTCAGCCACTGATGGGTCCTTTAAGCCATGACCCGTGGTAACACATACGACGAGATCTGTTTTGTCGATCCTGCCCGCTGCTCGACTCTTTCTAAGACCCGCGATGGAGGCTGCGCTGGCCGGCTCGACAAAAATCCCCTCTTTCGACGCTAGCTCTCTCTGAGCTTCTAGAATCTCCCTGTCTGACACCGTCTCGGCAGTTCCATCCGACTCTTTGATCGCCGAGAGTACCTTGGGCCAATTAACAGGGGAACCAATTCTTATCGCGGAAGCGATCGTTCGCGGATTGGTGACAGGCCGGATCCTGTCCTGTTTTCGTTTGACAGCCTTCGCGATCGGAGCTGCTCCCTCGGCCTGGACCCCGATGAGTCTGGGTCTCTCTTTTACGATTCCTAGCGCATGAAATTCGTTGAAGCCTTTCCAGATCGCACTTATGTTCCCGCCATTGCCGACAGGCAGCACAAGCGTGTCAGGGACTTTCCTCTCAAGCTGGTCGCACACCTCGTAGGCTAGGGTCTTTTGACCCTCTAGTCGGAATGGATTGACTGAATTCATCAAGTAGAATTCTTTCCGCTTCTCCGTGAGTGTAGCTACCGTTCTCATCGCCTCATCAAAGTCACCGTTGACCTGGAAGATGCTGGCGCCGTGAATCATTACTTGGAGCATTTTGCCGGCCGCCACCTTCCCTTGCGGGACGATGACTATGCACCTGAGGCCAGCCCGGGCCGAGTAGGCGGCGAGAGAGGCGGCTGTATTGCCTGTAGAAGCGCATACAGCTCTCCTCTTTCCTAACTCTCGAGCCTTTGATAGAGCAACCGTCATTCCTCGGTCTTTGAACGACCCCGTCGGGTTCTCTCCCTCATTCTTCACATAGAGTCTCTTCAGACCAATATCGCGGCCAAGACGCGGACAAAGATGAAGCCCAGTTCCGCCCTCAGAGAGCGTTGTGATGGACCGGTCGTTATCTATTGGAAGGAGCTCTCGATATTTCCAGACTGAGAGCCCCCTGTTTTTCCACGGAATTTTTCTTCGCGAGATCTTGAAACTGACTTCTAGAAGACTCCCGCATTTCTCACAGCGATAGTTCGTCTTCTGGGTCGGATACTCTGTGTGACAGCTGAAGCATCGTAACCGGTAAGGCCAGGGCATTCTCAGGCCCCCTTGACTATACTCGCCCTATGGGCTGGCCATGTGAGGAACGCGGTTGAACGCACGTTATTCTGTGAAAACGCCCTCACCATCGCTTGGGCGACGAGTCGAGGTTCATGTTTCTCTTCGTCAATCAGTGCTACGAGGCTTGGTCCTGCCCCACTGATGGATACTCCCGCAGCCCCCGCTTCCAAGCCCATGCGTTTTACATCCTCATAGCCTGGAATGAGATGTTGTCGGTAGGGCTCCGCGATTTCGTCTTCCATTCCCATTCCAATCTTTCGAATATCGCCTTGAACAAAAGCCGCTGCCATGACGGCTGCCCGGCCTAGGTTTAGAACTGCCTTCTCAACCCTGACCTGGTCCGGTATAATCTTCCGGGCTTTTCTCGTCTTTTCAGGGCGAAGTGGAAGTTGGGGAGTTGCAACAGCGATGGCAAGCGCAGCCGGTGGCTTGAGGCTTATTACCCTGAATGGATTGCCGTATACTATTACGAATCCTCCCAGGAGTGAAGCTGCGACGTTATCTGCATGTGCTGTTCCTGCAACTGCTCTTTCGCCGAGGCTTGCAACCTGTACCAGTTCGTCGTTTGACAGTCGCAGGTCGAGGAGAGTGTCTAGGACCTTTGTACACGCTGCGGCCGTGGCGCCGCTGCTTCCAAGTCCCAGGCCTTGAGGCACGCGCTTTTCGACGATTATCTCCAATCCTTTCCTTAAGCGTGCCTTTCTGACCAGGTCAAAGGCTGGTGGACCTGCCGAGTTTTTCCTCAATTCTACAGATATGTTCCGGCCTTCGGGGCCTCGCACGATTATCTTGATCTTCCTTCCCGAGGTTATTCGGGCGCGGACGGTGTCAGAGTACTTGTCCAATGCCAGGCCGAACACGTCGAATCCTGCTCCAAGGTTTGCTGTGGAACAGAAAGCCCTGCCAACGGCTTGCCTCCCCACGGGACTCATTGGACGCTCGAGGCTAATCGCAGAGCCTTCGGCGGATAAAAGAGGACTCGTACCGTTTCATCGTGTCGTGAAAAGCCGAAATCACACTCGTTAGCGTTCAAGCATTATGAGAGAAAGCAATTTCGTGACACTCAATATCAGAATTCTCGGGTTCTGCTATCCGCCGAAGGCTATTTTTCTAAAGTCGAGACGCAGAATCCCGTGCGGTTCTAAATCATCTTAAAGTCGACCTGTGGAATGTCCGCGCGAATTATGCTCCCGCTGCTTCCGTCGATTATGGCGTTGTAGTTCTTCCCTTTGTACTCGTATTGGACGTACCAGAGTGGTGCGTGTAGATAGGTGGGCTTGTCGACGTTGAAGCTTGTATTGAACTGAGTTACTTGGTCAACCTCCTGCCTAAGGAGGAATCGCTGGTTTTCTTCGACCTCATCCTTCGCCCGGATGACCGCTTCATCGCTGTCTAGTTCGCTGTTCAGAAACTTGGCCCGAGAGTCTATCTTGGTGAAGTCGAAGGGTATCTTTCCTTCCGCGGGGACTCTGTAGTCTCGGGTTGGAAATTCAGCGGCTTTTCTTCCCAGCACTAGCCAGTCGTATTCGTTCTGGATTGTCCCCTTTCGAGGCGTCGGGGGCGAGATTCTTTCCAGAACTCCTTCGTAGGTGCTAGTGGCAGTGAGAGGGATTAGCCAGAAGGGAAGATATCTCAGCTCTAATAGTGTGATCCTGCTTTTCTTGGCGAGGTCTCCTGGTTTCATGAATCCCGACCTCATCCAGTCTTGAAGGCCTTGAGTGACTCTGGTGTTGTCAAGGTTGTTCAGTATGAGGCTGTGCTGCAGCTGGAATGGAGCACTAGCGCCCACCACCGAGGTGTAGCCGCAGTATCTGCAGGTAGCCACCAATTCTCCTGGGGACAGGTTGAGCTGGGCTCCACAGTTTGGACATTTGATCTCTGAAACGATCTGGGACATTGCCGTGATTTTTCCTGTCGCTCTAGGATAGAATTAAAGAAGGGCCGGATTAAGTTCTCTAGGATCGGGAATGCAACGTGGCAGGACTGGGCACGTTAAAGCGGACGATGGGCTTCACGATCATACTAGTCTTCGCTATCTTTCTCGGTCTTCTAACTATCATCTCCGTCTTCTTCCTTGACCCTACTGCCGCGCTGGTCTTGGGGCTTGTAGGAGCATTTTTCATAATACTGCTTCAGTATCTTATCGGCCCGGTCATTGTCAGGGCTACCAGTAGACTCCACTATCTGGCTCCGGGAGAGAACCAATGGTTGGAAACTAAGGTTTCCCAAATGGCGTCAACATCAGGCATTCCGATGCCTCGACTGGCCATTTCGCCGGACCCTACGCCGAACGCCTTTGTTTTCGGCCGGACACAGGCGACCGCGACTCTCGCCGTTCATCAGGGACTTCTCCAACGGCTGAACGAAGATGAGATCGAGGGCGTCATAGCGCACGAACTTGGACACGTGAAGCATCGCGACTTTATCGTCGTGACCATGATCTCTGCCATACCCTTGGTCGCCTATCTCATCGCACGGTCTGTGCTCTGGGGAGGATACGTCAGTAGCGGTCGAGGGTCCAACCGGAATAATAGTGCCGGAGCGCTGATAATAATCGCCGTAGTGGCATACGTGGTCTACATTCTAACAACATTGCTTGCTCTGAGGCTAACTCGCCTTCGAGAGAGCTACGCTGACGCTTACTCAGCCTACCTGACCAGAAAGCCGAGAGAATTGGAGAGCGCCCTAACCAAGATCGCCTATGGCCTCTCGCTGGCTCCTGGCGAACCACACGGTGCCAGAGCTTTCTTCATCGAAGATCCAGCCCAGGCCAAACAGGATGTGGCACAGATAATGGAACAGAAGCAAAAGTACGACTTGGATCATGATGGCGTCCTAAGCGAGCGAGAGTTGGAGATCGCTATTGAGGCCGAGGCAAAGTCGAACTGGCGGAAAGCAGCTCAACTCTTCATGACCCATCCGCCCACTTACAAGAGGATTCTAATGCTGCGAGAGATCGAGCAGGAAATGAACACAGGAACCTTCCAAGACTCAAACATCTACAATCATGTCTGAACAACTCCCGTAGCTACTCGCATGTAAGCCACAACAGAACTATAAACAAGGAATTCGCGTTGTCTAAATGATTTGATATGAACCGCGTTCCGTGGGCACCACTCAATGCCAGTGTATTCTTGATAATTCTCGGAGGAGTCATCCTCGGGATATTCTTCACAGGCATAAACATCTTCGCGGCGTTTCCGCTGATCTTCACCTTCTTTGGCGCATGGATGATTGTCGAAGCCTTCGTCTTTCCACCTGCTAATGCGTATGATCCCCCGCGCGCGATGGTTCTAGGGTGGGGGTCTCTCATCGGAGGTTTCGGCATTCTCTTGCTCGTACTATACTTCGCCGCTCCACTTCTGCCAGTAATATTTGCCCTGGGCTTGGTCCTTGCAGGAATAGCTGGCGTCGCGTATAGTTTCAGAAGATCAAGCCCCGGCACTCCGAAGACTTCCACGTCCTAGCCCGTGTTTGATCCGAAGGCCCGGTACGTCCGGAGCCTCTTCTCAAACGTCCCCCTAGAATACGACATTCTTCTAGGTCTTCTCACCTTCGCGCAAGACCGGCGATGGCGTGCTTACGTAGTAAGAAAAGCAAAACCCTCGACTAATGATAGGATACTCGACGTGGCTACTGGAACCGGGTTACTAGCAGCTGATCTCGCGAAAACCGTTTCACTCCAAGGGTATGTTGTAGGAGTCGATATCACTCTCTCCATGCTGAAGACCGCACGATTGAGACTCCGATCAAAAGAACTCGGGGACAAGGTTGACTGGATCCTTGCCCGAGCCGAGAATCTCCCGTTTCGAAATGATTGTTTCGGATCTGCCTCCATCAGCCTTGCCCTCAGAAACGTTTCCGACGCCAAGACGACCTTTCACGAAATGTCTCGAGCAACAGGCCCAGGAGGAATTGTAATCTCCTTAGACTTTGCTCGCCCGCGGAACCGACTCTTCCAAGTCATCTACTACGACTACCTTCTTGGTCTATTCCCACTCCTCGGCCGCATCGTTTCAGAAGCTTGGGGAAGAACACTATCCTACCTAGGCCGGTCAATATTGAAAGCCAGAACCGGAGAACAGATTGCCAACCTACTGATTGATGAAGGTCTTGCTGATGCCAAGTCGGTTCCCTTGACTGGGGGAATTGTCTGCGCCGTCTACGGAAGAAAACAAAAGTTCTGATACCGTTCTAAGACGAATTACTTCATGACTTAACTTGTTGTAAGGTTCCCATCGCTTGCATCAGCGTGACAACGAGGAATCACAAGATTCAGACTAATACTTCGAATCATTTCATCCCACTCTCCGCTCAGATTCGAATTCACGACTCAGCTTACGAACCTTCAAAGCAGAACGCGACTCCCGAGCCAGCCCTCTAAAGAGAAGGTATGCAAGGCAAGCTCTGGTTCGCTCCAGCAAGCTATTGGTTCATTCAAAGGGTTGTTAGAGATTGGGCATAAACCGAAAGACTTAACCCTATTCGGAGATTTGTAATCTCTTGCATAATTAGGTGTAAAAGTTGAAAGGGACAATAGTCGTCTTAACAACAATCTTCCTATTATTGGCAGGGGTTGTCGCGATACCATCAGTGCCTAAAGCCCACGCCGCTACCGGTATACTCTGTCTAATCCAGTCCGGTACAACGTCTTGCGGCTCGGGCGGGGTCTTAAGTGGAACTCCTGGAAGTCAGCTGCGAGTATCCGTATTTGTTCAGGGTTCTGACGGTCTTAGTGGATTCGACATAACACTCATTTCGGATCATACAGTCCTCAAGCCTGCAGGAGCAGATCTAGCCGGGACGATTCTCCAAGCGCCGCAGACAATTCTGCTCGAGTGCCTCGGCGGGGTTTTGGTAAAGGGGTCTCAATGCTCGCCTGCCGATACGATTGATACAATTCGATTTGCGGCAATAAACTGCACAGGTTGCTCGCTTACGGCTGCCCCGACCACCGGCCTCCTGTTCACCGCGATCTACAATATCACGAAAGCCGCTTCGGGTGTGTCGCTCGGATTTCAGTCCGCGACGATCTCTAACGGCTCAGGGTCGCCGGATCCTGAGACGTTGCAGGGAGCCACGTTCAGCGGAGGCACGACTCCTGATTTTGCCATGACCGCGAGTCCCAACACCATTACGCTCGCGGCTGGATTTTCGACTACATCGATTCTAAGTGTCACGAGTGTGAATGGATTCACTGACGTTCTGGGCCTGACCAGCACGGTGTCCCCGTCCGGTCCGACCGTGAGCCTTAGTCCCGTTACCGTCAGTTTATCGGCCAACCAGACTGTTACGTCTGTTGTTCAGGTCTCAACATTGCTCTCAACCCTTCCGATGACATACTCAGTAGTTGTCACTGGGTCCGGCGCTATGTTGAGCCACTCGACCACGTTGACCGTTACGGTTAGCTCGCCTCTGGCGCCCGACTTTGCCATGTCCGCGAATCCTCCGGACCTCGTCATTGCGTCGGGTTTCTCAAACACCACAACTGTCATGCTAACTAGCATGAACGGTTTCCAAGGCACCATCAACCTGGGCGCTTCGATATCTCCTTCAGGTCCCTCGATAGCCCTCAACCCCGCAAATATCGTCCTCTCCGCTGGTGGTACTGGAACTTCCTCGCTAACAGTGTCGACCCCAACCTCCACGCAAGCCGGCTCCTACACGCTGACAGTTTCAGCGACCAGCGGGACAGTCTCCCACTTGATCACGATAGCGGTCAGGGTTGAATCGACTCAGCCCGATTTCACACTCTCCGCGAATCCAGCAAGCATCACGATATCGCCAGGGACGTCGGGTACGTCCACGATTCATTCCCAAAGCCTGAACGGGTTCAACGGCACCGTGACCCTGACCGCGTCCGCAACAAATGGATTGACCGCGTCAGTCAATCCTTCCAGCATCGGACCAGATGGCTCGGCAATCCTTACAGTTACTTCCAATGTAGCGGGTTCCTATACAGTTCAGGTGACAGGAACCAGTGGATCACTGAGTCACAAAGTCACCATTGCAGTTAATGTCGTCATCTCTGGAGCAGGTGTTGTCTGCATAATTCCATCCGGGGCGACAGCTTGTCCGTCGACCCCAGCCACTATAACAGGAGTACAAGGCACACAGCTTAGAGTCTCTGTTTTCATTCAAGGCTCCAATGCGATAGATGGATTTGACATAACTCTCCTGGCCAATCATGGAACATTGATCACTGCGGGAGCGGACCTCACCGGCTCTATTTTGCCGAGTCCAACAACATTGTTAGAGTGTCTCAGCGGAGTATTGGTAAAAGGTAATGCTTGTCTTCCCACCGACAGCATAGACACCCTTCATTTCGCAGCTACCGCATGTCCTGGCTGTCTCTCGGCCACAACGACCGGCCTGCTCTTTACAGCGATCTTCAATGTAACAAGCGCTACGTCTGGGACTTCCCTTGGGTTCCAGAATGGTTGCACACCGACTAGCGTCTCTCCCAACGTCTGCGTCGCCATCGCCAACGGAACCCCGACCCTTCTTGTTGAAACAGCTCAAACAGCCGTTTTCTCATCGAGCACTACCACAGATTTCATCTTGAGCGCAAATCCGAGCAGCATAAGCACCGCCCCAGGCTCAACGGTGACATCCACCCTCAGCATAACAAGTCTGAACATTTTCTCGGGCACTGTGACTCTGACAGCGACTGCATCATCGACAGCCGCGACTGTCACCGTGAGTCCTGCAAGCGTCACTCTCTCGGCGAGTCAAACCCTGACTAGCACAATTACTATGTCATTTTCTTCCTCTGTCACTCCGGGAGTCTATCAGTTCACAATAACTGGGACCAGTGCTTCATTGTCTCACGTAGTTACCGTTACGGCGGTTATCAACACTCCACTTCCTCCTGACTTTTCGATCACTTCCGGCGTGGGCACTTTCACTCTTACGCAGGGATCTTCATTCACGACAAGCGTGTCTCTTACGAGTCTGAATGGATTCGCAGGCACCGTGACCTTGGCATTTTCACTCTCGCCGAGCGGGCTGTCGATAAACTTGAACCCATCAAGCCTAAGCCTTTCATCAGGAGGAACTGCTAATTCAACGCTCACAATATCGGCTACATCCTCCACAATTACCGGGACCTACCAGCTGTTCATCTCCGGCTCAAGCGGCTCGCTTGGACACGGCGTGAACATAACAATCATGGTCAACGCTTCTTCGGCAGACTTTTCCATTTCGGCCAGCCCTATTAGCCTCGCGCTTGTGGTAGGTTCCACTGGTTCATCAACTATCACGGTGGGTTCGATCAACGGATTCTCTGGAACTGTCGCGCTAAGCGTCGCTAGTTCTTTCGGAATTAGTGCCGTAGTGAATCCTACAAACATTACCGGCTCTGGAAGCGCCACCCTTACCGTTAGTACGAGTTCGACCGGTACGTTCTTTGTGAGTGTGACCGGGCTGAGCGGAGCAATATCCCACTTCGTCACGGTTCCTGTGACAGTAACTGCCGTCGCTCCCGACTTTACCATCACCGCGGCTCCAACCAACCGAACAATAGCCAGGGGCGCCTCAACGACCTTCACGATAACCATCACGGGCACGAACGGTTTTAACGCGACAGTCAACCTTAGCACATCGATTTCCCCAGTAGCTAAGAATGGGCCGAAGATATCCCTGCCTGCTTCGGTCGGTCCCTACTCTACCTCCACTCTCACAGCATCAACAGCTCGCCACACACCAGCAGGAACCTACACGATCACAGTAACGGCGTCAAGCGGTTCGATAACTCACAAGATCACAATCACGTTGATCGTGACAAGGTAATCTAATAATCGCCCAGAGATTTTTTCTCTCAGTTTTTTCTTTGGCCCAAGTACGTTTCACAGCGTGAGCTGAGATTCCCCCCGAGGATTTAGCTAACCCATTCCCGTTAGCTAGTTGATCGTTAGGTCGTGCCTGTCAAGAGAGAAAGGATTCCGCTCGCGAAAAATATCAATCCGAACGTTAGGAGCACAAGTCCGGCAATTATGTCGAGTAGCCACCTGGGCACTTGCATCAGATAATCGTAAGAGATTGCTGAGACGACGATTAGAACCAACAGGCTAACAGCAGCGCCGACTAGAGTCCATTGGATATTGAATGCTCCAGCAGCCGCGAGAACTAGACTGGCCTCGAAGCCCTCGGTCAGCGTGATGGTTAGGACCGGTAGGGAGTTCGGGATGGAGAAAGGAATTGGTTGAGCTGAGCCGACCAGTCCCTCCCGCTTGAGGTCTTTCTCAATCACTTCTTTCCCCATCCGTGCCATCTTGTCCCTGAATGACTTGTGTTTGATCGCATACTTGACGAATCCTCTGAGGAATCTGCTTGAGAAGTAGAACAAGACGATTGCAGTTGCAAAGTCAATAACGATTGCAGGCAACAAGAGGAAGACCCGCCATACGACTAGGAAGGTGACGATGGAGCCTAAACCGCCGGCGATGACTCCGAAGAGAATATTGTTCCTCCCAAGCTGCTTTATCGTGGCAAGAGAGAGAATCGCGACTTCGCTTCCTTCGACCAGTATCGCCTTGAATGCGAGGAGAAAGGACCCGATTATGACGACTGTTGGATCAGTCATTCTTGTTCCAATTCGTATTTGCCTTGCGCGAACTGTCGATTCGAGTCGAGAGTGTATGTCTTTAGCGTTTCCTCTATTTGTGGCATACCGGGATTCGTTTTGATCTCAAGGTTAAAGCCTCATTTCGGATCTAGATTTCAAGAGAATTGTCGAGAGTGCCTCCTGCAAAGCTGAAGATTGCAGTGGACTTGGACGGAGTCCTCGCTGAGTCGATGCTCGTCTGGTGCGACCGAGCGAACAAAGAGTTCGGCACAAGTTTGAGAATGGAGGATATTGACAGCTGGTCTTGGTGGAAGAGAATTCCAATCTCGAAAGACGACTTTTACCGGATACTGGACGAATCATGGAACGAGTGGCGGGTGATTCCTCCGACAGAGCCGGAGATCGCTGAGAAGGTTGCCCGGGTCCAAAAGTTTGGAGATCTAGATATCGTAACCGGTCGGAGCAAGAGAACTGTGGAGGCAGCTAGAAGCTGGGTTGACAGTCAGAAAGTTCGATATGGGCGTTTTGTAAGAGTCTTAGGCTGGAGAGACAAGATTCTCCTAGATTATGATGTCTACATTGATGATGCTCCCGACCTGATGCCTCTGATCTCACGAAGCCCGACGGCATGGGGCGTACTTTACGAGAGGCCTTGGAACAAGAACGTGGGAGAAATGCCGAAGGTTCTGAAGGCGAAGAGCTGGCGGCAAGTGCCTACACTCTTGAAGAAGATCCAGGAAGCTAAGAGCTAGACTGATGGATATTTGAGACCAGACTATTATACGGGACGTCTGACTGTCTAGAAATTCCGTGTTTTAGACCTTGAAGGGGGAATTTCAGATTCCTGCCGAGTATTATTACACGAAAGAACACGAGTGGGTTCACATAGAGAGTACTAATTGTCGAATAGGTGTCACTGACTATGCGCAAAATTCGTTGCACGAGATAGTCTACGTCGATCTTCCGAAGGTCGGAGCCAAAGTGGCCCAGATGCAGAGTCTTGGCACGGTGGAATCCGTCAAAGCAGTCGCCGACGTGTACTCCCCTATTTCTGGAGTCGTCCTCGAGGTCAACAGCGAACTTTCTGATGCTCCCGAACTTGTCAACAAGAGTCCATACGAAAAGGGATGGATCACAATAATTAGGCCAGACGATCTGAAGAAGGATCTTCCGGGGTTGATGAAACCGGAAGCCTACCGGGATTTTGTGAAGCAGATAACCGAAAAGAAATAGAGCCCTCCCCTCTAGGCGCTCAGCGAGGATCGCTACAGACGTCACAGAGAGTTCCGTTCAATCGGCTAACTGAACGAGATCTTACTTTTCGAGACCTAGGAAGTTTATCTTCCAGAAGTGGGATGAGTAAATCCTCTATCTAGGAGTCCTATCCTTGCAAGAAGCCTTCACCCTACTCTCACCCCTCTTGAAGGACCTTCTTCACGAGACAGGAATCTCCAAACCCACACCGCCTCAGGAACAGGCCATCCCTCTGGTGGCAAACGGCGAGAATGTTCTGATAATTGCGCCGACCGGCTCGGGGAAAACAGAGGCCGCTCTCCTACCGCTTATCGATAGGATGGTTCAGGATCAGGCTCGGCAAGGAATCTCGCTTCTTTACATAACACCGCTCAGAGCGTTGAACCGGGACCTACTCAAACGGCTGCAAATCTGGTCTGCTAAGCTGGGCTTCTCGGTTGAGGTTAGGCATGGAGACACTCCCGCGGCTGATCGCAGGCGCATGGCAGGTCGGCCTCCAGACTTTCTGATTACCACCCCCGAAACATTGCAAGCTATTCTGCCCGGGAGGAGGATGAGAGCGCATCTTCGTCACGTCAAAGCAGTCGTGATCGATGAGATCCATGAACTTGCAGGGGATCGGCGAGGGGTTCAACTCACAGTTGGCCTAGAACGACTCGAAGAAGTTCGGCCGGCGGGGTTTCAGAGAGTAGGGCTCTCTGCCACTGTCGGGAATCCGGACGAGATCGCGAGGTTTCTGGGAGGCAGCAATCCAGTTAGGATCGTCCAGATTCCACCTAGCAAGGATACACGATACAAGATCGAGTATCCGCCCCCAGGCGAAGAAGACCAAGAATTGGCACGACGCTTGTATACGGCGCCGGAAGCCGCAGCCCGACTGGCTCTCGTCTCAGATCTCGTTGAAGCTCATGATTCTACTCTGATCTTCGTCAACAGTCGCGTCAACGCCGAGATGTTGGGTTCAAAGTTCAACATGATGGACCAGAGGATAATGGTCCATCACGGCTCACTTCCCAAAGAAGAGCGGGTGCGAGCCGAGGAGGCATTCAAGG
>Ga0137399_10000411_pt1 | contig 16745 bp, 20 predicted proteins | sample czorhiz316metaG_FD_104810 | JGI IMG/M metagenome (GOLD analysis project Ga0137399, IMG submission 104810) | Vadose zone soil microbial communities from Angelo Coast Range Reserve, California, USA - czorhiz3.16 metaG | ecosystem: Environmental > Terrestrial > Soil > Vadose zone | place: USA...
CATGGCCACTAGACGACTTCCGCCCTCACAAAATCATGGAGCGAGCAGCGAGAGTTGAACTCGCGTCATCGGGTTGGAGGCCCGAGGCACCAGCCGCTATTACCATGCTCGCCCTAGATCCTTCGCCACAAAATGCGTGGCTCAGGATTTCGCTGCGGGCTCCCGCTTCGCTCACGCCCGCAAGACGGCTCAACTTGGCAGGGGTGACAGGATTCGAACCTGCTTGAACTCGTTTTGGAGACGAGCGCCCTTCCCATCGGGTCATCACCCCTGTGGCGGTCGCAACGGGCGTTGAACGCGTCCCTCCTGATAGACAGTCAGGCATCCTGCCGCTAGACTCTGCGACCACTTCTTGAAATTGGCTGCGAGGGCACGATTCGAACGTGCATGAACCGGGTCAGAGCCGGTTATCCTTGCCAATTGGATGACATCACAATCTTGAGGAGGGAACCGTCGGAATACGGTGAGTTTTCTGCACAAGAGAAGTAACCGTAGCCTTCACCACTCCTCGAATTTCTCTTCGGTGAACTTCCTCCTTTGCTCAAGTTTTTAAACTGGCTGCCGGGGAGCGATTCGAACGCCCGTATCCGGATTCAAAGTCCAGAGTCCTGCCGCTAGACGACCCGGCATCACACCTTCAGCGGAATTGCTTTCATGCACCGGGCACACAAAACCGCTGACTCATCTACGTTGTGGCCAAGCCTCCGGCGTTCAGCACGCGCACGATCAACCAATTCGTGATGATCGCCGCCACGATCACAGTAAAGGTCCGATGCAAGCTCGATCTCAAAGCCTTCGAGTTCAATCGTTTGTGTACTCATAACTTTGGCAGCAGCGAGGAGAATCGAACTCCCATCTCAGCCTTGAAAGAGCCGTATCCTGGCCGTTAGACGACGCTTCCTCCTCTCCGCGCATCGGTCAAATGCGCCGTAAAAAGCAAAAGCCCCCGATTTGTATCGGAGGCTCAGAAAAACTACGCACTATGGATCGCCCCCGTTACATGAACGTACCTTCCCCCGCTCCTTGCCACGTAAACGTGGCCGGTGTCGGGAAGCAATCGGTATGGGGTGTGCGCATCATTACTAGATCTCAGTTATCACTCTGGCATGAGTCTCCAAATCAGTCAATACCCCAAAGTGGCGGTACTCGTAAGCCTCGGGCAGCGGAACGAATCGTTAAAGGCAATTCGAGGCCTAGCGACTGAACACTGAGCGCAGGGAAAACGCACTCATGATGGGACACGTCGGCCAAACCTGTTGCACCATCAGCGTATGAACTCGCGCCCGCGTAACACCTACCATTAGGATTTTGCGACTCCGACGATATGGCGGAGTATCATCACGCCATATGAAGTTAGAGATGAGTGTTTGGCCGTTGTGGGTCTCTCGGCGCAGGAGCACAACTCCGTCGAACTGCTTCGCCTTAGACTTATGAATGGTCATCACTTGTATGCCGTCTGGATCATCCACACCATTCACGATCAAATCCTGGGTGAGCGCTGAATCCAATGCCTTACGCGCTTCGGAATACGCCCCGTCGTTCTCCCAACGTGCGACGAGGTTGGCGCTGATGCGCTTCCCACGGTTAAACACAATCCACTACTTCTTGCCTTGCCGAAAAGTCAAACAATAGAGGCAAGTCCTGGGCTTGCGAGGGGCAGCCTTTGTCAATGAGCGCAATCCAGATGGAGACGTTTTCAGAGGTCGGGGTTGGTTTCGGAAACCTGGTAAGCAAGAGTCCTGCAACTCATGAAGGGTCGCGGCGCATCGTAGATCTATATTCTTGTTGCGTTCTCAACCGCCACAAAATCTGGGAGCTTTGCAATGAAACCAGGCCCTTCACGATCTCTGCGGTGCTCATCATGCTCGTACTTGCGGTCAACTGCGGCGGCGGAAGTATCGAACGCCGCGAAATGCTGAGCCTCACTTTACAACCCGCCTTCGCCGCGCCTGCTGCGGGAGCAGACGTTCATTTCAATGCCGCGGGAATTTTCGACAAGCCTCGCAGCCCGGCCAAGGTCAATCCGTTGATTCGGGCGGAGACCGCTCTGGACGGCCTGCGTGCGGGCACCGGGGTTGCTGCGGTGGACCAATCTGGCCTAGCGCACTGTAATCGTTCCGGTAAGAATTGGATCACTGCCACCGCGCTGAGCGGTGCCTTGAATAGATTCGATGATCCGGCGTTGGTACGCGGAACCGCACAGCTCAACTGCCCTTGAATGAGTTTGAGTGCAGTTTCGGGGAATGTGGCGGTATCACTTCGCCGATAACTGTAACCCCTTGTCCTAGATACTTTTTCGCTTGCGAGCGAATATCGCAGATGCTGAGCAGGGTGTTTCGCCGTGTTCTCAGCTCCTTCCGCGTCTTCACTCAGACTCCCGGTTTAGAATTGGCATTCCGCTTGCACCATGTCGAGCACCACTTCCGTTGCGAGTGCCGGGTAGGGAGGTAACACATGACGGCAAAAGACACCGGGCAGCACCGCGATTCTGTCGGGCACAAGGAAAAGCCTGCTTGGGTGTACATCGGGTCCGTGGTTCTCATAGCCATCTCCCTGCTTGGCATGGCTTACATCGCTTGGACTCGCTACGGGGTGGGACGATGAAGGGCCAGCCGCGCCGCGACCTCAGAGAAAGGAATGAAAGCGTCACCCAAGCCCCGGACAAGTACACCCACTTTGGCGCCGCAAGTGTTAAGTGAGGTAGACTTCGAGTGTCGTTTTCAGTGCGGTGGGGCACAGAAGGCCTCCGAGGCAACGCAACTTCCACCGCCTGGTTCCTACCGCCGTGCCGGGTCTAGAAGGAGACACACTATGAGTCGCTTGGACCTATAGACGAGTCTGTCCGTCTCCGGAACAGGTTGCTTCACTTTACGTCCTTACGCTTTTTCCGCACTGCCCTACGGCTTGCAGAACTCCAGATTGCTGCGTGGCATGCTGCTTGCTGCAGACACGAACAAGCTTGCTCGGGGCGGAAGTCCATCTTGGCTAAGACACCAGGCCAAACTGAATTGTTCGCAACCGACTCACGGTAGCGCGCCCTCTTCGAAAATTCCGAGATGGAGGAGAACCATGAAGAGCATTACCAGATTGTTGCCGTTTCTCTTGTTGGGCACGCTGCTCCTGGCTGCGACCGGGTGCAACAATAAAAGCATGGCTCCGCAGATGTCCGCCGCGTCGGTACAGTTCAAGGTCGGCGACGATCCAGCAGACCAAGCGCTCGCCTTCGAAATCACGATCAAATCGGTAATCCTCAACAGCAGCACAGGCAGCACGCCCAACGTGCTGTCCGGTCCGGTGGACATCGAGCTCACCCACCTCGCCGGAACCTTCGAACCACTAGCGCTCGCCAATGTCTCACCCGGAACCTACAACCGCGCCAGCATTACGCTCGGCCCTGCCGAGCTTAAATTCTTAGATCCGAACACGCAGATGGTGAAGGAGCAGCAGTTTCCTGCCCCCGCCGGTGCGGTGACCGTCACTTTCACTCAACCCATCGTGGTGGGCAGTACTCCCACCATTGTGAACATTGACTTCAACCTTGGAACGGCGCTTACCTTCAACGGCACCGACTTCAGCTTCGATCCAACCAAGATCACCGTGTCTCAGGTCAGTATCGGAGCCGAGAACGGCCAGGGCCCCGACAACGGCCAACTCGAGGACGTCTCCGGCGTGGTAACGGCAATTTCCGGTACGCTGCCGGGTGGGTCGTTCACTATTTCCACCGACGAAGCCAACTCCCCGCTAACCTTCAACACAGACAACAACACCGTCTTTGAGCCGTCGGCGGCCGCTGTCATGGTCAATACCATCGTGGAAGTGGACGCCATAACGCAAGCAGACGGATCCTTGCTAGCCAAAAAGGTGAAGGCGGAAGTGGAAGAAGAAGCTGGAGGCGAGGTCAGGGATGAACTGGAGGCGGAGGGAGTCATCACCACGCGCACTCCAAAGCCGCCCAGCCCTGTGACGTCGTTCACCATCGTGGTGCAGGATCAGACCTCGCCGGGCACGGTCACGCCCGCAGCAGGCAACACTCTGACGGTCAACGTCGTGGACGGGACCAAGTTTAGGGTCAAGCTCGACAACCTGCCCGCTGGCTTCACCTTTGACGCCGCCTCGCTCAACGTGGCCCAGAGGATCGAGGCAGACACCGACAAGCCCGATACCAGCACGATCACGGCCACGACGGTGACGCTGAAGAAGCAAGCCTTGACTGGGACGGTCTCGGGCCTCTCCGGGAACAATTTCACACTCACGGTCGACGCCAGCTCGTTCTTCGCGTCCCTCACGGGGCAGACAACCGTTGCCGTGACTACGCAAACCGGAACAACGATCAACGGCAGCCTCTTGAACACTGCCAAGGCTCGCGTGCGCGGTCTTTTGTTCTTCGATCCGGTTGGCGCGACCTACTCGCTACTGGCAACCCAGATCGATGCCAACCCCTGAGGCCCTTTCAAGGCCTCTCCCGCCGGCTGCGCTGGTCGCAGCCGGTTTTCTTTCTCGGAATCTGCCGCGCGTAACACTTGGTCAAATTGTCGGAGTCAGGACAGAGTTCACACGGGTTTCGATGGAGCGGTCATTGCTGAATCAATGTGAATGCTCCACGACCCGGCGCTGGTTCCGAGCACGTCAAAATGGAGTGAAATGTCACGCGACGGAAGCCCCATGACTCGTACGTTGCAAATCGGAATGACCCGTTTCCTGTTTGAGGGGTTCGACGGAGCAACTTTGTGAGTGAAGTCTACGGCGGTCGCCGGGTCCAACCGGTGCCACGGAGAACTGGACAGTCCGGATCGTTCATTCTCCGTTTAACCGCAACCTGCTACTATGACGCGCGATCGCGACGGAAGAGGCCCGGGAGGGGGTACCACTGCGCATCTTGCTGGTCGAGGATGAGTTAAGTGCTGCCCGGATGCTAGCCAAAGGCCTCCGTGAGCAAGCCTACGCCGTGGACGTGGCGACCGATGGCGAGGAGGCCCTCTATCGGGCGAGCATCAATGACTACGATCTCGTCATTCTAGACGTATTGTTGCCGCGGAAAGGCGGCTTTGCAGTTTGTCGGCAAATGCGCGCCGCAGGCTCGGCCGTGCCGGTCCTGATGCTAACGGCACGCGATGCTGTGGCAGACCGTATCGCGGGTCTGGATACCGGCGCCGATGATTACCTGACCAAACCGTTTGATTTGCACGAACTGCTAGCCCGCGTGCGAGCGCTACTGCGGCGCGGACCAGTCTTGCGAACAGAAGCTATACAGCTCGCTGACTTGACTATCGACACCCAGGCGCGGCGGGTGCGGCGTGCAGGCCGCGGTATCGAGCTTACCGGCAAAGAATACGCGCTACTGGATTACCTCGCTCGGCACCCTGATCAGGTGGTGGGCCGCGCCGAGATCGCCGAACACGTGTGGGATGAGAACTTCGACCCCTTCTCCAACCTTATTGAGGTCTACATGCAGCGGCTTCGGCGCAAGATCGATGAAGGCCATTCCCGCAAGCTGCTGCATACGATACGCGGCGGGGGCTACATGCTTTCATCTGGAAAAACGGCCACGGATGTTTGATTCAGTGCGGCTGCGGCTGACTCTATGGTACGTAGGCGTGCTGAGTGTGATACTTATCGCCTTCAGCGTCGCTATTTACATCTTTGTCGAGCGAAGTCTCTACGAACGCCTGGATGCCAGTTTGTATTCCACGTTGGAGGCAGTGTCGGTCGCGCTGGAACATCAAGGTGAGACCAAGGAGATAGGAAGTGAAGCGACGGCAAGGGCACTTCAAGAGCTGCACCGTCCGGACCAGGCAATCGCCATCTTCGATGTACAAGGACGGTTGTTAGCAGAACAAGTCGCCGAAGACGCGGTTCATGTACGGTTGCCGTCACCGGCGGTAGCGCCCCTGAGCTCCCCCAGTTTCTACTCACTGCCTGAGCAGAATTCCGAAAGTGACGATAGCTGCCGGGGGGTTGTGGGGCACATCCGCGTACCGCCTAGGGACACGGCTTACGCGATTGTGATCAACCAGTCGCTGGAGCCTGTTAGCGAGCATTTGGATCTACTGCAAGACATTCTTTACGCGGCCGTACCGCTCGCGCTCACACTGACGGGCCTGGGCGGGTGGTTCCTGGCGCGCAGAAGTCTGCAACCAGTGGCGGCGATGTCGGCGCGTGCTCAACGTATTAGCGCTGAAAACCTGGACCAACGGCTCCCAGTTGCAAACCCACGGGACGAGCTTGGCAGTCTCGCCGCCACTTTCAACGAACTGCTGGGACGACTCGGCACTTCCTTCTCCCAACAGCGGCAGTTCATGGCAGATGCCTCGCATGAGCTGCGCACACCACTTTCGGTCATACGAACTACTTCCGCGGTGACGCTGCAGCAAGAAGACCGAGAGAAGAGCGAGTACCGGGAAGCTCTCACAATCGTCGAACAACAGGCCCGCCGCTTATCGCGTATCGTCGAGGACATGTTTGTGCTCGCTCGCGCCGACGCCGGCCACCCTTCGTTGCAAATCACGGAGTTTTATCTCGACGAGCTACTGGCGGAGACTACGCGGGCTGCCGCGGTGCTTGCTTCTCAAAAGAGTCTTCAGCTGGAGGTGCCGCCGCTTCCAGAGGCGCCTTTTCGAGGGGACGAAGGACTACTCCGACAGATGGTGTGGAACTTGCTGGACAATGCGATCAAATACACACCGAAAGGCGGTGCGGTCCGAATCGCACTTGTGTCCCGTGACGCCGAGTACGTAGTCACAGTTGCCGATACAGGCAGCAGCATTGCCCCGGAGATCCAGCCACTCATTTTCGAGCGCTTTTACCGTGCCGACAAGGCACGGTCGCGTTCGGAAACCATGCATGAGGGTGGAGCGGGACTCGGTCTCCCGATCGCACGCTGGATTGCCGAGGCTCACCATGGTCGCCTTGAACTGCAGCACTCAGGCGAAACCGGCAGCACGTTTGTTGTTTTCCTGCCTCGCGCCTGACTCCCGCTGCTGCAGATTGTGGCACGCCTGAGGCCTAACTCTTAGGCGGTGAATTTATGTTGCGTTCATGTCACGGAAGCTAGGATTGGGCCTTAGCAGGCACCCCGCCTGCACGAATCCGAACGAGCAACTCTCCTTGGTGGAGGCCACAAATGAAAACACGTTTACTCTTAGTCTTGTCGGTTATCGGGCTCACGTGCACCGCAACGCGAGCTGCGGGAGAAGCCAATTTCTGTAAACTGACATCGCAGACAGCTTTGCGTTCCTGTCAGCTGGGGGCCCAGGGTGACCTCTGGCTTGCCCTAGGCAAGTGCGACAACGTCTCCGATCCAGCTGAGCGGAAAGCCTGCAAACAGCAAGCGCCCGTGGATCTCAAAGACGCGCTCGGGCAATGCAATGCTCAGCATTCCGTGCGGCAGACCGCATGCCAGCGACTGGGCGGGCAACCTTACGATCCTGTTATCGATCCAGCGAACTTCGTCGACAAGATTGACAATCCCTACTTCCCGTTAACGCCGGGCACGGTTTTCATCTACGAGGGGCAGACAAAAGAAGGTCTTGTGCACACCGAGTTCTTTGTTACCCACAAGACCGTTCAGATTCTCGGCGTGACAACCGTGGAAGTCCACGATACCGTGACGACCAACGGCGAGCTCACGGAGGATACGCTCGATTGGTTCGCCCAGGACAAGGAAGGGAATGTCTGGTACTTCGGAGAGAATACGATGGAACTGATAGGGGGACGCCCTTCAACCCTGGCGGGTACCTTTACCGCTGGGGTTGATGGCGCCAAGCCGGGAATCATCATGGAAGCGCATCCGGCAATCGGCGATTTCTACCGCCAGGAGTTCGCTCTCGATGAGGCTGAGGACTTCGCGGAAGTGAAAACCTTGTCCGACACGGTTACTGTACCCGCGGGCAAGTTCACCCAGTGCGTAAGGACCCGGGAGACCACACCACTGGAACCGGACCTCAAGGAGGCCAAATGGTATGCCCCGGGAGTCGGCAATGTTCTTACCAAGGACCTAACCACTGGGGAGAAGAGCGCACTCATTCGTATCGAATTCAGATAAAAGAAGGGGACTAGCAGAAAAGGACTGTCCAGAGAAAACATACACGGCAATTTCTCATCCCGAATCGGCTTGACGGCGGCCAAAACAGGGATCCGCCGACAGGCTTCCTGTCTGCGAGCTCTTGGTTGTCTTACGCGATCCTCGTAGGCGCGCATCGGGGTTAGGACTGCTCCCGGTACGCTGCATGTTGGGGGCAAGGGGGGCAGCGGTAAACAGTAATCGCGTTTGCTTGATGATGGAGATACTGGGCGATGACACGAAGAATCGGATTCCTGCGTGCTTTGGGGCCCTTAGTTTTGATAACACTCGAGCTCCTTTCCACACCATCTTTTGCGTCGAAACGGCCTCAAGCGTCGAAGCAGAAGACCGTTGCCCAAAGGCTTGTGGAGGAGGCGGTATCGAAACACCCCGAAGTCGCAGAAGTCGAATTAGCGGTTCGATCTTCAAGTGAGCGCTCGACCATCGCCGACAGCGAGCTTAAAAGGTGTTGGGGAGAAGTGCGACCACGACGAACAGAGGCGATGCGAACCGGGGAACCATTCATTGAGAAGGAGAGTGACGGATTCGATGTCACCATGCCACTTCACGACTCGACTGGGAAGATCATCGGAACTGTCGGCATGGATTTCAAAACCGAACCGGGTCAGCAAAGATCGAGTGTCGTCGAGCGGTCAAGGAAGATCGTGCAGGAGGTTGAAGAACAAATTCCATCAGAAGCAAGGCTATTCGAGCCTGTTGACTGAGAATTGGTTAGAATCACTGGCCAGACGGCCAAACCTCGTGAGGGTAGAAAAGCTGCCGACGGATTGACCAAGTGGTGGAAACAGGACTGGCAGCTCAAGACTGAGGACTCAGCACCGCTGTGCATCAAACCCTCCGTGCTCGTGATTCGTAACACATTGGATCTGCGTGCTCCAACCTTCCCGATCTTCGCGGGTCGAAACTACATCATTTCGGCTCTGTATTATGGACAAGGGAATGAGCGACATCACCGCGAAAAAAGGGATCGGACCCCAAGCCTGGAAAGCACGGGGCCCTGATCTTGCGACCTGAGTTTCCACCGGTTAGTCCACTCGCATGCTGCCGATGAAGGTACCCCAGTTGGCCAGGACCGTACGCGGCCCAGGGATGTACTCGTTGGCAAACCACACGGTGTCGCCGTCGGCGACCGCGGCCGAGTAGTCCCCCCACCGACCCGATCCAAAGCCTCCAAACGCGACGTAACCACTGAAGCCGTCATCGGGAGCAACGCCGGCGGCAGAGAGCTGTATTGACCCAGCACCGTGGTTCTCATCGAAAGAGGCAAAGGCCGCACTTGGGAAGAAGTCCGGCCCAGCCAGTGAAAAGGCGATGACTCCTTTCCCGTCGTGGGTGACACCCACTGAGGGATAGAACACATTGTTGTTCAGAACCGAGACGTAGCCCTGCTTCTTGACTTTGGCCGACAATCGCCCGTCATCGAACTTGGGGCTGACCACGAAGAAGGCAATGCCGGCAACCAGGTTCTGGCCCTGCTGGATGCCGGTGGTGACCGCCGAGAAGAGCTTGCCGTCGGCAAACACGACCTGCTGCATGCGGTGCTCATTCGTGGCCACCAGTTCTTCCGGCTCGCCCAGCAGGTCCCCCAGCGGGATCGGTCCAGTCTTTTGTGCCGCGTCCGGGGGCACAGAATACATCTCGCTGTCGATTACTACGTTGGTTAGGCTGAGCTTCGGATTCGCCCGATCCAGCGAGTTGGTGTGGCTGAGCGCCCAGACGGTGAGCTGGTTGTTGGTAGCCAGCCTAGTGTTGAACGAGCTGAGGAAATACTCGGTTCCGCCATCCTCCGCCTCCTCCAAATCCGGAGAAGCGGCGGGCTGGACGCTGAAGGCGCGGCCGCCGTTGGGCGCCGACAAGCCACTCAGGTGCACTACTGTGGGCAACGTGCCCTGTGCCAGTTGTTTCTTGGACATCGCATAGATCTGGGCACGATTGAGAACAAAGGGACCACCCTGGATGGAGAACTCATTGGTACTAATGTAGAAGCCATTCGCATCAGCCCCGATCAGGGGTTGATCGCCATAGCAGGGGCATCCAGAGGCGGTGTGGTCCTGGGTACCGTTCAATCCGTCGTCGGTAACGTCCAGCGTGAACAGATTGAAGGGCTGGGTGGGATCGGGGGTTTGGCTAACGGCAATCAGCAGATGACTGCGGTTCCCAAAGTTGCCGGTGACCGGATCGATATCAATCTGCAGTATGGTGATAAACTAGCGACGCAACTGCCGGTCGAAGTAGCAGCGGGGATCGCTTAGGAAGTCACCGAAGGGGCCGTTCGGGCGAACGATTTCGGGGGCCAGGTTGAAGAACTGATTCAGGGCCGTGGGTCCCACCAGAACACTGCCCGTGCGTTGGTCGTACGCCGCGAGCGCATCGTTGACCGCCTCCAGGATGAAGCCATTGCCGGCGGCAAGGCCCTGGTCTGGCGGCTCAGTGCTGAACTGTGTGTTGGTGTAGGCGCCCGTGCCGCCAAGTCTCTGATCGACGTGTGTGAGTCCCGCGAAGCCAAAGAACGACGGCGCAGAACTGATCTTGCTGGGAGAGGCTTGCGGAAACTGCAGCCCCTGGCTGAACGAGATCTCCTCTCCCCTTTCGGCATCCTTGGAGGGTTTGATACGGAGATCGTCGCTGGGAATGGTGCTCAGGCCCGGGCGGGTGAGTGCTGTAGTGCCGGCAGGAATCAACGGCAGGTTGGTTATCTTGGTGGCGACGTTCTGGGCTAACAGGCTCGATGCAACTGTGAGCGCAATGAACGAGACTAGGCTCGCGAAGATCCACTTGCTTCTCAAGGCAGGCCTCCTTTTCCAGGCGTGGTTATGGTTGACGCGAATCGAGGGGCCGGGGCTGGTGACGCCCGCCCGCTGAGAAGTACAGAGCGCTTGAGCTGCCAACCCGAACAAACGGCGCGTCCGACTTGAGAGGCTGGGAATTGTAAACACTTTCCCGCGGAAGGCCAGCTCTTTAGCAAACCTTGTACGGTACACATGCGAGCCGAATGCTGAAGGAAGACTTCGATCACGGGATCCGCGATTCCAAAGCCAACAGCCCTTGACCCTCAACGGCGGTCAGATGTCGTTTTGGCCCAGTTGAAGCGATTGTCCTCGTCTAGTCGTCCCCCAGCACAGTTATCACGCCGTTCATGGGTGTGCCGAAATTGCCGTTTGCGTCCTGAATCCCACCATTCGGCCCAGGTGCTTTGGGCTGATTTTGACCGTCAAGCATTGCATGGAAACGGCAATAGAACGGGAACGTGCCCGGATGCTTGAAGGTCAGGGTGAAGGTCCCCCCATTCGCTGGCAGGAGTACATCGGTGCCCCGATGACCGGCTGTGTTAAAGGCGTCGTCGCTGACCACCGTGTGGTCATCAGCGTCGTTGTTGATCCACTCGACGCTCTGGCCGACGCGGATAGTCATGGCAAACGGCGTGAAGCGGTCCTCGCTAGGTACGATGATTTGACGCGCAGCTGTACGTGGGTTCCGCGCTATGACCAGGCTGGACGTACCCAGGACAAGCAGACCAACCGAGCATAGTGCAACGGCCGACAAGCGAACACGTAGAGTAGACATAACTTACTCCCTTCTGTTCCCAGACGGCCGAATACTATAGCCACATCGCTGCCTCCAATTGTCATGAAGATGTTAAGTTCCTGTCACTGTTTTGTCCCCGTCCAATGGTGATCAGAAGGTCTCGAGCTGCAACGCCAGGTTTTTCGACAACTTCGACGGGTGGAGGGACAGGTTTTCCTGCTTTGCGAAGCTATGCCGATGCGAGGCTGTTCCGGATGAGCCAATTTCTTCCCGTCCGGTCCTATACGAATTTCGGAGCGCTTCGTCCCCGCGGCTGGAAGAGAATGCTTGATAACCAGGTTCGGTTGAAATCATTTCTGTATGGTGCGGGTCCAACGGATTGGAGGAGGTCAGAGCGATGGCCGCGCGTGTTGGGCAACGCTTCTTGGTAGGCATAAGCGCCTGCGCCCTGGTCATACCTCACCGTGTAAGAGCACCCGACCCACAGAGGAGTCAATTCGACGCCTACCAGGTGAAAATGCCGCACAGGTAAAGGGGGCCTCGCCGCATCATCAACGTCAGCGCAAGAGTCTTGACGCCCTGCAACGGCGTGACAAAACCGTTGCCTTTCGACACTTTGCCGAAACTAGCTCCCCCAGTACCTGGCCAGCGACCACGCCTGCGCCGCCCGGATGCCCACCTCAAATTCCCGCTGCAGAGCTCGGTCAAAAGCTTTGCGAGCGATGCTCTTTTCTGCGTTTGACCACTTCAGATCACACGTTTTGGCGTGGCCGTCTCGATTCTCGGCAGCGGGTAAGCTGGCCATATGAAGGTCCTCCTCGGCTGCATTTTTATCGCCTTACTCGCTCATTCCTGCAGATTTGGTAATCCTTCATCCTGATATTTCAAGAACCTACCTAATCGAGCCTGTAGAAAATGGCTGCTGGCTAAGCTAGGATCTTCCAGTTCTTCTTGAGATCGTCAGGAAGAACACACGAGCGCCTTCCGTGCGGGCTGCAATGGAGGAAAACTCGTGGAGCTATTTAAGAAAAAGGATTCGAGATTTTATTGGTATGACTTCACGGTACGCGGCAAACGATACCGAAGATCTACCAAAGAGACCAACAAGAGGAGAGCCGAAAAGATTGCCGCTTTGAAGCTCTCCCAAGCAATGGAAGGAACCGGTCTGTTGGACAGGAAGGCTCCCAGCCTGCAGGAGTTCTCGACTCGTTTTTTGAGTTGGATCGAATCAGCGACGCTGGCGGGTCAGACCAAAACCTACTACTGCAACGGCTGGCGCTTGCTTTCGACGACAGACGTCCTGAGCATGCGCTTGGATCACATAACAAAGGACGATGTAGAAGGGCTCAGTTTCAGCGGCTCGGCATCGAACGCCAACTGTGCGCTGCGAACCTTGCGCCGAATGCTCCACAAAGCAGAAGAATGGAACCTCGTCGGCAGGGTTCCGAAATTCAAGCTGCGGAGGGAACATGGGCGCAGGTTGAGGCTGGATGATGATGCCGAACAGAAGTTGCTGGTCGCCGCAGAGTCCTGCAACTGGAAGCGTCGTAGCTTCGAGTTGTTTCGGGACATCATCATCCTCGCCAGGGACACAGGGATGCGGAACCGGAGAGAGCTCTACCGAGTCCGCATGGAAAACCTTGACTGGCAAAACCGGATCATCTTTGTGCCCGACAGCAAGACCGCTTACGGGAGAAGAATGATTCCAATGAGCGACCGCGTGTACGAGGTATTGCGAATCCGCGCTAGCGGAAAGAGCGAGGGATGGTTGTTCCCATCCAAACAGTCGCAGTGCGGTCATTTGACAGACGTGACGAAACAATTTCGCATGGCGCGTGCAAAGGTCGGCCTTCCTGAGGAACTGGTCTTGTATTGCAGCCGACACGATTACGGCACACGCGTACTGACGAACACCGGGAATCTCGCGGCGGTGATGGAGACGATGGGGCACAAGGATGTGAAGACTGCGATGCAGTACCAACATCCGGAGCTTGAAATCGTGCGCGCCGCTCTCAATCGGGCAAACGAATCGGCCATGCATGCGCGCGCGTAGAAACATCTCTATGCCTGATTCCGGGCTAGGCACGAGCGAACACCGGCGCATCGTACACGAACGTGTGAAACTCTCCGTTTTCTCCGCACGGGTCGATCCCTGCAGGCAGAGACTCGAGCAACAGCCAGTCGTAATCGCGGCCAGCAAATGACTTCGCAAGCTTCGACGGGTCTACGCAGGTAATCTTCGCCTTCAGCCCTGCTGCGATGATGTCGCGACTCAGTTGGTCTGTGGGAATTTGCCAGAGCGGGAACAAGGGTTCGAGTCCGGTCCCCAGCAACTGCCGCACTCGGTAGTCATGAACATCCTGAAGAAACAGGTCCCCGAACGCCACCGCGGCGATTCCTTCAGCGGTGGTACGTCCCCACAGAGCGCGCATCCGCTCTTCATTTTCCAGATTGGAACTCGGCCAAGACAGTTCCACGGCCCAGAGCGGGATCCCGTTTCGCGCCGCCTGCGCCTGGACCAACGTTCGCCGGACAGCGTGCATCGCCACGCGGTCCGCTACGGAGTTAAAGGTTGTGACCAACGCGGCCCCGCGAGGCGGTCATTGCTCGGCGATCTAGGCGCGCGGAAATCTTCAGGGATCCGCCGCATTGCTACTTGGTGAAGAGAATGTCCAAAGGGCACCATCTAGGGACGACCAAATCTGCCGGTAAGGGGGAGGCCGCTCGCTCAGGCAGCGCTCGCGCTACCAATGGGTTGTGAACCCATCTGTTCCAGCATTTTCTCCTTCATTTCCTTCGCCGTAGGCTCCGCCTTGTGGGTTCCTACCATCCACGTGTATCCGTCCGGATCCATGATCGAGCCGCACCGATCGCCCCAAAACATGTCCATCACGGCGCCTTGGCCGGTAGCTCCCAAGCTGACGGCCTTTGAAACCACTTTGTCCACGTTTTCCACGTAGAGAAACAGACCGGCCGGGGAGGCGCCGAGGCTCTTGGCAGTACGTTTACCCATGGCGGCATTTTCTGGCCCGAGCATCAGTGTCGTGCCGCGTAATGTCAGCTCGGCGTGGATAGGCTTGCCGTCAGGGCCATTCATGATCCCGCGCTTGGTAAAGCCCAAAGCCTTTTGATAAAAGCTCACAGCAGCCGAAATGTCGGAGACCGTGAGCATAGCCGATATGGCGCCGTACTGCTTTTTGTTGAGTGGATCAACCTTCTTCTTAGCCATGGTGCTCCTCTCTCGAAGACCAACATTCTAGCGAATACTCGTGTTATGGTGCATTTTCTCTTTTCACTCTGACGCGAATTCGGGAATCCGGAGCACTCAGACCAACGGTCTGGTGAAGAACTCTCTTCAGCACGAACGCAACCCGTCGCAACTTCCAACAGTGGGTGGTGTTCTTTCTTCTCGAAGGGTTAACATCTGCAAGCTTGGACCGAGTAAGTCCAAACTCGAAAAACCGCTCTCAATCCACGCAACCCGCAGCAGCATGGCCGCATCGGGCAAGCGAAGGATGATGGGCAAGAGGAAACAGAAATGCGTATTCTCCCCTTTCGTTCTTTATTACTCGCGCTTGTCGTGCTCGCCATGGCGGCAGCATCGTTTGGGCAGGTGAGTATATCGATCAGGATCGGCCCACCTGCCCTGCCCGTGTACGAGCAGCCCCTTTGCCCTGCCGAGGGTTACATCTGGACGCCCGGTTACTGGGCCTACGATTACGACTACGGAGATTACTACTGGGTGCCCGGCACATGGGTACTGGCGCCTGAACCCGGTTTCCTCTGGACACCGGGTTATTGGGGCTGGGGCGGCGACAGATTTCTGTTCCATGAAGGCTATTGGGGTCCGCGAGTCGGTTTCTACGGCGCGATCAATTATGGTTTCGGGTATTTTGGGAATGGCTACGAAGGCGGGCGTTGGGAGCACGACCGGTTTTTCTACAACCGTTCGGTGAACAACGTGAACGTAACCAACATTCACAACGTTTACAACACGACCGTGATCAACAACAGGACCGTGAATCGCATCAGCTACAACGGCGGCAGCGGTGGTATCGATGCACGTCCGACGCGGGAGGAACAGGCTGCGGAACATGAGAGGCATATCCCGCCCGTAACCGCTCAAACCCAACATATCCAAGCGTCACGAACCAATCAGGAACTTCGGGCCTCGGTAAACCACGGAAAGCCGCCCGTCGCCGCTACTCCCCGGCCGGGAGCATTTAACGAGCGCGGAGTGGTACCAGCGAGAGAGGCAGGGGCGCCCTATCACCCAGACGCCAATCGTGCTGCAGAACAGCCCCGCGGCAATAGATCAGTTCCGCGACCAGAGAAAAATGTTCCCCGCCCCCCTGCCCCAGTGCACGCAAAAGATCTTGCACCCCATCCACGCCCTGCTCCTCAGAACACGGGAAACGCAAAACTCGACCAGAAATACCAACAACAGCAGGAAAAGCTGTACGCAAAGCAGCAACAGCAGCACCAGAGACTCCAGCAGAAGCAGGAGCAGGATCACCAGCGGATGGCGCAACAGCAGGCGAATGAAGCGAGAAATCAGCAGATGGAGCAAAGGCACCAACAACAGACCCAGCAATTGGAGCAAAGACATGTCCACCAGCAGCAGCACTTGCAGGAAAGACAGCAACCGGCGAACCGAAATCAGCCCACGCCTCGGAGGTAGAACCGGCTGCCACGGAGCTTCCAACCAGCAATTCGGACGTGCTCTTTAATTGTTGTATATTCGCTTTTTGTTCGCTATCATGGGTGGCCTTCCGTTGAGCGCCGCGAGTTCCGGGAGGTGGATCATGCTGACTGTGACGATTGAGCATCTAGGTGACGTGGTAAATCTCCGGTGTGCGGGGAGAATTGTGCGCGGTCAAGAGACTGCCATATTGTGTGCGGCCGTTCAGCAGCATGAGCGGGCTCTCATTCTCGATCTCGCAGGGGTTGATGCGATCGACGCTGCGGGAATTGGTTTGCTGGTTTCTCTGCAGGCCGCGGGTATCTACCTCAAGCTGGTGAATCCCGCCAAGCAAGTGCGGGATGTGTTGAGACTCAGCCAACTGGAGTCCGTCTTCGAGATTTGCGAATCGCAAGCGCTTGACGAGACACTGAGCGGCGTAACAGAGGAACGGTTCGA
>Ga0137399_10000417_pt1 | contig 16673 bp, 17 predicted proteins | sample czorhiz316metaG_FD_104810 | JGI IMG/M metagenome (GOLD analysis project Ga0137399, IMG submission 104810) | Vadose zone soil microbial communities from Angelo Coast Range Reserve, California, USA - czorhiz3.16 metaG | ecosystem: Environmental > Terrestrial > Soil > Vadose zone | place: USA...
CTGCGGGCGCTCGCGCTCGTGGCGCGGTCAGGGCAGCCCGCGCGCCGTCGAGGAGCCGTTCGACCTGATCGCCTTCCTCGGCCTGCGCGCCTGACCCTCCACCTCGGCGACGGGGAAGTCCCGGAAGGCGCGCACCTCCGGCCGCGCGGCGTTCGCCGGCGGACAGACCAGGAAGTAGTGGTACCGCTTTCACGCAGAGCCCGCTGAGGGCGCGGAGAACTGCGTCTCTTGTTTTCACGAGCGGGCGCTGACGCACGATCGCGAAAAAACCCGACCCCCTCTGCGGTCTCTGCGGGCTCTGCGTGAAACAAGGCGAGCGCGGCAGGTGATCAGCGGATCGCTTTGCGGAGGTCGGCGGCGCGGCGGCGGAGGGCCGGCAGTCCGGATTCGATCTCGACGCTGGCGAGCCGCTGCGAGAGCGCGGGCGGAACCTTCAGCGTGCCCGCCCGGTGCAGCTCCTCGAGGCGCGTCAAGGCGCGATCGACCACTTCGTCGTCGGGGTGGCCGAGCAGCCGGTCCAGCACGCGCGGATCGTCCGGCAGCGGATACTTCCGCAGGAACTCGGTCGCGGCGGCGTGGAACGCCTTGGGGTCCTCGATCGCGTACAGCTTCTTGCGCGCCTCGTCGCGCTCGACGTCCTCCTCGCCTCCGCCGAGCTTCTCGCGCACCTCGTCGGGCAGCGCGCCCGAGGCCACGCCCTGCGAGAAGAGCCGCTCGAGGTTCGTCTTGTATTGGGTATACTTGGTCGAGCTCTGGAACCGCTCCGATTCGCGGTCCGACCTGCGCGACGAGCCACCGCGGTCGCGCTGCTTGTCGATCTCGCGCCAGCTCCGGGTGCGCTTGGGCTTCTCGTCGTCGGGCATGGGCAGGAAGTCTAACGCCGCCCACAGGCAAAGTCGCGCGGCCCTCCACAGGCTGTGGACAACGCTGCGAATCGCCGGTACCGCGCGGCACGCAGGCGGTGCGGGTTGTGGGTCACTTGTGGACGGTTCCGGTGACACGGTTTGCGCGTTGACGCCTACACGCCGGGGCGGCGTACAAGCATCCGCCAGCGCTTTTCAGGGACGGTGGGATGACTCGTCGAGAGATGGAGCGCAAGGCGATCTGGGTGCCTCGGTATTACGAGCCGCACTTCGGGCACGAGGTCGAGGTCCGGTACGACGAGGAGTACTGGTACCAGATCGCGCCCGAGATGAACCTCTTCCGGCGCGTGCGGCGCTTCGACCCGTTCACCTCGCCGATCCCCGAGTCCGGCGGCCTCGAACGGCTCGAGGGCTAGGATGTCGGAGACCCCCGCTAAGGTGGCGGCGTGAGCGCGAGCGCCTCGCTCGAGGCCGTCCGTCCGGCGCCGATCGCGGTGCCGGGCGGGCGGATCCCGCCGCAGAACCTGGACGCCGAGCGGAGCGTCCTGGGCGGAGTGCTGCTCGACAACGCCGCGCTCAACGAGATCCTCGAGCTGCTCAAGCCCGCGGACTTCTACCGGGACGCGCACCGCAAGGTGTTCGAGGCCATGTGCGCGCTCTCTTCCCGGAGCGAGCCCATCGACCGCGTCACGCTCAAGGACGAGCTGACTGCCCTGGGCGCGTACGAGGCGGTCGGCGGCGAGGACTTCATCGACCTGCTCGACAAGCTGGTCCCCTCGGCCGCGAACCTCATCTATTACGCGACCATCGTGCACGAGAAGGCGCTCGCGCGCCGCGTGATCGAGGCCGCGCACGCCATCGCCACCCAAGGCTACGAGCAGGCGGGCGAGGTGGGCGAGTTCCTCGACGACGCGGAGAGGCGCATCTTCGCCATCACCGAGGAGAAGGCGCAGTCCGCCTTCATGCACGTCCGCGAGATCGTCAAGTCCACCTTCAAGACCATCGAGCAGCTCTACGAGCGGCAGGAGGAGATCACCGGCATCTCCACCGGCTTCGCCGACCTCGACCGTCTGACCAGCGGCTTCCAGCCGGGCGACCTGGTCATCCTCGCGGCCAGGCCGAGCATGGGGAAGGCCCAACCACTCGACGCGCCGGTGCTCACTCCGACCGGGTACGTCCCGATGGGCGAGGTGCTGCCCGGATCTCACGTCGTCGGCGCGGATGGCAAGCCCAAGCGCGTGCTGGCCGTGTTCCCGCAAGGCGCAAAGCCGGTATTCCGCGTTCGTTTCATTGACGGCGCGACAGTGGAGTGCTGCGACGAGCACCTCTGGTTCACGACCACTCGTGTCGAGAGCAGGCGTCCCGGGGCGCGAGGATCGGTCAAGCCGCTGTCGGAGATCCGCAAGTCCCTGTTCGTCGCCGGCGAACCGGATCGTCTGAACCACCGGATTCCGGTGGTCGCTCCGATCGAGTTCGCGCCCCTCGGTCGTCCGCTACTTCTGCCTCCCTATCTCTTGGGGCTGCTGCTTGGCGACGGAAGCTTCCGGAACATCAACGTGAGGTTCGATGGCGCAGAAGCCGACCTTCACGACCGATTGGCTTCTCACCTACCGTCGTGCGACACGGTGTCGGTTGATGGAATCACTGCGTCAATTCGACGGAAGAACACTGAACCGACAGAGAAGATGCAGCAGGTCTTGGTGGCGATCGCTGCTGCGAGCGAGCAAGGTGTTGCTCCGACCATCCTCGAGTTGGGTAGTACGATTGGTGCGAGCGTGCCGCTCCTTCACGACCGCCTGATCCGGCTCAAAGCCAAGGGACTGGTCACCTGGGAGTCTCAGAAGAAAAGAACGTTGAGATTGACGGAATCCGGTCGGCTGCAGCAGGCGCGCTCTGCTGACCCCGTACGTCGATCCAAGACACGTGTCGCCCTCGAACACTACGGCCTTTACGGGCTGAACAGCCTCGAAAAGTTCATTCCGAACGATTACCTCTACGCGACCGTCGAGGAACGGCTCGATCTGCTTCGTGGACTCCTCGATACCGACGGGCACGTCGTCGTTCCCGGCGGACAGCTCGTTGAATTCTCGACGAGCTCGGCGCGGCTCGCAGAAGGGGTTATCTGGCTCGTGCGGTCCTTGGGGGGACTGGTCTCCCACCGGGAGAGGGTAACCGCATACGTGTACCGCGGTGAAAGGCGAACGGGCGCCCCCGCCCATAGGATCCGGATCTCGTTTCCAAACGGGATCATTCCAGTCAGCTCGAAGAAGCACCTGGCGCGATGGAATCCAGACGCGGAGAAGTTCCTGGGCCGATTCATAGAGTCGGTCGAACCCGCCGGCGAGAAACCCTGCCAGTGCATCCTCGTGGATGCCGACGATCATCTGTACGTCACGAGCGATTTCGTCGTCACGCACAACACGGCGTACTGCCTCAACGTCGCGACGCACGTCGGCTGCCGCGCCAAGTACAACGGCAAGCGCATCGGGGTGGGCATCTTCTCGCTCGAGATGCCCAAAGAGCAGCTCGTCATGCGCATGCTGTCGAGCGAGGCGCGCGTCGACTCGCAGCGCATCCGCACCGGGCGGCTCATCGAGAGCGACTGGCCCAAGCTCGCGCACGCGGCAGGGGCGCTCGCCGACGCAAACATCCACATCGACGACTCGCCCGCCCTCTCCGCGCTGGAGTTGCGCGCGAAGTCGCGCCGGCTCGCCGGGCGATTCGCCGACAGCGAAGCACCGCTCGGGCTCATCGTCGTCGACTACCTGCAACTGATGAAGGGGAACGAGCGCATCGACTCGCGCGAGCAACAGATCAGCGAGATCTCGCGGAGCCTGAAGGCGCTGTCGAAGGAGCTGAACATCCCTGTCCTGGCGCTCTCGCAGCTCAACCGATCGCTCGAGAAGCGCCCCGACAAACGCCCCCAGCTCTCGGATCTCCGCGAGTGCGTCGTCGGCGACACGGTCGTGCTACTGGCCGACGGGCGGCGCGTCCCGATTCGCGAGCTGGTCGGGACGGAGCCCGAGGTGCTCGCGATGTCGGAGGAACGGCGCATCGTTGCAGCGCGCAGCGACAAGGTCTGGTCGGTGGGTATAAGGCCAGTGTTCGATCTGCAGCTTACGAGCGGTCGCGCGCTGCGCTGCACCGCCCAGCATCGCGTCTTCACGGGCATGGGCTGGCGCGAGCTGCGGGACCTCCGGCCGGGAGACCGCGTTGCGGTGGGGCGCGCATTGCCCACCACGTCCTCCGCGCCACGCTGGCCGGAGCGTCGGCTGGCACTCCTTGCCCATCTCATCGGCGACAGCAGCTACCGCTCCCACGCCGCGAATGACGAGCTGTTTTGGGACCGAATCGTCGCTATCGCGCCCGCCGGCGAAGAAGAGGTCTTCGACCTCACCGTTCCCGATGTTGCTTCGTGGCTCGCCGACGGCATCGTCGTGCATAACTCTGGCGCGCTCGAACAGGACGCGGACACGATCATCTTCCTCTTCCGCGAAGAGGTCTACGAGAAGGACAAGGAAGAGCTGAAAGGGATCGCGGAGATCATCGTGGGGAAGCAGCGCAACGGGCCCATCGGCACCTCGAACGCCGCGTTCATCCACGAGTTCACGCGGTTCGAAAACCTCGCCCGGGACTACGTCCCGCAGGGCGGCGATTGAGGAGGGTGCGATGTCCAGAACGAACGTGGAGATGGGGACCGACATCATCGGGGGCGAGGTGTACCCCGGTCTCGAACGGCTGCAGTACCGGCTGCGGCAGCTCGCCGCGACGCGCGGCGGCGACCAGGCCTGGATGCTCGCGCGCGAGGTGGAAGACCTGCGCGACCGCCTGCGGCAGGCCTGGGGGCTGCTGCGCCGCGACGAGGCCGAATCGGCGCCGCGGGCTGGCGCATCGGAGGCTCGATGACGGTCCGCCTGCTCACCGTCCTGGCCCTGCTCGCGCTGCCCCCGCTACGAGCCGCCTGCGACAAGGCGCCGCCGGACCAGCCCCGCACCGCGATCGCCGAGGGCGCGCCGGCGCCGCCGGTAGCCCTTCCCGATCAGAAGGGCGCCACCTGGACCCTCTCCCAGCACCTGCCCGCCGCGGTCGTCTTCTACCGCGGACATTGGTGAAGCTACTGCCGCGCGCAGCTCGGTGAGCTGCAACAGAGGCTCGGAGAGTTCACGGCGAAGGGCGGGTCGCTCGTGGTCGTCTCGGCGGACGAGCCGAAGGACTCCGCCGAGCTCGCGACCAAGCTCGGTCTGACGTACCCGCTGCTCGCGGACACGAAGCAGACCGCGATCCGCGGTTTCGGCGTGGCCGACGAAAGCACGGGGGTCGCGTGGCCCACCGTGTTCGTGGTGGGCCGCGACGGCAAGGTCGCGGCCCGGTTCGTCACGGAGAGCTACAAGAAGCGGGCGACGACGAACGAGGTGCTCGCCGCACTCGACCGCCAGCGCTGACCATCCCGGAGCGGCGGCGAGGAGCTCAGCTCGAACGCCAGCTGCACAGGCGGCGGGCGCTCCGACCTCGCGCCATCACAGGCTCCGCCACGTGACATGGGCATGACCCGCCCGTGAAGATGGCGGCAAGAAATACGCCTCAGACCTCGCGGCTCGCGCCTCCGCCGCCGGAGTCGCCGCCGCCGCCACCGCTGAAACCGTCTCCACCGCCGCCGCCGCCGCCCCAGCCTCCGCCGCCTCCGCCGCCGCCCACGTACACGGTGCGCTGCTTGCGCGGCAGCTCCTTGTCGTACTCGCGCTTGTAGCCGCAGCGCGGGTTCGTGCACCGCTCGACGACGTGCGCCAGGCCGCGGCTCCAGTAGGTGGGCTCGTCGACGACCTGCTGATCGATCATCATCCACGACCCGTCGCGCGGACATTTGTGGGAGCGGATGGAGGCGTAGGCCAACCCGTTCACCACCAGGCCGACCAGGAGGGCGATCCAGCCGGCGCCGCCCCCCAGCCCGATCAACGCCACGACCGCGACGGCGGTGAGCAGCGCGGCGATGACGAGCGTCTTCGTCCCTGGGAACCGCCTGCGCATCCCGCTGGACACCAGCGCGAAGAGCACGGCGCCCATGCAGAGGATGGCGACTCCCAGTCCTCCTTCGCGCGTCGGAGCGCGCGCCGCGCCGACTCCCCGGCCGCCGCGCATCCCAGAAGGCTCCGGCGCCAGCTCGCCGCCGGCTTCCGCGTTCTTCTCCACCACGCCCGCCAGGGCGTCGACCAGCTTGACCGCCGCGTCGCCGTAATCGTTCCGCCGGAGCGCCGGCACGGCGTGCTGGTCGATGAGCGCGCCCACCTTCCCGTCCGGCAGGATCCCCTCCAGCCCGTAGCCGACCTCCACCTTGATCTTGCGGTGGCCGGGCTTCCCCGGGACGAGCAGCAGGAGCAGCCCGTCCGCCCGCTTCTTGCCGTGGCCGAGACCCCACTTGCGGAAGAGGTCGACGGTGAATTCCTCCACGTTCCAGTCGCCCAGGTCGGGGACGGTGCAGACGGCGATCTGGGCGACGCCCGAGTGGTCGAGCCGGGAGGCGGTGGCGCGGATCCGTTCGACGGCGCCCTGGTCCAGGACGCCGGCCTTGTCCACCACGTATCCGGTGAAGGCGGGCAGCTCCTTGTCGGGGACCAGCGCGAGGACCGCGGGCGCCGCGAGCAGGGCGACCAGGGCGAACCGGAGCTTCATGGACGCGAGTCTAGCGCGCTTCTTGCCCCTGTGCCGCGAGCGAAGAGCACGGCACAGGCCAACGGACCGGCGACTGATCAGGCCGTGAGGTGCGCCAGGGTCCGCGCGAGGCGCGCCGCCGCCAGCTCGCTGGGCAGCTCGATGACCGGCACCTGGGCGCCCTTGGCCGCGTTGCGCAGCGCCGCCAGGCTTCGGGACTGGCCCCTCCGGCTCTCCACCAGCACCAGGTCGGTCCGCCGGCCGCCCAACTTCGCGGCCGCGACGGTGGCGCTCCGGACATCGCAGGCCTCGCGCAGCGACCGCGCCACCTCGCGCACCCACTTCTCGTCGTTCGACACCACCAGCACGCGCGGCCGGCTCTGCGGGAACGAGAGCGGCAGCTCGACCACGAACCGGCTGCCCTGCCCCGGCGTGCTCTCTGCCCAGAAATCGCCCCCGTGCTTCTCGGCGATGTCCCGGCAGATGCGCAGCCCGCGGCCGGCGCCCAGCCCCGCCACCAGCTTGGCCAGCTCGCCGCCCTGGATGCCCGGCCCGCTGTCCCGCACCGACAACCGCACGTGCCGTGGGCTGGCGCGCCAGGCGCTGACCTCGATCATGCCTCCCTGCGGAGTGGCGCGCACGGCGTTGGCAACCAGGTTGTCGAGCAGGCGCGCCAGCATCTCCCCGTCGGCCCGGATCTCCACGGCACGGGCGGGCGGCGCCGCTGCCAGCACCACGCCCTTGGCGCGCGCGCTGGCCTCCGCTCCCTGGACCGCGGCATCGAGCAACCCGGCGAGGTCCACGCGGACCGGCTCGACCAGCGGGTTGTCGCGCCGCGCGTTCTCGAGGATCCGCTCGGCCACCTGCAGGGCCCGTTCCGCTTGCCGGAGCGCCGTCTGCGCACCCGGGCGGAGCTTGGCCGGAAGCGTGGCGTCCTTCTCCAGCTGCTCGGCGTACCCGATGCTGGCGTGCAGCGGCGCGCGCATGTCGTGCGCGGCGTCCGCCAGGCCCTGCTCGAGCACGGCGGCGCGCTGGGTGAGGCGCTCCAGCCGCGCATGCAGGTCGGCGCGCTCGATCCAGAGCTTCAGGCGCCGGAAGAGGATCTCGGGCTCGAAGGGGACCACCACCTCGTCGGCGCCCGCGGCGAAGTATCCGCCCGCCGGCGCGCCCACCGCGCAGAGCACCTGGCAGCGTGCGCGCACCGGCGCGAGGTCCGCGGGCATGAGCCCCACCGTGACCAGCAGCTCGGCTGCGCTGCCATCGTCGGGGGCGGCGACGATGCCTCCGCGGGTCAGACGGGAGGCGAGCCTCCGTGCCTCGGCCGGCGGAGCGCAAACACGCACACGGACTACGGGATGCACCGACACCCCTGCCTCCCTGGACCGCCTCCGGAACGGCGGACTCGACCCAAACTCTTGCACATCTGCTGGACTGCCGTCACCCCCACTCCGGCTTACAGGAGCCGACCTGCGACCAGGAATTCCCGATTGCCCGCGGGGCCCAGGAGGGGCGAGGGCGTGGCGCCCGACACGGCGAAGCCCAGGCCCCGCAGCGCCCCCTGGACGTCCTCCACCACGCGTTCGTGCACCGCCGGATCGCGCACCACCCCACCCTTGCCCACCTCCTCCCGGCCGGCCTCGAACTGCGGCTTGACCAGCACCGCGCACCAGGCGGGCGGCTCGAGCACCGAGGCGAGCGCCGGAAGCACCAGCTTGAGCGAGATGAACGAGAGGTCCGCCACCGCCGCCCCGCACTTCTCGCCGAGCATCCGCGGCGAGAGGGCGCGCGCGTTGACCCGCTCGTGCACGATCACCCGCGGGTCGCCGCGCAGGCGCGGATGCAGCTGGCCGTAGCCGACGTCGACGGCGTGCACGCGGAGCGCGCCCCGCTGGAGCAGCACGTCGGTGAACCCGCCCGTCGAGGCGCCCAGGTCGCAGCAGACCAGCCCGCGGGCCTCGAGACCGAACCGGTCGAGCGCATGCTCGAGCTTCGCTCCGCCGCGCGAGACGTATTTGAGCGCCTCGCCGCTCTTCAGCCGCAGCTCGATCGCCTCGTCCAGGAGCTGGCCGGGCTTGTCGACCCGGTGGTCCCCCGCGACCACCTCGCCGGCCAGGATGAGCGCCTGCGCCTTGCTGCGCGACTCGGCCAGGCCGCGGAGCTGCACCAGCAGATCGGCCCGGCGGCGCGCCATCAGCGCTCGTGAGCCGTCCCGGCGCCGGCGGAACCGATGAGCGCCTGGATGCGCGCGAGCAGGCGCTCCATGTCGATGGGCTTGGAGAAGTAGTCGGCCGCGCCGGCCGCGAGCCCGGTGCGGATGTCGCCGGCGGTCTTCTTGGCGCTGATGAAGATCACCGGGATGTCGCGGAACTCTTCGTTCTTCTTCACCGCGCGGCACAGCTCGAAGCCGTCGATCCAGCTCATCATCACGTCGAGCAGGATGAGGTCGGGCCGGTCGACATGCAGGGTGGAAATGAGGCGCAGGCCGTTGGCGGCCTGGGTCACCTCGTAGCCCTCCAGCTCGAGGGCCATCTTGAGCATCTCCCGCGTCTCGCGGTCGTCGTCGACGATGATGATCTTCTTGCGGCCGGCCATCGGTACCATCCGACGCGCGGAGACTCCTCGCGATCTATCTGCGTGTCGCGTCGTCGGTGCCGAAGGGGGCGACGCGATCGTTCTCCAGCAACAGCTCCACCTTTCGCTCCGCCTCTTCCAGCTTGGCGGCCCCTGCCCGCGCCAGCCGGATGCCGTCCTCGAATGCGGCGATCGATTCCTCCAGGGACAGGCCGCCCCCCTCCAGGCGCTCGACCACCTTGGCGAGGCGCTGGACGATCTCCTCGTAGCGCGATTCGTCCGCCGGAGGGGAGCTCTGGGTCATCGGCTCGGCCACGGCGATTTGCGATAGCACTCCTCGACCTCCCGCGCCACGGACAAAAATGAAGCGCAGATCCGTCCGCAATGAAACATAGCGCCGCCCCGCCGGCGGCGACTACTCCTCGTCCGGCGGCGGTGCCGCGATCTTCGTCACCTCTGCCTCCAGCTCGCCGCGGTGCAGGCGCACGCGGACGCGGTCGCCGGGGCCGACCGCCTCGGAGCGCAGCAGTGCGTGGCCGCGCTCGTCGAAGGCGACCGCGTACCCGCGGGCGAGCACCCGGAGCGGGCTGAGCGCGTCGAGCCGGCCGGCGAGCCCTTCGAACCGGTGCCTGCGCGCAGCCAGCGCCCGCCGCGCCAGGTACTTGAGCCGCTCCTCGAGCCGCGAGACGTCCTTGTGCAGGCGGTGCAGGACGGCAGCCGGATGGGCGGCCTGCAGGCGGTCGCGCAAGGCCTGCATCCGCTGCCCCCGCTCGCCGGATTCCTCGCGCAGCTTCGCCTCGAGGCGCTGCTGCAGCTTGTCCAGCCTCAACCTGCGCTCGCCGATGAGCCGCCGGGGATCGGCGATGCGGGCGCGGCGCGAGTCGAGCTGCGCCTGCCGCTTCTCGGCCTGCGCACGCCAGGCGCGCAGGAGGCGCGCCCGCCGCGTGGCGAGGTCGGCGACCAACTCCTCCTTGACGCGGGCAAGCAACTCGGCCGCCGCCGTCGGCGTGGGCGCGCGCACGTCGGCGGCGAAGTCGGCGATGGTGAAGTCGACCTCGTGGCCCACCGCGCTGACCGTCGGCACCGGGCAGGCGGACAGCGCGCGCGCCACCACCTCCTCGTTGAACGGCCAGAGGTCCTCGAGGCTGCCGCCGCCCCGGGCCACCACCAGCACGTCCACGTCGGGCGCCGCGGCGCCCCGGCCGATGCCGCGCGCGATCTCCTGCGCCGCGCCGTCGCCCTGCACCCGAGCGGGGACGATCAACACCGGCAGGTTGGGGAAACGCCGGTGCAGCACGCGGAGGAAGTCGTGCACCGCCGCCCCGGCAGGGCTGGTGACCACCGCGATCCGTCGGGCCAGGAACGGCAGCCGGCGCTTGCGGGCGGGATCGAACAGACCCTCCGCCTCGAGGCGCGCCTTGAGCTGCTCGAAGGCGACCTGCAGCGCGCCCGCGCCGAGCGGCTCGATCGAGTCGCAGATGAGCTGGTACTGGCCCTGCGGCTCGTACAGGGACATCCTTCCGCGGACGAGCACCGAGAGCCCGTTCTGCACCGCGAAGCGAAGCCGCCGCGCCTCGCGCGCGAAAAGCACGGCCCCGATGCACGCCTCGGCATCCTTCAAGGTGAAGTAGAGGTGGCCGCTCGACGGACGGCGCAGGTTCGAGACTTCGCCGCGCACGTGGAGCGCAGGGAACCGGCCCTCCAGGACGCCCTTCACCTCGCGCGTCAGCTCCGCGACCGTGTAGATGCGCGGCTGCGCCATCGCGACCGGCGGGCGGGCGCGGGGCGCGAAGAGGTCGAACTGCCCCGGGCCGCGCTCGGGCGCAACGGGCGTGGGCGGCGCCTCCTGCTGCGCCGCCTGCGGTCCCCTGGGTGGAAGGCGCTCGGGCACGAGACTGCAACTCATAACATCGGGGGCCGACAAACGGCGCGGTCTCCTCGGGGCAAAGGTCACGGCGCCGGCCAGAGCGCAGCCGACGACGTCCGCGCGATCAAAAGGCCTAGCCTCCCCGAATACGGCGGCAACTAATCCTCGGCGCCGGCCTTGCCGTCGAGCCGGTCCAGCCAGCGGCGCGCCTTGATCGCGGTCTCGTCGGTCGCGGGGAGTGCCGCGACCACCAGGCGGAACGCCCGCCTGGCCGCGTCCGGGTCGCTGTCCTTCGCCACGTAGCCGCTGAGGTAGGCCTGGTTGGCCCGGGCGGCCAGCGCGCGGTCGGCCTGCTCGAGCGCTGCGATCGCCTCCGCCGGGCGATCCTCCCGCATGCGCGTCACCCCCGCCCGCCAGGCGGAGGCGAACCGCTCCAGGCGGACCAGCATGGCGGCGGCCGCGGGCTCCGCGCGCGCAGCCCTGGCACGCTCGAGCGCGAGGTCGAGGTCGCCCGCGAAAAATGCCTCGGCGATCCTCGGCGCCACTGCTGGCTCCCGCCGTGTCGGGCGGACCGCAGACCCCTCCCGGTGCTGGCCAGTGAGCGCAGCTTTCGGCTCCAGCGCCTCGGGGCGGGCACGGTCGGCCGCCGCCTGGGTCAGCGCCGGGACGTAAGCCGCCTCGCCGCCAGCGCGCTCGAGCGTCGCCTGGGCCCCTGGCTGCTCCGGATCGGGTTCGGCGGCCTGCTTCGGCTCGCCGGCGGCCTGCCCCCACTGGGGCTCGTCGAGCGACGCTCCCTCTTCGGAGCGCTGGCGCGCAGGGGCTTGAACCGGCCGACGCTGCTCGGACGCCTTCATCGCCACCCGCTCGCGCTCCAGCCGGCGCCAGAGCCCGACCGACGTCGCCGCCAGGAGCAACGCCGCGATCGCCGCATAGGTCGCGCCGCGCGGGCGGAGCGGCCCGCGCCGCCAGGCAGGCCCGCCCGGCGCGCTCGCGGCGGCCGCGGCGCCGCACACCGCCGTCCCTCCCGCTTCGATGAACTGCACCACCGAGTCGCCCAGGACGATCTCGTCGCCGCTGCGGAGACGCGCCTTGTCGACCTTCCGGCCGTTCACGCGCGTGCCGTTTCCGGACCCCTGATCGAGCAGCAGGTATCCCGCCCCGTGGCGGCGCAGCAAGGCGTGCCGCCTCGACACCGAGATGTCCGGCAGCACGACGTCGTTGTCCCATGCGCGCCCGACGGTCAGCTCGTCGCCGGCCAGCGCGACGATCGTGCCCGCTCGCGGTCCGCTCACGACGACCAGTCGCGGCGGCTGCGCCGACCCGGGCGCCCGCCCCCCGCCCCGGCCGGGGACCACCGTCGCGTCGAGCGGCGGATCGAGGGAGCGGAGCGCTCGGCGGTGCGGGGAGGAGGCCATCGCGCGACTATCTGGCGCTCCCGTCGCCGTCCGCGCCGGTCGAGAGATCCTGTTGCGCCCGGGCCCGGCAGCCGCTCGGGTCATCGCCGGGGAAGTGGAGCAGCACCTCGCGGTACACCGCCTGCGCTCTCTGCTCCTCGCCGTACCTCTCGAATCGCCTGGCGGTGAAGAGGAGCTTCTTGCACCCGGCTCCCAGCTCCCGCTCCGCCGCCTCGATGAGCGCGGGGAGCGCATCGAGCGGCGGCGCCGGGTCGCGTCGGTCCAGCAGCCCGCGCGCGGCGGTGAAGCTCTTCCAGGCGTCGTAGAGGTTGCGCGGAGCGACGCGGCGCTCCTCCAGCTTCCGGAGTCCGCGGTCGTACCAACCCCGCGCCTCGCCGGACGCCTCGGCCCCGTCTCGCGGGGCTCCGATCTCCGCGGGTCCGGGCACCGGCGCGCCGGCCCCGGGTGGCACGGCCGACTGGCCGGCGACTGCATGCGACTCGCGCCCGGGAGCCGATGCCACCACCGCTGCCACCAGGCATGACCCTGCGCCCGCGACGACGCAGGTCGATGCCCACCGGGGCAGGGCGCGGAAGTGCCCCTGCGCCAGGCGCGCCAGCGCGGGCCGCGCAGCCCCGGCCGCGCAGCGCCTCCACCAGCCTGGCGCGGCCCGTCGGCGCCGCCCGAACTCGAACACCAGAGGACCTATGCCGATGCGGTCGCCGGGGCTGAGGGCCGCGGCGCCCCGGATCGGCGTTCCGTTGAGGGCGGTGCCGTTGGACGATCCTGCGTCGAGCAGCACGTGCCCGGGGCCTTCCGCGCAGATGCGCGCGTGGCTGCGCGACACTGCGGCGTCGATCAGCAGCAGGTCGCTGAAAGGGGCGCGCCCGATGGTCACCTCGGCCAGATCGAAGCGGAAGCGCCGTCCGCGCCCGGTCCCTTCGGCGATGGTCAGCTCGAAAGGCATCAGAAATCCCCACCCAGCAAGACCTGGTAGGCGATGGGGCCGAACAGCATGAGGAAGATGGTGGGGAAGATGCATCCGATGAGCGGGAGGAGGAGCTTCACCGGCGCCTCGGCGGCCAGCTTCTCGGCGCGCTGGGTCCGCTCCGCGCGCATCTGGGTGGAGAGGACGCGCAGCACCTTCGCCAGCGGCGTGCCCATCCGGTCCGCCTGCGCCAGGGCGTGCGCGAAGCTGGTCAGCGCGGGGAGCTCGACGCGCGCCGCGAGGTCCCGCAGCGCCTCTTCGCGCGTCCTGCCGAGCCTCAGCTCCTTGAGCGTGATCGACAGCTCGTCGGAGAGCGGCCCCTCGCGCCCCTTGTCCACGACCTTGGCGAGCGCCGCGGCGAAGTCGAGGCCTGCCTCGACCGAGAGCGTCATCAGATCTAGATCGTACGGGAGCGCCCGGGCGATGGCCGCGCGGCGCGCCCTGGTCCGATCCCGCAGCCACAGCAGCGGGACCGCGGCACCCGCCAGCGCCGAGCCAGGGATCGCGACCGGGTCCACGCGCAGGCAGGACCAGGCGAGCGTTCCGACCGCGAGGAACGCTGCCGCGGAGAGCAGCACCAACCCCAAGGCCTCCTCGGAGGACAGCTCGCCCGGATGACCGGCGCGGCGCAGCGCCACTCCGGCCGCCGTTCGCCAACGTGCCGGGAGGACGCGCCCGCTCGCGGCTGCCGCCGGGGCGAGCACCGCGCGGCGGAACACGCGCACGGCCGCCGAGGCGTCCCCGACCGGCTCCGGCGCGACGCGCCTGGCCGTCATGCGGAGCGCCGCCGCCGCTCCGAGCGCGGCCCGAGCGACCAGCGCCGCGGCGGCGCCCGCGAGCAGGGCGGCGGCGAGGGCGGTGAGCTGCGGGAGCGGGCCGGCGTGCACGGAAGCGCTCCTACACGTCGACGGCGACGATGCGCCGGATGAGGACGAACCCGGTCGCCTGGAGCAGCACGATGGCCGCGACCAGGACGTACCCGAACGCGTGCTCGAACATGGGCTGCATCAAGTCAGGCCGGTACCAGTCCAGGAACGCCGCCACGCAAAGCGGCAGGGCGGCGACGATGATCCCCTGCAGCTTCCCCTGGCTGGTCAGCGCGCGGATCTTGCCCTCCAGGCGGAACCGCTCGCGGACCGTCGCCGCGATGGTCTCGAACATCTCCGCCAGGTTTCCTCCCATCTGCCGGGCGAGGTTGGTCGAGGCGGCCACCAGCTCCAGGTCCTCGCTCCCTACCCTGGCCGCCATCGCGCAGAGCGCCTCGTCCGCGGGCACGCCCAGCTTCGTCTCTTTGAGGTAGAGCCGGAATTCCTGCGCGAGCGGCGGCAGGGCGTCCCGGGCAGCCTGCTCGACTGCCTGGTGGAAGGTCAGGCCCGCCCGGAGCGCGTTCGCCATCTGCTGGAGGGCCTCGGTGAGCTGCGCTTCGAACTGCCGGAGGCGGCGCCGGCGGTAGAGGCGGACGCCCAGCGCGGGCGCGAAGAATCCCAAGGCCGCCGCGAGCGCGCAGAGGAGAGCCCCGCCGGCCCAGAGACCCAGCGCGGCGAGGAGCGCCATTGCCGCGACGTTCAGCAGCACGAGCTGCCGCGGCTCCACGAAAAGGAACATGTCGGAGAGATCCCGCAGCGACCGGGCCACGTACCGCGCCCGGTACTGCTCGAAGGCGCGGCGCAGGACGGCGAAGGCGAGCAGCGCGAGCAGGAAGACCGCCGCCGCGACCAGCAGGAAGGAGAGCCAGGCGAGCACGGCTTCAGTCGCTCCTCGCCGCCGCGCCGGCCACATCGCCGCGCGCGCCGCGGATGATCTGGATGGTCCGGTACCGCTTCTGCTGCAGCTCGCCCGCGCGCTCGCCGGTGAGAAGCTGCCGCTGGTCGACCACCGCGCGCTTCTCCTGCGAGTCGAGATCGTCCGGATTGCGCAGGAGCAGCGTCAGGGTGCCCGTCTCCTGCGCCAGGGTGAGGATCTCCGCCTCCTCCGGGAGCACCAGCAGCGTGACGCTCGTGTAGCGGCGGTCCTCGTCCGGCACGTGGCCCGTGCTGGCGTTGACGCGCCCGGTGGCCAGCACCACCACGTTCTGCAACAGGGTGACGCTCTTGAGCTGCTGCGTCTGCGGGTCGCGGAACGAGCCCACCACGTCGACGTGGTCGTTGGGGCGCACCCAGAGACCGACCGCGTTGCGCTCCTGCACGTCCACGGTGACCGCCCGACCCTTGGGATGGACCATGGCGGACAGGTCGGCCTCGCGCGCCGGCGCGAAATGAGAGGCGAGGATCGGGTCGCCGGCCTTGAGCGGCACCAGCACGCGCTGTCCGACCGGGTCGTTCTTCACCGACCCGTCCTCCTCGACGGACAGGTAGGAGTCGGTCACGAACCGGGCGGGCACCTCGCGGATGGCCACCATCGGGCGAGCCAGCTCGGCCCCCTCCGGAACGTCGCGCGCGGCGCAGAGCACTTTCACCGTCTTCCAGCCCTCGCGCACCTTGCGCTGCTGCCCGTCGATGGCCGACCAGGCGGTAAGGCCCGCCAGCAGCCCGAGCCCCAGAGCGAGCAGCAACGAGTTTCTCCCCGAGGGCACTTGACGCCTCCGGCTCGCGGTCGCGAGCGGAGCGACTGTACGCGGCCAGAGGCGGCGGGCGCAGTCGGCCGGTTGCCCGACCCCGAGCCGACCCGGTCAGGCGGAGATCACTGCTTGCTCAGCGCGGCTTCTCTTCGTCCGCGGGTAGCCGGACGCTGCGCAGCGCGGAATCGGCGGCTGCCTTGGGGCCGGAGTGACCCGGGAAGGCGCGGAGCAGCTCCCTGCGGGCCGCGACCGCCTGGTCGACCTGCCCGCCCGCGGCCAGGCATTCCACCGCGTGCGCCATGTCCCATGCGGCACGTGCCGGCTCCAGCTCCCTGCGCATCGCCGAGGCTTCGCGATAGAGTGCCGCCGCGCGCGCGTAGTCGCCACCGCGCCTGGCCGCGCTGGCCTGCTCCTCGAGCTGATCGGGGTTCGCCGGACCAGGCTGGGCGCCCCCGAACCGGCCTCCCACGGGCGGCGCCGCGGCAGGTGCACTGAGCGGCGCGACCTGCGGGGTCCCGGCGCCGGGGGACGCGGCTTCGGTGACCTTCGATTCCTCCGACGAGCGCTCGGCGTCGGGCCGCGGCCCCTGGCGATATTCGCGCACGAGGCCTTCGCGGGCGGGCCGTTCAGTCGCCTGCTCGGGAGACCGGAACCGCTCGCCGGACAGCGGGATGAGCCCGTCCGCTTCCCGCGCGGCGATCGGAGCTTTCTGCGCGGCGGCCGGAGCTTTCTGCGCGACCGCTGGAGCTTTGCGCACCGCCGCCGGAGCCTGCTGCGCGACCGGTGC
>Ga0137399_10000418_pt1 | contig 16669 bp, 15 predicted proteins | sample czorhiz316metaG_FD_104810 | JGI IMG/M metagenome (GOLD analysis project Ga0137399, IMG submission 104810) | Vadose zone soil microbial communities from Angelo Coast Range Reserve, California, USA - czorhiz3.16 metaG | ecosystem: Environmental > Terrestrial > Soil > Vadose zone | place: USA...
GCTTGCGCGCCGCCGCGAGGCCGAGGTCGAGGTCCTTGCGGAGGAGGACCGGCGTGAACGTCGGGGTGAAGTCGAGGTTCACGAAGGCGGGGGTCTTGTAGCGCGTGAAGGTGGAGCCGAGGACGCTCTTGTTGATGAAGTCCAGGAACGCGTGACGGGGGGCGCCGGCCTTCTCCGCCAGCACGGTGATCTCCGCGAGCGACTGGGTGATCACGCCGAGGAAGACGTTGTGGCAGATCTTCACGATGCGGGCGAGCTCGCCCTCGCCGACGTAGCTGACGCCCTCGCCGAGCGCCTCCAGGTAGGGGAGCGCCTCGTCATACGCGGCCCGGCTGCCCGAGACGACCAGGCTCAGCCGGCCGGCCTTGACCACCTTGCCGTTGCCGCTGACCGGCGCCGCGAGAAGCGCGCAGCCGGCGGACGCGGCCGCGGCGCGCACCTGGGCGGACGCTTCCTGCGAGACGGTGGAGCAGTCGACGAGGATCTTCGGGGCGCGGCCGGGCCGCGAGAGCAGGCCGTGAGGGCCGAGGGTCACCTCGAGCAGATCGTTCGAGGTGGAGACCATCGTGAACACGATGTCGCGATCGGCGAGCGCGGCGGGCGAGTCGACCAGGCGTCCCCCGGTGGCGACGAGCGGCTCGGCCTTGGCGCGCGTGCGGTTGTACACCGCCAGGTCCGCGCCTTTCTTGAGCAGCCGCCCGGCCATCGGGAAGCCCATGCGGCCGGTGCCGATCCAGCCGAGCTTGTGCTTGCCTAAATCCGGGTGTGCCATTCTGGTGACCTCGACAATCGATTGCACGGCGAGGGCGGGTCATAGCCGAGGGTCGCCCTCCGGGCAAGCAGCGACCGATGCTATAGAGAGCCGCATGGCTCGACCTCGCGTCACGCTGCGAGACGTCGCCCGGCGCGTGGGCGTCCATCCGTCCACGGTCTCGCGCGCGCTCAACCCCGCCACGCGTGGCCTCATCACCGAGGGCATCGCCCGCCGCGTGACCCGCGCGGCGGCACGGCTCGGGTACAGGCTGAACCCGATCGCCTACGGGCTGAAGACGAATCGGTCCCGCACGGTCGGCGTGCTGGTGCCGGACATCACCAATCCGGTGTTCCCGCCCATCATCCGCGGGATCGAGGACGCGCTCGCCGAGGCCGGCTATACGGCCATCCTGGCGAACACCGACAACGACGCCGGGCGCGAGCGCGTCATCCTGGAGAACATGTTCGCGCGCCGCGTCGACGGCCTCATCCTGGCCACGGCGCGGCGGCGCGACCCGGTGGTCGAGCGGTGCATCGCCGAGGACCTGCCGGCCGTCCTCATCAACCGGACGGTGGACAGCGGCGCCGTCTCCTCGGTCGTCAACGACGACGCGTTCGGCGTCCAGCTGGTCGTGCGCCACCTGATCGACCGCGGCCACACGCGCATCGCGCACCTCGCCGGTCCCCTGACCCTGTCGACCGGGAACGCGCGTCACCGGTCCTTCCTCTCGGCCTTGAAGGCGGCCGGCCTGAGGAACGACGCGCGCCGGGTGGTGGCGTGCGGCGCTTTCAGCGAGAGCGAAGGCAGGCTCGGGTTCCTCGAGCTGTGGCGCCGCGACCGGAGCTTCACCGCCGTGGTCGCGGCCAACGACCTCCTGGCCCTCGGGTGCTACGACGCCGCCCGCGAGCTCGGGGTTCGCGTCCCCGACGACGTGGCGGTGACCGGGTTCAACGACATGCCGTTCGTGGACAAGCTCCAGCCGCCGCTCACCACGGTCCGGATCCCGCACTACCGCATGGGCGCGCAGGCAGCGCGCACGCTGGTCGCGCGTCTGCACAACCGCGACGCGCCCGTCGAGCACGTGACGCTCCGCCCCGAGCTGGTGGTGCGAGCGTCGACGGCCGCCCTCGAGGCCGCAGGCCGCGGGACGGCCAGAGTCCGTGCCGTGAGGTCCGCGCTGTGAAAAGCGCAGCGCGCCCTAGGGGCCACGGCCGAGGTCGGCGGCCCAGTCGCGCTCTTCCAGGATCTGCTTGAGCTTGCGCAGGTACGCCGCCGAATAGGCGCCATCGAGCGCGCGGTGGTCGAACGACTGCGCCAGTACGCCGACTGGATGGATGGCGACGGTCTCGCCCTGTGCAACGGGCTTCCTGGTCACCGCGTCCGTCGAGAGGATGGCGACCTGGGGGGGATTGATGATCGGCGCCGTCAGCAGCGTGCCGAACCGTCCCGAGTTCGAGAGCGTATAGGTCGCCTCGGTCACGTCATCGGGGGCCAGGCGCCCGGACCGCGCCTTCTCCGATACTGAGTGGATGGCGCGCGCCAGCTCGGGCAGGGACTTCTCGCCTGCGTCCTTGACGACCGGGACGATCAGCCCCTCGCCGCCCAGGTCCACGGCGATGCCCAGGTTGATGCGCCGGTGAAGCACCAGCGCATCGCCGTCGAGGCTGGCGTTCAACGCGGGGAACTCCGGCAGGGCCCTGCAGACGGCGAACGCGACGAAGGGGAGGTACGTGAGCGCCCGCGGCAGCCGCGCCGCGTCCACTGCATGGAAGTCCACCTCCACGGCTTGCAGCACGTGCGGGATGGTGCGCCAGGAGAGCGCCATCTGCTCGGCGGTGCGCTTGCGGACCTTGCTCAGCGGCAGCCGTTCGTCGCCCTGCGGCTTTCCCCCGGTCTTGCTCCGCTCCACGTGCGCGAGCACGTCGTCGCGCGTGATCCGGCCGCCTGCCCCGGTGCCGGTGACCGCGGAGGCGTCGAGCCCGTTCTCGGCGAGCAGGCGGCGGACCACGGGCGAGAGCGGAGCGTCGCGGGCAGGCGCGGCGCGCGGCTTCCCGTCTTCCTCGATGACCGCCAGCGTCGTGCCCACCTGGACGGTGCCTCCCTCGGCCACCAGGATCGCCGCCAACACCCCCGAGACGGGGGCCGGCACCTCCGTCTCGACCTTGTCGGTGTTCACCTCGAAGAGCAGCTCGTTTGCCTCGACCCGCTCGCCGACCTTCTTGTGCCAGACGGTGACGGTTCCTTCCTTCACCGTCTCGCCGAGCTGCGGCATCACCACGTCCATCAGCCGGCGGTCCTCCGGATGGTCTCCACGATCCGCGCGACGGAGGGCACCGTGCCGTCCTCGAGCGCATCGGCCGCGGGCAGCGGCACGTGCGGCGTGGTGATGCGGACGATGGGCCCGTCGAGGTCGTAGAAGCACTCCTCGGCGGCGATGGAGGCGATCTCCGCGCCCCACCCGCACAGGCGCGGGTTCTCTTCCACCGTGTAGAGCCGCCCCGTCTTGACCGTCTCCGCGAGGATGGTCTTCGTGTCCAGCGGCACCAGCGAGCGGACGTCGATCACGGTCGCGGAGATGCCGTCCTCCCGCTGCAGGCGCTCGGCGGCCTCCAGCGCACGCGGCACCATGGCCGCCAGCGCGACCACGGTGACGTCCCCGCCCTCGCGCAGCACCTTGGCGGTGCCGAGCCGGTCGACGTGCTCGCCGTCCGGGACCTGTCCCTTGGTTGCGTACAGCCCCTTGTGCTCGAAGAAGACCACCGGATCGGGATCGCGCACCGCGGCGGCGAGCAGTCCCTTGACGTCGGCGGGAGTCGAGGGCGCCACCACCTTGAGCCCCGGCACCGACATCGCCCAGTTCTCCACGCTCTGTGAATGCTGCGCGCCGAACCGCGCGCCCGAGCCGTTCGCGGTGCGGATGACCAGCGGCAGCGTCATCTGGCCGGCCGACATGTAGCGCGCCTTCGCGACCTCGTTCGCGATCATGTCCCAGCAGACGGCGAGGAAATCCGAGAACATGATCTCCGCGATGGGCCGCAGCCCGGTCATCGCCGCGCCCATGGCCGCGCCGATGATCGCCAGCTCGGAGATGGGCGTGTCGCGCACGCGCTTGGGGCCGAACCGCTCCAACAGGCCGACCGTGGCCTTGAACACGCCGCCGGCCGCCGCCACGTCCTCGCCGAGGAAGACGACGCGCTCGTCGCGCTCCATCTCCTGCGCGATGCCCGCCGCGACCGCCTCGCGGTAGGTCAGTTCCGCCACGACGATCCTCCGTCCGCCCACACGTCGCGCTCGATCACATCGAGGGGCGAGGGTGGCGACTCCTTGGCCGCCTCGGTGGCCTCGTCCACCGCGCGCTGCACGGCCTTCTCGACCTCGCGCAGGGCGCCCTCGGGCGTCCCCAGCTCGAGCAGACGCGCGCGGTAGAGCGCGATCGGATCGCGCTTCATCCATTCCTCCAGCTCACCCGCCGGCCGGTACTTCCCCGGGTCGGCGCGGGAGTGCCCGCTGTAGCGGTAGGTCATCGCCTCGATGAGCGACGGTCCGCCGCCGCCGCGGGCCTTCCCGATGGCCGCCGCCGCCGCGCCGTACACCGCATCGGCGTCGTTGCCGTCCACCACGATCCGCTCCAGGCCATAGGCGCTGGCGCGGTCTGCGGCGGGGTGCTCCACCGCCGTGACGCTGCGGATCGGGGTGTACTCCATGTACTGGTTGTTCTCGCAGACGAAGATCACCGGCAGCTTCCACACCACCGCGAAGTTCAGCGCCTCATGGAAGGCGCCGATGTTGGTGGCGCCGTCGCCGAAGAAGCAGACCGCGACCTGTCCGCTGCCGCGGACCTGCGCCGACCACGCAGCACCGGCCGCCACCGGAAGGTGCGCGCCGACGATCGCGTAGGACCCCATCGCGCCGTGCGGCACGCTGGTCAGGTGCATCGATCCGCCCTTGCCGCCCATCAGCCCGCACGTGCGCCCCATCAGCTCGCCGAGGATGCCCACCATCGGCGCACCGCGCGCGAGCGTGTGCGCGTGCCCGCGGTACGTGCAGAAGGTGTAGTCGTCGCGGCGCATGGCGACGGCGAACCCAGCCGCCACTGCCTCCTGCCCGAGCGAGAGGTGGCTGGTGCCCTTGACCAGGTTCTGCAGGAACAGGTCGTAGGCGCGCTTCTCCAAGAGGCGGATCTCGGTCTGCGAGCGGAACAGGGCGAGCCGGGTCGCCGCCGTATTCGGCGGCGCTGCGTCTTTAGTAAGGGTTGGCAATGGGCAATTCCTCCGCCGGGAACAGCGTGATCACGCGATGGCCGTCCTTGGTCACCACGACTTCCTCCTCGATGCGGGCGGCCGAGTGGCCGTCGGTGGCCGGGCAATACGTCTCGAGCGCGAACACCATCCCTTCCTCGATCTCCATCGGCTTGTCGAAGGAGACCAGGCGGCTGATGATCGGGCGCTCGTGCAGCGCGAGGCCGAGCCCGTGGCCGAACTGCAGCGCGAAGGCTTCCATCTCGTTCGCGAACCCGAACTCCTCCGCCTTGGGCCAGCAGGCGGCGAGCTCGTCGGTGCCCACGCCCGGCTTGACCATCTCGATCGAGGCGTCCATCCATTCGCGCGCCTTGCGGTAGGCGTCCTTCTGCGGCGGGGTGGCGCGGCCGACGGCGAAGGTCCGGTAGTAGCAGGTGCGGTACCCGGTGAAGGACTGGATGATGTCGAAGAAGGCCTGGTCTCCCGGCCGGATGATGCGGTCGGTGAAGTTGTGCGGGTGCGGGCTGCAGCGCTCGCCGGCGATGGCGTTGATGCCCTCCACGTCGTCCGAGCCCATCTCGTAGAGCGTCTTGTTGGCGAGCGCGACGATGTCGCACTCGCGCACGCCGGGCTTCAGGTACTCGGAGATCACCTGGTACACGCCGTCCACCATCGCCGCGGACATGTTGAGCAGCATGATCTCGTCGACGTTCTTGATCTGCCTGGCGTCCAGCATCGTCTGCTGCCCGTCGCGCACCTCGAGGCCGGCCTCGCGCAGCGCGAAGACCAGCGGCAGCTCGGCGATGTCCAGGCCGATGGGCATGCCCGCGACGCCTTGCTGTTTCAAGATGGACTGGATCTCTTGCGCCGCTCTCTTGAACAAGCCGGCGTCGGGCGCGACCGAGCCGCGCAACCCGACCATTCCGGCCAGGCAGTGGTCGCGCGGCAGCCAGGGCGCGTAGAGCCGGTGGTGGACCGCCGCCGATCCGAAGTCCCACAGGTACGGCTCGGCGTTGCCGGTGAGCAGCGCGAAGCGGCACATCTTGTCGCGCGACCACTCGCCGATCACCGTGCTGGTGAGGTAGCGGATGTTGTTGTTGTCGAAGCAGAGCACCGAGCCGAGCTTCGAACCGGCGAGCGCCTGCCGGGCGCGCGCGAGGCGGTAGTCGTGCAGGCGGCGGAAGTTGACCCGCTCCTCGAAATCGACCGCGGAATGCCCGTGCGCGGGGATCTGGCGGCTCCAGTTGTAGCCCGGCTTCAGGGCATCGGCATCCGCCATGGCGCCCTCTCCTCCCGGAGCCGCGAGGCGTCCGGCAAACGTTTGCACGGCGATTTCATTCCCACAGCGCCGGGGAGCGGTCAACGCGGCCGTTGACCCGCTCCGCCGGGGTCAGTACGATCGCCGGCAATCGTTTGCACGATTTTCGCTCGCTCAGGGAGGCCGCCATGGCCAGGCAGCGCATCAGCTACGTCGATCCGGACGCCATCTCCGACCCGCAGATGAAGGCAGAGCTGGACCGCTGCCGGCGCGAAGGCACGCCGCGGCCGGAGAGCTCGGCGATCCGCGCGCATGTCCCGGCGGTGTTCTGGTCGTTTGCGAACACCTGGCGCGACGTGTTCAAGAACGGCGTCCTCGACCACAACGTCAAGGAGCTGTGCCGTGTCTACGTGTCGAAGTCGGTCAAGTGCGAGTACTGCGGGAACCAGCGCTCGATGAAATCCGCCAAGGCCGGCCTGATCGAGCAGGACTACCGGGATTTGCTGGATTTCGAGAAGTCCACTCGCTACGGCGATCGCGAGAAGGCCGCCCTGGCCTATACCGAGGCGATCACCTGGGACCTGGAGATGGACGACGCGCTCTGGGAGCGGCTCCACCGCCACTTCACCGAACCGGAGCTGGTCGAGCTGGGCTACTTCGTCGCCACCACGATGGGCCAGCAGCGGTGGCTCCGGACGCTGAACATCGAGCACCACCAGGTGCTCGCCGGAACCTCGGCGTCCATGGCGCCGGGAACCGAGACCGCGGATGCGCTGGCGAGGACCAAGGCGTCCCCTGAGTACTGGGCCAAGCAGGGAAGCCTCGGGCCGCAGGCGGACTGAGGGCGGCCACACCGGATGCGCGTCTCGACAGAGCCATCGCCTCAGCAGAACGGCGCTCCCGCGGCGCCGCGCATCACGGTCTCGGGCGCGTGCAAGAGCTACGGCGGTCTACAAGTGTTCCGCGACGTCAACCTGCGCGTCGGCCATCGCGAGATCCTGGCCCTGGTCGGTCCCTCCGGCTGCGGCAAGACGACCCTGCTGCGCTGCCTGGACGGGCTGATCCCGATGAGCGAGGGCGAGGTGCGGGTGGACGGGCAGCGCGTGACCGGCCCGTTGCCCAAGGCCGCGATGGTCTTCCAGCACTTCGGCCTGTTCCCCTGGAAGACGGTCTTCGGGAACGTGGCGTACGGGCTGCGGCTCGCCGGCGCCTCGAAGGCGGTCCTCCGCGAGCGGGTGCCGTACTTCATCCATCTGGTCGGGCTGAGCGGGTTCGAGGACGCCTACCCGTACCAGCTCTCCGGCGGGATGCAGCAGCGCTGCGGGCTGGCGCGCGCGCTGGCCGTCGAGCCCGACGTGCTCTTGATGGACGAGCCGTTCGCGGCGGTCGATGCCCAGACCCGCGAGATCCTCCAGTTCGAGCTGCTGCGCATCTGGCAGGTGCGACCGACCTCGACGGTGTTCGTCACCCACTCCATCGAGGAAGCCGTCCTGATGGGCGACCAGGTGGTCGTCCTCAAGGGAAAGCCGAGCACCGTGGCCGAGGTCGTCCAGGTGAACCTGCCGCGGCCCCGCACGCGCGAGACCCTGGCCTCGCCGCGGTTCGCCGAGCTGCGCGAGCACGTTTGGCGCACGCTGATGGACGAGGCGCGCCGGGCGGAATTCCAGCTCGAGAGGTGACCCGTGCAGCGCCGCGGCACGATGAAGGCGATGGTGCTGCGCGAGCTGGCAGGCCCGCTGCACCTGACGGAGGTCCCCATCCCGGTCCCCGGTCCCGGCGAGGTCCGCGTCCGGGTGAGGGCGACCGGCGTGGGGCTCACGGTCGTGATCATGACGGCCAATCCCGGGCTGGTCACGTCGTTCCCGCGGATCCCCGGGCACGAGGTGGCCGGCGACGTCGTCGAAATCGGCCCGTACGCCACGAACGTCGCGCTCGGGGACCGCGTCGCCTGCCATTTCTACCTGACCTGCGGGGCCTGCTCGTCCTGCCGGGGGGGCCGGGAGACCTTGTGCGAACGCTTCGCCGGCTACCTCGGCATGGCGGCGGACGGCGGATATGCGGAGTACCTGGTCGTTCCCGCGCGGAACCTGTGCCGCATCCCGGAGGGCGTGTCGTATCTCGATGCAGCCATCGGGGCCGACGCCATCGCCACTCCGCTCCACGCCTGCCGCGAGGAGGCGCGCGTCGGCCCCGGCGACAAGGTCCTGGTCGTGGGAGCGGGCGGGGGCGTCGGCATCCATGCCGTGCAGGTCGCGAAGCTGTGCGGCGGGTGGGTACTCGGCGCGGACGTCACCGACGAGAAGCTGGAGATGGTCCGCGCCATGGGCGCCGACGTGGTGATCGACGGGCGCGGCGAGGAGTTGTCCAAGCAAGTGCTGGAGAGGACGGGTGGACGGGGCGTCGAGGCGGCCATCGATTTCGTCTCCTCGGCGGAGACGCTGGAGGCCTGCATGCGCTCGCTCGCGCCCGCGGGCCGGCTGGTGATCGTCGGGAACCGCCCCAAGGCCGTGTTCGGGAAGGACCCCACCTTCCGCGTCGAGCCGGGCCTGATGCTCCGCAAGATGCTCGAGATCCACGGCTCCCGCTACGTCACGATGGCCGAGCTGGCGCAGACCCTGGAGCTGCTCCGGCAAAAGCGCGTCAAGGCGGTCGTGACGCGCACCTTCCGGCTCGAAGAGCTCGAGACGGCGCACCAGCTCCTGCGCGAGAACGCGATCGCCGGCCGCGCCGCCGCGCTGCTCGACTGACGAACAATCCCGCCGATGCCGACGCGAAGGGCAGGACCATTGTCCCGCACGGATGAGCTCGCACGGCAGGCGCACCGCGGCTTTCCCGAGCGCGGCGGCGGGGCTCGGCGGATCGCCGCCCGCGCCGCCCTGGCCCGGCTCCTGTGGGACGAGCGAGGGGTGCGTCGCGTCCCGCCCGCGGCGACCCTGGACCGCGCGCTCTCCGCGCTGCCCCGCGGAGAGCTGGAGTGGATCTGCGAATTCAACCCGCTGGGGCCGCTCTATTTCCTTCCCACGCCGCCCTTCTTGCGTGCGCTGGCCCGGCGCATCCGCTCCCGAGGGGCGCGTCGCGTGCTGGATGTCGCGGCCGGCGACGGGCACCTGGCGGCCGCCCTCTCGGCGCATGCGCCCGACCTGCGCATCGTGGCCTCCGATTCGGGAAAGTGGGAGCGGCCGCGCGCGCGAATGAACCCGCGCGAGCGCCGCGAGCTGCGAGGGACCCCCGTCGCCGGAATCCGGCTGGGGCCAGGCGTGGTGCGGCTCGACGCGCGCGCGGCGATCGACCGCTTCCGCCCGGACCTGGTGCTCGCCTGCTGGGTTCCGCCGGGGCCGCTGCTCGGACGCATCCTGCGCGCCCCGGTGCGCGAGGTGCTGGAGATCGGCGCCGGGAGCGGGATCACCGGCGACATCTCCTGCTGGCGCTACGAGCATGAGTTCTGCGAAGACCTGGAGGCGCTCGGCCGCTGCCGCCTCGACGAGCGGCCGTCGCGCAAGCTCCACACGCGGGTGACGCTGTACCAGCCGCGCCCCGAGAGGAGGGCGCGGACGCCACGCTCCTAGCCGAGCTGGTCGCGCATCCAGTCGGCCATCGCCGGGCGGTACTTGTAGGCGATGTTGTTGCAGACGTGGTTTCCGTCCGGGTACATGAGCAGCGTCGCCTTGGGCGCCTCGCGCGCGATGCGCTCGGCCTGCTCCGGCGGGAAGAGCCGGTCCCGGGCGCCGTGGATGATGAGCAGCGGGCATTTCACCTTGTCGAGCACGCCGCGCAGCGTGAGCGTCTTCGCCTTCTCGAACGCCTCGTTCTCGTCGCGCGACTTCGTGTAGAAGACGTAGCCGCCCCGCGTGAGCGGGTTCAGCGCCGCCCAGCATTCCGACAGATCGTACGGTCCGGCGAGCGCGATCACCGCGCGCAGCCGCTTCTCCACCGCCGCGGCGCGCGGCCCGTAGATGCCGCCCATGCTGATCCCCATCAGGCCGACGCGCTCGAGGTCGAGGTCCTTGCGGCCGCGCAGCCAGTCGAGCAGGGGACCCAGCACCGGTCCCCAGTCGGGGCGGATCGGGAAGCGGGGCGCGTTCTCCGATTGCCCGGGACCGTCGATCGCGAGCGTCGCCATGCCCCGGCGCAGGAAATCGTTCTCGATCGCGTACAGCTCCTCCTTCGACGAATCGAGGCCCGGCACGAGGAGCACCAGCGGCGGCTTGGAAGCGCCGCGCGGTCGCCGGAGGATCCCGGGGATGACCGCTCCCTCGAATGGCGCCTCGATGCGCTCGCCGGGGGGATCGAGGTGCGGCAGCGCCTTCTGGTAGGTCGAGATCGTCAGCTCGCGCAGCTTGTCGTGCACCGCGCGGTCCTCGAACCAGAGGAACTTCCCCAGGTGGTAGCACCAGGCGGCGCGCTGCCAGGCCTCCGCCGCGCTCACCATCCGGCCCGAGCGCTCCGCTTCGTCGCCCAGCTCGCGGTGCATGTCGCCCGTGCGCAGCCAGGCAGGGCCCCAGTCCTTCCACTCCAGCGTCGAGGAGACCACGCGCTCGAAATCGTTGACGTCGATGCCGTTCGCGACGAAGCGCGGCTTCCAGTGGCCCGCGGCGATCTGCACCCGGTTCTGCGGCTCAGCGGTCATCCAGGGTCTCCTTGATCCTCTCGTACTCCGCTCGCCAGGTGTCGAGCCCGCGGCGCTCGTAGTGGTAGGCGAACGCATCCGCCTGTGCTTGCGAAAGCTCGGCGTACAGCTCCGGACGGCGGTCGTGCGACTGCGGGGCGGCAGAAGAAGACCTCGTCCCGCGGTCCGGGCGGCGAGAGGATCTCCTCGTCGTAGTAGCGCGACCGCAAGGCCGCCAGGCGCTCCGGCTCGAGATCCGCCAGCGCGATGCCCGCATCGTCCCGCTGGGCCAGCATGCGCTCGGGCGAGGCGATGCAGGTGCGTCCCTGGCGCGAGCCGCCGAACAGGTTCTGGTTCACCACCACGTAGGCGAGGTTCTCCGCCGCGCGTGCCCGGGCGACGGCGCGCCAGGTCTCTTGCAGGCGGGTGCGCGTCGGCCCGTGCACGCCACCCCCGGGAGCGACGATCAGGTCCGCCCCGCGCAGCATGAGGATGCGCGACAGCTCCGGCACGAACAGCTCCGAGCAGATGAGCAGCCCGATGCGGCCGAACGGCGCGTCGACGGTCATCAGCTCGTCGCCGGGCAGGACGTGGTGCCTGCCGCCCATCAAGTAGGCGTTGAACACGGGGTGGTTCGGCTGCACGCGCCGGTACCGTGCGCGCACCTCTCCGGCGTCGTCGATGAGCACGTGCGTGATGTGGTACGTGTCCGGCAATGCGCCGCGCTCGAGCCGCCCGGCGCTGACCCACACGCGCCGGGCGCGCGCCCGCTCGCGCACCCGGTCCAATGCGTCGTTCTCCATCGGCCCCGAGTACGGTCCCGGGTAGCCCTCCGGGAACACCACGTAGGAAGCCCCGGCGTCCGCCGCCTCGTCGACGTACGCGCACGCCTGCGCCGCGTTGCGATGCTCCTCGGCGCCGGCGAAGGAAGGCGGCTGCACGGCCGCGACGCGCACGGCTGAGCGGCGCGCGCCGCTCACTGTGACGGTCATCGTTGCCTCCACTCCGGATGCGCGCGCTCGAATGCGGGCAGCTTCATGCAGCGATCGAAGATCTGGACCACGCGGGGAAAGTCAGCGAGGTCGACCTTGAACCGCTGCGCGTTCACCACCTGCGGCACGAGGAACACGTCGGCGAGCGTGGGCGCATCGCCGTGGGAGAACCGCCCCGTCTCGCGGTCACCGAGCATCGGCTCCAGGGCGCGGAATCCCTCGCGCACCCAGTGGGCGTACCAGCGGTCGCGACCGTGCTCGGGCAGGCGCAGCTCCTCTTCGAGGTAGCTCAGCACCCGCAGGTTGTTGAGCGGGTGCATCTCGCACGCGACGAGCTGCGCCATGGCGCGGACGCGGGCGCGCTCCGCCGGTGAGCGGGGCAACAGGGCGGGCTCGGGGCGCGTCTCCTCGAGGTATTCGAGGATCGCCATCGACTGGACGAGGGTGCGCTCGCCGTCGACCAGAGCAGGAACGGCTTGCTGCGGATTGATGCGCGCATACGCGGGCCGCCGGTGCTCTCCCGCCCGCAGATCCAACACTTGCGACTCGTAGGGCAGGCCCTTGAGGTTCAGCGCGATGCGAACCCGGAACGACGCCGACGATCGAACCGATTCGTAGAGCTTCATTTCGCGCACCCTCGCACGGTCGGCTTACCTAGGCGGCGACATTGCGTCAACGGCCGCCGTTGACGGCCTGTCTCGGGGATGGCTATGAACGCCCGAGGAAACGTGCATGGAAGTCGTGATCGTCGGCGGCGGGATCGGCGGGCTCACGCTGGCGCTGACCCTCGACAAGGCGGGCATCCCGTCCCGGGTGTTCGAGTCTTCGCCCGAGATCAAGCCGATCGGCGTGGGGATCAACCTCCTGCCGCACGCGACCAAGGAGCTGGCCCGACTCGGCCTCGACAAAGACCTCGCGCGCGTCGCGGTGGAGACGCGCGAGGCGGTCTTCTTCAACCGCTTCGGCCAGCTGATCTACCGCGAGCCGCTCGGCTGCGCTGCAGGCTACGAGCAGCCGCAGTTCTCCGTCCACCGTGGCGATCTGCAGATGGTGCTGCTCGACGCCGTCCGGAGGCGCCTGGGGGAGGATCGCGTCCTCTCCGGGTGGAAGTGCGTCGGGTTCGAGCAGGACGCGACCGGGGCGGCGGCGCTCTTCCGGAGCACCGTCACCGGGGAGGAGCTCGCCCCCCAGCGCGGGTCGGTGGTGGTCGCCTGCGACGGCATCCACTCCGTCATCCGCAAGCAGCTCCACCCCGGCGAGGGCGAACCGCTCTATTCCGGCGTGAACATGTGGCGCGGCGTGACGCGCTGGCCGGCGTTCCTCTCGGGCGCCAGCATGGTGCGCGCAGGCTGGCTGAAGTGCGGCAAGATGGTCATCTACCCGATCCGCGAGCGCATCGACGCCGAGGGGCGGCAGCTCGTCAACTGGGTCGCCGAGATCGAGACGCCGCGCCACCAGTAGCGCGACTGGAACCGCCGCGGCAGCCTCGACGATTTCCTCGGCGCGTTCGAGGAGTGGCATTTCGACTGGCTGGACGTGCCGGCGTTCATCCGCGCCGCGGACGCCGTGCTGGAGTTCCCCATGGTGGATCAGGATCCGCTGCCCTTTTGGACGCAGGGCCGGGTCACGTTGCTGGGCGACGCTGCGCATCCGATGGTGCCTCGCGGGTCGAACGGCGCCGGCCAGGCGATCCTCGACGCGCGCGCGCTCGCCGACGCGCTCGTCACGCACCGCGACCCGGCGGAGGCGCTCCAGGCCTACGAGGCAAAGCGTCGCGAGGCGACGGCCAACGTGGTCCGCATGAACCGCCAGAACCCGCCGGACGCCATCCTGCGCGAGGTCTTCGTGCGCAGCGGCGATCGGCCGTTCGAGCGGATCGAGGACGTGATCCCCATCGAGGAGTTGAAGGCCATCTCGGAGCGGTACAAGCGTGTCGCGGGATACGACCGCGAGTCGCTGTCGGGGCCCGCGGCGGCTGGAGGGAAATGATGGCGACCGTCAACGTGCAGGAGTTGATCGACGGACGGAAGCTGGGCGGGTTCCAGGTGATGGTGGTCGCGCTCTGCGCCCTCATCGTGCTGATCGACGGATTCGACACGCAGGCCATCGGCTACGTCGCCCCCGCCATCGTGCGCGGCTGGCGCATCGATCGCGCCGCGCTGGCCCCCGTCTTCGCCGCCGGGCTCTTCGGCCTGATGGTCGGCGCGCTCGCCTTCGGACCGCTGGCGGACCGCTTCGGCCGCAAGCCGGTGCTCCTCTTCTGCACCCTGTTCTTCGGAGTGATGTCGCTGCTCACCGCCACCGCCGATTCCGTCAAGTCGCTGATGGTCCTTCGCTTCATCACCGGGCTGGGGCTGGGCGGCGCGATGCCCAACGCCATCGCCCTCACCACCGAGTACGCCCCCAGGCGCATTCGCGCGACCACCGTGATGATCATGTTCTGCGGCTTCTCCCTGGGCGCCGCGCTGGGCGGAGTCGCGGCGGCGAGCCTCATCGCGCGGTTCGGGTGGAAGTCGGTGTTCGTGCTGGGCGGCGTGGTGCCCGTCCTCGCCTTCGGCTTCATCGCCGCCCTGCTGCCCGAGTCGATCCGCTACCTGGTGGTCCAGCGAGGCCGGGGCGAGAAGATCGCCGCCATCCTCTCGCGCATCGACCCGTCCGCCGCCGTGTCGCCCGACGCGACGTTCACGGTGGAGGAGCACAAGGCGAAAGGGTTCGTGGTGCGCCAGCTCTTCGCCCAGGGCCGGGCCTCCTTCACGATGCTCATCTGGGTGGTGTTCTTCATGAGCCTGCTGGACCTCTATTTCCTCACCAACTGGCTGCCGACCATCATCCACGACTCGGGCATCCCGATGAGCGGCGCGGCGCTGATCACGGCCATGTTCCAGGTGGGCGGCACGGTCGGGACGCTGCTGCTGGGGCGGCTGTTCGACCGGTTCTCGCCTTTCGCAATGCTCGCGCTCACCTACCTGGGCGCGAGCGCGTTCGTCCTGCTCATCGGCACGGTCGGCTCCTCGGTCGCGGCGCTGATCCTGACGGTCTTCGGGGCGGGATTCTGCGTGGTGGGCGGCCAGATCGGCGCCAACGCGCTGACCGCGAGCTCCTACCCGACCGCGATCCGCTCGACGGGAGTGGGCTGGGCGCTGGGCATCGGCCGCATCGGCTCGATCATCGGGCCGCTGGTCGGAGGCCTCCTGCTCTCGCTGCGCTGGCCCACCAGGCAGATCTTCCTCGTCGGCGCGCTGCCGGTGCTCGTCGCCGCCCTGGCCGCGCTGTGCATCTCGTTCCTGCGGCGCGCGCCGGCCGGCGAGCACGCCGTGCAGGCAGGAGCCTCCGCGCCATGATCTTCGCCGCCCCCGACCGCACTCCCGAGCGCAAGGCGTTCTACCAACGCATCCACGGCGAGAACCTGACGCCGCTGTGGGAAGTGCTCGGCGACCTGGTCCCGCCGCGCCCGCGAACTCCTTGCGTCCCCGCGCTCTGGCGGTACCAGACGGTGCGCGCCCACCTCATGGAAGCGGGCAGGCTCATCACCGCGAAGGAGGCGGAACGCCGGGTGCTGGTCCTGGAGAACCCTGGGCTGCGCGGGGCTTCGTCGACCACGCACACGCTCTACGCCGGCCTCCAGCTGATCCTCCCGGGCGAGATCGCGCCCAGCCACCGGCACGCGCAGTCCGCGCTACGCTTCGTGCTGGAGGGGACCGGCGCTTACACCGCGGTCGACGGAGAGCGCACCAACATGCGCCCGGGCGACTTCATCCTCACGCCCTCGTGGACCTTCCACGACCACGGGAACCCCGGCAGCGAGCCGGTGGTCTGGCTGGACGGCCTGGACATCCCGATGGTCGCTTTCTTCGACGCCGGGTTCGCCGAGCGGTACCCCGAGGAAGTGCAGCCCGTCGCGAAACCCGAGCGCGATTCGCTCACGCGGTATGGCTCGAACCTGCTCCCGCTGGAGTACACACCCGCTTCCCGCACGACGCCCATCATCAGCTATCCGTACGACCGCACGCGCGAGGCGCTCGGGCAGCTGCAGCGGAACGGGCCGCTCCATCCCTGCCACGGGGCGAAGATGCAATACACGAACCCGGCGACCGGCGGGTACCCGTTGCCGACCATCGGCGCGTACATCCAGATGCTGCCCGCCGGCTTCCGCGGGAAGCCCTATCGGTCGACGGACGGGACCGTGTACGCAATAGTGGAGGGACGCGGTCGCAGCACGGTCGGCGACCAGACTTTCGACTGGGGACCGCGCGACGTATTCGTGGTCCCCTCGTGGGCCGCGGTCTCGCACCAGGCGGGCGAGGACGCGGTGCTGTTCAGCTTCTCCGACCGCCCGGTGCAGAAGGCGCTCGGATTGTGGCGCGAGGAGGTCGTCGCCTGATGGCCCGCTACGTGATTCCTTCCTGGGACCTGCCCGCGCTTCCGGTGAGCGGCACCGACGCGCTCTTTCCCGTGCGCCGCATCCACTGCGTCGGACGCAACTACGCCGACCACGCCCGCGAGATGGGCGGGGACCCGGACCGGGAGCCACCGTTCTTCTTCGCCAAGCCGCCCGACGCCATCGTGCCGGATGGCGGCGAAATTCCGTACCCGCCGCAGACGCAGAAGCTGGCGTACGAGATGGAGCTGGTGGTGGCCATCGGAAAGGGAGGCGCGAACGTGTCCCGCGGGTCCGCGCTCGAACACGTCTTCGGCTACGCGGTCGGGCTCGACCTGACCCGCCGCGATCTGCAGGCCGCCGCCAAGGAGAAGGGGCGCCCCTGGGAGCCGGGCAAGGCATTCGACAAGTCGGCTCCGGTCAGCACCATCCGTCCGGCCTCC
>Ga0137399_10000419_pt1 | contig 16660 bp, 32 predicted proteins | sample czorhiz316metaG_FD_104810 | JGI IMG/M metagenome (GOLD analysis project Ga0137399, IMG submission 104810) | Vadose zone soil microbial communities from Angelo Coast Range Reserve, California, USA - czorhiz3.16 metaG | ecosystem: Environmental > Terrestrial > Soil > Vadose zone | place: USA...
CGTCCGCCCCGTAGTTACGGCTCCAAGGGCATTGCTGACAGTCTAGAAGCCATGACGCTATCGCTACGTACGTCATCCAATCCCGGCACCGTATACAGTAGAGGGTGTCCCCGACCCGTGGGGCCGGAAAGAAGAGTGCTGTGTGCTTACACGATAACAACACTTCCACAGTCTGGTGAACGTTGTTCCGAGTGCCCTTCTTAGACCCGGACATAAAAATCCTCCTCTGACATACGGTCTCGATACTCCGCATGTCCAATCTCAGTCTCCCAGGGAATCGAATGCGGGTAACTTTTGACACCTCCCGCACGGGGATTCAATGGGGCGATGATCAGATCATGCGCCGCTTCGTAAGCGTTCGATTCCATTTTACACGCCGAACAGAATTGCGGCACGTGAATACGCTTCCCCTGGCTACCGACCGAAATCTCTCGCGTGTCTGTAGTCCATACACAGTGCTTCGCCTTGACGTTCTTACTAGCGAGCGCAAGGCCCATCGTAGCGAATCGCGTCGTGATTCCCTTGAAGACTGGCCATTCCCGTTCATTTGCCTCCAGTGTGGCAAGGTAATCCACACAGTGCGACAGTTCGAAGGACTCCTTATCGAGTCCTCGACGCTTTGTCTCCCAATCCTCATCCTTGCGTAGCCACGCCAAACCTGACTGGACATACATTACCTCATCGTATTCATCTACCGACCAACCGCCCAATTCAGTGCTGGGTCGAATACCCAATTCGGCAGGATCCATAGTGGTATAGAATCCGTCAGTCTCCACCGCGATAAGTTGGCTGAACGGTATACGTCGCATGACGGAATATAGCAATGCCCGTGTAAAAGAAGTGACGAACCCAGCCCACTCCAGCTGATGCCATCCCGGAATGCGACCATTCTCTTTCCATCCCACCCTCTGTGCAGCCTTACCAGTCTTCGCATTCATGCACAGTTTGAGAGCCATCTGTGCGGAATTGCCTTCTCGTTTCCATTGCCGACGTTGTTCAAACATGTCGTCGATGTATGCAAAAGGTAATGTGGTGTATCCTGTGTACTGCCAAGCTTCGGAAATCGTTCCTCCGACCATGACAGCCTGTCTGGCTTCGGGTCCCCAATACCAGCCTTCTGTGTCCCAGGGAAAAGTAAGTTCGTGGTTCTTGTCTCGATGGAATAAGGGACTAGGTGCGGTAACGCCGATAGGGACACGTCCCTGTAGCCGTACATAGTAGAGTCCAAAAGGACGTATGATCTGCCCCTTCTGACGCCTCGACCAATCCTCGTGGTACCACGTTCCTTCCGAGAGGGAAGGGACGAGGCGAAGCGCGGAGGGATACGCACTGTTGACATCCACTCCGTAGGATCTGCCGCGTATTCTACCAACCTTGTAGATTTCAAATCTGCCAGCAGCGTAGGCGTAACGTGCTGCCATACGGACTTCGGGCGGACAGATTGCCATGTGTTCACGGATACCATGCTCCTTCATAGAGTAGGTGGCTAAAGCTCCAGGACCGTGCCATTCGGTGATGAGTAGTCCAGCCCCATACACTCGCCTACGCAGTTCCTCTGCGAGCTCACGAACTAGCTGTATCTCCACAGTCCAATATGCCTTGACCATATCGAACTCAGCCACAGTGAATGTCTTACGGCCCGCTTTACCTTTCGTGATGATGGATGGGATGGGACCGATCATCTCCGTATACGCCTTTTCAAAGGAGGCCATGAAGAAGGTGAAGATATCATAGATGCGTACTGTGGTTCGCTCGCCGAAAGCTATCTTGGTGACTTGGAAGAATTTGGATTTGCGATAGGTGACCACATACTCGATGTGCTCCCCACGTTTCAACCGTACATAGCCACGAGAATGCAGCCGCGCAAGTGTCGTGGGTGCCAATGATTGGACGATCATGTTGCTGTCATAGCCGAACGCAAAGCCTATGTGGATTGCGTCGGGATTATTCTGACCGGTGTGAATGACATGATCGAGGCAGTCCCATGTACCCAAACCCAAAATATTACTGATGGGCATCCCTGCCGATGAGCCAAACAACACATAGGACTGCGGTTTCCCCGGTCCAAGGACATTAATCCCTTCACCGTCCCAAGATATAAACTCTCTATCCTCCTGCAAAATTCGGCGTATGTTATTTTCTCGCCGCTGTACACGTCGTCTCCCATTGACACTAGATTTGGTCGCGGGCAACCCATTGTGATAGAGCGTGAAATTGGTGGCTTTCCCAACGCCATGTATATGCATCGAGAAATTCCCCTATCGTGATGTAGCCGCACCCGACACAGTTGAAAAACCATTCCCCTACATCGTTGATGAACAAGACCCATGTGTGTTCAGGTTCATGCACTGGCATACCATTCTCTAAAGTCATCCCAATCCCACAAAGCTTCAAAGTCGACGCCGTACACATCAAACAGGTAGGTGGAGAGTTCGTCCATCATCTGTAGGCGTTCGTCCATGCGCATGTCATCGTTGTAGAAGGCATTGTAAAACCAGTAGTGGGCCTCTTCGTCTTGAGCTGGTTCTTTGAAGCCGATGACGTCGTAAAGGAATTCGCGTTGATCGCTATCGTCAAGCGAACCGTAATCGAATTCTCCGTCATCGACCATTCTGTTACCTCTGTTCTCATCTGCCGCCCGCATAGGACAGGGGTAGAGCCGAGAGTGATTCCTACTAACCTGCGACTAGTCGTGTTCGGCTTCACGACCCGTCAGCTACGGTAGGGACCGTTCAGGCGAACAGTTCAGGTGAACGCCTGAACTCCGCTATTCGGTCAACACAATCGACTCTACCCCTGTAGTAAGGACACCCCATCCTGCAAGATTGGGGTGTCCTTCATACGGGAAAGCTTATGCAGAGGTGTCCAGATAGAACGTGTTGGCTTCCGCCAACGGCTTCTTGTTTACCATATACTCGCGAACCTGCGTTTTAGAGAGTGCCTTACCGAAGTCGGGGGAAGCCTTGTCCCCATCGATGTAGTACTCCGACACACGCAAACCGTTCTTCACGGCCATACCGCCGACACGACCGGTCTTCGCGGTGAACTCTTTCAGATCACGGGCGATGCCTGTACCACCGTCCGAGATAATCCACTTGAGAGCTTCCCCATTCTCGCCCCGCTGAACGGCGTGAATGAAAACCCATTCCTGATCCTGCCCGTAGTCGCTTGCCTTGAAAGACCACGACAACAGGAGCAGCGGAACACCGGCTAGACGACGCTTGTCATCCTCTGAAGCGACCTTGAACCCGTCTCCCAAAAGTGCTTGTTCGTGCGCAGCAATGACGCCACCGAACTCCGCAACTGCCAGCGCCATAGCAGCATCGAAAGAATCGATACTACCCAACTGCTCTTTGTTGAACACATTGGCGGAGACTTCAATCTCTCCACCAAGAGCTTTAGCAATCTCCCGCTCCGTCATCTGTTCAGGAACAAACACTGCCTCCTGCACCTCATTGCTCCTGGAGACGCCGAAGCGCGGCCGGGGTGTGGAGTCCTTGGCAATATCGGACTCTGGGATACCGGTCACGGATTGCTTACGCGAAATAGCCATGAACGAAAGTCCTTTCGGGACAATAGCATTCGTCCACCCATAGCCGGTACGCTTGCACTTAGGAAGTCGTCTATGGGTGGGCGAGGCCCCGACCGGGGCCTTGCCTCCACTCTAGACCCCTTTGCCCAAGATCAACAGAGGTCGGGAGGACATTTTGCCGACACGCAGAATATTCGAGCTGTCACTAGCGGTAGCCATTCTCGCGCGTCCTGCATTCGGACTCATTCACCTATGGGCCGCAAAAACACTCGGAACACAGCAACCAGGCAGCCTCGCACACGGCGTAGCAGAAATCGTCACCGTCATCATCTAGTCCTCCGGACAGGAAGCCCTGGCGATCAACATGATTAACCATTCTCACAAGGGACGATGATAAAAACATGACATCTCCTATGACGGATGCCTCTTCGTCTGGTGTAGCGGCTGGACGTCCGCAGCCACAGACTTCTGTGGAGCCTGCTGGCGGCCCATTTGTTCGACACACTCAAGAGGGGCGACGGAGTATGTACTCCGCCAACCCTCTTTTTGGTGGTGTCGTTGCATCTCCGATGGTGGCTTCCCCGGGTTATAACCGTGGCTACCGCATCAAACAGGTTTCCGCCACGGCCGCCGGTACGGGTGGCGTTATCGCCGCTACCGCTGGTGGACTCGACGCACCATACTCTCTTATGCAGCTTGTGCAGCTGAAGGATGCATTCGGTACGCCGATCCTCACAGGTCCCGGCTACGAGATGCTGAACCTTGTCCCGCTGTACAGTGGACAGTTCGGCACTGACGAAACACAGTCGCCACAGTCGCTTCCGTCGTGGACTGGTATTACCGCCGCGTCGGGTGCGTTCACCTTCTCGTCGTATCTACCGTTTGAGTTCGCTAAAGCATACGGTGTGATCTCCGGTGCCAACGCTTCTCTTCTCCCCACACTCCAGATGAACCTCGCAGCCGTGGGTACCCTGTTCTCCACTCCGCCATCTGTGACACCGACACTCACCACACAGGTTGATGCCGACTTCTACTGGCTTCCGGAAGGTGTCGCAGTTGAGCCCCCCGGTATCGGAACTACCTGCCAGTGGATCTACCAGCCCTGCAACCCGACTATCCCTACTGGCGGTTCTGTCATTGTGCAGCTCCCCCGACTCGGCGGTTATCTTTCTGTCATCATTCTCGAATTGCGAGATTCTTTGGGAGTCCGTGTCGACGGATTTCCTGTCCGACCTCGCATCTACCTCGATGGTGTTCCGCTGATCGATTCTGATTTGGCGACCATTCAGGATGACATGGCCATTCAGATGATGGTCGGCGGCGGTGTTGCCGGTACGCAGATTGCAGCACCCACGAACGTTCAGGCCCCTCGTCCGGCAGGCACCATTGCACTGTCGCGTAAGACTGGACTGTCGCAGCGGCACTTCGGACTGTTCGACACTGGCGAGGAATTCCTGTCCACTAACCCGGGTACTCAGATTGAAGTTTCCGGTATGCCGTGGGGAACCATCACCAACAGTCCTGCAACGCTGAATGCGATTGTGGGACAGGTTGTGCCGTCCGGTGCCATGATTCAAGGTCTCCCGGAGGTTTAAGCACATGGCTGCCGGACTGTCACTACGCACCGGGGTTAGCGGTTCCTACACACCGATGACTCCCGCATCCGCTCAACCGTCCACTAGTGGCACTATTGCGCAGAAGGCGTACGGCATCACAGGTACCGGTACGCCCAACGATGGCGGTTCTCCTATCGCGGGGTACGGTTCGATGGGTGTCGGTGTACTCGCTTTGGTCGGCCTCATCTACCTGTGGTGGTCACTGCCACGATGATACGGGCTGCAATAACATACCCAATCGTTCCCCTTCTGTGGTGGATGGCGGAGAATGTGTTGCAGAGTATGACCCGTGAAGAGTTTCACCAGCATTGTATAGAGTATTGCTGGATAACTGACAAACCGAGAGAGGAACCATCGTGAACCGTAGTTTTTTGTGGGGTGTGGCTGCCGGACTTGCTGGCACGTGGGCGTGGCACGCATTCTTCAAGCCCCTTCCGACGAAGAAGGGCTGATTGATGCGTCCCACATCATTTCTCGGACTACTCGGGCTGGTGGTTGTGGGTGTCATCATCGGTGACTTCCTGATCCACCCGTCCGGTACCAAAGCTGCCGCCAACGGCATTGTTGCCGTGGAAAAGCCGACCCTCAATGCCCTGTTGGGTTCCACTAGCAAATAGTCCTCCGGACAGGAAGCTCTGGCGTACTTCGGCCTAGAGGATTCCTCGGGAACGAAGGTGAAAAAAGAATGCCTCGGTTTCTGGTACATGCACCTGTCAAAGGGGTTCCGCCTCTAGGAACCGTTTTGACTCCCAGCATGACACGCACCTACGCGGGGTGGTCTAGTCGTGGAAAGGTATACGGACAGCCTGGTACACGTGGTATCCCTGTGGGGGATCCTGCCGCGATTCGTGAGGACATCAACAGTCTCGCCAGTGTGGGTACCTTCTTCACAGGGTGTGCCCCTAACGTCATCTTCCCACCCCTGTATTGGGAAGCCGACGATCCGACCGACAAAGAACACTTCCCCGGTGCTTTGAAGTCAGACCACCAGATGCCCGTACCCGCCGGACGCCCCGGCAACTACATTGTGGCCAACCCCTACAAAGCACGCCACGGTGGACAACGACAGGTGACACAACCACAAGTCGTGCAACGTTGGCGAGGCATGAATGCCTAACCAGCATCTCCCATGCAGGGGTGTGAAGAACGATGGCTGATCCCTCTCTTATCCGTGGGGCACCGGAAGGGGCGGGCGGTGCGGCTGACAATGCGTTCAGTAAGAAGATGATGGGCCTTCCCACATGGGTGTGGGTTGCATTAGCTGCCGCCGGGGGTGCCATCTTCTTTGTGTGGCGTTCCCGTGGAAAGTCCACAGACACCAGTACCACCGCCACACAAACCCCGGTGGACAGTGAAGCGCAAGGACTCGACGTAGAACAATACGAAAGTCTCCTAGCCCTTCTCCGGGACATTCAAGGATCCGTCTCACAAGCGGACGACGACGACAATGGGGTTAACGACGGTAGCGGTAGTACACCACCGCCTACACCGGCTGCCCCGCCACCCCCGGCAAAGACGCCTAGTACGCCGAAGCCGACACCGAAACCGACTTCACATAAGACGGTGACGGTATCTAAGTTCACTACCGCAACGGCTGCACGTGGCTCGAATTGGGCTAGCACACTGTCGACCATTGCAGCCCATGAACACACCACAGTGTCCCGACTGTTGAAGCTTAATCCTGGCATCAAAAACCCGAATGTCATCCGCACCGGACAAAAAATCGTTGTGTCATGACCATTTCACATGGAGTGTTCAATTGAGCACACTGACTGATCGAATCGCATGGCTACACCGCCCCCCGGAGCAATTGTCTGAAGGCATTGTGGAGACCGGTCTTGGTAACGCCGAGAGCGAAGTAAAGAACTACGGTGCCGTGAAGATGACGCCTATCTCTCGGATTCGAATCTTCCCCGGTGGTGTCATCGCCTACGATGAGCCGTTGATTACGGCTGATGGTGCACCGGTTACCGCTACCGGTCCCGGGCAATGGGGCCAGTTGTATGCAGCCGGGAGGTATTAAGTGTTTACACGTGACCTACCCGTCCATCAGTACGCACCTAATATGCAACCGCATGTTGTCGTGCCCGGTGCAATCGTCATCCGCCCCACTGGTGTCACGAACAGTAACAAGAACATCATTGCTGCCATGGCCATTGCCCGACCGAACTCCAGTCCTTCACCCGATGGGGCTCCTTTCTACATCAGTGGGCCGATGGGTACGGGCTCATACTGCCCCAATGGTCCGCTACATCGAGGTGGGGTTAGTAGTTTCAGCCCTTCTAAGCCGAGTCTTGAGATGGACCCGACCGACATCACTACGTGGCAACGTCAGTACCGTTTTTCTTAGGTCTGGCGACAAGACACACATTCATTCTTCATAGGGACGAAGGTAAACAAACATGACTGAACCGACTCCTGAGGTTGTTATCTCGCCTGAGGCTGCCGCTCTTCTTGAGACGGGGGCACGTCCTGTCAGTGTGGACGTCGAGGCTCTGCTAGAGCAGATGCGGGCGCTGCAATCTCGTGTTGATTCGCTGAGTATTGCCCAGGGTATTCCGGCTGATCCGATCGCTGCACAGGTTCAGTCTCTCCGAGACCACGTACAGATTCAAGCTTCCGTACACCCCGGTAAGGACTTCAGTGAAGTACTCACTGCCCTGAAGGATCTTCCCGAGTCCGGAGAGCTGACTCCTGCACATACCGAACTGGTCAAGTCTGTTGTGGAAGACCACCTGTCTCGGTTCGCCAGTATCGCCCATGACCTGGGTTATGTGTGGCAATTGGTTGGGGACCTCCACCGCATGATCCTCAAGAAGTCTCTCAAGGGCTGAACGTGAAGACAGAGGATCTGGTATTCATTCCCCTGATTATCGGTGAGGCTAGCGGCGTATTCGCTGGGTTCTGTCCTAGTTGGTTTACCGTATCCTCTCCGTTCTTTCACGAACAGGAAGCAAAAGACGGAAACATCAAACGTATCCGTTGGGGTGAGATAGCCGCTACTGCCATTGTGGTAGCAACCGGTGCGGCTATCTCATACCAAACCAAATCCTCGATTCCATGGTGGATTTCCATAGCCACCTGTGCAATCTTCATAGGCGGATATGAATACATGATTGCTCACCCTGCCACAGAAGGTGGTCCCGGTCTTCCCGCTAATGTCACCACCGGTCTCCATTGGAATCGTGCTAGATGAACATGGAAGAGATTGGTAATCAATTCTACGATCACACGGTGACCCGAGTCTACGGCCCGACTTCCGAGGTAATGGTGTTGACGGAAGATGGCCGTGTCCACAATGTGGTGACTATCGACGGTGACGATGGTGTGCTCTACCTGAAATGTGAAGAGGAGGAACCTAAGTAATGGCTGCCATCGGTATTGGCCTTGTATGGGCATCATATACAGCCATCCTCTACGGCTACTGCCTCTTCAAAGGTTACGACGTCACACCGCAGCAACTACTATCCCCATCGTGGCCACCGGGGGCCAGTGTTGTATCGGCCGGTAAGTCTGCCGCTGAGACAGCAGCGGCTGCCGCTAAAGCCGCTAAGAAGGCTGGTAAATGATGGGCGCTTTCGTCATGGCGTGGCTGGTGGGTGAAGGAATCATCATCTACCGATCCGTGAAAGAACAGAAGGCACCCCCAGGACCGGGGCAATTACTTTTTAGCTCTGGAGTGTTCGTTCTTTTGGCGTTGCTTGCGGAGTCTAAGAGTGCGAGACCGTTGGCTATCACACTTGCGTGGGGTTTCGACATCGCGGCGTTCATGAACATTGCTGATATCGCCACAGGTAAGGGTGGGGGTGCGTGGCCTCCGGGACAGATTGGTAATAACACCATCCTTCCATCTGGAAATAGTAAGTTTGATTCCGCCGCTGGCACGAACCTGGGATCTGGTACATTCTCAAAGCACACGGCAGGAAAGGCTACCTAGTGGCCAAGCTCACCTATTCTCAGCTTGAAGGTTTGTGGATTCGTAACGGCGGGTCGACTACACAAGCCCCGTTGATGGCTGCCATAGCATTAGCTGAGTCAGGTGGGAACACGGGGGCACGCAACGACAAAGACAACGGTGGAAAACAGTCCAGCTTCGGTCTATGGCAAATATCCACCGGCACGCATACACCGCCTAGCCCTCAATGGTCCGACCCTGACGTCAACGCCAAACTGGCTATGGGAAAACTTAAGTCTCAGGGTTTGAAAGCATGGGGCACTTACACTAGCGGTGCGTATAAGAAGTTTTTGGCTAACGGTGTACCACCTTCCGCCCCGCCATCGGGTGGTTCATCAGGTGGGGCCTTGTCTGGTGGTGGAACGGTTACCGCTATCGCCTCTATAAAAGATGACACGTGTGCATGGAATCTACATCTACCCGTCGCGGGTGACACGTGTATCACCAGTAAGACAATGGTCCGTCAGATCATGGGCGGAATCATCATGGCTGGTGGAATAATCGTAGCGGTAACCGGACTTGTGCTTTTGGTGAAATACGGGATGGGTAATTCTAAGACTGCGCAAGGGGTTGTCGGGCTCGCGGCTAAGGCGGCCCTCTGATGCCTATCGTCGTGCCGCATTTGATGGAAAAATATAATCTCGGGCCGGTACAGCCGTGGGTGAAGAAGGCAGCCTACTTTCTGGGACCGCGACACAACATCAGGGTGATTGGTGGGTGGAGGAAGACAGACCAATTCCCCGACCACCCCACTGGACATGCCATTGACCTGATGGTGCCGAATATAGCCACCGGTAACTCTCTAGCACAGGATGCGATTAACAACCATGTCGCTCTCGGAATCACTGGTAAGTCTTACCTCATCTTCAACCGTCGTGTGTGGAATGAAAGCCGAGGATGGCACCCGTACACGTCCACCAGTAATCCACACACGGATCATGTCCACATCACCATGTGGAATCCCGGCACAGGCATACCAGGTGGGGACGTACCGGCTGGTGGTTCTGTCGACACTGTCACACAAGGCACACAGGTAGCGTCCGTACAAGAGACGTGTGCGTGGCAAATAAAATCGGTGTGTGTCCTCAGTAACTCTGCGGTACGGCAACTGTTGGGATCGACACTGATGACTGTTGGCGTCGGGTTGGGTATTGCAGGACTGATCATGCTGGTGGCCTACGGTATGAACATGAGCGATGGGTCCATACGGGACACGGCTGAACTGGCGAAGGGGTGGGTGAAGTGAGTACTTCCTATCTCCGGGCAACCGTGAGTGCGCCGGTTGATGCTAACGGGCGTGCAACTGCGAAACTGTTTCCGCAGGTTGGGCAGTATTGGGCACCATCCATTGTCAGTGTGTCTACTGGTATCAACCCTACGGTCTCGACAAGTGGTAGCTCTGCACAAGCATTGTGTAAAATCTATCAGGGTGTAGATACGCCGTTGTTTGCGCTTAACGTGTTCAACAACGCTTACGCCTTTCTCGATAGCACAAGTAACGGTAGCGGCGATACTTCCTCTATCATGGCGGGTACGGTAGTCATGTTCGGTGAGGCTATCATTGCCAACTGGACAGCTGGTGTACCCGGGGACACGGCTCTACTGACGGTGTTCGGGCGTAGCGCTACCACGTTGGAAGAGTTGCAAGAGATACTGTCACCGATTCCTGGTGCACGATTCTCGGGTAACCATGGCAACTCAATGCCTTTCGCCTACGGTGTGTCTTCTTCCACCAATGGTAACTGGACTGCTACCCCAATCTTTACCACTCCCACTAATCAGCAAGTCGAATTGGTGTCGGTAGAGTTCACTGCCACCACGAATGCGACAGTCGGTAACCGATGGTTCGGCATCGATGTAATCGGTGGTACCACACCATTCTTTCGCCTATTCAGCAGTACGCCACAACCGGCAAGTTGTACTGCTAGATACAACTTCTCTCGTGGTAGTAAGGTAGCTTATTCGGCTGGTGACGTTGCCAATGGTTTTGACATAGGTGCTGGTTGGGGTGACCAGGTCATTTTGGCATTCGGAACAGTAATGACTTTGCGGGAAATCGGTGGTGTTCCCGCAAGCGACACGTGGGCTAACTACACGGTTCGCACCCGTCTCTATTCCACACAAGCGAAAGTAGGATACGCGTGAGTGACATCGGTGAAGGTTGGATTGAACCGTCCGACGAGACCACCCCCAAAGGCGAGTGCAAGCTTTGTAATTTCGTACTGGTTGCGGTCGGTCTAGCGGTCGGTAGCCTGTTTCTGTACATGAGTTTCGATGTCCTGTTCGGCGGCAAACTGACTAGTGTACTTGGACTCGGTACAGTACGGACGGAGGTGGACGAATAATGGTCTTTGACAACCGTGGACTACGTGACGCACACGGCATCTACACCACTGACACCACCTCGGAAGATCCTGGGGATGGTACACCGAAGCCTGGTGCGTGGCTGAGTCTGTTCGCGGACTTGAATGTCAGTGTACAAAGCTTGGGACGTGCCATTGCGCAACAGAACAAGCTGGAACAGAACCGACTAGCACATCTACCGATCAACATCTCTCTTGACCGCATGTCTCAGCCTGGTGCTGCTGTCACGGACATTCAAGACTTCGGCGGGCCTCAACCAGGGCGGGAGTGGGTTGTCCGCCTGTTCATTGCGTTGGCATCCCCTCTGGCCGCTAACGCTGCCGTAGTGACATGGTATGTGGGACAAGTGATGCCAGGTCCGGCCGCAGGAATGCTACCTGCATCAATGGCTGTCTGGCAGTTCTCTAGTGGACTCCCGGATAAGCAGAACTTCACCTCCGACGTCATCCACATCAAACCTGGTGAGCATTTGATTGCAGGGCTGACGGGCATTCCGGCAGCGTCTGCGATCATGCTGGGTACCTCGATCGATGACCAACTGAACTACGATTATGACAGGCGGTAGATTGTGGACGTTGCACAGTGGGTAGGCGTGTTGGGTATCGCCGCACCGTTGACAGTCATCATCCCGTTTGTGGTACGGCTGTTCGTGAAACCGTTGATTGCTGCCGAACTAGAAAAGCAGACTACCCACTTTGAAAAACTGTTTAACAATCACCTCCGCTACGATCACGGTTTCGGCGGTGGTAAACGCTCCATGCGCAATGGGCCGACCACTCTGTCATTCACTCCCAAAGAAGAAGACATGCCATGAGTGAAGTCTCCGACATTGTGAAAGAAGAGAGTACGAGACAGTTCGTAATTTTCCTCTTCGCTCTCGCTACCGTAGTGGGCACGGCAATAGTGATTGAAAAGGATTCTGTCGACAACTGGCGTTCTATAAAGATGTCGTCCGCCCTTACCGTCAAACATTTCTGTCAGCATGAGGCGGATCGTTGGCAACGGTGGGCCGATAATGCGGCCACCAGGTATAACAGGGAGAAAGCATGAGTCAAGAAGGAGTCGACTACTCTTACTCCAAACCCACTACGGCAGAATTGAAGGCTGCCGGTAAGACATTTGTGTGCCGGTACTTGTCCTATCTGCCTAGTGCGAAAGTTATCACCTCGGCTGAACTCCGGGACTTGCATGCAGCTGGTATCGGTGTGGTGTTCAATTGGGAACACAACTCAGGTGACATGCTCCAAGGACACGGTATCGGCGTCAACCAGGCTACCGAAGCTAAACGGCAGATGGCTGCACTCGGCGTGCCTAACAACATTCCCGTGTACTTCTCTTGCGATAGGGACATCACTACCGCACCGCAGATGAACGCAGTAGCCAGCTATTTGGTTGGGGCATCCTCTGTACTCGGCCATTCCCGTATCGGCGTCTACGGGGAATATGATGTCGTCAACTATATGCTTACCACCTACGCGGCGTGGGGTTGGCAAGCGCGTGCATGGTCCGGTGCGCGTATCTCGGCGGAAGCTCACCTCTACCAATACCAGAACGGGGCGACTGTCGCCGGTAACACTGTCGATTTAGATCGGTCTCTCAAAGACAACTTCGGTGCCTACTTCCCTGCCACCAGGAAGCGAACCATGATCCCACTAGCCGGTTACAGCACTCCACAACTCATGGAAGGAGATGACGACTCCAAGACACCGGGTTATAACGATGTGACTAGGGCACAAATTCTCCTCAACTACGTTACCGGACACAATCTGGTAACCGACGGTAGATACGGCCCCCTCACTACCGATGCCGTCCACAGTCTACCCACCGAGAACAGTGGTAAAACCATTGGACTCAATGAATGGGTCATCCTCTACGGACTCTCCAAGGCCACACCATGAGCATTTCGGCAGCGGATGAGCCTGTTAAGCCTTGCCCTAACTGTCCTGGGTTTCTTGAAGCACACTATCCGGGCTGTCTCTATAAGCCTCCGTCTGTCGATGAAAAGCTTGACACCATTCTAGAGTTCATGGAAGAACTCAGGCCCATGCTTGACATGGCTAAAACGTTCATGGGCGGTACCAAGTCGGAGAAACTACGGGCGATGATCCGCAATGGCCGATAGTGTCCAGTCTGAGAACGAATCCAATCCGCAAAACTGTGACGAACTGAAGACTGCTATTGCAAAGACTGGTGAGGGTGAGAAAGGCCGTCAACAGTTTTTGGTGAAGCGTTCGATAGAGCTCGGGTGTGTGGAACACGTGCCCGATGATTGGGAGGTTGAAATTCATGGCTGAGGACCCGAAGACTCCGCCCGCGCAAGGGGATACTGCGTTGAAGATTGGTGATATCCGGAAGCTTGTCACGGATACCATCACCGAGGCTTTGAAGGGTGTGACCACCACAAAGGAAGGTGAAGGGGAGCCTGCCTCTACACCGATGCCTCGTGGGGACCGTACCACTTCCATTCAGGCCACTGTTCAAGCGGAACTGGACAAGATTAAGGCCAAAGAAACGGCTGACAAAGAGAAGGCTGACATTCAGACACAGCTCACTAAGCTTTCCGAGGCCACTGCGGAAAAAGCTCCGATTGAGCGTCGTCGGGTGCATAAGTTGATGGGGTGGGGTGAATGACGCAAGAGATTGTGCGTGCGGTGGGGAAGGTTTCTCCGGAACGTACTAGCCGAGTGTTGAAGCAGTACAACACGTCGCTGCCTATCCTCACCAAATGGTGCAACATTTTTGGTGGCGAGAATGACGGTGGGGCTAAGGCTGTCATGGGCGGTATCGGTCCGCAGACTCCAGCCACTCAATGGTTTTGCCCTACACCGTCTATCGGCCGGTATCAGATGACCTGTGAGCACGGGCACAAAGGTCAAATCATGCACTTGTGCGGTAAACATGTCGCAGAATTCGGTACTGCGGTCAAGTTCTGCCCAGCTTGTAACACGAACGCTCCCGGGCACAAATGTAACCTCATCATGAAGGAGCTGAGCTGACATGGCATCTTCGGTTGATGACATTCGGCGTTGGGGTAAAGACAACGGGTGGGATGTCGAGGATGGTGGGAGACTTCCCTCAGGACTCCGGGCGGCCTATGACAATCGGGATGCGGTTGACACGTTCGTGACAGAGTCCTCTCCGGAATATGACGCCACTCAGTGGGGTATGCCTGCTGTTGACGATTCTGACATCGAGGAAATCGCACCGGTCATCCGTGAGGCGAAGAAGAGTGACCGCGCTAGGTCCTTCTTAGACCGTGTAAAACAGGCTGCCCCGGCTACAGCTAAGCCTCGTGGTCGTAAGCCTGCCAAGGCTCGTGTGTCTGTGGAAAAGGTCATCTCTATGGGGTGGCGGTTTCTGGCACAGGCTGCCCAGCCTATCAACCTTCCGGTGGCCCGTGTGCTGGATATGCAAGCTCCTGTGGCAGGTATGGTGCTAGAGGAGTCGATCCGTAACACTCTTGTGGATCGTCTGCTACAGCCTCTGGCACGTGCCGAGTCTGGTGGTGAGAAAGCGTTCGCTATGATCGGCCCGCCTCTGTTAACTGCTGTCATCACCACTAGGCCGGAACTGTATCCGGTATTGCGTCCGGCATTGCGGGAGTCTCTGCGACTGTGGATTGACGTTGCTGGTGACAAGCTGGACGAGATTGCGAAGCGTGACGCCAAATTCCAAGAGGAATATGGTACACGCGTTGACGACATGATAGATTTGATTTTTGCTCCCCCGCCTGGTGAATCCGAGTGACCGCTGAGGACTTCAAGCTATCGGGAATTAACATCGTCGGGGTTCCGTTCGATGCTTTTCTTGTGTGGCTGAAAGCCTCGTGGACGCCTGGGAAGCACTTTGCCCTATGTGGGCCTACCGGTGAAGGTAAGACCACCTTTGCGGTACATGCGTTGTTGCAACGTCAATGGGTTATGGCGTTGGACGCTAAAGGCGAAGATGACACGCTGGAGAGTAGCGGGTTTGTACGTATTACATCTTTCCCGCTACCTCGTAAAATCCGTAACGACATTGCGGAAAAACGCCCTGCCCGACTCATTATCGGTGGTTCAGCACGTACCGATAAGGAGGAACGGGCACTCCGCGATTTGATGCGTAAGGCTATTAGTGAGGTTCGTCAGCAAGGTGGTTGGACTGTCTATGCGGACGAATTTCAGATTCTCGCAGACTTGCGCATGTTCGGTCTTGGCAAACCGATCGAACAGTTGCTGATTGCTGCACGCAAGAATCGTACTTCGGTTATGACTTCCTTTCAGGCCCCAGCATGGGTACCTAAGGCGTCTACTAGACAAGCTGCGTACATTGCTGTGTGGCCTACACGAGACCGTGCGATGATTAAGGCTATCGCTGAGGCATCCGGACGCCCGTGGCATGAATTGGAAGCCGCTATTGACGTTCTACCACAGTACTACGTCATTATCATCCCTTCCAACATTCACGCACCTATGATGATCGTGCATCCTCCTAAGGTGGGATAATGGCTACGTCGATTCCTGAAGGGACTCTCATAAGGTTCAGGAACTTCCCCGAGACTCTAGGAGTCGACGTAGCCGGTCAACTAGGGCGTGTACTTAGCTCATACCGCTATGGGCGCTCTATTCGGTACAACATCGATGTTGGGCCTGGCTGGGGATCTGGCAGCCACTACAAGCGCACAGACTTCAAACTAGAGCCTTCCGGACTATTGACATGAGTTCAGTCTCCACTTAGGTTGGACTCATGACAAACACCAAGTACACCGCCCGGGATCGCCGCAACGACGCTATCACGGCCATTGTCAACAACTGGATTGGACAAGATGGCGATGAGGTAGGGATGCTCATTGGTGGTCTAGACTTCGCACTGTTGCAGACAAGAGTTCACGAACTTCGTGACATGAGCCGTAGTGCAGACTGGAAGAAGGGTATCGACAAGTGGATTGTGTGCATCGACTACGCACAGGTCACCTTCAACGATGCATACGGTCTCAGCAAATTTACCTATCCGAACACTTCCGACTACCCGCCCTACACTGCCACTGGACGTGAATTGATTCGTCTCTTCAAGTGGGCCATTCAGCAAGGTGGACAATATGCCTTCATGTACAACAACTAAATATCCCTTGAGCGCCCCACAGTTCCCCATTAAGGACTGTGGGGCGCCTCACTGTGTGTGACCTGGAATGGCAGATACGGAGAGTTAATGGTA
>Ga0137399_10000423_pt1 | contig 16567 bp, 15 predicted proteins | sample czorhiz316metaG_FD_104810 | JGI IMG/M metagenome (GOLD analysis project Ga0137399, IMG submission 104810) | Vadose zone soil microbial communities from Angelo Coast Range Reserve, California, USA - czorhiz3.16 metaG | ecosystem: Environmental > Terrestrial > Soil > Vadose zone | place: USA...
CCAGCACAGCGTCAACTGCTTCGTTTGCGCCTGCGTCGAGGGCGCAATGGCCAGAACCACCAGCGCGGCGAGCGCGCTGGCGCGAGCGACTGACTTCTTCATGATCGAGACCTCCCCTTGATTTCGATTGTGCGGCCGGTGGCCGCGGGCAGAGCGGGATTCGATCCGGTACGGCGATCGACGGTTTAGTTCACTGAACATAAACTAAACTCGCTCCCTAAACTACATCCCTGTCGGAGTCAAGGCGCGGCGCGACAACGTCGTCCTTCCCGGCCGCGGCCGAGGCCCGGCGCCGCAGGCCAGGCGTGCAGGCCGGCGAGCGTCAGCCGCTCTCGGTCGGAGCTTGTCCGAACGGGACGCCGGTATTACCCCTCAAGAATGGCGTGCGAGGTGCATATCCCGCGGGAGTTCGTGGCGGTCCCCGCCAGGATCATCAAGAGGTTGCGGGCGCAATTGGAGAAGATCTGCGCGGTGCTGGAGGCGCTCGAGTCGCGCACGGCGTTCCTGGAGTCCATCGCCCAGAGCTCGCTGGCGATCACGGTCGACTCCTGGCGCTTCCGCTACGAATTCGAGCCCCTGCGCAACCGGCTGACCGTGGTCCAGGCCATCCCAGCCTGAACGTCAGGGGATCCCGTTCGTGTGGCACATCTTGCAGGTCGACGGGTTCGTCATCTTCGACGCCTTGTGCGGGAAGTTCCACGCGGCCGTGTACGTGGCGCCCGTGGTTACGTTTCCATTCCCTGCCGGCACGACATGGCACTGGTTGCAGTCCACCGGGTAGAAGTGGTTCGGGTAGGGGATGGTCCGTTTCCAGGTCACCGACGCCAGCGTGAACGGCCTGGAGTCGCCTGCGCCGGAAGCCTGCGCCGTCGCGCCGTTCCAGAGCGTCCCGACGAGATTGGTCCCTGCTTCATGGCAGGAACCGCAGTTCGTGTTGATCAGCGGCGACAGGTGGTCGTAGCCGATGGCCGATTTGCCTCCTGCTGTGGTGGCGTGGCAGGAGGTGCAGACTACGCCGGTCCCGACATTGGGGTGAGGCAGGTTGTTGATGCCCAGCTGCGTGGTCACGGTCGTGGCGGGAGGCTGCTGGACGGTGAACCCGCCAACCGGGATGTATTGAGGCGAGGCGCCGGCGCCGAGCCAGTTCGGGCTCGCGGGCGTTCCCGTTCCCGGCCAGGAGTGGCACGAGCTGCAGTCCTGGCTCCCGGAGGCGGACGTGAAGGCGCTGTGGTTGAAGGCGGTGAACGTGGCGCCGGGCTTCACGTTGATGTGACAGTTGCTGCACCGCCCGGTGGTCCCGTTCATCACCAGCGGCCTCGCGGAGGTGAAGTTCACGTGGAAGTTCGCCTGCGCCCATTCCTTGCCCTGGATACCGGCCACCGTCGAGACGCCTGCCTGGGTGTGGCAGGAATTGCAGTCGCCTGCAGAGACGTTGATGTCCGTGTGCATGATCTGGTCGTAGGTGCCCGCGGGGATGCCGGTGGTGGCGTCGCCGCTCGCCGTCGTGAGCATGGTCGAGTTGGTCAAGCCCGCCGGCAGGTTGTTCTTCGTGCCCGCCACCGAGCCGCCACCATTGGTGAGGCCGTGGCACTCCTTGCAACTGACCGGCGTGGAAACGGCGGCGTGGAAGTAGTCTGCATTGCTCCACGCGCTTCCGGAAGTCTTCGCGTCGGACGCATGGCAGACGACGCAGTCCTTTCCTGCCACCGAGCTCGAGCCGTGGTTCATCCACTGCGCCTGGTTGGTGGAGGTGCCGCCCATCGCGAGCGTGTAGGACCAGCTGCTCTGGGTCGAGGCGTTCGCCGCCGGTTTCGTGATCGCATGGCAGTCGACGCAGGCTCGTGGCTGGGTCGCAAGAGCCGGGTGATAGGCGCCCACCTGCCAGAGGGTGGAAGCGATCGGGGTGTTCCTGGCCTTCGACAAAGCGGTCCCGTGGCAGGTCTGGCAGCTCTGGAACGTGATCTGCCCGGACTTGTGCCGCATGCTGTAGCGGATTCCGTTCGTCAGGTCCGACCTGGTCGCGTCGGCCATCAACGGGTAATGGCAGACGTTGCAGTCCTGGGGTATGGCCGCGCCGATGTTGGCGTGGAAGAGCGGAGCTTGCGCCGGAAGCCCGTCAGCCCAGGTCACGCCCGGGTTGTGGTGGCAGGCCGAGCAGTCCATTCCGGCGGCGTTGCTGCCCCCGTTGAAGGCGGCGTTGTGATCCATCGGCTGCAGGTCCGAGCTGGACTTCATCACGATTCCTGTCGGGCGCATCTGTGCGTGGCAGTCGCTGCACTGCCTGGTGGGCTGCGGAAACGGCGTGATCGCGCCGCCGGGCGTCGCCGAGTAATTGGTGAGCGACCCGTGATACTTCCCGTCCGCGAAGGAGGTGACGGTTCCGTTCGTATTGGTGTGGCAGTGCCAGCACTTGGCGTAGTCGGGGGTGGCCGTCGGTCCAGCGTTCAGCTGCGGCGGCAGCACGGTCGATACGTGAAGCATCATGTTGTAGAGCGTCGCCGAGATCGACGTCGTGTTCGTGACCAGGTTGTTGGATCCCGACCGGGTCAGGCTGACCTCCGTCGCAGTGATGAACTGGTTTGCAGACCCGACGAGGGTCGACCCCGGATAGCCCACGCCCCCGTTCCAGTCGCTGTACCTGAGGTAAGCCCTCGCGGCGACCGTGGCCTGGTGGCAACCGATGCAGTCGCCCATGCCGTTGGCGGAGTGATCGAATCCCGGGGGCGTGATCACCGTCGTCGGCCGCTGGGTCGTATGGCAGGCCACGCAGGTGGTGGCCGAGATCGCGGCGGGGCCGTGCGTGAAGTACCCGCGGGCCCAGTTCTGCGTTCCGCCCCAGGCGCCCGTTCCCGGGTTCGCGTGGCACAGCGCGCAGTCCTGGCCATCGCCGTGCCCGATGCCGGAGGCATTCGTCACGTAGTCGAACGGCGAGTTCTGGACCGTGGTGTTCAGCCAACCCGCCGTCGTCGTCGGCCGCTCTCCGGCATGGCAAGGCAAGCAGGTGGCGGGCGTCGTGCTCCCCACCAGGTGGAACTGACCTTTCGACCACGAGGTCCACTGCGTCGCGGAGCCGGCCCTGTGACATGAAGCGCAATCGCCCAGGGCCGCGTCCGCGCCGTGATCGAACTGCAGATTCGCAGGCATCGCCGCGTTCGCGGAGGTCAACAGGCCGTTGGGTCTCGAGTTGGCGTGGCAATCGAGACAGGAAGTGGGCTGCGGCTGGCTGGCCAGGGTCAGGGAGGAATGGAACAGGGCCGGCGTCAACCCCGACTGGTTCGTGGCCCAGGTCGCCGCCAGCGCCTTCGAGGGACTCTGGTGACAGACGGCGCAGTCATAAGGGACGGCAGTCGCGGTGGTCGGACCCGCGCTGTTCCACACGACGGCGTCGTGCTTCATCTCTCCGGATGCAGGGTTGCGCACCGGGTTGGTAGCGACGGGACCCACGAAGCCGAGCGGCATCGAACCCGAATGGCAATCCATGCACAGCGTCGGCTGCGCAATCACCGGAACGCTGTTCGCCAGCGAGGAGTGGAGGAGTCCAGGGTAGTACTCGCCCGACCCGGCATTCTGGTGGCAGCTGCCGCAAGCGCCGAGGATGCCTGCTGCAAGGTCGGTAGTCTGGTGGTTCATTCCCATGTGCAGCGTCTCGGTCTCGGGAGTCAGGCTTGAGATCGAGGTGCCTACGAAAGACGGAACCAGCGCGACGACCGTGAGGTCTTGCACGGGATCAGAGGGCACGCCGGGGGGCGCCTGTCCGGCGCCAAGCCAGCTGGTCATCGTATGGCACGCCCTGCAGTCGTTGCTGCCCTTGGGCGGGTGCATGAACGCTCCGCCGTCCAGACCGACTCCAGCGACCGGCAAGGCGTCGAAGGGCGCGCCCGTGTCATGGCACGTCGCGCAGCTCAAGGTGATGCCCGCGTGATCGTAGGGCACCCTGGTTCCGGTCGGGTGGCACTGAAGACAGGACACGTTGTCAAATGCGTAGCCGACCCCGCCATCCGGCAGCGACCCCCCGCGCGTGACCAGGCTGACGTGCAGCATGTCGGTGAGCGGCTTCTCGTGTCCGTGGCAGTTGAAACAGGTGAATTGTCCGAAGGACTGGAAGTTGCCGTGGCAGGTGTTGCAGTCCACCGCGTGGGGGCCGCTCACGATCTGGAACTTGTGCGACGCCCGCGTGAAACCCGAATTGCCGTTCACGGGCGCCCCTGGCTGGCAGGCCAGCAATGCCAGCAGAGGCAAACAGAGCCTGGCGCCGGCACCGGTCGCGGTCATGGCTTCTCCTTCAGGGTCGAGCTTCCTCGGCAAGAGACGAGCACGTGACGAGCGCGGGGGCCTTGCGAGGGTGGACAGGATCCTTTCTTCGGCTCGACCTGCCGTCAATGCGCGCCAAGGCGGGCGCGCAGGGAGAAGCATTCCAAGGTGCGCCGGTGCTCTCGGCGGTGGGCGCCGGCGGTCGCTTGTGCGCCTCGGTGGGGTTGGCTGGCAAGTCGCGCCGGCGCGGAATTTTGCACGGCGTCCAGGCTGACTCGAAGAAATGAATGTACCGATCCGGCCAACGGACGGAGTAGCATGAGCCGGATGATCGCCGTTGCCGCCGCCGGCATCTGCCGCCGCTACGGCCGTCGCTGGGCCTTGACGGACGTCAGCTTCGAGATCCCGGAGGGCGCGCTGGTGATGCTCACCGGGCGCAACGGGTCGGGAAAATCGACCTTGCTGCGGGTGCTGGCCACGGCCATCCGCGCGGACCGGGGAACCGTGCGCGTCCTCGGGCACGACGTGCGCGTGGATCGGGATCAGGCGAGGCGGAACATCGCCCTTCTCGGGCACCGGACACACCTGTACGAACCGCTCACCGCGCTCGAGAATCTGGCGGTGCGCGCGCGCTTCCTCGGCGCCGATCCCTCGCGCGCAGCGCTGCTGCCGCGACTCGAGGAGGTCGGGCTGGGCGATCGCGCGGACGACCCGGTGCAAGCCTTCTCGGCCGGCATGCGCCAGCGTCTCGCGCTGGCCAGCGTGCTGCAGCAGCAAGCGAGGGTGGTGCTGCTCGACGAGCCGTATGGCCACCTGGATCCGCCGGGCTTCCTGTTCGTCGACGATCTGCTGCGCTTGCTCCGCCAGGGGGGAGCCACCGTGCTGATGGCCACACATCTGCTGAACCGCGCCCGGAATCTCTGCGACCGTGGCCTGGTTCTGGAGGCGGGACGGCTGGCCTACGCCGGTCCGGCCGCGCAGATCCCGGAGCCGGTGCTGGCGGATGGAGCAGGGTTCGCGGAGGGGGCGTGAACGAGGAGGGCGCGTGAAGGACCTTCTGGCCGCCCTTCGCAAGGACCTGCTCCTCCAATGGCGCGGCCGGGCCCAGGTGATCGCCATCTTTGGCTTCGGCGCCGCGGCCCTCCTCCTCTTCAGCTTCGCCATCGGACCGGACTCCGCGGCGCTTCGCCAGCACGCGGCTGGATTCCTCTGGCTGGGGCTCCTCCTCGCGTCCACCCTGGCGCTGGCCGAGAGCTTCGAGCGCGAGATGGAAGAGCAGGCGCTGGAAGGCCTTCTCCTCCTCCCGGCGAGCGCACGAGGGCTCTATTACGGAAAGGCCCTTGCCAACTGGGCCCACCTCGCTCTGCTGGGCGTCGCGTTCGTTCCAGTGATGGTGGTGCTTTACGATGCGGGCACCCTGCGGCTCCTCTCGCTGCTGTGGGTGATCCTGCTCGGGACCGCGGGGCTCTCCGCTCCCGGTACCCTCTATGCTGCCATGACCTCCCAGATCCGCGGCCGCCAGACCCTCCTGCCGCTGCTCCTCTTTCCCCTGGTCGTGCCCGTATTGCTTGCCGCGGTGAAGGCCACCTCACTCCTGATCCTGGGCGATCCGATGGGCCAGCTGCGGTCTTGGACCACGCTCCTCGCCGCCTTCGGAGTTATACACTGGGCGATCGGCGGCCTCCTTTTCGGCCGGGTCGTGGAGGATTGATGCGATCGACCGGACCCAAGGCCCTCATCGCGCTGGGCTCGGCGTTTCTCCTCGCCGGGTCCTTCTGGGGCCTCGCCAAGGCCCCTGCCGAGGTCTTCATGGGCGAGGTGCAGCGGATCATGTACGTGCACGTCCCGACCGCATGGAACGCGATGCTCGCCCTCACCTTCGCCTTCGTCTGCGCTCTCTGTTTCCTGCTTACGAACGCGTGGAAATGGGACAGCCGGCTGGAAGCGGCGATGGAGATGGGCGTGGTCCTCTCGCTGCTCCTCTGCGTTCAAGGCGCCATCTGGGCCAAGCCCACCTGGGGCGTCTGGTGGGACTGGGACCCGCGCCTCACCACGACCGCGGTAATGGTGTTCGCCTTCGGTGGCATCCTGGCGTTGCGGGCGTTCGTGGACGATCCGGCCCGCCGGGCGGTCTGGTCGGCGGTGGCCTGCATCATCGCGTTCGTCGACGTTCCCATCGTCTACTTCTCGGTCAAGTGGTGGAACTCCCTGCACCAGGCGCAGTCCACCCCGCAGACCGTCTCCAGCGCGTTCCACTGGCCGCTCCGGATCAACGCCTTCGGCATCCTCTTCCTATGGACTGGCCTGGTGACCCTGCGCTCGAAGGTCGCCGCGCTGCGGCTGCGCAGCGAGCTGGCACCGCCTCTGCCCGAGAGCAGGCCGGCGGTGACCGGTTCGTCGGCGGCGGGAGGAGCCTCGTGAGCGGCGTGGTCGAGGGTGGCTGGGAATTCGTCGCGGCCGCCTACATCGTGACAGGTGCGATACTCTCGGCCTACGCGACCTCGGTATTCCTGCGCTACAAGACGGAGCAGCGGCGCGCCGCCGCTGAAGCAGAGCGGGAGGCGGGGAAATGAGCGAAGCCGGCAACCCCTCGCGGGATCCCCGGTTGAGTTCCGCGAGGACCAAATGGTTTGCCCTGGGCGCGCTGGCGATCGCGGCTGCCGCGTTCTTGTTCATTGCCATCGGAGGAATCGGCGAGAACCTGGTCTACTACTGGGGGCCGAAGGAGCTGCGAGCCGCGGGGTCGAAGGCGACCGGCGCCGTCATCCGCCTCGGCGGGCAGGTGGCGGTCGGGTCCGTGAAGCGCGGCGACGGCGTCTCCAACCTGGAGTTCGACGTCACCGACGGCACCGCCCTCGTCCACGTGGTGTCCCGCGGCGTGCCGCCACAGCTGTTTCGCGATCGGATCGGGGTGGTGGTCGAGGGCACCATGACGAAGGACGGCAGCTTCGAGAGCCGCCGCCTGATGGTTTCACACGACAACAAGTACCGCGCGCCCGGCGACAAGAACGTCGACATCCGGGAGCTGATGCGGTCGACGGAAGGGCTCGACGACGCGCCCGCGCCGCGCGCCGCGGTCGCCGGCTCTCCCCCATGAAGCCGGAAGCCGGAGGCTGAAGAGAATGGTGCCGATCCTGGGCCGCATCCTGATCCTGCTGGCGCTCCTCGCCGCGAGCGCGGGCGCGCTGGTGGGCTTCGCCACCGGGATGAGACCGAATGCGGCCGGCTGGAAGTGGGCGCGGCGCCTCGCCTACGCGTTCGCGGCCTTCATGGTCCTCGCGAATCTGACGATGGAATACGCGCTGCTCACCCATGACTTCAGCGTGAGCTACGTCGCCCATGTCGGCTCGCGGAGGGTGCCGACCTGGGTTTCCATCGTCAGCCTCTGGTCGTCCCTGGAAGGATCGATCCTGTTCTGGGGGCTGGTGATGGGCGTGTACATCGCCGTCGCCACCTCGCGGAACGCGAACAGGCATCCCGAGTACATGCCTTACGCAGTCGGGGTCTGGCTGGCGTGCGGCGCCTTCTTCAGCTTCCTCCTCGCCGGCCCCGCGCAGCCGTTCGCCACGGTGCCGAACCCCGCCTTGGACGGACCTGGACCCAATCCGCTGTTGCAGAACCACTACCTCATGGTGATCCACCCGCCCTTCCTCTACTCGGGCTACGTGGGAATGACCATTCCGTTCGGCCTCGCCTGCGCCGCGCTCCTGGTCGGCCGGCTCGGCAACGACTTCATCCGGCCGCTGCGCAATTTCCTCCTCCTCTCCTGGATCTTCCTCACCTGTGCCATCGTGCTTGGCGGGTGGTGGGCTTACGAGGTGCTGGGCTGGGGCGGGTACTGGGCCTGGGACCCGGTGGAGAACGCGTCCTTCCTGCCCTGGCTCACCGCGACGGCCGCGCTGCATTCCGCGCTGCTCGTCGAGCGCAAAGGCGTCCTCAAGGGATGGACCGTCGTTCTGGTGCTGGCGACGTACTTGCTCACCATCCTCGGCACGTTCATGACGCGCTCTGGCGTCTTCAATTCGGTGCACTCCTTCACCCAGAGCGCGATCGGGCCCACCATCCTCGTCTTCCTGGCGGCAGCGCTGGTGTTCTCACTCGTCCTGCTGGCGCTCCGCGTCGACACGCTGGGGGCGGAAGGCCGGCTCGAGACAGGCCCGTCGCGGGACGTCATCTTCCTCGTGCAGAACCTGCTCTTCGTCCTCTTTACCTTCACCGTGCTCCTGGGGACCGTGTTCCCCCTGGTGGTGGAAGCGGTCCGCGGGGTGCAGATGAGCGTGGGCAGGCCGTACTTCGACAGGATGTCGGTGCCCGTCGGCGTGGCCCTGCTCTTCGTGATGGGAGTTGGGCCGGCACTGCCCTGGGGCCGGGCGACGGCGCAACAGATGCGAAGCGCGCTCTTGCCGCCGCTGCTCAGCGCCTTGCTGCTTGCGATCGCGGGGCTGGTCCTCGGCGTTCGCAACCCCTGGACCCTCCTGGCCCTGTTCTTCGGCGGCTTCACCGCGCAAGTGACGCTCTCGGAGATGTTCCTCCCCGTGCGCCAGCGGATGCGATCCCACGGCGAACGCTTCGCCGAGGCATTCCGGCAGGCGCAGGTCCGCGGGCGGCGTCGGTTCGGGGCGTACGTCGTCCATGCCGGCGCCATCCTCGCCATCGTCTCCATCGCGGTCTCGAGCACCATGGGCAGCTCGAAGGAAGTCCAGCTCAACAAAGGCGAGAGCTCCACCCTGGGCCCGTACACGCTCACGTTCGTCCAAGCCGAGCAGGTCACGGACCCGCACCGCGAGTCGGTCCAGGCTCGAGTGGACATCAGCAAGAACGGCCGCAGCCTCGGCGCGCTCTATCCACGCATGAGCCAGTACGAGAACCAGCGCGAACAGATCGGGTCGCCCGCGGTCCGCAGCAGCCTGACGGAAGACCTGTACGTGTCCATCCACAACATCGATTCCGCTTCCGTGGGCCTCCTGGTCCTGATCAACCCGATGGTCTCCTGGATCTGGATCGCCACCGCGATCATGGCGCTCGGTGGACTGGTCGCGCTGGTCCCCTCCCTGCGGGGCGCGGCCGCGACGGCGCCTGGGCCGGTGCCCGCCACTCCGATCGCCATCGAAGGGTCCCCCTGATGGCGACCGCTCGGCCCTCGCGCATCAACGGCAAGGTGGTCATTGCCGGGCTTGCCATCACGTTGCCCCTGCTCGGCGTGCTCGTCGCCAACCTGGGCCGTGACCCCCACTCCGTCCGTTCACCGCTCATCGGCCGGCCCGCGCCCGCCTTCTCCCTGGTCCCGGTCGGGGGCGGGGCCCCGCTTTCGCTCGAGAACCTTCGCGGCAAGCCGGTGGTCATCAACTTCTGGGCGACCTGGTGCGTCCCGTGCTTCGAGGAGCACGCGGCCCTGACCGCCGCGGCGCGTGGCCTGCCCGACGTCCAGTTCCTCGGGATCGTGTACGAGGACGAGGAGGCCAGGACGCAGGATTTCTTGCAGCAGCGCCCCAGCCCGTATCCCTCGCTGATCGATTCGGAAGGAAAGGCGGCCATCGCCTACGGGGTCTTCGGCGTGCCGGAGACCTTCTTCATCGACGGCAATGGACGGATCGTGGACAAGCACGTGGGACCGATGACCCGCAGCACCATCGCGGCGCTCGCAACCAAGGCGAAGGAGGGTGCCCGGTGAGGCCTGCCGCCTTCGCCCTGGCGGGCATCCTCGCGATCGCATCGGGCGCGCCGGCCGCTTCGCCGCCCGCTGTGGGTACCGGGATCGAGGCCCCCAGGGGGGCGCAGCTTTCCGGCCCCGAGCTCGACAAGCGCACCGAAGACATCGGCGCGCTGCTGCGCTGCCCGGTCTGCCAGGGCCTCTCGGTGGCCGACTCGCCCGCCACCATGGCGCGCAACATGAAGGCCGAGGTTCGCGAGAAGCTCGCCAAGGGCTACGACCAGGAACAGATCCTCGCCTACTTCGAGCGCTCGTACGGCGAGTTCGTGCGCCTCGATCCACCGATGCGTGGCGTGAACTGGCTGGTCTGGTTCGGGCCCCTCGCCGTTCTGCTGGCGGGAGGAGCGGTGATCGCCTGGGTGATGAGGCGGTCGCGACGCCAGGCAGGCGCCACGGAACCGCGCGAGGTCGCCATTGCTGCTCCGGCGGATTCAGACCCGCCCTCGCGTGACACGGTACCGGCCGACCCTCGACTGGCGGCTGCGGTCCGCCGGGTCCGGATGTTGGCTTACGGCTGGCCGCAAGGCGTTCCGCCCAAGGCGGCCTCATGAACCCGGGTACATCCGTGGACTGGGTCCCCGCCCTGGCCATCCTGGCCGGCGGCCTGGTCTTCGGCGCGATTCTGGTCTGGCGCCTGCTCGGCGCTTCGCGCCGCTCCGTGCAGGCAGCGGTCCTGCCGGCAGTCGAACGGCGCGACCTGGCCGGCAAGAGCGAGGCGCTCCTGCGCCAGCTTCGAGAGCTCGAGGATACGGCCAGCAAGCGCAATCCGGACCAGCTCGCCCGCGAGCGATACGCGCTCGAATTGGAGGCAGCGCGGGCCCTGCTCGCGCTCGAGCAAAGAGGGCCTCCGGTGCAACCCACCAGGACGGGCGCGCCCAAGAAGCCCACCACTGCGCCCGCCACCTCGGACGGCCGGGCGAGCCTGCGCGGGTTCCTCTGGGGCGTCGGCAGCGCCACGGGTGTAGCGCTGCTCGGCATCCTCGTGTACCAGGCGGCGCAGCCGCGCGGAGCCGGCGGCTCGGTCACCGGCGACATCCCGATGAGGGGCGGTGGAGCCGCGCAGGGCGAAGAAGCCGAGATCCAGGCTGCTCTTGCGCGCAATCCCGACGACATCGGCGCGCGCCTCGCGCTTGCCCGCCTCTATGTCGGACGCGAGAACTGGATCGGGGTATGGACCGAGACTGCGCGAGTGCTCGAGCGCGCTCCAGGGAATCCTCCGGCTCTCGCCTACCAGGCGCTGGTCCGGCTCGCCATGGGCCAGTCGGAGATCGCCGTGGGCATGCTGACCAAGGCGCTCGCCGCGGACCCGGATCTGATCGACGGCTACGTCTATCTGTCGCTGTCGTATGCGCGCATGGGCCGGATGCGCGAGGCGGAAGCTACGGTTGCGAAGGCGTCGAAGCGCTTTCCCGATCGGGCCGCGGAGTTCCGGCAGTTCCTTGCGGAGCTGCGGAAGCAGGAGCCTCCGCTGGCGCAGGCGAGCCCGGCTCCTTCCGCCGCCGACCCGCACGCCGGTCTGGATGCGCCGGGCGGCGCGGCCCCGGGCAAGAGCGTGGGACGGCGAGTGTCGGGAACGGTGGATCTCGATCCGTCGCTCAAGAACACGCTGTCGCCGGGCGCCATCCTCTTCGTGTTCGCGCGCGAGGCGGGCGTCACCGGGGGGCCTCCGGTTGCGGTGAAGCGGCTGGCAGCCACGTTTCCCGCCTCCTTCGAGCTGAGCGAAGCCGACTCGATGATGGGACAGCCGCTGCCGGACCGGCTCTCGATCGAGGCCCGCCTCGATTCCGACGGCGATCCCACCACGCGTCCGCCCACCGACCCGAAGGCCCGCCTCGACAAGGTGCAGGTCGGCCGGACGGACATCCATCTGGTCCTGAAGCGACCTTGACCCGAGGCCTCTTGCTGCGCGCCGGATTGCTCTGCGTAGCCGGATCGGCGCTCGGGATCGCCGGCAATGCGTTCACGCCGCGACCGGCGCCACTGGGCGGCCGCGTCGTGCCGGGCGCCGATCTGCCGGGCGCCGCGTGCGAGGAGCCTCGCTCAGGCATCGCGCGGATCTCGGTAGAGGCGGCGAAGCCGCTGTGCCTCGCTTGCACGGCGGTCTTCGTGGATGCGCGCTCGGCCGATGAGTACTCCTCGGGACACGTGACGGGCGCGGTCCATCTCCCTCCCGGGGAAGCCGTCGAGCCGCTTCTTGCACGGCTTCGCGCCGCGCCGGCGGTCATCGTGTACGACCGCGACCGGGATTGCGCAGCCGCCGATCGAGTCGCCGCGCGGCTGCAGGCGGAGGGCTTGCGCGACGTCCGCGTGCTCACCGGCGCGTGGCCGGAGTGGCTGGCGCGTGGAGGGCCCGGCGAGTCGGGCGCGTGCGGCGCCTGCACGGCGGACGGCCGGTGACCCGCTGGCTGCTGGTCGCGACCCGCGTGGCCCTCGGCGCGCTCTTCCTCTGGGCTGCCCTGAGCAAGCTGCCGGACATGGAGGGCTTCGCGCAGGACGTCGCGAACTACCGGATCCTCCCCGCGCTACTGGTGCCTTACGTCGCCGCCGCCGTGATTGGCATCGAGCTTCTCGCTGCGCTTGCCCTGATCAGCGGAGTGATGGCGCGGCCAGCGGCCCTGGCCGTCGCGGGCCTGCTGACGGCGTTCATCGCGTTCCTCGCCCAGGCGTTGTCGCGCGGGCTCGATCTGCGTTGTGGCTGCTTCGGGAGCGACGAGCTGGCGTCCTGGTGGACGGTCGTGCGCGACGCGGCGATGCTCGCTGGCGCGCTGGTTGTGGCGCGCGATTCCGGCCAACGCCAGCGCGTGCTGGAGGACGAGCGCAGCCGGACGTAGCCGGGCACGGCAGCTCAGAAGGTACCCGCAAGCTCGAGATCGGCGAATGCGACTTGCCCCGTCGCTCGCCCGAACGGCGTGGTCTGCCCGTTCAGCGTCGTGCGCCCGAACACCGAGAGCCGCAGCGCCAGGTACCGTCCGAGCTGGGCCTGGACCGCGGCCGACGCGCCCAGTTCGTCCAGATCGACGGGCGCGATTCCGGTGGTCCGGAACCAGGAAAAACGCGCGAGGAGCTGAAAGATCCCGGGAGATCGCGCCAGCAGCTGGAGCCACGCGCTGGATCCCGGCGCCCAGCCATCCTCGCGGAAGTACCCGGCCGACAGCCCCGCGCTGTCTCCGAGCAGACGCGGCAATGCGATTTCCGGCCCGATCCAGCGGCGAGAGGTGTGCGACAGCAGATCCGAGCTGAGTCCCGACAGGACCGAGAACCGCAGCGTGTCCATGGGCTCCCACGCGGCGGAGAAGTCCACGTGGTGGACCGCCCCGCTGTTGAGGACCCGGCCGGGACCATCGAGCTCGGGTATGGAGAGGCCGTCATAGCGGAACGAGCCGAGCAGGTTGACGGAGTCGAGCGGACGAGCCGACACGTCGATGCGCAGCGCCTCGAGGCCCATGCCGTTCATCGACCCCCCCGTGAGGTTGCCGCCCCCGCGCACGTCGAAGGCGAAGTCGACCTGGCGTGTGATGCGGGCTTCGAGCAGCGCTTCGCCCTGGACCCGTTTCCCGAGATCCGCGGTGTCGACGAAGGCGATCCGCGCCTCGTGCCGGAGGAAGCGCAGCGAAGAGTCGCCGGGGTAGGAGCGCTGGCCAATCCAATAGGCGCCGAAGGTGCCGTGGTCGATCGAAGGCGCCAGCGTCACGGCGTCCGGAACCACGCCTCCGAAGATGCCGGCCTCAGTTCCTCCTTCGCTGCGCCAGCCCGCCTGGGCGCCGTCGAGGATCACCTGGCCGGGCACGCGGTACGGCCGGACGCGTCCCACCGAAAACGCGGGGCCTCCAGCGGTCCGGCGCGAGATCGACGCCTCCCAGACGTACAGCTGGGTGACGGCATCCGGGCGGAAGCTGATCGGGCCGGTCTGTCGCGACCATCTCCGGGCGCTCAGATCGACGTCGAGCGTGAAGCCCGCGCCGAGGGGAAAGTCACGGATCAGGGCATCCACGCGCTCCTGGCTCGATGCGCCGACGCGGGCCGTCCACCAGGTCGTGTGCCCGATCCCCACGTCGGCGCTGCCTCGCCGCGCCTCCAGCCCGGAGGATCCCTCATGGAAATCGACCTTCGGATGCGGCGCGGAAACCAGAATGCTGCGCCTTTGCTCCACGACCGCGGGCGCCGGAAGAGGAGCGAGCCGCGCCGCCGCCCGCGGTTGCGGCGGGGGAGGCAGGCCGAAGGTGTCGCCAGCGCGGCCTGAGCCGAGACAGGTCGCGCGCGTTGCCGAGACCTGCTCGACCCGGCAGGTCCCCTTCTGGAGTTGCACGATCCGGCCGGGCGCGAGCCCCTCGCGCGATCCCGCGTCGAGGTAGAGCCGCGAGCTCGTGGCATAGAGCACCGAGCCGGTCCGGCGTGGCGCAGGATCCGACTGCGAGGCGCGAGCGCCCAGGGATGCAGCCAGCAGCGCGCCGGCGATGCGCCCCCGGGCCGTCATCGACGCACCCCGGCGGGTGAAGGGGCGAACCCCGCCCTCGGCGTGAACGTGTGGCACTCGTAGCATTTTCGGTTCTTGCACTGGAACCCGCCCACGTTGGCGTGGGAGGTGGTCTCGCGGCTGCAGGCGTGGCAGCGCATGCAGTCAGCGGTGTTGGTCGTGCAGGTCCCGGTCGGCGTGAACGAGGCGAGGCTGGAGTGGCAGTCGAGGCAGCTGATTCCTGCGTGGGGGCCCGCGGTGATCTGGAAGCACGCGTTGTGGGCCGGGAACGTGGCTCCTTTGAATCGGGTGGGGAAGTGACAGCTCTTGCAGTCGGTCCCGAAACCGGCGCGCAGATGATCGATCGCGGTACGCACCGTGCGCGCGTAGTCGGCCTGGTGGCAGGTGTAGCAGTCCACCGTCGAGCGGGTGAACCGCCGGTCGCGTTGGTTCAGGTGGCATTCCTCGCACGGGATGGCCGCGTGACGTCCGGTGAGGGGAAAGTTGGTCAGCCGGTGGGCATCGGGACCGAAGCGGCTCGCCCAGCTGGACGGATCGTGGCACGAGGAGCAGCGGTTTCCGAATTCGCCGAGGTGCACGTCGCGGTGGCAGGCGGCGCAGCTGGTGGCCACGGGCTCGGTGAAGTCCTGCGAGGAGCCGTGGCAGGCGCGGCAGGAGGTGGACACATGCCGGCCTTCCAGCGGAAAGCCCGTCTTGGAGTGATCGAACGTCACCTTCGTCCAACTGCCGACGGAGTGACAAGCTTCGCACCGCGTCTCCATCGACGCGCGCACCGGCGGCGCCCGCGGTGTGGAACCCGGCGCCGTTGCCGCGGCCATCAGCAGCAGGAGGACGCTCATCGGGTGAACTCCCGGAACGCGCCGCGATGGACGTCCACGTGGCAGCCGGCGCAGGTGGTGGGGAGGCCGCGGTACCGGCGCGCTTGGACACCGCCGCCGACTGCCACCTCGAGGTGGCAGCCGGAGCACTCGACGCCCTCGTGTTTCCCGTCGAGGAGGAAATTGGTGAAGGGCGGCCGGTGCACGAACGCGGTCTGCTTCCAGTCCGCGGTCGCATGGCAGCGCTCGCAGTCTGTCGTCCTGCGGGCAGGCGCGAACTGCCCCGCATGGGGATCGGCATGGCAGGCGGCGCAGTCGCTCTGGAGCGGTTTGTAGCGGACCACCCCGGAGAGATCGGCGACGTGGCACCCGGCGCACTCCGCCTTCTCGTGCGCGCCGGTGAGGGGGTACGAGGATTCGCGCTGGTGGTCGAAGCGCACCTGCGCGAAGGAAGTCATCTGGTGGCAGTCGGTGCAGCCCGCCTGCTTGACGCGCACACCGAACTGGCCGCGGTGCGCGTCGGTGTGGCAGGTGTCGCACCGGCCCGTGTCCCCTCCAAAGATGTAGCGCGTCTGGACCACCTGGTCCTTCCTCCCGCGTTTCTCGAGGAAGGCGCGGATGGGCGCTACCTTCGATGCGAGGGCCGGATCGGTCCGGTGACAGCCGGAGCAGGCCGCCGCAAGGTGCCCGCCCTCGAGGGGGTACTGCTTGTGCATTGCCGGCTCGTAGATCGCCGGCCTGAACGCACTCAGGCTGTGGCACGAATCGCACGCGCGCGGTGGAGAGCCGAGCTGACCGAGATGGGCGTCGACGTGGCAGTCGGTGCAGCTTCCGAACCTCAGCCACTTGAACGCCGCGGGGATTCCGCGAAAGGGCCCGTGACAGCTCTTGCACTCGACCGTCGTGTGCGCGCCCCGGAGCGGGTACCGGGTCTTCTCGTGGAAGGCGCGTTCCCCTGACACGCTCTTCACTTCCTTCCAGTCGTTGTTCGTGTGGCAGCTGGTGCATTGCGGGCCCAGTCGACCTTCGTGGGGGTCCTTGTGGCAGTCCACGCAGGAAGCGTGCGCGAGGGGGCTCATCCGCATGAACTTTTCCGAGTACGGCGGCATCGGCGCGTCCTTGTGCGCATTCGCGTCGGTCACGCTCTGGTGGCACTTCGCGCACTGGACCGCGGCGTGCTTCCCCAGCAGGGGGAACCTGGTCTTCGCGTGGCTGAATCGCGGCGCCTGCTTCCAGGACGACTCATTGTGGCAGTCCGCGCACTTGCGGCCGAGCTGCCCTCGGTGCTCGTCGAAGTGACACTGGGCGCACTGG
>Ga0137399_10000424_pt1 | contig 16567 bp, 16 predicted proteins | sample czorhiz316metaG_FD_104810 | JGI IMG/M metagenome (GOLD analysis project Ga0137399, IMG submission 104810) | Vadose zone soil microbial communities from Angelo Coast Range Reserve, California, USA - czorhiz3.16 metaG | ecosystem: Environmental > Terrestrial > Soil > Vadose zone | place: USA...
AGCACTTCCGCGAGGACCGCCTGATGGCCGCGGTGCACGCCATCGAACGTTCCGAGTGTGACGACTGCGCCCCCCCCGCCCTGCATTACTCTTCCGCCACCACAACGCGCGGCTTCAAGACCTCGCCGACGCATTCGGCCACGCCGAGCAACTCATCGTCGGCGAACAGAGCAACGCGTCCTTGTGCTCCACCCCCTGAAGCCAGCGCGAGTGGCCGCCCATGCACCACCGCGTCCCGTTCAGTCCGATTGACATTCCGGCGCGGCAAGTCGGCCACCAGAATCGACGCGTCGCGGACGGCCGCCGGGGTTACCGCCTCCGGCGCAACTGCTTCCTCGAGCCGGAACGGACCCACCGCCGTCCGTCGCAGCGCCGAGAGATGCGCGCCGCATCCAAGCGCGGCACCGATGTCGCGCGCGAGGGACCGCAGATACGTCCCGCCGCTCACCGTCGCCCGGAACTCGAGATCGGGCACGGCCGCCTCGACGATCTCGAGCTCGCGAATCTCGACCGGGCGCGCGGCCGGCTCGACGGTCTCACCGCGCCGCGCGCGGCGGTACGCACGCTCGCCCGCGATCTTCACCGCCGAGTACGCCGGCGGCCGCTGCTCGTACCGGCCCCGAAACTTGCCGATCACCTCGGCGAGCTGCGACGGGGTGATTCCGGTCCACGGAGCCGTCGCCACGACAGCGCCGGTCGCATCATCGGTGTCGGTCGTGACGCCGAGCCGCATGACTCCGTCATACGACTTCGGCCACTCGGTCGCGAAGGTCGCGAGTCGCGTCGCTCGCCCCACGACCAGCACCAATAATCCTCTGGCGAACGGATCCAGCGTTCCCAGGTGGCCGATCCGCTGCTCGCCCAGCGTGCGGCGCACGATATCGACGACATCATGAGACGTCGGGCCGGCCGGCTTCGCGACCAGCACGATGCCACCGATCAGTCTTCCGGCTCCTTGAGCTCCTTCAGGACCCGATCGATGCGCTGTGCGTGCTCGATCCCACGGTCGAGGCGAAAATGCAGTTCGGGACTCGTCCGCAGATGGAGCTCGCTCGAAAGCTGGGCGCGCAGATAGCGCGCGGCGCTCTCCAGACCCTCGAGTGACTTCGCCTTCTCCTCGTCCGTCCCCATCACGCTCACGCGCACGTTGGCGTGCGACAGATCGGCCGATACCTCGACACCGATCACCGTCACGAATCCAATCCGGGGATCGCGGACGGCGCCGGTCAGAAACGCGCCGACGGCCTGCCGGATCAGCTCGCTGACACGCTCGGGGCGGTGGCTCGCGCGTTTCCTCAGAGATAGCTCGTGCTCGTGTCCACGATGCGCGCGCCATCGGCACCGGCCACCAGCCGGTCCGCCTCCCGCAACACACTTTCCGCGTGGCGCCGGTCGGTGCTCACGACCGCGGCCGTCAGCTCGGCGCGCTGCCACAAGTCCTGATGGCCCGTCTCGGCGACCGACACGTTAAACCGGTCATGCATGCGATCCTTCAAGCTCTTTACGATCGTGCGCTTGTCCTTGAGCGATTGGCACGCCGGCAAGTGTAACTCCCACACCATCACGCCGACGATCACGACTCAGCGGCGCTGAGGGAGCGCGCGACCTCCTCGATGCGGTACGATTCGATCAAATCGCCCACTTTGACGTCGTTGAAATTCTCGATGCCGATGCCGCACTCGAAGCCTTCACGCACCTCGCGGACGTCGTCCTTGAACCGCTTCAATGACGCCAGGGTCCCGTCGTACACTTCGACGCCGTTGCGGATCACGCGCACCCGCCCGGTCCGCGGAATCACGCCGCTGCGCACGAAGCACCCGGCGATCGTGCCGATCTTGGCGATCTTGAAGATCTGCCGCACCTCCGCCTCGCCGAGCACCACTTCCTTCTTTTCGGGAGCGAGGAGGCCTTCCATCGCCAGCTTCACCTCTTCCACCGCTTCGTAGATGATGCGGTAGGTGCGGATCTCCACCCGCTCGCGATCCGCCGCGGCGCGGGCATTGGAGTCGGGCCGGACGTGGAAGCCCACGATGATCGCCCCCGACGCGCGCGCGAGCAGCACATCCGACTCGGTGATCGCACCGACGCCGCGGTGTACCACCTCGACTTTGACTTCCGCGGTCGACAGCTGCGCCAACGCGTCGGCGAGCGCTTCGGCCGGTCCGCCCTGGTCTGCTTTGATGATGAGGCGCAGCGTGGCGACACCGCCCGCCGCGGCTTCGGCCATGAAATCTTCGAGCGTCTTCACGCGGCCGGAGCGACGATGTTGCGCCTCGCGCTCGAGCCGCTGGCGCTTCTGCGCGATCTCGCGCGCCGCGCTCGCGTCGTCCATCGCGAGGAACGTGTCGCCCGCCTCCGGCACACCCTCGAAGCCGAGGATCTGGACCGGCGTGGACGGGCCGGCGTCGTTCTCGGTGCCGCCGCGCTCGTCGTACATCGCGCGCACACGACCCGAGTACTGGCCGCAAATGAAATCGTCACCGACGCGCAGCGTGCCGTTCTGGACGAGAATCGTAGCGAGCGCGCCCTTGCCCGGATCGAGCTGCGCTTCGAGCACCGTTCCCTGCGCCTTGCGGTCCGGATTCGCCTTGAGGTCGAGCAGCTCGGCCTGGAGCAGGATCTGGTCCAGCAACTCGTCGATGTTCGTGCCCTTCTTGGCGGAGATCGGCGTCGCCAGCGTCGTGCCACCAAACTCCTCGAGCACGACGCCGTGCGACAACAGATCCTGTTTCACCTTCTGCACGTTGGCCGTCGGGAGGTCGATCTTGTTGATCGCGACGACGAGGGGCACGCCGGCGTTCTTGGCGTGCGAGATCGCCTCGACCGTCTGCGGCATGATCGCGTCATCGGCGGCGACCACCAGCACGACGATGTCTGTGACCTGCGCACCGCGGGCGCGCATCGCCGTAAAGGCTTCGTGACCGGGCGTGTCGAGGAACGTGATCTTGCGCCCGTCCTTCAGGGTGACCTGATAGGCGCCGATGTGCTGCGTGATGCCGCCGGCTTCGCCCGCGACGACGTTGGCTTTGCGAACGTAGTCGAGCAGCGACGTCTTGCCGTGATCGACGTGGCCCATGATCGTCACGATCGGCGGCCGGGGCTTCAGCGTCTCAGCGGCGTCGGCGGTCGCTTCGGTCTGCGTGGTCGCGTACTCTTCTTCGCGGACGGCCTGGAACCCGAACGCCGACGCGATCAATTCGATCATGTCGAAGTCGAGCCGCTGGTTGATCGTCACCATCTGGCCCAGCTCTTTGAAAGCGAACGTGACGATCTGTGTCGGCGGCACTTTGAGCGTGCTCGCCAGCTCGGAGACGGTGACGAACTCCGTCACGCGCACGAGCGTCTTCTCCCGCTCGCGCTCCTCGCGACGCCGCTCCTCCTGGACCTCGCGGAAGGTCGGGCCCTCTTCGCGGCGGTGGACACCCTTCTTGCCCACCGGCGCCTTCAGGGTCGCCAGGGTGCGGGAGATGTTCTGCGCAACCGCTTCCTGATCGACGAGAGACTTCTTGCCTTTCTTGCGCTTCTTGCCCTTCTCCCGACGACGCTCATCGAGCGGCGGTGCACCCGGCGCCGCCGACGCAACGGGGCGCGGCGGCACGGCTCCGCCCGGACCTGACGGCGTGCCGCGCGCAACCGGGCGCGGGCGCACGGGCGTCGGAATGAACGCGCGCGGAGGCGGCGCGGACGGTGCGCCGGAAGGTGGCGTAAACGTCGGCGATGGGGCGGCGGGCGGTGGTGGAGCGTCGACGACTTCGGTGCCCTGGGCCGTCGGCGCCGGCGCGAGATCCTTGAACAGCGCGGCGGCGCGCTCCTCGAGCGACGCGGCCGACCGCACTTCTTCCTGTTCACGCGCTGCCGTCTCGAGCGCCAAGCGGGCGACTTCGGCGGCAGCCGCTTCGGCCGCCGCGACTTCGGCGGCAGCGGCGTCGGCTGCGGCAACCTCCGCGGCAGTGCGGCGACGGCGCTTGGGCCGGCTGTCGGCTACCGCGACCGGCTCAGGAACCGGTGCCGGTTCGAGCGCCTTCGCGGCGCGACGCCGTTTCGGTGGCGTGGCTGGTTGCTTCTGTTTGCGCTTGTCGCGCTCCCAGCGCGCGCGCATCAGCGACACCTGCTCGTCCTTGAGCGGTGTCAGGTGACTGCGCACAAAGATGTCCATCTCCTTGAGCATGCCCATCAGGTGCTCGCTGGAGATTCCGAATTCCGCTGCCAGATCATGAATCCGCGTCGTTGCCACTCTTACTCCTCCACTCAAATCAGCCATCAGCCGTCAGCCCTCGCGCCAGCGCCGGATCGGTAACGCCGGCTGCCTGCACCGGCGGCCGGCCAAGCGAACTGCCCAGCGCTGCCGCCGGGGGCCCGCGCAGCACGGGAACGTCCCGTGCCTGCGCCAGCCGCGCCACTTTTTCAATCGTGCGCGGCCCGGCATCAGCGGCCAGCACCACGCAAACCACCTGCCCCCGCTGCAATCCCGCTCGAACACCCGCCACGCCGACGACCACATTTCCAGCTCGTACGCCGAGGCCAAGCAGCCTCGTTAGTCGCGAGCTCACGCCGTGGTCTTGGGAGCTTCTTCCTCTTCGCCGCCTTCCTCCGTCATCTCATTCAGGAAGGACATCATCTTTTCGGCGAGATCGGGTGTCATGCCCGGAATCTGGTCGACCTCTTCCCGCTCCAGGTCGAGAATGTCCTGCAACGTCTTTTTGCCGGCCTGCTCGAGGACCGCGACGAGCTCGGGCGACAGCCCCTTCATCTCGCTGAGCGCCACCTGCGTCACGGATGATTGGTCGGGCGGCGGCAGCGGCGCGAACAGCGGGCCTTCCCCACCGCGCTCCAGCCACTCGCGGCTCGAGTAGAGGTCGACTTTCCAGCCGGTGAGCTCGGACGCGAGCCGCACGTTCTGACCGTTGCGGCCGATCGCGAGCGACAGCTGGTCCTCGTCCACGATCGCCTGGATCGTTTTCGACTCTGGATCCGAGAACACGCGCGCGACACGCGCGGGCGCGAGCGACAGTTTCGCGAAGCGCTCGGGATCCGAAGACCACGGCACGATGTCGATCCGCTCCCCGTTCAGCTCATTCACAACCGCCTGCACGCGCGAGCCCTTGAGGCCGACGCACGCACCCACCGGATCGATGGAGTCGTCGCGCGACCAGACCGCGATCTTCGTGCGGCTGCCCGCCTCGCGCGCGGTCGCGCGAATCTCGACGATCTGCTGCTGAATCTCGGGCACTTCGAGCTTGAAGAGGGCTTTCACGAACAATGGATCGGCGCGCGAGAGAATCAGCCGCGGTCCCTTGGGCGTCTCTTCAATGCGCTTGAGGACGGCCCGGATCGTGTCGCCCTGATGAAAGTGCTCCCGGTGATTCTGATCGCGGTAAGGAATGATCGCTTCCGCTTCGCGGAACTTGTTCAGCATCACGACGATTTTGCCGCGCTCGATCTGTTGCACTTCGCCCGAGAGCAGCTCGCCGACTTTGCCGGAGAACTCTTCGCGGATGCGGCTGCGCTCGCCCTCCCGGACGCGCTGAATGATGCGCTGCTTGGCGGCCTGCACCGCCGTGCGGCCGAACTGCTCGAAGGGGACCTCTTCCTCCAGCACGTCGCCTGGCTGGAATTCCGGATCCTCATAGCGCGCTTCCTCGAGCGATATTTGGGTGCCCGGATCCTCGACCGCTTCCACCACGGTCTTGAGCACCACGATACGGATCGATCCCTTCAGCTCGTCGATGCCGATCTCGGCCCGCACGTTGGGGCCGTAACGCTTCACCAGCGCCGCGTGCAGACCATCCTTGAGGAGATCGATCAACTCGGTCCGCTCGAGCTGTTTGGTATTGGTCAGCTCGCGGATTGCTGAGACTACGTCGGTTGTATTGGCCATCGGTTTCCTTTAGTCCTCATCCAATGCGAGTCGCGCATCGCGCAGCTCGGCGAGGCGAAATGCCCGTTGCGAGCTGCCTCGCGGCTCGAGAATCACGGTGTCTTGATCCGGAACGGCCACGATCCGTGCGCGCACGCGGCCCATTCCTGCCAGCTTCACGTTCACGTCCCGGCCGACGAACTGAGCCCAGTGCCGGTGCCAGCGAACCGGCCGCTCGATGCCGGGGCTCGAGACTTCGAGCACGTAGCGATGACCCAAGGGGCCCCCGCCCGCCCCGCCGGCCCCGCCGGCGTCGAGCCACTGCTCCAGCGCGCGGCTGACCCGGCTGCAGTCCTCGACCGTGACCTGCCGTGGCGAACAGTCGATTCTGACTTGGACGAGCGGCCGGTTCGGCGTACCGCCGATGCGAAGATCGGCCAGATCGAAGCCCATCGCCTCGAGCCGGGTGCGGAAGGCCTCGACGAGACTCTCAGTGAGCATGGAAAAAAAAGCGCGGGCCGAACTTCGCCCGCATCACGGTTGGGAATGTAGCCGGGGTCGAAACAGTGTCAACCTGTAGGGCGCCCCAGGTAGGCCACCATACGTCCATCCCGCCCCCCCGATGCCCGGTGCGAGTAAAACCGCTCCCTGCCTTCCGCACAGCACCAGGGAGAGATCGACACCTCCTCGATTCCCAAGTCATGCGCCTGCTGCGCCAGCGCGGCCCGGAGATCGAGTTGCACCGGCCCGTTGCTCGACATCCCAAACCGGACCGCGACCTCGGGCCCTACCTCATAACACTCACCACAAATCCCCACACCACAATGCATTACGATGTCGGTCGTCTTCGCGAAGCCGCGCCACTTGAGTAACTCAACGCAACGAGCCAGCACGCCGCCCGCGGCGCCGCGCCAGCCGGCGTGAATGAGCGCGATCGCGCTTTTGTGGGGAACCGCGAGATAAACGGGGATGCAGTCGGCGACGGTAACCGTCAGGAGCACGCCCCGTTCGCTTGTCGCATGGCCGTCCATCCCGTCCAGGACCAACCATCCCTCAGGGAGCGCTTCGTGCCAGCGCACCTCGGTTCCGTGGACCTGATGGCTCAGGACGATCGTCGGGAAGCGGCTCGCGAACGTCGATCGGAACGCGCGCCAGCGGCCCATCACCTGCCCCACCGGTTCTTCGCTCCAGAGGCCGAGACTCAACGGCCGGAGCGTGATCCCCGCCACCAGCCCGTACCGCTCGGCCCACTCGGTGAGCTCGAGACGTGGGACGGCTGCGTCGCCTACCGGAACTTCGGAGACTTCAATTTCCGCGTCTTTCAATTTGAGCTCCGAGCGCCGTCAGCCGCGTATCGATGCGCTCGTAGCCGCGCTCGATCTGGCCGATGTTCTGAATGACCGAGTCTCCCTGCGCCGCGAGCGCCGCGAGCAGCATCGCCATGCCCGCGCGAATATCGGGACTCTCCACCACCTGACCCCGCAGCGGCGATGGTCCCGCGATCACCGCGCGATGGGGATCGCACAGCACGATGCGCGCGCCCATGCCGATCAGCTTGTCGACGAAAAATAGCCGCGACTCGAATAGCTTTTCGAAAATGAGCAGCAAGCCCTCGCACTGCGTCGCCACGACGATCGCGATCGACATGAGATCGGCCGGAAAGGCGGGCCACGGACCATCCTCAAGCTTCGGCACGTGCCCGCCGAGGTCCGGGCGGATACGGCGCTCCTGATCGGCGTCGACGATCAGCTTCGTGCCGTCCAGCCGCGGCCGCACACCCAGCCGCTCGAACGCGAGCAGCGTCGAGCGGAGATCGTCGGCGCGCACGCCGTCGATCGTGATCGCACCTCCGGTCACCGCGGCAAGACCGATGAACGATCCGATCTCGATGTGATCGGGTCCGATCGCGTGCGCCGCCGCTCGGAGCGGTTCCCCCCCGCCGTCGATCGTCATGGTATTGGTGCCGATGCCCTCGATGGACGCGCCCATCGCGACGAGAAAGCGGGCGAGATCCTGGACGTGCGGTTCCGAGGCGACGTTGCGAAGCACGGTGGTGCCCTGCGCGCGCACCGCCGCCATCAGGGCGTTTTCGGTGCCCGTGACACTGGGCTCATCGAGAAAGATGTCCGTGCCGCGCAGCTTGCCCTCGAGCTTGTACGCATCGCCGACCGTAACGCTGGCGCCGAGCCGCTCGAGCGCGAGAAAATGCGTATCGACCCGCCGCCGTCCGATGACGTCGCCGCCTGGCGGCGGCAGCGTCACGCGCCCGAACCGCGCCAACATCGGCCCGGCGAGCAGAATCGATGCGCGAATCTCCTTGCACAGCGCCGGATCGAGCGGCCGCGGTTCGGTTGCGCGTGTATCCACCTCGACGGTGTTCGGACCCTGCCACTCAACCGTCGCACCCACGTGCTGCAGGAGTTGGAGCAGCGTCTCGACGTCGCGAATGCGGGGAACGTTGTCGATGCGACAGGGACCGTCGGCGAGCAAGGTCGCCGCGAGAATCGGAAGGGCCGCGTTCTTGTTGCCGGCGGGGCGGATCGTCCCCATCAGCGGACGTCCTCCCGTGACACGGAACGACGGTGGCATAGGTCCGCCCAAGCTACGAGACCGCTTGCGCCTGCGTCAAGCGTTCGCGAACGTTGCCTCTCGTGCATCCTCTGCTCGCGCTGGCGCTGGTCTTGATCGCCGGAATCGGCGTGACGCGGCTGACACTTCCCGCACTCCACCATCCGCTGCTCGATGGCATCATCGCAACCGGTGTACCGTTCGTCGTTCTCGGTGCGCTGCTCGGCCCAGGACTCGGCATCCTCGAAAGTCGGACGTTGCGCGTCCTGGACCCAGTCACGGCTCTCGGGATCGGCTGGGTTGGGGCATCGTTCGGTGCGCGCTTGGAATGGCGCATGCTGCGCCGCGTGTCAGGGCGGACCTGGCTCGTCGGTGCCGCGTTGGCCGTCCCCGTCCTGCTGACCACCGCTGCGACCGCGTGGGCGCTGGCTCGTTCCGTCCAGCCGCTCGGCGAGGCCTGGGGCCGGCCTTTCCCCGCGGTCGCCCTCATCCTGGCAGGCGCGGCGACCACGGCGGCGAGCTGGCGTGGTCCAAAGCTCGGTCGCCGGAACGCGCTACTCGATACCGCGTTCGGTACGGCCGCCGCGGCCGTGGGAGTCGCCTGGTACCACCCGCATCTCGCGCTTCGCAACATCGCGCTCACGTTGCTTGGCGCGGCTGCACTCGGAGGATTGTTCGCCGCGTTCGTGCGCTGGCAGGATGACCGCACCGATGTCGGCGTCGGAGTGGCCCTGACGGGCCTGCTTGTTGCGGGCGCGGGGTTCACGTATGCGACGCAACTGTCTCCGTTTGTCGTCTGCGCACTGATCGCGGCGTTTGGTGTGAGTTTCTCACCGGCCGCGGTTCGGGTATCCGTGCAAAAGGCACTGCGACGTTGGGAAGTGCCGTTGTACGCGGCCTTCCTTATTATCGCCGGGGCGCTGTTACAACGTTTCACGCCCTGGCTGCTGCCCGCGGCGATGCTCCTGGCGGTGATCCGTGCCGCGGTGCGCTGGGTGACGGTGCGGTTTGGGCTCGACCAGATGGACCCCGTCTGGAGGTCGCTGCCTTTTCCACCACCGCGTGAGTTCGCTTTCCCCGTCATGCGGCAAGGCGCGGCGGCCGTCGCGCTCGCCGCGGGCTTCGACTTCGTGCGCAGCGGCTCCGGCGGAGCCGTGGGAGCCGTGGGGGGCGGGGGGGGCGGGGGGGGCGGGGGCGGGTCCGTATTCTTGACCGTACTGCTGAGCGTGCTGGCGGCAGAAGCCATCGTTGTGCTCACCCCGTTGACAGCCGCGCCGCGGGACGTCGAGGTTTCGTGATGCTTCCGACCTGGGTCGGCGTCGTATCGGCGGTGAGTCTGCTCGTCATCGCCGTCGCCGCTCTGGTCGGAGCGATCGCAATCAGCGCGGCGGCGTTGGGTGTGCGGGCGGCGGTCAAGGCGCTGCGGGGGTTTGCCGGACCTGCGATCACAGATGTTCGCCAGCTCATCGCCTCCATTAAGATTGAAGCGGATGCTATCGTCGGCGCATCGCGAGACGTCCGGCACCGCATCCTCAAAGCGGCGGACGCCGCCGAGGAGCGTCTGACGTCGCTCGACGCATTGGCGGAAGTCATGCAGGAAGAGCTCGAAGAGACCGCGGTCGACGCGGCGGCCACGATGCGCGACGTGCGTCGCGGTCTCTCGGTTTGGCGTTGGAGCCGCAAATTGCTCAAGCGTAAGAAACGACGGTGAAGAAACCCGCCGTCGCGCTGGGGCTCGCTCTGGTGGGGCTCGTGCTGTTCCCCGGGGTCGCGCACGCCTGGACGCCTGGCACGCACATCTTTCTGGGCGAGTCGGTGCTTGCCAACCTGCACCAGCTCCCGACACTCGTCACCGATCTGCTGCGTGCGTTCCCCTACGATTTTTTGTACGGCAATATCGCCGCCGACACCTCCATGGCGAAGAAGTACGCGCCGGTGGGCCGTCACTGTCATGCGTGGCACGTCGGGCAAGAGATCCTGGATCTCGCGCCGAGCGATCCGCTCCGCGCCTTTGGGCTGGGCTATCTCTCCCACCTCGCCGCCGACACCATCGCCCACAACTTCTTCGTGCCGCGCCAGCTCGTCTTGACGTCGAGCACCGTCGCGCTCGGGCACTCCTATTGGGAGAGCCGGTTCGAAACGCATCTCGGCGACGCGTACGCGCGCGAGGCGCGTGACGTCATCATGAAGGATCATGGGGCGAGCGACGCACACCTCGATGCGATTCTCTCACCCACCTTGTTCAGCGTGCGGACCAACCGGCGGCTGTTTCGCGGCATGGTGCACCTCACCGAGAGTCAGAGCTGGCAATGGGTGTTCCAGGTGATCGCCGGGACGAGCCGCTGGGATCTCGCCGACTCCGACATCGAGCGCCACATGGCGGTCGCATTCGAATACGTGATGGAGACGTTAGGAGCGGATGCGAATGACGCGGCGGCCCGACGGCTCGATCCCGCGGGGGAGAAGGCATTGGGGATCGCGAAACGGATGCGCCGCCAGGCGCTGCGCGAGGGCGGGCGGCACGAGCCCGCTCGCGTCGAGGAGACCGCCCAGCAGCATTTCGGACTGCCGACGCCGTCGCTCGCGTACTGGAAGCAGTCGCGCGCGCAGCGTCCTTGGAAGGACAGCTAGGAGGCGGAGGTCAGCTTTTCTTCCAGCACCCGCTGCGCCAGCTTCGGGTCCGCTTTTCCCTTCGACGCGCGCATCACCTGCCCCAGCAGAAACGCCATCAACTTCGTTTCGCCTTTCTTGTACCGTGCCACCTCGGTCGCATGGGCCCCGAGCACGTCCGTCACCCAGCCAGCCACGACGTTGGTGTCTGCTACCTGAATGAGACCGAGCGCCTCGGCGACGGTGCGCGGATCCCCGCCCTTCGCCGCGACCTCCGCGAACACGCGTTTCGCGGCTTGATGGCTCAGCGTGCCGCCCTTCACGAGCGCGATGATCTGAGCGAGCCCCGCAGCCGGCACGCGTAGCTGGTCCTGATGATCCTTGGCGTCGGCGAGGGCCTCCGTCATGATCCAATTGGCGGCGGCCTGATGCTCCGCGCCCGCGCGCACGACGGTTTCGTAATACTCCGCCACGCCGCGGCTCGCGGTCAGCACGGCCGCGTGCTCGCGGCTCAGCACGTACTGCACGGCGAAGCGATCGCGCTTGGCGGAGGGCAGCTCGGGCAGCTCGCTCTGCTCCTCGGCGACGAATTCAGGCGTCAACACCAGCGGCGGCAGATCGGGCTCGGGGAAGTAGCGATAGTCGTGGCTTTCTTCCTTGGAGCGCTGCGGTCGGACCGTATTCTCGCGCGAGTCATACAGCATCGTCTGCTGCGTGACGCTCCCACCGGATTCGACCAGCGCGATTTGCCGGTCGCGTTCCACGCTCAACGCCTTTTCGACGAACGCGAAGGAGTTGATGTTCTTCACTTCAGTCCGCGTGCTGAGGGTCGTGACGCCCTCGCGCCGCACCGACACGTTGGCGTCGACGCGCAGACTGCCCTTCTCCATGTCGCAGTCGGAGATCCCGATGTACTCGAGCAGCTGTTTGAGCGTCTGCAGGTACGCCCGCGCTTCCGCCGGCGAGCGCAGATCCGGTCCGCCGACGATCTCGATGAGCGGCACCCCGGAGCGATTCAAATCGACGGCGGTGGCCTTCGGAAAGCGATCGTGGATCGACTTGCCGGCGTCCTCCTCGACGTGCAACCGGACGACGGTCGCGTTCACGATCCCACGCTCGGGAGAAACAAACGACAGCGTCCCGTTCGTCGCGAGCGGCTGATCGTGTTGCGAGATCTGATAGCCCTTCGGCAGGTCGGGGTAGAAATAATTCTTGCGGGCGAAGATGCTCTTGGGGTGCACGGTGCAGCCCAGCGCCAAAGCGCCGCGGACCGCGAGCCGGATCGCGGCGCCATTCGGCACGGGCAGGGCGCCGGGGAGTCCCAAACACACCGGACACACCTGTGTGTTGGGCGGCGCGCCGAACGCGGTCGAGCAGCCGCAAAACATCTTCGACTTCGTGCGCAACTGTACGTGCGTTTCGAGCCCGATGACGGTCTCCCAGCCGGCAGCCATCAGACCTCTTCGGTCGCGGGCACGACTCGCTCCAATGCGTACGCGGCTTCCAACATTTCGTCCTCGAGAAACGCCTGCCCGATCAGCTGGCCGCCGATGGGCAGTCCTTTCACGCGGCCGATGGGCAGCGAGATCGCCGGTATGCCGGCGAGATTCGCGGTCACCGTGAAGATGTCGGACATATACATGGCGATCGGATCGGACAGCTTCTCGCCCGCCTTGAAGGCGGGAGACGGCGTGGTCGGCGTGAACAGGAGGTCGACGCCGCGATCGAAGACGTTGCGGAAATCCTGAGCGATCAACGCCCGCATCTGCTGCGCGCGCCGGTAGTACGCATCGTAAAAGCCGGCGGACAGCACGTAGGTCCCGACGAGGATGCGCCGGCGAACCTCGGCCCCGAATCCCTGACCGCGTGTGGCGCGATACAACCCGCGGAGATCGGCATGCCCGTCGAAGCGTGGGCCGTACCGCACACCGTCGTAGCGCGCGAGGTTCGAGGACGCTTCCGCCGGCGCGATGACGTAATACGTAGGAACGGCGTAGGCTGTATGCGGAAGCGACACCTCGCGAACTGCCGCCCCCAGGTCGCGCAGCAGTCGCACCGCGCGGTCACAGGCTCTCCGGACCGCCGGATCCAGCTCGGTGGGGAAATACTCGCGTGGCAAGCCGATCACGAAGCCCTGGAGCGATTCCGGTACCGTCGGCAGCCGCAGCGGATCGCGGTCCTCGCAGGTCGCGTCTCTGGGATCGCGGCCGCTGATGACGGAAAGCACGCGCGCGGCGTCGTGCACACTCCGCCCCAGGACGCCGATCTGATCGAGTGACGACCCGAACGCGACGAGGCCGTAACGGCTGACGCGGCCATAGGTTGGCTTTATGCCCACCACGCCGCAAAACGACGCCGGCTGGCGCACCGATCCGCCGGTCTCTGAGCCGAGGGCGGCCGGAAGGGCGCCCGCGCCGACGAGCGCCGCGGAGCCGCCGGAGGAGCCACCGGGGACGCGCGTCTTGTCGAGCGGATGCACGACCCGTCCGTACGCCGAGTGCTCGGTCGACGAACCCATTGCGAATTCGTCGCAATTCGTTTTTCCGGCGATCAAGGCACCGGCGGCTTTGAGTTTGGTGACCGCGGTGGCTTCATACGGCGAGCGGTAGCCCTCGAGAATCCGCGAGCCACAGGTGGTCGTGAATTCGAGCGTGCAGATGTTGTCCTTGGCGGCGACAGGCATGCCGTAGAGCACGCCGGTCGGGCGCGCGGCGGCGGCCTGCGCCGTCAACGCGCTGCGCAGCTCCTTTGATGGAGTGAGAAGTGCGTTCAGTCGCTTCGATTTGACCAGGCGGTCGGCGACCGCTTTGGCGTCGCTCACTCGAACTGGCCGAGCTTCGGCACGACGAAAAAGCCTTCCTTAAAGGCGGGAGCGAACTTCTCTGGACCGAACGCGAGTGGCCAAGGCGCCACTTCGTCGGGACGGAAGCGGATGGCGTCGGGACCGGGGACGAATGTCTTCACGGTCCCGTTCGTGGGAGCAGGCAACGCGCTCAGTTGCGCGATATAGTCGAGAATGCGCGACATCTGCTCGGCGACATCGGGCAGTGCGTCTTCTTCCACGTCCAGCTCCGCGAGCTGCGCAATGCGCAGCACGTCGTCCCGCGAAACGCTCATGCGCTTTCTCCTCCCCAATCCCGCTCGAGACCGGCATAGGCGACGAGCAGTTGTTTCACGCCGATGTCCGGATCGTCGAAGTCGACGCTCACCCGCAACTCGCGCCCTTCTCCCGACACGGCGCGCACGATGCCGCCGCCGAACTTGCGGTGGCGCACGCGCTCTCCCTTCACGTACCGCGGCGCGTCCTGCGACACCTCGTCGGGAAACTCGAGCTGCGGCAGTCGTCGCGCGGCGGCGCCACGTGGTCGCGACGGCTGCGGCGGCCGCATCGTCGGCGGGTGCCACGACGGCGTGGTGCTCCGTTCCTCAACGACCTGCGGCGGCAACGCGTCGAGAAAGCGCGAGCGCTCCGCGAGCTCCAGCCGCCCGTTGCGGTAGCGAGTGCGCGCCCATGAGAGATACAACCTTTCGCGCGCGCGCGTGAGACCCACGTAACACAGTCGTCGCTCTTCTTCGATGCCGCTGGGATCGTCGGCGGCGCGACTCAGCGGAAACAATCCGTCCTCGAGACCGGCGAGCGCGACGATCGGCCACTCCAGACCCTTCGCCATGTGCGCCGTGAGCAGCGTGACGCCCGGCACGTCGCGGTCCTCGTCCGCAGGCGTGAGGAGCGCCGCCTGCGTGAGGTAGCGCTCCACGGGACTTCCGCCCGTCCCACCTTCGAACGTTTCAGGATCCTGCACCTCCGCCCAGGCCGCCGCGCCCGCCACCAGCTCCCGCACGTTCTCGATGCGCTCCATTCCCTCGGCGCCTTCTTCGGCCAGGTATTGCTCGTAGCCCGTCGTCGCGAGCACTGTCTCGAGCGCGGTCGCTGGATCTGCCTGCCCTACCGCCTCACGGAGCCGATCCACCAGATCCGCGACGCCCGCCAGGGCTTGGCGGACGTTGGGGCGCAAATCGGTCATGCTGGCGGCGCCGCGCGCGGCGTCCAGCATGGGTTTCCGCCACGCCAGCGCCGTACGGGCGAGCACGGCCAGCGACGCGTCTCCGATGCCGCGCCGCGGTACGTTCACGACCCGGAGGAAGGCCTCATCGTCGGCGGGGTTGGCAATCAGCCGCAGATAGGCCAGGAGATCCTTGATCTCGCGGCGCTCATAGAAGCTCACCGCGCCGATCAGCCGATAGGGAATCCCGCGGAAGCGGAAGGCTTCTTCGAGCGGCCGTGACTGCGCGTTGGTGCGGTACAGGATGGCCATGTCGTCGTAGGGGAGGTCGCCGTCCGCCGCGCGTCTCGCGAACTCGGATGCCAGCCATTCGGCTTCATCTCGCTCATCAGCCGACGCCAGCAGGATCACCGGCGCACCGCCCTTCTTTTCCGTAAACAGCGTCTTCCCGAGGCGAGCGGTGTTTTCGGCGATCACGCCGTTGGCGGCATCCAGGATCACCTGCGTGGACCGATAGTTCTGTTGTAGGCGCACGAGCTTCGTGCCGGGAAAGTCGTTTTGAAAGGCGAGCATGTGCCTGACGTCGGCCCCACGCCACCCGTAGATGGCCTGATCGTCGTCGCCGACGACGCAGAGGTTGCCGTGCCGCTTCGCCAGCTGCTTCACGAGCAGGTATTGCGCGGCATTGGTATCCTGGAATTCGTCGACCAACACGTGCTGAAACCGGTCTTGCCAGTACGCCAGGCGCTCCGGGTGCTCGCGGAACAGGGCCAGCGGATGGAGCAGGAGGTCGTCGAAGTCCATCGCGTTCGCCTGCTTGAGCGCGGGTCCTACCTCGGCGAAGATGTCCGCCGCGACCTTGACCAGCGGCGTATCGGCCCGGGCGCCAAGCTCCTCAGGCGTGAGCATGCGGTTCTTCGCGCTCGAGATGACCCCATGAACGGTCCGCGGCGGGTAGGCCTTCGGCGACAACTGGCGCGCTTCCAGGAGCCGCTTCACGAGCGCCTCCGAGTCATCGGCATCGTAGATCGTGAAGTTCGGCCCGAAGCCCAGCAGCGGCGCCTCGCGCCTCAGCAGCCGCGCGGATAAAGAATGAAACGTGCCGATCCACAACCCGCGCGGATCGGCGCCGAGGAGCTGGGCGATGCGCGTACGCATTTCGCCGGCAGCCTTGTTGGTGAAGGTGACTGCGAAGATCCGCTGCGCGGCGACGCCGTGCTGCGTGATCAGATGCGCGATCCGCGCCGTCAGCACGCGCGTCTTGCCCGATCCAGCGCCCGCGAGCACGAGCAACGGTCCAGCGGGATATTCGACCGCCTCGCGTTGGGCGGGATTGAGGGGGAGCGGCAACGTCATGAGACGGTGAGTGGGAACTCCAGCACGAAGACCGACCCTGTGCCCTGCTCTCCCGGGTGGAACGATACCCGGCCGCGGTGCTGCTGCTCGACAATGCGGCGCGCCAAAGCCAAGCCGATCCCCCAGCCGCCGGTTTTGCTGGACACGCCCGGCTCGAACAGCTGCCGCTGCA
>Ga0137399_10000427_pt1 | contig 16533 bp, 17 predicted proteins | sample czorhiz316metaG_FD_104810 | JGI IMG/M metagenome (GOLD analysis project Ga0137399, IMG submission 104810) | Vadose zone soil microbial communities from Angelo Coast Range Reserve, California, USA - czorhiz3.16 metaG | ecosystem: Environmental > Terrestrial > Soil > Vadose zone | place: USA...
GAAGCGGCTGGAGACCGCGAACGCCACCAGCCCGACCGCGACCAGGATCAGGCCGCCGCCCAGCAGCCAGGGCTGGGGAACGCGCCGCCCGCGCCCGTTGACCCACCAGGTTCCGACCCCGCTGCCGAGTCCGACCGTCGCGAGCAGGATGCCGAGGCGCTCCATCCCCGGCACGCTGGCGGAGCGCTGGATGTGCAGGTTGCCGGCGACGTGCAGGAATCCGCCTCCGATCCAGACCGCGGCCAGCGCCGTGAGTCCGAGCCCGACGCGCGAGCTGCCCTTGAGCGTCGCGAATCCCTCGCCCACTTCCTTGAGATACCCGCGCCACGAGATCGCCGGGAGGCTGGCGCGGTGCTCGGAGGGCCGGTACGCGAGCACCGCGAGCGACACCACCGAAACCAGATACGTGATGCCATCGAGCCGCATCGCGGTCGGCCAGCCCAGGTGGTCCACCACCCAGCCGCCGCACAGCGCGCCGATCGCGGTGGCGATGATGCCGGCCACCGAGAGCAGCGCGTTCGCGGCCAGCAGCTGCCCCCGCGGTACGATTTCGGGTGTGATCGCGCTCTTGGCCGGCAGGAAGAACACGTTGCAGGTGAACATCAGGAACACCAGCGCGAACGTGGTGCCGGCGTGGTGGGTGGTGGCGTACAACACCGGGATCAGGAACACCAGGCCCGCCCGGATCAGATCGCTCACGATCAGCGTGCGCTTGAGATTCCAGCGATCCACCCATGCTCCGGTGAACGGAGACAAGAGCAGGACCGGCGCCAGCATCACGTTCGCGAGCAGGGAAAGCAGCAGCGAGGAATTCGCGTCGCGGAACTCGCGGGTGTGCTGGGCCAGCAGGCCGACCAGCGCGAGGTAGGTGAGCCGGTCCCCGAGGATCGAAACCAGCTGGCCGCCCCACAGCGCCGCGAAGCTCCGCTGCGAGAGCAGCGGAGGCGTGCGCCCCGCGGCCATGGGCCGGTCAGGCCGCCGCGGTGCGGGCGCCGCGTCGGCTCAGGACGTCACGGTAGAGCGCTTCGATCCGATCGGTGACGCGCGGCCACGCGAACTCCAGCGCCCGGGCGCGTCCCCGCGTCGCGAGCTGCGTGCGCCGCTCGGGATCGAGCACCAGGCGCGTGAGCGCCGCCGCCAGCGCCGCGCCGTCTCCGGGCGGGAATACGTCGCCGTTCACGCCCGGGATGACGACCGAGCGATAGCCTGGAATGTCGGACGCCACCACCGCGCGGCCGGCCGCCATGGCCTCGATCAGGACGATGCCGAAACTCTCGTTGCCGGACGCGGGCGAGACGAACACGTCGCCGGTCGCGAACCAGCGCGGCAGATCCGGCCCCGGCACGTGGCCGAGGAAATGGACGTGCGGCCTCAAGGCTGAAGGGACCGAGGCTTCGTACTGCGGGCGCAGGTAGGAGTTCCCGACGATCAACAGCCGCGCCCGACCGTTGGTGCCGCTCACCACCTCGGGCATCGCGTTCAGCAGCAACGGGACGCCCTTGCGCGGATCGAGACGGCCCACGAACAGGATGTTCACGCGCGCGGCATCCTGCCATTCGTCGAACGGCTTCACTCCGGGATGGAAGCGCTCCACGTCCACGCCGTTCGGGATCACGTGGTATTCGCCCGGGTAGTACATCTCGGCCGATTCACGGGCGGTGGCGGAGACCGCGATGCGGGCATCGACCTTCTCGACCACCCGCGCGAGGTAGTCGCGGAACACGTCCTGTAGAAACGTGCGCGGCATCGTGGTGTGAAACGTCGCGATCTGCCGGCACGACGCAGTCTGGATCGCGATCACCGGCAGGCTCGGCGAGGTCGGGCAGTGAGTGTGCACCACGTCGAAGTCGTGGCGACGCAGGACCTCGCGAAACTCGCCGCGCAGGTTCAGCCCCACCGTGAAATCCACGAACGCGCGATTGAACGGAATCAGGAGGTTGTGCCCGACCCGCTCGACGCCCGCGACCGGGCGCGGGTCCATGCCCCGGAACCGGCTGGTGATGATCGTCACCTCGTGCCCGCGGCGGCGCAGCTCCTGCGCGGTGGAGTGGACGTGCTCGGTGACGCCGCCGTAGCGCGGGTAGTACGACTGCGAGACGATTCCGATCTTCACGCCTCGACTCTCCGCCCCTCGGCCGCCGCGACCGCATCGGCCTCGCGAACGCCTTCCCACATGGGACGGAAGATGCACCACTGGTCGATGTGATCGCGGATGTGACGCTCCACGGTGCGGGCCACCGCGGCGTTGATGGCCTGGACCGAGGTGAACTGTGCGGGATCCACCGCCGGCTCGAACACGATGCGGAATCTTCCCGGGGCGACGCGGTCGCAGTACCCGCACAGGATGAGCGCCCCGGTGCGCTGCGCCAGCACGCCCGGCCCGGCCGGGAACGTGGTCTCGCGGCCGAAGAACTCCACCGGCTGGCCGTGGCTGTACATGTCGCCGTCCACCATGAGCGCCACCAGATCGTTGTGCTCGAGCGCGCGCAGCAGGCGGCGGAAGCCGTCCTCGGGCGACACGGTGTGGATCGCGAGCTCGGTCTTGGTCTCGCGCACCGCGGGCGTGAGCCAGCGCGTGAGCTGGACTCCGGCCACCGCGTACAACGTGTAGCCCCAGTGCGCCAGCATCACGGCGCCCAATTCCCAGTTGCCGATGTGCGTGGAGGCCAGGATCACGCCGCGTCCGCGCGCCACCGCCTGCTCGAGATGCTCGCGCCCCTCGACCTCGACCGATTCCAGCAACTCCCGGCGCGTGAGGTGGGGGAGCCGGAAGAATTCGAACAACATCCGGTTGTAGCTGCGCATCATGCTGCGGACGATCTGCAGCCGCTCGCGCCGCGTGGCGCGCGGCAGCGTCACCGCCAGGTTCGCGAGCGCGTTGTGACGGCGCGAGGGGAACAACCGGAAATGGAGCTCGGTCGCGAGGTCGGCGAGGAAATAGCCAAGGGAGAGCGGCAGGCTCGCCATCAGGGCGGTCAGCCAGCCGAAAATGAGTCGAGACATCCGTTCCCCACTCCAGGTTCGGGCCGGGCCAGCCATAACGATTCGAAGCGAGAAATTACGGCCTGCCCGGAAAACCTGTCAAGCCTGTTGACGGCTCGAAAAGGACCCCAGCCCGAGGCGCGACAACCCGTTGCGGTCCACCCGGCGATTGACCCGTAACAGGGGTGCGGCTACCATCCGCGCGCACCGGCGAGCTGCACCCCGCGCCGGAAGTCGGAGGATTCGGTCATGGCGAGTCAGAAACTGGTGCGCTGCGAGATCCAACGTCGCGGTATGAATGGTGGCGGCTCCCTCCGCTACATCCCGCTCGAGATCTTCGGACTCTGGGAGTACCTCATGACCGCCAAGCACGACTTCGAGGTGAGGAATCCGCGCGCCTCGCTGTGGCTCGACATGGAGGACTCGCCCGAGGCGGCGTACAGCGAGAATCAGTACGACCGCGTGACGGAAGTCACGGCGTTCGTGTATTCGGGACGCGACGACATGTTCACGCGCGCCTGCCGCTACTTCCAGAGCGAGACGTGCGAGGAGCTGCGCTCGATATTCCTCTCGCATTATCACCCGGAGACCCAGGCGCGCCCGCAGGCTCACGTGCGCGAGCGCCAGGGCATCTGGCTCCACCGCGAGACCTCGGATCTGACCCCCGCCTGACCCCGCCGTCCGGCCCGCCGGAAGCCCAGGTTCCCGCCCCTCAGGCCCCCCGGCAACCGCGCCGGGCGCGGCCAAAACTCCTCCCGGGGTTCCCGTCGTTTTCCCATCAAGATCGCGAAACCGCACGCCGATAGCATGCTTTGACAGCAGGCGCCCGACGGGACGCGTCACGAAGGCAGGATCGTGTCCATGGGGTTGAGGGCGTCCGCGCCGAAGCGCGACCCCATTCGGTGCGTGAGCGCGTTCGCGCATCGTGTGAAGCATCGGAGTCGAACGTACGAACCACCTTCAAGACACCCGTGGAGAAAGGGCGGCAAGGGGCTCCATGGGATTCGTTCTTGCGACAGGGTGGGGTCGCTCAGGGAGGGACTGACCGTGGTCGTCGTGAGCTACTCGGGCAAGGAAATCAACGCCAAGCTGGTGTACTACGGCGCGGGGTTGAGCGGTAAGACGACGAATCTCGAGTCGATCTACGAGGCAGTGCCCGACACGAGCCGTGGCAAGATGGTCAGCATGAAGACGCAGTCGGATCGCACGCTGTTCTTCGATCTGCTGCCGCTCGACCTCGGCGAGATCATGGGCTTCAAGACGCGCTTTCTGCTCTACACCGTGCCAGGCCAGGTGTTCTACAACGCCACCCGCAAGCTGGTGCTGAAGGGCGCGGACGCGCTGGTGTTCGTGGCCGACAGCGAAGTCGGCAAGATGGAGGAGAACAAGGAGAGTCTCGCGAACCTGCGCGCGAACCTGGCCGAGTACAATCTGAACCTCGACCAGATTCCCTGGGTGATCCAGTACAACAAGCGCGATCTCCCGAATCTCTACTCGCTGGACGAGCTGAACGCGGAGCTGAACCCCGGCGGCAAGGTGCCGTTCTTCGAGGCGGTCGCGACCCAGGGCAAGGGCGTGTTCGAGACCTTCCGCGGCATCTCGCACCTCTTGATGGAAAAGGTGACGCGCGACCTGCGTCGCTCGCCCATGGGCGGACCGGCGAAGAGCGCTCCGGTCGAGGAGGCGCCGCCGAAGCCCGCGGCTCCGGCCGCACCGGTGGCGCGTCAGCCGGCCGCGCTTCCGACCGCTCCGGGCCGCGCGATCCAGCGCGAAGCTCAGGAGACTCCCGAGCTCTCGTCGCCGGTCACGTCGGGTGGCGTGGATTACGGCCGCGAGATCGAGCTGCCCGACCAGATTCCGCCGCCGCCGCCGAAGGCCGCGCCGGTCACCATTGGAGCAATCAGGCCTGCGATGCCGGCCGCCGCGGCGCCGCGCGAAAGCGCGGTCAGGGCGGCCACGTCGGCGCCTCGCAAACCGGGCGCCGAGCCCGCCTCGCGTGCCGGCGCGGCGGAGCACGTGGTCCGCATGACGCCGCAGACCGCGCCCGCCCCGGCGGCGGACGGAGCGCCGGTGGTGCACGTGCTGCCCATCACGATCTCGGGGGGAAGAACCCGTGAGATCGTGCTGAAGATCGTCATCACGAACGAGGATTGACAGTTCTCTGTCGTTCGAACCGGTTTCGGAGCCCGCGTGTGTCCGTCAGTGCTTGACACGGGACGCGCGGGTTTCTAACTTCAGAGCCATGCGAATTCACGCGACGTGGTTGATCCTGGTCGCCATGGTTTCGCTCGCCAGTGTTCCGGCCCGCGCCGATAACTGGGGCGGAGGCACTCCGCTCCTCGGCTACCAGCCTTCGGTGCCGATCAGCGCGCTGGCCCGTCCCGCCACCTGGCTCGATCCGTCGCGATTCCACATCACGTCGTCGTTCAGCGTGGGATCGGGATTCGGCGGCACGTCGGCGCTCCAGGTGACGAGCCTGAGCTATCAATTCCGCGCGCCCATGTGGGTGAACGTCAGCATGGGGAACGCGTGGGGGAACTCGATGTCCTCGAGCGGCGCCCCGTTCCTGGAGGGGCTGGATGTCGGCTTCAAGCCGATGTCGAGCATGCTGGTCCGGTTCCAGTACCGGGACTTCCGCTCCCCGCTCCAGTACGACGCGTTCGCAGACCCCGCCCGCCTCTTCCCGCGCTAGGCATCGCCCGATGTCCCGGCTGGGGCCGGCCTTCGCGAGCGCGAAGGGCAGGACGGGTCTGATTCCCTTCCTCGCCACCGGCTATCCGTCGCTCGACCAGACCCTGGAGATGGCCCGCGGCTTCGCGCGCATGGGCGTGCGCGCGATCGAACTCGGCATTCCGTTCTCCGATCCGATCGCGGACGGGCCCGAGATCCAGCGCGCCTCGGAGTGGGCGCTGCGGCACGGCGTGCGTCCGGAATCCGCGCTCGAGGTGGTACGCGAGCTGCGACGCGATTCCGAGCTTCCGGTCGTGATCATGACCTACGCGAATCCCGTCATTCGCGGCGGCGTCGAGGTCTTCGCCGCCGCCGCCCGTGCCGCGGGAGTGGACGGCATCATCGTCTCCGACGTTCCGCCCGAGGAGCTGCCCGGGCTGTGGACCGCGTTTGATCGCGAAGCGATCGACACCATCATGCTGGTGGCGCCCACCACGGCGGCCGAACGCCTGCCACGACTCCTCGAGCGATCGCGCGGGTTCGTCTACTGCCTCTCGCGCACCGGTGTCACCGGGCGTTCCGCGGGGGAGAGCGGCGATCTCGAGAGCCGCATCGCGTCGCTGCGCCTGCTGACGAAGCTTCCGATCGCGGTGGGGTTCGGGATCTCGAGCGCCGCCGACGCGCGGGCGCTGCGCGGCGCGGCCGACGCGGTGATCGTCGGCGCGGCATTCATGCGCGCGATCACGGAGGATCCGGAACATGGCGCTTCCGACCGGGTAATCGAGCTCGGAAAGTCGCTCACCGGCGCCCTGACCTGAGCCCAGCCGGTCGAGGCACCGGTCGGGCCGGACGAACGCTCCCGCTGTTTTCGCATGGACTTAGGAAACCAGCTTCATGTTCGGCCCGAACCGGCCGCGCAACTCGTTGGTCGCGCGCCCACTCCGTGCTTGGTCTCACGGTGCCGCACGGCTATTCTAACTTCAGTCTCTTGAGCGCTCTGCCGATAATATGATCGTCAGGTCAGGATCGCCCCCACCCGGGAGCGGAGGGAAGCTTCAATATGCTGGTCCTAACACGGAAGTTAGGAGAGAACATCCGTATTGGCGATACGGTGAAGATCACGGTCCTCGAGGTTCGCTCGGGACAGGTGAAGCTCGGCATTGAAGCGCCGCCCGAGGTGAAGGTTCATCGGGAGGAGATCTACGCCCGCATCCAGGAAGAGAACCGACGCGCGCTGGGCACGTCCACCGAGCCCGGGCAAAAGCCTCCGAACGGTCGCGAGGAAAAGCGCAAGGAGTGACGCGCCGCCTCACGCCGGCGGGTCCGCGTCCGGTCCCGCCTCGTGCCGGCCGAATCGTGAAGGGCTCATGAAACCATCCCGCCGTTTGCGTCCAGGAACGCGTCGCGCCGAACGACGCACGAAGATTCCCGCATCGACTCCGCTGCGCACCGTGGCCGGAGTGCGTGGCTCGAGAGTCGCCACCGCCCAGGCCCGGATCGCCGTCGACTACTACGATCGCCGCGACGTGCGCGATCGGCTGGTCGAGGCCCTGCTGCGGGAACTCGCAGGCCGCTGATCCCGAATCAAAGCCCGTCACGCTCCGCGCGGCGGGCTTCGGCGTTCGCGGGCGATTGCTATACTCCGCGAATGGAGCTTCGATGGGGGTGAAGCGGGCGAAGCCGACCCGGGCCGCGCCGCCCTACGACGCCGTGATCCGCGGACTGCTCGAGGACGCCGAGACCGGCGTGCTGCTGATCGATCCGCACGGGCGGCTCGCGCTCATCAATCGCGCCGGACGCCGGCTGCTCGGCCGGCGCGGCGCCCCGGCGCTCCGGACCGTGCTCCCGGGCGAGGATCCGATTCGCGAGGCCCGCAGCCGCGCGCGCGGCGAGCTCGAGACCGTGCTGGTCGGCGAGGGCGGGTCCGAGGTTCCGGCACTGGTGCGCACCTATCGCATCGGCCGTCCGCCCTGGGTGCTGGTGACGGTGCGGGACCTCACGCGCGTGCGCCGCATGCAGCAGGAGCTGCGCCGCCACGAGCGCCTCGCGACGCTGGGCCAGCTCGCGGCCGGCGTGGCGCACGAGATCCGCAATCCCCTGGCCGGAATCGGAACCAGCGCCCAGGTGCTGCTGCGCCGCTTCGAGCCGCGCGATGAGCGCGCGCGCTTCGTCCAGGTCATCCTCGAAGAGGTCTCGCGCCTGGATCGCATCGTCACGAGCCTGCTGCAGTACGCGCGACCGCGCACTCCCGAGCTGCGGCGGTCGGTGCTCTCCGGCTGCATCGACCGCGTGGTCGAGCTCTCGGCCGACGCGGTGGGGCAGGCCGGGGTGCGCATCGAACGCCACGTGGCGCCCCGGCTTCCGGACCTATACATTGATCCCGACCTGGTGACGCAGGTGCTGCTCAACGTGACGCTGAATGCGGTGCAGGCGATGCCGGGCGGTGGAACGCTGCACTACGAGGTGCGCCGCGTGCGCCGCGGTCCCGCGACCCGCGGCGCGGGCCGCCGGGCTTCGGATCGCGCGGGGGACCGCCGTCGCGGGCGCCGGAGCGACGCAGCGCTGCGCGTCGAGTACGAGCAGGTGCGGATCAGCGACACCGGCACCGGCATCCCACGCGGGGTGCTGGCCAAGCTGTTCGATCCGTTCTTCACGACGCGCGCGGGCGGCACCGGGCTCGGTCTGTCGATCTCGCAGACCATCATGCAGGAGCACGGCGGCAGCATCGAGATCGCGAGCCGCGAGGGACGCGGCACGACGGTTCTACTCAACTTCCCGGTGGAGAAACGGCATGGTGAGAGGCGAGACGGGGGTTCGTAGCGCGACGCGACTGCTGATCGTGGACGACGAACGGTCGATCCGTTTCGGAATCCGCGAATGGGCACGCGACGCCGGCTACGAGCCGCTCGAGGCGTCGAGCGGCAAGGAGGCGCTCGAGCTGGTGCGCGAGCAGGCGGTGGACGCCGTGGTGCTCGACCTCAAGCTCGGCGACATGGACGGGCTCCAGGTGCTGAAGCGCCTGCGCGAGCTCGAGCCTCAGCTTCCGGTCGTGATGCTGAGCGCGCACGCCACGTTCGATCACGTGGTGCAGGCGGTGCAGGCCGGCGCGTTCTGGTTCCTCGCGAAGCCGCTCGACAACGACGCGCTCGGCGCGCTGCTCGGCCGCGCGATCGAGACCGCCCGGCTGCAGCGCGAGGTGGCCCATCACCGGCGTGAGAAGCTCCAGCCCCTGATCGGGGAGAGCCCGAGCCTGCAGCGCGCGCTGCAGCGGCTCGAGAAGGCCGGCATGAGCGGCACCGCCACGGTGCTGATCCACGGCGAGACCGGGACCGGCAAGGGGCTGCTCGCGCGCTACCTCCACGCGCACAGCGCGCGCGCCGAGGGCGCATTCGTCGAGCTCAACTGCAGCGCGATCCCGGAGCAGCTGCTGGAGAGCGAGCTGTACGGACACGAGAAGGGCGCGTTCACGGACGCGAAACGCTTCCGCAAGGGCCTGTTCGAGCTGGCCGACGGCGGCACGCTGTTCCTCGACGAGATCGGCGAGATGACCGCGGGGCTGCAGGCCAAGCTGCTGCACGTGCTCGAGAATCGCACGTTCCGCCGCGTGGGCGGGGACGCCGACATCACGGTCGACGTGCGAGTCATCGCCGCCACGCATCGCGATCTCAAGAAGGCGGTGGCCGAAGGCCGCTTCCGCGAGGATCTCTACTTCCGCCTCAACGTGGTGCCGATCGTGGTGCCGCCGCTGCGCGAGCGGCCCGAGGACATCCGGGCGCTGGCCGAGCACTACGTGGTGTGGTTCTGCCGCGATCTCGGCCGCGCTCCGGCGCGCATCCAGCCCGCGGCGCTCGAGGCGCTCAGCGTCTACGCGTGGCCGGGCAACGTGCGGGAGCTCAAGAACACCATCGAGCGCATCGTGCTGCTCGAGGCCGAGGACGAGATCCGTCCCGAGCACCTGCCCACCGAGATGCACCATCCCGCCGCGACTCCGATCGGCGCCGATCCGTTCCCGCCGGGAACGGTGCGTCCGCTCGCCGAGATCGAAAAGCTCGCGATCGAGCACGCGCTGCGGGTGTGCGACGGCAACAAGACGCGCGCCGCCCAGCAGCTCGGGATCTCGCGCCAGACCCTGCGCACCAAGCTCAAGGAATACGCGATCGCGGACGATGCCGAGGACGATTCCGCCACGGTCTGACCGCTTCACCCGGCCGATCAAGAACCGTTCGGCCGCCCTCCCCGGGCGGCCCGAGGTTGGGCGGGCGAAATGCATCCGCCGAGGGGCCGACCGACTCAATGCCTCGAATCCGGCGTCTGGAGCCGTCCCTCCCCCGGTTTTGGCACGCTACGCGCTAAACCGCTGAGCCTAAAGCGAATGAGCCTCCCCGGCGCACCCCGCGCCGGAGCGCGCCGTCCCGCCGGAGCGGCAGCCATGACCGTTCCGCGCTGCCGCGCCCCTCCATGGCACGGCGGCTGCACAAGTCCGTCGCGAGATACCCCACCTGGAGACCGCGACGCCATGCCCCACCTGCTGATCGTGGACGATGAGCCATCGACGTCGTGGGCCCTCGCCGAGGGCCTTTCGGATGACGGATTCACGATCGACACGTTCCGTTCCGCCGAGGACGCGCTGCAGTGGCTGCGCGAGGGGCACAGCGATCTCGTCATCGCCGACCTGCACCTCCCGGGCATGAGCGGGGTCGAGCTGGCGCGCAAGCTGCGCCGCGGCCCGAACGCGCAGCCGGTCATCATCGTCACCGCCACTTCGCACCCCGACCTCGCGCGCCAGATGACGCGCGCCGGAGTGACCGCCTGCTTCCCGAAGCCGTTCCCGCTCGACGATCTGCGCCGCGCCGTGCGTCAGGCGTTGAGCCACGAGCCGCGGACCCGGAGGGCGGCGTGAGCGCGACCGCCGGTCGGATTCGCAGCGCACGACGGGCGATCGGCGCGGCGCGGCGTGCTCCGACGCCCGGCACGTCGCGGGCCCGCATCGCGGCCGCGCTGGCCTGCTGCTCGGACACCGAGCGCGCCATCGTTGCCCTGCTGCTCGAAGAGCGCCTGAGCCCGCGCGAGACCGCGCTCGCGCTCGGCCTCACCGAGAGTCGCGTCCACCGCGTGCGCGCCACGCTGCTCGACGAATTGCGCCGCGTCCTCAGCGGCAGACCTTTCCGGCGGGTTGCGCGATCCGGCGACAACGCGATCGGACTGCGGAGGGCTTCATGACGTTCCGACCGTTTCTGTCGATCCTCGACCCGTCCAGCGCGATCCCCGCGAGCGCATCGTCGCGGCACGACCGTCTCGGCGCCGCGATCACATCGCTCGAAGCCGAGCAGCGGCGCCTCCAACGCCTCGGCCTCGAGCCGGCGCTCACCGAGTGCCGGCTCCAGCTGCGCTACTGGGAATTCGTGCGTGCCATCCTGGCCCTGCCGCCGTCGGCGAACCTGGATCCGCGCCCGGCGCGGCGGGGGGCGCGGTGACGCGTCGTTCCAACCGCGGGCGGCGCCGCCCGGGCGGCACGCCGGACCTCAAGGGTCCGGCCTCCGAGCGGCCGCCGCTCCAGCTGTTGGCGAGTGACGCGCCGCGGGCCGAGGACGACGACCATCCGGCGCGCTGGGCGCGCCCGCACCTGCGCTCGATGGTGATCGCGAGCGGCAAGGGCGGAGTCGGCAAGAGCCATCTCGCGGCGAACCTCGCGGTCGCACTCGGCGCGCGCGGCGCGCGCGTGCTGCTGGTCGACGCCGATCTTTCGCAGGCCAATCTGGACCTGCTGCTGGGCGTTCATCCGCGCTTCGACCTCCAGCACGTGCTGAGCGGCGAGAAGACCATCGAGGAGATCCTGGTGCCCGCCGCGCGCAACGTCACGCTGGTGCCGGCCGCCTCCGGGGTCCCGGAGCTCGCCGACCTCGACGACTTCCGCCGCGAGGTGCTGCTGCGCGCGCTCGGCCAGCTCGAGGCCGACTACGACCTGATGCTGATCGACACCGCGTCCGGAGTCTCGCGCCAGGCCACGTCGTTCTGTCTCGCCGCGGACGACATCGTGGTGATGACCACGCCCGAGATGCCGGCGTTCTCGGACGCCTACGGACTCATCAAGCTGCTCCAGCCGCAGGGTCTCGCGCGGGCGCCGCACCTCATGGTGAGCATGGCGTCGTCGCCCGAAGAGGCCGAAGAGACCGGCCACCGCATCCGCCTCGTCGCGCGCCGCTTCCTGCGCCTCGAGATCGACTCGTGGGGCTGGATTCCCTACGACCCGGCGCTGCCACGCGCGCTGCGTCGTCAGGAGCCCGTCCTCACCGCGTTTCCGCAGTCGCCCTCGGCCGCGTCGTATCGCGCGCTCGCGGAGCGGCTGTGGGAGACGCCGCCACCCGAACCCGAACGCTCCGCCCCGTCCACTCCCGAACGACTCCAGGCTTGACGCGAGGATTCCCCATGCCGCGACCCGCCGTGGTTTCCCGAAAGCCCGCCGCACGACCCAAGCTGGCCCTGGTGCGCCGCCGCCGTGGCGTCGCAACGCCTCCGCCTCCGCCTCCGGTCACATACTCGAAGAACGACCTGCTGCAGCGCTTCGCGCCGCTGGTGCGGCACGTGGTCGAGCGCGTCGCCGCGTCACTGCCGCGCAACGTGGACCACGAGGACCTGTACTCCGCCGGCGTGCTGGGCCTGCTCGATGCGCACGCCAAGTTCGACACCGGCAAGGGCGTCAAGTTCGAGACCTATGCGGTGTGGCGCATCAAGGGCGCGGTGCTGGATCAGCTCCGTGCGCTCGACTGGGTGTCGCGCTCGATGCGGCGCAAGGCCCGCAATCTCGACGGCGTGACGCGCAAGCTCGACCAGAAACTGGGCCGTGCGGCCTCCGAGGAGGAAGTGGCGCGCGAGATGCGGATGACGCGCGGCGATTTCTACCGCCTGCTGGATCACGTGCGCGGCGCGGTGCTGGTGTCGCTCGACGAGAGCCGCAACGGGGAGGAGCAGGAGCCCTCGACGCTCGGCGACCATCTGCCGGATCCAAACGCGGTGGATCTCGAGGCGCGCCTCGAGGACGAGCAGAATCGCAACGTGATGCTGCGCACGCTCGACCAGCTTCCCGAGCAGGAGCGGCTGGTGGTTGCGCTCTACTACTACGAGCACATGACGCTGAAGGAGATCGGACGCACACTCGGCATTTCGGAGTCGCGCGTCTCGCAGGTCCATACCCGCGCCATGACGCGCCTGCGCCTGAGGCTCCACCGTGCGCTGCAGGGGGAGGAGCGCGCGGCGTGAGCGGAACCCCGAATCCCGAAGCCATGATTCCCCCGGCGCCAACCGCGCCGCTGCGCGACCGCCTGATCGCGTTCGTCGAGGGCCTGGCAGAGTCGGGCCATGCGGCGGCCGCGGCCGAACTCCGCGGCGTGGTCGAGGCGTGGTGGCTGGATCAGCGGCAGTGGGAGGAGCGCCTGGGCCAGATGCTCGGCGTGCACCACGAGATCAACAACGCGCTGGTCGGAGTGCGCGGCAACACCCAGCTGCTCATGTTGAGCGAGGCGGCTCAGGCGCCGGGCGTGCGCGAGCGACTCGAGGTCGTGATCCGCGAGTCCGGACGCATCCGCGACGCCGCGGTCCAATTGCGGGAGCTCAAGGCGGCCCTCCATGGAACGGGAACGAATTCGCGGGCCGCGTGAGCGGCGCGGAGATTCCGGGGCGGTCTCTGGCGCGCGGGGCGGCGCGGCGCCGGAGGCCGCAGTCCCGGCGCAGGGTGAGCGCCGGCGCGCGTCCAGCTCGCTGTGGAGCGCGTGCGAGGCGCTGCTGTCGGCGGCCGGGGATTCGCGCGCGCTTCAGCGCGCGCTCGACCAGCTGCGCGAGGCGTTCGACTGCGACGGCGTGGCGCTGCACGCGCTTTCCCCGCGCGGCACCATCGAGCCGTGGTGCGCGCGCGGACGCTGGCGCACCGCGCCCGGCGATCTGCGCGACTGCATCAGTGTGCCGCTGCTGCGCGGCTCGGAGCGGGTCGGGACCCTCGATCTGCGCGCGCGCCAGGGCAAGCAATGGCGCCCCGAGCAGCTCGGCCTGGTGCGCACCGCCGCCGGTGCGCTGGGGGCCGCGCTCGGCGCGCGCATCGAGTTGCAGCGCCTGCGGCATCAGCCGGGCCGCGACGCCATCACCGGGCTGGCCGACGCGCGTGCGTTCCACGCCCGCCTCGGCGAGGAGGTGGCGCGCGCACGCCGCCACGGCGTGCCGCTTTCGATCGTCCACCTCGACCTCGACCACTTCGGGCCGCTGAACCAGCGCTACGGGCGCGCGATCGGGGACCAGACGCTCGAGGAAGTGGCGCTGGTGTTGAAGCTGGCGCTGCGCGAGACCGACGTGATCGCACGCCTCGGTGCCGACGCGTTTGCCGTGGTGCTGCCGGAGACCGACGCCGCCATGGGGCGCCGCTGCGCCGAGCGCCTGTGCCGCGCGGTCGAGGAGCACGGGTTCGCGCGGATCGGCCGGCTCAGCGCCTCGGCCGGCGTCGCGGCCTGCCCGCGCGACGGCGCCGACGCGGTGGAGCTCATGCACGTCGCGGACCGTGCCCTCGCGGTGGCGAAGAAATCCGGACGGCGGCGCGTCGCGGGAGCGGCGGCCGCGAGCACGCATTGAGCGGCGACGCCTCATGACCCTGGCCCAGCCGCGCTCGAACGATCCGAGGCCCACGCCCGGCGTCGCCACCCAGGCCCGCATCCTGGCGGTGGACGACGAGCCCGCGGTGCTCGAGGTGTTCCACGAATACCTGGGCCTGCAGGGCTACGCGGTCTCCACCGCGCCGAGCGGCGAGGAGGCGGTGCGCGTGCTCCCCGAGCTCAAGCCCGACGTAATCCTCACCGACATCAATCTGCCCGGTCTCTCCGGCCTCGAGGTGATGCGCTTCGCGAAGAGCGTGGACCCGGAAGTGGGGGTGATCGTGGTCACCGGCCATGCCTCGGCCTCGAACGCCATCGAGGCGCTGAGACAGGGTGCGTTCAACTACATCACGAAGCCGTTCGATCTGGACGAGATCCACGAGGTGGTGGAGCGCGCGATCGCGAACCGCCGCCTGCGCGTCATCAACCGCGAGCTGGTCGAGGACCTGCGCCAGAAGAACGAGATCCTCCAGCATCACGAGCACGAGCTGCGCGAGCGGGTCCGGCTCGCCACCTGGCAGATGACCGCGCTGTACGACGTCGGCAAGGACATCATGGCCGACCTCGAGCTGGTCCCGCGTCTGCGCCTGATCGTGGCGAAAGCCGCCCAGCTGTCGAATGCGACCGCCGCCGCGATCTACCTGAAGAGCGAGGATGACGAACAGTTCCGGGCCGCCTCGTCGTACGGCGCGGAGCTCGAGATCCGCGAAGACGGCGGACCCACGCTGCTCGAGAGCCAGTCTCCGCTGCTCATGCCGGCGCTGGACCTCCAGTCGGTGCGCAGCCGGGTCGAGGAGGGGACGGCGCGGATCGTGCTGCCGGGGATCGCGGGGCGCACGTTCGACTCGTTGCTCGCGGTCTCGATGGTGAGCGGCGGGGAATGTGTCGGCGTGCTCACCGTGCTCGACAAACCGGAAGGATTCAACGGCGACGATGAGAGCTTTCTCTCGCTGTACGCCGCCCAGGCTGCGTCGGCGGTGCGAAACTCCCAGCTCTACGAGCGCACCAAGAGCCTCGACCGGCTGAAGTCCGAGTTCGTTGCCGTGGTCTCGCACGAGATCCGCACCCCCCTGACGTCGGTCAAGGGCGCGGTCGAGCTGCTCTCCGACGACCGGTTCTTCCAGAACAACGAGCAGCAGGCCAAGCTGCTCGCCATCGCCCACGCCAACACCGAGCGCCTGCTGGTGCTGATCAACTCGATCCTGGATTTCTCGAAGCTCGAAGCTTCAGCGCTCGCGATGCACGTCGAGCGTCATCGTCTCGAGCCGGTCATCCAGCAGGCGGCGGCGAACCTCCGCACCCTGATCGACGAGCGCCGGATTCATCTCGACGTCCAGCTCTCCGCCGAGCTGCCCGACATGATGCTCGACCCGAATCGCATCAGCCAGGTGGTGACGAACCTGCTGTCGAACGCGATCAAATTCTCGCCCGAGGACGGACGCATCGAGCTCACCGCGGAGCCGTGGAAGGGCGTGGTCCGCGTCGGCGTGCGGGACAACGGCGAAGGCATCTCGCCGAAGGATCTGCCGAAGCTGTTCAAGAAGTTCTCGCAGATCGATTCCGGATCCACCCGGCGCGTGGGCGGCACCGGGCTCGGTCTCGTGATCAGCAAGGGCATCGTCGAGCAACACGGCGGCAAGATCTGGGTGGACAGCGTGCCGGCGCAGGGCAGCACGTTCTACTTCACGTTGCCGCCCGCGGATCAGGCCTTCGTCAGCGAGCTCGGCACCGGGGGCGCTTCATCGATCGGTTGAGCACGGCGGGCGACTCCACGCTTGCGTCCACGCCCGCGGACGGTTAGCGTGGGTCGCCAGCCCCGATCCACGGTCACGACGACCCGAGCCTTCGGATCCCATGAGCGCCACGGAAGACGCCGAGAAGCCACGCGCCCGCGCCGGTCGCCCCGCGCGATACACCGACTACGCCGCCACGCTCCCATTCCTGGGTGCGCTCGCCGGCACGTCGCTGGTGCTCGCTCTGCTCGCGATTCCCGACCTGCTTCCCGATCTTCCACGCTACGGCTGCCGGCTCGCGGTCCCGGATGGCCGCGGCTCGACCGAAGTGCGCGCCGCGGACCGCGCGTCGCTGGTCGCGCTCGGTGCCGCGTCGGGCGTGGTGGGGGAGGCGCGCGCGGCGCGCGAGCGGCTCGTCGCGTGGCGCGAAGCGCGAGCCATCGCGTCCGCCGAACCGCCCGCACCGCTCGTCCCCGCCGCGGAATGCGCGGCGCGGATGAGGGGGCGTGCCGGAC
>Ga0137399_10000429_pt1 | contig 16523 bp, 14 predicted proteins | sample czorhiz316metaG_FD_104810 | JGI IMG/M metagenome (GOLD analysis project Ga0137399, IMG submission 104810) | Vadose zone soil microbial communities from Angelo Coast Range Reserve, California, USA - czorhiz3.16 metaG | ecosystem: Environmental > Terrestrial > Soil > Vadose zone | place: USA...
CCTACTGCGCCTATTTCACGCTCGGGGTGGCGTTCGCGGACGCCGGGATCTATCGCGATGCGATCCGGATGTGGAAGAAAGTCATCGAGCTGGCTCCCGGCTCGCCGGAAGCGGTGAGCGCGGTCGAGAGCATCGAAGTGCTGGAGAAATTCGTCACGACCAAGTGACCCGGACCGCGGAGCCCGGGCACCGCCGGGCGCACGCGGGCTCAAGCGCCCCGGCTGAGGCGGGCTCGCGCGCCGCGTCCAGGAGGATCGCCGCGGCATGATCTACCTCGATCACAACGCATCCACTCCGATTCGCCCCGAGGTTCGCGACGCCATGGCCGCGAGCCTCGAGTCGCTGTACGCGAATCCCTCCAGCATGCATCGCGAGGGCCAGCGATCGCGGGCCGCGATCGAGCGGGCACGCGAGCAGGTGGCGGCGCTGGTGGGCGCGAGCCCGGGCGACGTGGTGTTCCTCTCGGGCGGAACCGAGGGCGACCACGAGGCGCTGATCGGAGCGGCATGGGCGCAGGAGTCGCGCGGCCGGCGGGTCGCGATCTCGGAGCTCGAGCACCACGCGGTGCACGGCGCGGCCGACGTGCTGAAGCGCCTGGGATTCGCGGTCGAGCACCTGGCCGCGACCCGCGAGGGCTACGTGGATCCGCGCGGCGTGGACCTGCTGGCGCGCGACACCACGGTGCTGTCGCTGATGCTCGCGAACAACGAGACCGGCGTGATCCAGCCGGTGGCCGAAGTCGCGGAGCGCGCCGCCGCGCGCGGCATCCGCCTCCACTGCGACGCGGTGCAGGCCGCCGGCAAGATCCCGATCCATGCGCCGTCGCTCGGGGCCGACTACCTCGTGATCTCGGCGCACAAGCTGGGCGGGCCGAAGGGCGCGGGCGCGCTGATCGTGCGACGCGGCGCGCCACTCGAGCCACTGTTGCGCGGCAGCGGGCACGAGCACGGCCTGCGCGGCGGCACCGAAAACCTCTCCGGCATCATCGGGTTCGGCCTCGCGGCCGAGCTGGCGGCGCGCGATCTCGAGTCGGAGCGCGCGCGCCTGATCCCGATGCGCGCGCGCCTCGAGTCGGGGCTGCGCGAGGCGGTGGCCGGCCTCGTGATCCATGGCGAGCGCGCGCCGCGGCTCCCGAACACGGTGAATGCTTCGTTCCCGGGCGCGCGCAGCGATCATCTGCTGATGGCGCTGGATGCGCGCGGGGTCGCGGTCTCGGCCGGCGCGGCGTGCGCGAGCGGCGCGGTCGAGCCCTCGCCGGTGCTGACCGCGATGGGCGTGCCGCGCGACCTCGCGGTGTGCGCGCTGCGCATCTCGATCGGCCGCACCACCACGGCGGAGGAGCTGGAGCAGGCGATCGCGAAGATCGCCGAGAGCGTGCGCGTGGTGCGCGGCGCGGCCGGAGTCGCGCGATGAGCCGCATCCTGGCCGCGATGAGCGGCGGCGTGGACTCGGGGGTCGCGGCGGCGCTGCTGGCCGAGGCCGGGCACGAGCTGACCGGCGTCACGCTCAAGCTGTGGTGCTACGGCAAGTCTCCGCTCAGCCCGCGCGCGTGCTGCACGCTGGATGCGATCGCGGACGCCCAGTCGGTGGCGCGGCGCATGGGATTCCCGCACTTCGTGGTCGAGGCCGAGCAGGTGTTCCGCGAGCGCGTGCTGCAGCCGTTCCTCGACGACTACGCCGCGGGGCGCACGCCGTATCCGTGCGCGCTCTGTAACCAGCACCTCAAGTTCGGCGACCTCATCACGCGGCTCGATCAGACCGGTGCCGACCTGCTCGCCACCGGGCACTACGCGCGCGTCGAGCGGGGCCCAGACGGCGCGCCCGCGCTGCTGCGCGCCGTGGATGACGACAAGGACCAGTCCTACGCGCTGGCGCTGATGCCGTACTCGGCGCTGTCGCGCGTGACGTTCCCGCTCGGCGGGATGCCGAAGCACGAGGTGCGCGAGCAGGGGCGGCGGCTCGGGCTCTCGCTGTGGGACAAGCCCGAGAGCATGGACCTGTGTTTCGTGCCGGATGGCGATTACGCCGGGTTCATCACGAAGAACCTGGGCGAGACGCGCGGCACCGCGGAGGGCGCGATCGAGGACTCGCAGGGCCGGAGGCTCGGCACCCATCGCGGAATTCTCCACTACACCGTGGGCCAGCGCCGCGGGCTCGGCGTCACCGCCGCGGAGCCGCTGTACGTGATGGCGATCGACGCCGATCGCAACACCGTGACGGTCGGCCCGCGTGCCGCGCTCGATCGCCCGGGACTCGTGACCGGGCCGATGAACTGGCTGACTCCGGTGCCTCCCGCGGGCGGCACGCGCGTCACCGCGAAGGTGCGCTATCAGCACGCACCCGCCCCGGCGCGGATCGAGCCGTCTGCGGTGGGCGCGGTCGAAGTGTGGTTCGACGTGCCGCAGGCCGCGATCACGCCCGGGCAGTTGTGCGTGTTGTACGACGGGGATCGCGTGCTGGGTGGCGCGACCATCGCGCGTTCCCTGCACGAGGGGCCACGATCTGTCGCGCGGGGCGCGGCGGCCGGCGCGTGACGCTGCGGCCGGCGGCCGGTTGCGCCGCCCGCGCATGAGCCCGACCACGGACGCGGCGCCGCTTCCGACTCGCACGCTCGATCACTGCGTCGCGTGCGGGGGCCGGGACCTCGCGCCGCTCGCGATGCGCTACGAATTCCGCGGCCAGTTTCCGGGCGCGCGCTGCCGGACCTGCGGCATGCGCTTCCTCAAGGTTCAGCCGGCGGGCGAGGGGCTCACGCAGCTCTACTCGCGGGAGTACTTCGAGCGCGATTTTCGCTGCGGCCGGGTCGAGACCTCGTACGACAACGAGGCCGCGTTTCGAGGCGAGAATCAGGGTCTGCTGGACGACTTCGCACGCTTCACGAAGCCGGGCCGGCTGCTCGAGGTGGGCTCGGCGGGCGGCTGGCTGCTGAAGCACGCGATCGAGCGCGGCTGGAGCGCGCAGGGCGTCGAACTTTCGGCCGACGCGGTGGCGCACGCGCGCGGCCTCGGTCTCGAGGTGTTTCACGGCGACCTGATCGGCGCCGCGCTGCCGGCGGACGCCTTCGACCTGATCTATCTCGGCGACGTGCTCGAGCACGTGCCGGACTGCCGCGCCACGCTCGCCGAGTGCGTGCGCGTCCTGAAACCTGGCGGGATCCTTTATCTGCGCGGCCCGATCACCACGAATTCCATCGCGCGTTCGCTCGCGCTCGCGGTCTCGGGCGCGCTCGGCCACGCCCTGATCCTGCGCGAGCCTCCGTACCACCTCTGGGAGTTCACGCCCGGCTCGCTGCGCCGTCTGTTCGAAGCGTGCGGGCTCGAGGTCGTGCGCCTGCGCCAGAGCAAGATCCCGCCGGGGCGGGCGCACGGCGAAAAGAGCGCGCTCCAGCGGGTCCTGATGGTGGCGCTCGATACGATCAATTACCCGCTCACGTCGATGTTCAACGCATGCGGCGATCGCGTCGTGCTGGTGGGGCGAAAGCGCGGCTGATTCGCTACGACCCGCTATGGCGCCGAGTCGAACGAAGAGAACCAGTGCTCGATCAGCAGGGCTTCGCGCTCCGAGAGGCTCGAGCACTCGCCGATCGCGTCTTCGAGGCGGCCCAGGGCCTGATCGATTCCCACCACGCGATGCGCGGGGTCGTCGAAATATTGCCGCAACCGGTCGGCGCGCGTCCGGTCGCAGCCGCCGCCCAGCGCGATGATGCGCTGCGCGAAATTCGGCGGCATCTTCTCCGACAACTGGGGGAAGTGCAGGAGCATCCATTGCGCCACTTCATCGGGATAGTCCCCGGCGCCGCTGCGCGATTCGGCGCCCAGCGTGGTGAGCGACATGGCGTACGGGATCATCAGCGTCTCGTGCGGACGCAACGGTCCGTGAAGCGCGTAGTCGAGTGCCGAGTCGCGCAGTGCCGGGTCCTTGAACGATCCCAGCCCGGCCAGATAGTACTGGCGCTCGATCGGGATCTTCGTGGTCTCGAACCGGTGGCGGTACTCGGCGAACAGCGCGTGATTGCCGCGCACCGCTCCCAGCGAGATCGCGGGCTCGATCATCGAAGGCGGGATCGACGTGGGATCGAACCGGTACGCGCAGCTCAGCGATTCGGCGTAGATCAGCACGCGCGCGTCCCGCCCCGCGTTCGCGAGCAGGTACATGAGCCCGGGCCGCATGTAGGCGATGGGCGGCGCCTCGTTCGGCGCGGGGCGCAGCCCATAGCGCTGCAGCGTGGGCTCGAAGATCGCGCGCACGTATCCGCCCACCATGGCGGCCGAGCGCGGCGTGGTGAGCGCGGAGTGGGTCTCGTTGACCGCGTCGATCACCGCGCGCACCACGTCAGGCGAGGGATCCTCGGCGACCGACCGCATGAGCTTGAGGAAGCGGTCGCCGTGCAGCGTGCCGGCGCGGAGCTGCGCGGCGAGATTCGCGACCACATCGATCCGCTCGCGCGGCGTGAGGCGGGAAGCGGCGGTGGTCGCCAGCGAATCGCGCATCGCCTCGGGAACCCGCCAGCGGTAGTAGCCACTCCCGTCGGCGTTCGGCATGATCCACGCGGGCATCGAGCCGAGTCCGAGATCGGCGAGCGTATCGGCCCCGTTCAACCACACCCGCAGGCGCTTCATCTGGCCGGCGCCCGGGTAGCGCAGGATCACCGGAATGCGCCAGCGCTCGGCCGAGTTCGCCTGCGAGCCCGAGGTCAGGAAGCGGCTCTGTGACAGTTTCACGCGGCCGCCCGGGGCGGGCTCGATCGTGACCAGCGGCACGCCCGGCTGATCGAGGAAGCTCGACATCGCGGCGTTGATGTCGTCGCCCGACTGCTTCCCCAGCGATCGCCACAGATCGCTCCCCTCGGCGTTGCCCCACTCGTGTGCCTTGAGGTATTCGAGCACGCCGGCGCGGAACTTCTCGGCTCCGAGCCAGCCCTCGAACATGGTGAGCACCGCCTCGCCCTTGTTGTACGTCAGCTCGTTCGCGGTCTGACCCAGCGACGTGTTGCCCTCGATCTTGCCGCGCATCGCGCGAGTCGAGAGCCGGGAATCGATCGTGAACGCCCGCTCTTCGCCAAACAGTGTGGTGATCCCGCCGTGCATCTCGGGCACGACGTCGTCTTCGACCTTGGTCGCCATCCAGCTCGCGAACGATTCGTTGAGCCACAGGTCGTCCCACCATTTCATGGTGACGAGATCGCCGAACCACTGGTGCGCCAGCTCGTGCGCAATCACGCCGATCAGACCGCGGCGCTGGTCGGGACTCACGGCGCGCGGATCGATCAGCAGGCGGCGGTCGGCGAACACCACCGCTCCGGCGTTCTCCATCGCGCCGTACAGGAACTCGGGCGCGGCGATGAGGTCGAGCTTTTCGTAGGGGTAGGGGCGCCCGAAGTATTTCTGCAGCGAGGCGAGAATCGCGGGCGTGACGCTGGCGGCCTCGGCGGCCATCGCGCTCGCGCCGCGCACCGTGATGACCGATCCCGGCACCGACAGCCCCTTGATCGGAACCGCTTCGAACGGCCCCACCGCGACCGCGACCAGGTAGGCGGGGAGCGGCTTGGTCTCGGCGAACCGCACCGACTTCATCGTCCCGGACGGAGTCTCCTTCGCGATCGGCGTGTTGCTCACCGCCATGTCCTTGGCCGGCACCGTGAGCGTGAGCTGCCACGGGATCTTGAATTCCGGCTCGTCCCAGCACGGGAACGCTTCGCGTGCCTCGGTGTCCTCGAATTGCGTGAACAGGTAGCTGGCGCCGCCGGTGACCACGCGATAGAGCGCGACCGACTTGACGTTGTAGCGATTGTGGAAGCGCAGGGTCAGGGTGTAGCTGCCGGGCGCCAGCGCGCGATCGAATCGCACGCGCGCCTGATCGGGCGGGAGCTTCTCGATGCCGTCGATCGGCACCTCGCCGCTCGCGCCCTTCATGCTCCCGTCCTCGATGACCAGCGCGCGCGCATGGAGCCTCAGCTCGTGCGTGGGCTGCTTCACTTTCAGCGCGATGGTCACGGTTCCGGCGTAATCGGGCTTCGCCGGATCGAGCGTGAGCCGCAGCTGTTCCGCGGTCGGGATCGCGGCGTGATCGAGGCGCGGCGGATCCTCGGCGGCGAACGCGATGGCGGCCGCGAGCAGCGCAATGGCGGTGGACGTGAGAATGCGAACGATGGCGGGCAGGCGATGGATCGACATTCGGTCCTCGGCGATGAGTGTGCCGACTTCTCAGGGAATCGGAGTGTGCGGGGCGCCGATGAGAATAACGCAGGGCCACGGGCGCGGTCCCCGGCCACGGCCAGCGCGGGGTTTTGGCGCACCAGCGCGGCTGTGTATGATTTCCGGATGAAAGCCCAGGCCGCCGGGGCCGCGCCCGGCCCTCACGCACGCCGGTTCGGCTATTCGATCCTCGCGCTGTTCTTCGCCCTCGGCAGCCTGCGCCTGTTCTTCCTCGTGCTGCCGCACGCGTTTGCGCGCTCCGCGATGGTGGCCGAAGGCGTGGTGCACGGGGAAGTCCCGTGGCGGATCTTTCAGAGCCGCGTGCTCGGGCCGTATCTGGTGCACGCGCTGGACGTGATGACGGCGCTCACCGCGCCCGAGGCGTACGCCTACTGCGCCCTCGCGGTGTTGTTCCTGGCCGGGCTCAGCGTGCTGGTGCTGACTCACCGGCTGCACGACCCGAGCCGGCCGGCTCTCGCCGCGTTCCTGATCTTCCAGGCCGGATTCGTGCTGCTGCTGCCGTGCATCTGGCTCTACATCTGGGATTTCATCTCGCTGCTGGTTTTCACGTTCTTCAACTACTTCGTACTGCGCGGCGCGAAGCGCTGGCAGTACGCGCTGCTGTTCGTCGTCGCCGTGCTCAATCACGAGATCGGGCTCGTCATCGCCGGGTGGTTGGTGCTGGACCCGATCTTCAAGTATTACGCCGGACCGGCCACGCGCGCCGCACGCGCGCCGTTCGATCGCGCCAGCTTCCTGCTCGGACTCGGGCTCAGCGCGGCCGGCGTCGCCACGATCGCGACGCTGCGCCGCGTGCTGCTGGTGCGCGAGGTGCCGCCGCCCGACGGGCTCGGGCCCCTGACGCGCAACTGGGGCGACTTCCAGTTCAACCTCATCCAGAACTGGGACGCGATCGCGAAGTCCTTCACGCTCTCACCCAGCGAGACCTACCAGTTCGTGGTGCCGATGTTCCTGGCCGCGGTGGTGGTGCTCGCGATCCGGCTGGCGCGATCGGACCTGGCGCGATTCGGCGCGCTCGCGGCCGTCACGCTCGCGATGGTCGCGTCGTTCCTGTGCTTCGGGCTGGTGCTCGAGACCCGGGTGCTCCAGCCGCTGGTGCCGTTCGTGGCGATGCACGGCTGGGCGATGGTGAGAGGGCGAAAGCCCGGAGCCTAGTGGAGCAGCGCGACCTTGAGTGAGCGGGTCGCGTCCGGAGTCAGCACGCGATAGAAGTACACGCCGTCCCTCGCATGGGCCCCGCTCTGGTCCCGGCCGTCCCAGGAAATCCGGTGGACTCCCGCATCGCGCTCGCCGCGCTCCAGCACGCGCACCAGCCGCCCCGTGATGTCGAACACCGCGAGCGTCACGCGGCTCCGGACCGGGAGCGAATACTCGATGGTCGCGGGTGGCCGCACCGGATTCGAAGCCGCGAGCGCGAGCGTCGCGCCGCGTAGCGGGCCGGGGTCGGCCGCGAGCCCGGCGATCGTGCCGCGCCACATGCCGCGGCCGTGCGTGGCCGCGACGATCGATCCCGAAGGCCCGAGCTTGAGGTCGTAGACCGCGAGGCTCGGCAGACCGACGTTCTCGCGAGTCCAGTGCACGCCGCCATCCTGCGACCGATACACGCCGTAGTCGGTGCCGAGATAGAGCGCGGGCGGGCTCGGGCTCCAGTCCACTTCGAGGCACAGACCGCGCAGGCCCGCGGGCAGGTCGCCGCTCAGGTCGGTCCAGTTGAGGCCCGCGTTCGAGGTCTTCCACACCCGGCCGATGCCCGGCGTGTCGGAACTGATGTACGCGGTCTGGTTGTCGCTGGGCTTGATCTGGATGTCATTGATGGGCTGACCCGGAAGTCCGCTGCTGCGCAGGTTCCAGGTCGCGGCATCGGTCGTGACCCACAACCAGCCGGTGTTGGTCCCGGCGTAGATCATGTCGGGTGCGCCGTTCGCCACCGCGATCGAGCGCATCACCCCGTTTCCGCCGGTGAGATCGCTGCTCAGCGAGTCCCAGGTCGCGCCGGCGTCGCCGCTCCGCCACACGCGGTAAGTGCCGGCGAGCAGCGTGTTCGGGGTGTTGAAATCCTGCGACAGCGGGCCGAGCAGGAACGAGGTGCGGTCGCCCTCGACGCCCCACGGCCCGGTCACATCCGCCACGTACGATCCGTTCTGCCACTCGTAGGTCGGATTCAGGCCCACGTACGTAGTGTAGTAGTAGCTCGGATCGTTCCAGAGGTAGAGACACTGCCCGCCGTCTCCAGCGATCACCTGCGACCACGCCGGCGCCCCGGCGTAGATCAGCGATCCGTTGTCCTGCGTGCCGCCGATGATGGCGTTGGCGTTCGAAGGGTGAAGCGCCGTCGAGTAGAACTGGGTGATCGCGAGATCGTTGTTGCAATCGGTCCAGTGCTGGCCGCCATCGGTGGTCTTCCACACCCCGCCGTCGTTCCCGAGCCACAGCGTGTTCGAGGGGCCGAACACCAGGATGTGCTGGTCGGGATGCACCGAATGCCCGTCCACGCCAATCGTCACGTCGGTCCAACTGGTGCCGCCGTTCGCGGTGCGGATCACACCGTGATCGCCCGCGCTGTACGGGAACATGCCGCCCGCATAGCAGATGTTCGGGTCGGCCGGGTCCACGATCACGCAGTTGTCGTACCAGCCCTGGCCATCGAGATAGTCCGGCGTCCCGGTGAGCGGAGTCCACGACGCGCCGCCGTCGCCGGTGCGGAACATGCCGTAGAGCAATCCGTTCGGATCCACGAAGCTGGCGTAGAGCACCAGCGGGTTCGACGGCGAGATCGCGAGATTGATGCGCTGGAAGTCGGGGGACGGCCCGCTGCTCGAGAATGGCAGGCCATTCGTGAGCTGGGTCCAGGTCTGGCCCGCGTCGATCGACTTGTAGACCCCGGCCGAGTACGCCGCGGTGTACACGATGTCGTTGTTCGACGGATCCACCACCAGGTCGTAGCACCAGTTCGCCTGCAGCGTGGGGTTCCAGCTCACGCCGCCGTTCACGCTGCGCATGAAGCCGCGGCTGCCCGCGACATACAGCAGGCTCGAGTTGGTCTTGTGCACCACGATGCGCGCGACGTAGCTGCCGAGTTCCGCGCGCGAGGCGATCCGCGTCCACGAGGCGCCGGCGTTCAGCGTGCGGAACAGGCCGTCGCCGTAGAAGCTGTCGCCCGAATCGTGCAACTCGCCGGTGGCGTAGACCACGGTGTCGGGGTGCTGCGGGTCGATCGCGAGCGCACCGCTCGCGAGTGAACTGAGCCCGTCGGTCAGCACGTTCCAGTGCGCGCCGCCGTCGGTGGTCTTCCACACCCCGCCGCCCGCCGCTCCGAGGTACACCACGTTGCCGTTGCGCGGATCGATCGCGAGCGCGGAGACCCGGCCCGAGGCCTTGCCGGTGGACCAGTAGTCGTAGGTGATGGGTGCGGGGCCGAGCGCCGACCAGGTCAGGATCGGTCCGGCCGTGACCGCGGTCGCGCCGAAGCCGCCGACCGGGGAGCGCGCGCCCACCGCGCGCGCCATGCTCTCGAGATGTTCGTGCGAAACGCGCTCGGGCGGCGCCTCGCGATCAGCGTCTTCTTCGGCCAGAACCGGCCGCGCGAGAAACACGAGGGCGAGAACGGCCGCGGCGAGCCGATGCGTACGCGAGACCAACATGAGCGAACTCCTGCCAGGACGGGCCATCAGATACGCATGAATCGGTTCAATGATTGTGCCGCAGGGAGGGCCTGGGATGCCAGCCCCGATTGCACCCGCATCCGGCCAAGCCCGGGATTGCGGTCTGCCGCTTCGAACCGCGCCAGCACCTAGGGTTTCGGGTACATTCCTGCCGTGCCCCGTCCGCCGATTTCCGCCGCACTGCTGTTCGCGCTCGCCCTCGCGATCCCCGCGCTCGCGGATGACGCCGATCTCGAATCGCTCATGAAGCGCGGCCACTGGAAGCAGGTGCGCGCCATGGTCGAGCCGCGCGCGCAGGCCGGCTCGAGCGATGCCGCCGCGCTCTCGGCCATGTCGCGCGTCAAGCTCGCGTTCGGCGACCAGCAGGGCGCGCTCGATCTCGCCGAGAAAGCGGTCGCCGCCGACAGCAGGAACGCGGCGTATCACTACCATCTCGCCGACGTGGTCGGATCCATGGCTCAGAACGCCGGGCCGTTCAAGGGGCTCGGCCTTGCGCACCGCTTCAAGAAGGAAGCCGACATCGCCATCGCGCTCGATCCCAAGAACGTCGGAGCGCGCCGTGATCTGATGGAGTTCTACTTCCAGGCTCCGGGAATCGCCGGCGGCGACAAGAAGAAGGCCCACGCCGTGGCCGACACCATCGGCCAGATCGATCCGGTGCAGGGCCTGCTCGCTCAGGCCGACCTCGCCGACGACGAGAAGAAGGAGGATCAGGCCGAGGCCGCCTACCAGAAAGCCCTGGCCGCGTATCCTCGCGATTTCGAAGTGCTGGTGGCGAGCGCGAGTTTCTATGGGCGCGAGATGCAGAAGCAGTGGAACCTGGTCGAATCGTGCGGCAAGACCGCGACCGAGGTGGATCCCGGGCGCGCCTCGGGCTACGTCGTGCTCGCGAGCCTGTATGCGCACCTCGGGCGCTGGGATGACCTCGACGCGCTGCTCGCCCGAGCCGAGCAGGCGGTGCCCGACAACTTCAGTCCCAATTATCAGGCCGGGCGCACTCTGCTGACCGACGACAAGGAGCCGGCTCGCGCGGAGCGCTATTTCCGCAAATACCTGACCCAGGAGCCGGAGGGGAATTCACCCACGTTGGCCCACGCTCACTGGCGGCTCGGGCTGGCTTTGGAGAAGCAGGGGCGTAGACCTGAGGCACTGGCGGAGGTCGAAACCGCGATCCGGTTAAAACCTGATCTGGATGCCGCGAAAAAAGACCTCAAGCGGATGAAGAAGGGCTAGTATCTCTTCGAGCCATCCGCCGGGGGCCCCCGCGGCCGCGAGGCTCCCTGGCGTATTGGTTTCGAGGAGGGCGTCATGCCCTACGCCACGGAATTCTTCGATGATGGGACCGGACTGCTTCGCGTCGGCACCGGCATCGTCACGTTCGACGAGATCATCGCCGGCGCCCGGGACCTCCACCTCGACGAAGCGCGGGCTCGAAAGCTCACTCATGCACTCGTCGACTTCACCGGAGTCACCGAGCTGCGCGTCTCCACGGATGAGGCGCGACGGATCGCGGAAGCCAGCAAGACGACCGCTCGTCTCGCCCCCGGAGGCGTCGTCGCAGTCGTGGCGCCGAAGGATCACGTCTTCGGAATGGCGCGGATGTGGGAAACGCTGGTGGACGAGGAGGCCGGCTGGCTGACGCGCGTGTTCCGCGAGCGCGCCGAAGCCGAAGCCTGGATCCGCGCCCGGCTCGCCAACGGTCACCGGGAGACCGCCTGAGGCACTAGCGGTAGATCGCCTTCAGTGCTCCCCAGGTGTGAGCGCGCGCCGGCACCGGCAGCTCGGGCGGCGGCAGGTTACCCACGTCGGCATTGCCGTCCAGAAAACTGTCGCGCGAGCACAGGTGCGTGAAAATCGCCGGGTGGCCGTTGAACGTGGTGTTGAACGCGAACACCAGGTACGACTGGCCGAGCTGGAACGGAAACCCGCAGATCCCTTCATTGAGCGCGTCGAGCACGTTCTGCGCGGCATCGAGCCCGCCCTTCCAGCGCACCGTCGGCGTGAACGTGACGATCTCGTTGACGCCGTCGCCGGCGGGCTGGATGTCGGTCACGGTTCCCCCGAACACCACCGCGGCGGCATTGAACTCCTCGAGCAGGGTCTTTTCGTTGGTGCACGAGCAGGCGAGCACATTCGACGAGGCGAAGAGGAGTGCCGCGGCAACGCTCGCGGCGGCAATCGAGGCGCGGAGTCGGAGTGACATCGGGGGCCTCCTGAAAAAAGACGGCGGTACGAGCGGCCCCGATGCTAGCGCATTCGGGCCACGCCTCAACGCGCATTTTCAGCACCGATTCGGCCCGCCAGTCCTCGCGTAAAAACCGGCGGGGCCACCCGAGCAGTCAGGTGGCCCCGCGCATTTCCCGGTTCTGCGAACTACTTCACGGCCTTCGCGGCTTTCGCGCTCGGATCGTCGGCCGGATTCACGTAGGTCAGCTTGAACGGCCCCATGCCGTGCACCTGCACGATGGTCTCGCCGGTGTCCCACGCGTAGTGCTGCATGTGCGGCCCGACGAACCCGAACGAACCCGCGGGCATCTCCGCGCCCTTGGTCTGATCGAACGTGGCGCCGGTGCCGAGATGGAACGTGCCCGAGATCACGGTCACGTTCTCCGTGGTCGGGTGCCAGTGCGGCATGATCTTGTATCCATCCGGCATCTTGAGGCGGACGGTGTAGGGGCCGGTCGCGCCGGGGTTGCCCGACAGCACCGCCATCTGCGCGCCCGGCATGAACACCGGCGGCGCCGGACCCCACTTCATGTCGGCCGGCGTGGTGAGCCCGTGATCGGGCATCGCTGCTGCCGCCGCGGCCGGCGCGGCCGGCTTCGCCGTGGTCGGAGCCGTAGTCGAAGCCGAAGCCACACCCACGAATGCGACCAGGACCAGCGCGAAGCAGATTCTCTTCACTGCGAACCTCCTCTGGATGAGAGAGCGACCTTCGGGCGCGGAGGTTAGTCGAGTTCGCGGCGGGGTGCCAGAGGTTCGCGTTTGGCGATGAACGGCCGCGCCCCGCCGATCAGGAACATGCCGCTCATGTCGGAGTCGAAGCTCGCGACCGGCGTCACATAGGGCTCGAGCATCAGCTGGCGGTGCGGGTAATCGAACATGACCTTGCAGCGCCGCAGCAGCTCACAGGCGATCCGCGCACTCGCGCGCGATGATCGAGGAGCCGCGGCTGCCGGTGTCGAGGATGAACGTCTGCGGCGCGGACCCGTTGATGGTGACCCGCACCCAGGGTTTATTGCTCCTAATCTCGAACGGCAGGTCGCGGAACGCGGGTTGCGGTCCGCCGGCAAGGGCGGGGAGGGCGAAGGAATGCGGGCATTCGCCGGACAGGCGACGGCAAGGAACGCCCTTGAATCCGGCGCGGCGGACATGAAACCATTGCGCTCGCGAAGCGCCGCCGCACCTTGCTCCTGACCCCGCACACGACGAGGTCCCCCATGCGAAAGACCACATCGAGCCTTCAGTGGCTCCCGCTCGCTCTCCTGTCGCTGCTTCTCGCGGTTCCGGCTGCGGCTGACCTCTGCCCATCCAGCACGATCGAGTTCGTGCCGCCGGGCGCGGACCCTGTGGCTACATCGCTGGCCACTCGCAGCCTCAACAGCTCATGGGATCTGGGAAGAGGCAACGGGCGCTACGGCCTGGTCGGCGGAACCATCCACGCCACCAGCCTCGGCGATCCGGCCGGCGGCTTCGGAACCCACGTGCGCGCGTCGGATCGATACATGCTCGTCGGCCCGCCCGGCCCGGCGATCAGCTTCAGCGTGCGGCTCTATGTCTCGGGGACCGCCGAAGGACGAAACGACGGATACCTTCCCAGCGACATGGGCTCGGTCGGAGTGAGTGCGGCATTGCTCGAACTCGGAGCCGCACAGGACACGTCCTCGTTGATCGCAAATCCGGGGCAGCTGCTCGGATTCAATCCCACGCTCGAGATCCCGCTCACACACGCGGTGAGCGAGCCCTTCGATCTCACGATGGCGCTACACAGCCAGGGCGGATTCTCGACCGGGATCCTCGACGCCAAGCTCTCGTTCATCATGCCCGAGGGCTACGCGATCGTCTCGTGCCAGGGCTTCGCCGGCTCGGGGGCGACGCCGGTCGCGGCCAGCTCGTGGGGGAAGCTCAAGCTGCGCTACCGGTGAGTAGGCTGCCGGCGACTACATGCCGCGGCTGATCCCGAGGCTTGCTCTCACCGACCGCTGTTCGATTCTCTCCGGAAGGTTGGATACGAAGAGCGAGGCAGTCAACTGGAACGCTCCGCCCACCGGAGCGTCGAGCCTCGCATTCACGACCTGCACGCTCTTGCGATCGCGATCCCGGACCAGAGCGCCGAGGCCCAGCAGCGCGTCCACTCGATGCCATCGCCAATTCCGACCGACCGCGAGCTTCACTTCAGTGTCGCGATAACCGTGGTGGAGCTTTTCCTCCTGGCGATATCCGACATTGGCCGTGAACCCGCCGGGATTCGCCGAATCCATGATCAGGGTGGCCGCGTAGAGGTCACGACCGAAGCCGGTGGAATAGGTGTCGGCGTCCAGCGCGAGGCTCAAGAGCAGCGGGCTCTCGACTCTGGAATCGAGCACCCGCTCGGGGCCCGTGCCCAGCACTCGCAGCTTGAGCTCCACGGTGACGTGGTCGGTCTCTTCCTGCCCACGCGTGAACCACGGCAGGTTGCCCTGTGACGTGGGGCCTCCCAGCGTGAGTCGGACGCCAATCCGGCTGAGCCCGCCGAATCGTGCCGGGTCACGCCGCGCTTTCGAATCACCAAGTGCCGTGAGTGCGAATGGACTCGAACTCAGCGTCAACGCCGGGCTGGTGTCGTCATTCCCGAGCGGTTGATCGAGCGCGATGCCGGCGCTGATCGGAAAACCGGCGCGATCCAGCCATGCGGGTGAGGCCGGGTTGACCGACGGAGCATCACTCTGAATCGAGGATGCTCGAGCCTGATTTGAGAGCACGAACACGAGCGCTGCCACGAGGCAGCGCAAGAGACTCGCGACCCGAGAACCGCCGACCCAATTCATCGCAGGATCTCCTCAACGTCGACCAGGTCATCTCGGTCATACCCCGCGCGATCCCTTGTAGTCCGTCATCACTTCGACGCGGCCTTTGCAATTTCGCGATTCCACTCCAGCCCGATTGCTGTCTGAATGCCGCGATAGAACCACTCGTAGTGGGCGTGGAGTGCGGGATCGTTGGCGGAACCGTAGCCCGCGGACTGGGTTAGCTCACCAAAGACCCGGAGATTCTTACAGAAGCCCGCGGAGCCACCAAAGCCTACGAAGGCACCTGCCACACGATTGAGCGGCCCGGTGTGGCGCCCTGCGTCATTCTGGGCCCACGACGAGACCTCGGTATACGCACCGCCAACACTCAGGTGCAGTTCGAGCGAGGGTGAGCGCCCGAGTTCCTGCCTGATCCCCGTTGCCGCTCTCCAAGTCTGATTATGGATTCGCCCGGCGAATCCAAGACCATCGAAATCAAAGGAAGATCCTCCGATCGCGCCCTCGGCAAATACTATCGTCGTCCCTGACGCACGCCATCCAGCGTCGACACCGACGGTGCTGAGCAGCTGCGCCGTGGGCTCGGTTCCCCCTACGTGAATGACCTCCGCCAGGTTGAACGAAGTCCCCAGCCTCAAGGCGCATGGCAGCAGCTCCGCCGCACGCGCGTAGGCGGGTGATACGAGGAGAACTATCGTGACTAGAGAGTAGATGGCCGCCCGTCGGCATGGAGCCACTGTCATCGGCTCTGGCCCATAACCACAATGACCCTCCTCCGCGACCCGGATGAGGAGTTCCCGGGCGCTTCCGCCCGCGCGGACATTGACGCGGGGCTCCACGAGGTAAGCCGCGTCAGGCTAGCCCCCGATAGGTCGTCAGCTCGCCACACAAAGACGACGCCAAGTGAATCGCGTGCCTCGGGTCTCAACCCGACGAAATAGAAGCCATCGGGAGACACACGATCGTAGTGCCAGAGCGTCGCCGGCCAGGGCTTGATCAACTTGCCCTGAGCGTCGACAAGCATGCTTCTGGACAACCTCTGGCCGCCCGCTTCAGCGCGAAACAGAACGCCGTCAGATCCCGTGAGGCTATTGTGATACCACTGAGACCAGTCGACATATAGGTATTCTGCTGCTCGCTCATTGGCGAGTAGCTCAATCGACGACCCATCTGCCGCCGCGCGCAGAATCCCATTGAGAGCGGGCGCGACCATGGGATACTGGCCATTTACCGCGATCCATCGCCCGTCGTGTGACCAAGATGAGTGGGCACCGTTCACCAGCTGACCGTTGACATGGAAGGGCTGGGCGCTGCCGGTCGCAATAACGTAGGTGTGGAGCCCTGCCGAGTCCGCTGGCTCACCTGTATCGAGGGTTGATAGTGAGTACGCGATCGTAGAGCCGTCCGGTGACCAGCTAGGTTGAACAGCGAAATTGTCGGTGAAGAAGAGTTGGGCGATCTGCCCACTCGAAATGTCGATAGTGAGTATCTGCCCCTGCCAACTCGCCGCCAAGGTCCTACCATCCGGAGAAAAACTGAGGTCCGTGGGACCGAGATAGTCGCCTGCGGCAATGAAGACTGCCGCCCCGCCGGAGACGCCGACAACATAGACGCCCGCGGGACCATCGGAACTGGGAAAC
>Ga0137399_10000430_pt1 | contig 16517 bp, 20 predicted proteins | sample czorhiz316metaG_FD_104810 | JGI IMG/M metagenome (GOLD analysis project Ga0137399, IMG submission 104810) | Vadose zone soil microbial communities from Angelo Coast Range Reserve, California, USA - czorhiz3.16 metaG | ecosystem: Environmental > Terrestrial > Soil > Vadose zone | place: USA...
CTCGGCGCGACCAAATGGCAGACCATTCGCAAAAACGTTTTGCCGTACGCCTTGCCCGGAATTCTCACTTCATCCATTCTCGGCATCGCCCGAGTCGCCGGTGAGACCGCGCCGATCATGTTTACGGCCGCTTACGCCATGCGCGACGAAATGCCGTGGCAGGTGAGCCACTGGACCAATTTCTTTTTTCAAGGTGTGATGGCTCTGCCGTATCACATTTACGTCGTCAGCTCGAAGATTCCGCAGAACGAATACACCGAACGCGTCCAATACGGGACGGCTTTCGTCTTTCTCGTGGTCGTCATGCTGATCGCTTTAACTTCTATTCTACTGAGAGAGAAACAACGGAGACGCTTATCATGGTAAGCTTACTTGAAATGCCACAAACGCTGCCCCAACAACTCCCGCGTCAGAATGATCGGCCACTCGATGAGACCGAGAGCGCCACGATCATGATCGACGTGCGAGATCTCGATTTCGCTTACGGCGAGAACAAAGTGCTGCACAATGTCAGTCTCGACATTCCGGCCCAGGCAGTGACGGCGTTCATCGGTCCGTCGGGTTGCGGCAAGACGACGCTGTTGCGTTGCATTAATCGAATGAACGACTTGATCGAAGGCGCGCGGATCACGCGGGGCGCAATTCATCTCGGCGGAGTCGATATCAACGCGCCGGAAGTGGACGTGGTCGATCTTCGCCGGCGGGTTGGAATGGTGTTTCAAAAATCGAACCCATTTCCGAAATCGATTTACGAAAATATTTCCTACGGTCTGCGGATTGCCGGAGTCAATAGACGCTCGCAGATTGATGAAGCGGTCGAGAAAAGTCTACGCGCGGCCGCGCTTTGGGATGAAGTGAAAGATCGTCTGGACGCGAATGCGTTTGGTTTGTCCGGTGGCCAACAACAACGGCTTTGCATCGCCCGCGCGCTCGCGGTGGAACCGGACGTCGTTCTGATGGACGAACCGTGTTCGGCGCTCGATCCAATCGCGACGGCAAAGATCGAGGAATTGATTCAGGACCTCAAAACGCGATACACCATCGCGATCGTCACGCACAACATGCAACAGGCCGGCCGCGTTTCCGATCACACCGGTTTCTTTTATCTCGGCAAGCTCATCGAATTCGGACCGACGACGAAAATTTTCACAAATCCGAGCGAAAAACGCACGGAAGATTATATTACCGGGCGCTTCGGTTAATGCGATATGACGCCAGCAAAACATATTCTGGGAACGTTTGACGAAGCGCTCAGCTCGTTGCGCAACAACGTGCTGATGATGGCGGGCCTGGCTGAGCGCACGCTCGACCGCGCGGTCAAAGGATTGCTTCAGCGAGATGATAATCTTTGCACAACCGCGATCGCCGATGACGAGGAGATCGATCAACTGGAAAAGCAAATCGATAAAGATGGCGTGGACGTGCTCCTGCGATTTCAACCGGTGGCTTCCGATCTGCGTCGCGTGGTCGCAGCGATGAAGCTTTCTCCCAACATCGAGCGCATTGCCGATCAGGCGACGAACATTGCCCGGCGCGCGCGAAAGTTGAACCGACATCCGCCGCTTCCGGAGGTCGAAATCATTGTTCCGATCCAGGCTAACGCGATGGCGATGTTCAAAGACAGCATCGACGCATTTTCCCGGGAGGATGTCGATCTCGGCCGCGCGGTTGTCGCTCGCGATAAAGATCTCGACTACATGAACAAGATGGCCAACCGCCGTCTGACCGAGCGCATGGCCCAGGACCCGAAACAACTCCGTGGTTATCTGAATTTGATTTTTGTCTCTCGTTGTCTCGAGCGAGTCGGCGATCACGCCACCAATATTGCGGAGGATGCGGTTTACGCTGCGGCTGCGGAAGACATCCGGCACCAAACGGTCGCCACCGCGACATAATCCGTCGCGCTTTGCTATGCGCGGCTGATTGTCGATGTTGCAAATATGGCGCAAGCGCAATCAAAGCCTGAAGCGGAAGAAAACGCGGCGATTGTGCCGATCACCGCTGACCAGACGGCGCATGAGCGCTTTGGCGATCCGAAAAATTTCATCAACCGCGAGCTGAGCTGGCTCGAATTCAATCGTCGCGTTCTGGAGGAAGCGCAGGACCCGACCCAACCATTGATCGAGCGGGTGAAATTTCTTTACATCTTCAGCTCTAATCTTGACGAATTCTTCGAGATCCGCGTCGCCGGCATCAAACAGCAAATCGAGAGCGAAACGAGCGATGTCGCTGCGGACGGCTTGAGTCCGACCGAAACGTTTAATCAAATTCAACGCCTCGCCCACGAGCTGGTCGCGACCGAGTACGAGCTTTGGAATAAGGAGTTGCTTCCACAGCTCGCAAAAAACGGGATTCGTGTCCGCAATGTTTCAGAACTAAGCGCGAAACGCGCCGCCTGGGCGCGCAAATATTTTCAGGAAGAAGTTCTTCCGATGCTGACGCCATTGGCGGTGGACGCGAGTCATCCGTTTCCCGATCTCCTGAACAAGAGTCACAACTTGCTCGTTCGGGCGAAGACGCAGCGTCGCGGAGAACCGTTGCTCGCGATTGTGCAGGTGCCGCGGGTAGTTCCGCGGCTGATTTTGATGCCGCGCAGCAAAGGCGACGGTGAGCCCTTTGAATACGTTTATCTCGCGTCGCTGATTAAACAGCACATCGCCGAATTGTTTCCGGGTTTGATTCTCGACGCCGTGCACGCCTTTCGCGTCACCCGCAACAGCGATCTCTACATCGACGATGAGGAAGCGGAAAATCTTCTTCGGACGATCGAGCAGGAGCTGCGTCGTTCCAGTCGCGGCGACGCCGTTCGTTTGGAAGTGGAAGCCGATTGTCCGAAAGATTTCATCGAGCTGTTGACTGGTTTTTTCGATCTGACCGAAGCCGACGTCTACAAAGTGGATGGTCCGCTCTCAATGACGCATCTGACTCCATTGCTGACAAACGACGCCTTCGCGCAATTGAAAGACCGCCCGTTTCAACCGGGACGCGATCCTGCCTTGCCGCCGCATGCCGACATGTTCGAAGTGATGCGCCGTCAGGATGTGCTCTTGCATCATCCCTACGACGGCTTTGAGCCGATTGTCGATCTTGTCGAAGAAGCTGCGCGCGATCCGCAAGTGCTTGCGATGAAGATCACACTTTATCGCACGAGCGGTGACTCGCCGATCGTCGAGGCGCTGATTGACGCGGCCACGGCCGGCAAACAAGTCACCGCAATTGTGGAATTGCGCGCGCGTTTCGATGAAGCGGCCAATATTCAATGGGCGCGGCGGCTTGAGGAAGCAGGCGCCCACGTCATTTATGGCGTCGTCGGATTAAAAACGCATTGCAAAGCATTGCTCATCGTTCGGCGCGACACCGACCAACTCCGGCGTTACGTCCACTTGGGGACTGGTAATTATCATCAACGGACCGCGCGCACCTATACGGACTTCGGTTTGTTGACCAGCAACCCGCAGCTAACTGAGGAAGTCGCAATCGTTTTCAACACCCTGACCGGGCTCGCCGGTTATCCGGGCCTGAAAAAACTAATGGTGGCGCCGTTCGATATGAAGAAACGGCTCATCGGCCTGATCGAACGCGAACGCGACCACGCGCGCGCGGGCAGACCGGCCCGAATCATCGCCAAACTCAATTCGTTAGTCGATCAAGAGATCATCGAGACACTCTATGAAGCCTCGTCTGCGGAGGTGACAGTCGATTTGATCGTGCGCGGGATCTGTTGTTTGCGGCCAAAAACTCCCGGCCTGAGCGATTACGTTCACGTCATCAGCATTGTCGGCCGGTTTCTCGAGCACAGCCGGATCTACTACTTTGAGAACGGCGGCCAGCCCGAACTGTTTCTCTCCAGCGCCGATTGGATGCCGCGAAACTTTCTCCGCCGGGTCGAAGTCGCATTCCCAATCGAGACACCGCCGCTGCGCGATCATATTATCAATGAGGTGCTTCCCCGATTTCTAAACGACCGCGTCAAAGCGCGCGAGCTGCAGCCGGACGGGAGATACCGCCGTTTGAAACCGGAAGGCCCGGAGCCTCGTTCGCAAGCGCAATGGCATTTCCGCGAAGTTACCCGTGAGCGGGCGAAGAAACTTGGTCGCAAGAAATCTCCGCCCGCGGATAAATTGATCCCAATCACCGTCGCGCCGCCACCGCCACCAAAGCAACCATGAGGAAAAGGATCCTGGTCATCGATGTCGGCGGCACGCACGTGAAGTTGATGATTTCGCGCTCGAAGAAACGAAAATTCAAATCCGGACCCAAGATGACGCCGCGTGAGATGGTCACGCAGGTGAAAGAGGAAGTGGAGGGTTGGAAATACGATGCGATCTCAATTGGATTTCCAGCACCTGTTCGCGACGGCCGAATTCTCGGCGAACCCAAACATCTCGGTAAGGGATGGGCCCGATTCAACTTCGAGAAAGCACTTGGCAAACCGGTTCGAGTCGTAAACGACGCCGCCTTGCAGGCACTCGGTAGTTACCGTGGAGGACGGATGCTATTTCTCGGACTCGGCACCGGACTCGGCTCAACGCTTGTTTTGCGCGACATGGTTCTGCCACTCGAACTAGGCGATCTGCCGTTTTGGGAAGACCGAATTATCGAAGACTTTTTGGGAAAACCCGGTATTGCCGAGCTTGGCGAAAAAGAATGGGAACGCCTGGTAGTGGGCGCGGTAGCTCAACTTAAAAAATCATTCATCGCTGACTACGTCGTGCTCGGTGGCGGTAACACTAAGAAATTAAGCGAGCTGCCGGAAGGCACTGAACAAGGACATAATCGCAACGCCTATCTTGGAGGCGTTCGACTCTGGCAGATCGATCCACGGACATGCCGGCCGAAGTGGCGGGTGCTCTGAGCGTACGAACGAAGATTAAGATTAAGGGGAAGAGGAAGAGCGAGGATCGACATGCTCATTTATTTTCTGAGACACGGCGAAGCGGATTGGCCGGATTGGGAAAAATTTGATGATGAACGGCCGCTGACGAAGCGCGGTAAAAAGGAAATGCACGAAGTGGCGGCATCTCTGAAACGTTTGAAGGCGCGACCGGAATTGATCGTGACCAGTCCGCTTCCGCGCGCCTCGCAAACCGCAGAAATTGCGGCTGAACATCTGAAAGTAAAATGCCGCGAAGACAAATTGCTGGCGCCGGGCTTTGGCCGGCAGGACCTGGAGCGATTGCTGAAAAAATATCCAGCGGAGAACTTGATGATTGTCGGTCACGAACCCGATTTCAGTCACACCATCTCGCAATTGACCGGCGCTTCGCTCAAACTCTCCAAAGCCGGTGTTGCCTTGGTGGAACTCGATCGCTCCTGGCGGAACGGGCGCCTGATCTGGTTGTTTCCGCCGAAGTTTGCTCGGAAGATTAAGTAACAAGCGATTCGACGGGGGACCGAGCAGTCTTGTTTTCCCAATCTTCGAGCCAGCTCGCGATCCGGTCGCCGAAATCGCGCGGACGCTCAGCAAAAAAATGTTCGGCCAGCTCAGCGGCGCCCCGCTGCAAGTCCTCCTGACTCACTTCAATGACGGCCAGGAGCTTGTGTCCCTCGCGTTCCCATTCCAATTTTTGGTCTCCGCCGCGAAGCCGATCGCCCAGAAAACTCAAATCGTGCGCGCGCCCGAGCAAACTGCCTAGCGACCGCAGATCGTCGCTTAGATTTTTGAGCACGATCGGATTGATCGGTCGCAAGATGCGCAACCCGTACCAGAGTCTTTTTGCTCTGGTGCGAAACCGATGAAAATTTCCAACGGTCGGCGTCGCTTCCGCTGATGCGAGCGCTTTTCTTGCGCCTTTGTAGGTCCTTTGCACGGCGCAGCGAAGTTGCTTGCAATTAAATTGATCGAGCGGCCAGCAATCGATGTTGGCCTGCGCCCGTTCCAACATCGGGAGGGCCTGAGTTTGCCATTCTGCAAACGCAGCCATGAAATTCTCCAATTCCAACATCAGCATGCTCTCAAGCTTTGCGTAAGCGCCACGGCCACGGCGTTGGGTAATTCCTTGAAGTTGTCGAACTGTCTGCAAACGCACCTCGGCATCGCGAATCTCCGATGTGAGTCGTCCCACATCGCGCAGGCAACGATCTTGTTCCCGGAATAAACCGTGGCCGATTTCCTTGCGGACCAAGCGCAGGGCCGCGCGCACTTTCTTCAAATGTTTGCGCATTTCGTGGACCGGCGAATCGCTGGCTCTCTTCTCGCCGGTCGTGATCGCACTAGCGGCTTCGATTTGTTTGCGGCAAATCCGGCGCAGATTGTCGCCGAGCGTCTGATCATGTTTCAATTGGTAGCTCATCCTATTCGCGGGCCAGCCTCACATTGCTGTATCGCCTTTCACCGGTGATTTCGCGTCCAAACCAGCGTGGCGGTTTAAATCGGCGGCAGCTCGCGTGGTTTGGAAATTCCACTTCCGCCACCACCAAACCGTGGTTGCGACCATGATAGATGTCCACTTCGATCTTGAGATTTTTCCACGGAATCTCGTACCGGGTCTTGCGCAATCGACGACCGCGCGTCGCGGGCCACAACATGGCAAATTGTTTCGGACTCAGCCGAATTTCGCGTTCTTCACGTGATGAACCGCGCCCGACCTTGAAAGTAAGCGATGCCGTCTTGCCTTTTTTCCGTAAGCGAACGTGTCTACCGCCCGGTTCATTCGCCAGGTAGCCCTGCAGCAACGGAAAATGGCGCGAGTGCAGAATTTTGACCGGCAGTCGCTTGATCAAAAATTTCCGCTCAATCTCGCGACTGGTTTTGTGTTTCATTCCATTCTTAAATGCTGCCAACCTTATTTGAGTGAAAAGAATCGCGCTTGCAATCACCGCAATGTTTTTCGTCGCCGGCTGCGGATGGTTTGGTTCGCCTGAGGCTTACAAGTCGGAGTCCGGCCGAACAACCTTCCGGGCGGCGAACCAAAGGCCGGCGGAGTCCGAAGCGACGCCGGCGCCGCAAAAGATTCCGGGCGAATCGACCCGCCCGTAGGAGCATCCACCTGAGCCGAAAAAAAGTTGAACAAAGTAGTTGACTAGTCAGTCTACAGATGTGAAAGGTAGTATATGCCAAGAGTAAGTGATATGAAGCAACGCCTGACCGATGCGGCGCTGGACCTGATGTGGGAAAACAGCTACGGCACCACCTCGGTCGATGCGATCTGCGAGCGGGCCGGCGCAAAAAAGGGAAGCTTTTATTATTTCTTTAAGTCGAAGTCCGAGCTCACGGTCGCCGCCTTGGAGGCAGAATGGAATAAGAACAAGGCGAACATGGATGGCCTTTTTTCCCCGGCAACTCCACCGCTCGAGCGCTTCGATCGTTACTTCGATTATGTGCACGACCGTCTCGCCGAACTGAAAGAAGAGTGCGGCTCCATCCTCGGATGCCCTCTGTTGAGCATCGGGACCGAAGTGAGCACACAGGACCAAGGCGTCCGCGCTACCGTCGACCGCATCTGGGATCGGAAGATAAAGTATTTCGAATCCGCTATCCGGGATGCGCACGCGCAAGGGCTGATTGTCGCGCCGGATCCGGAAGCGAAGGCGAGGGCGCTCTTCGCCTGCTATCACGGGACGCTTGCTCAAGCGCGAATTCAAAACGACGTCGAATTGATCCGCGATTTTAAACACGTGGCGATGGATGTTTTAGGGGTCAAGCAGGCCCAAGCTGTCTCCAAATAGCTCTTTTTTTACCAATTTTATAGACGACTAGTCAAATATAAACCCAGTGAAACCGGAAAAACTCAACCTCATGAAGACTGATCAGCAGCCAGAAACCACCACCACAGTTTTCCTCCAGACGGTTTCGGTCGCCGTCGTGCAACTGAAGCAGCAGTTACAACGCGATTACGAGCAAGCTTATCCAGACCTGCGCGAAATCGTCCATCTCGTCCTCGATGAGGAAGAAACGAAAGCTTGGGAGCTTTCATCGTTCCCGCATCTGCTTCTTCCTGATCTGGTCGAAGCGCACATCGAGAAGCTCAATCTTCAACCGGCCGACACGCGACACGACGACTTGTTCGTGCCGCACCGCTTCCCAGAGATCGAACATCACCAACCCGCTTTCGCGTTATGCGCGTAACAAGAATCAGAAAATGAAAACCAACAAAATGAACAACGGAAAACTAAACGGAAAAGTTGCGGTGGTAACCGGGGCCTCCAAGGGAATCGGCGCTGGTATCGCAAAAGAATTCGGCGCGGAAGGTGCGGCCGTCGTCGTCAACTATGCCTCCGCAAAGGAAAATGCGGATCGCGTGGTTGACCAAATCACAAAACGTGGCGGTCAAGCCATTGCGGTGCGGGCCAACGTAGCCAAGAAGGCAGAAGTCGAGCGACTCTTTGCCGCGACCAAGAAGGCGTTCGGCAAGATCGACATCCTGGTCAATAACGCCGGAGTTTACGACTGGTCGCCGCTCGAAGAGATTACCGAGGAGCAATTCCACAAACACTTTGACGTGAATGTTCTCGGTCTGCTTCTCGCCACGCAGGAAGCGGTCAAGCAATTCGATTCCACTGGTGGCAACATCATAAACATTAGTTCGACGGTCACATCATTGACCCCGCCGAGCTTGTCGGTTTACACCGGCACAAAGGGCGCAGTTGACGCCATTACCAGGACGCTGGCCAAGGAACTCGGTCGGCGCAAAATCCGCGTCAACGCCATCAATCCCGGCATGGTGGAAACGGAAGGAGTGCGCGCAGCCGGCTTCGACCAGGGCGATCTTCGCAAAAGCATTGAAGCCCAGACACCCCTCGGCCGCATCGGCCAACCCGAGGACATTGCTCCCGTCGCGGTCTTTCTCGCTTCGTCCGATTCCGGGTGGATCACAGGTGAGACGCTGCGTGTCGCGGGCGGGCTTCGTTAGTCCAATGAGAAAATGAAATTCAAAACAACAACACAAAGGAAATTAAAATCATGAAAACTAAGTTCTATTGGGTCGCGTTGCTTGCGAGCGCGGCTTTGATCGGACCAGCGCAAGCTGGTGGCGGTAATCATGGCGGGGGAAGCGGTGGCGGTGGAGGACACTTCGCCGGTTCCGGTTCGGCGCGAAGTGGCGGAGGTCCATCATTCCATTCCATGCCAACCGGAAGCTTCGGCGGCGGACGGATGGTTTATTCGGGCCAGCGTTTCTCATCGGGCGCGATTCATTCGCCGAGATCGATGGAGTTCCGTCCGCAGTCCGTCCATTCGAATGCGGGAGGATCGATCGGTTCGCGTCAGGTGACGCCCGGAAATATCAATCGCGGCGATCGTCACTCGCAATTCTCCAACGCAGGAAATCGCGCGATTACGAATTCGAAACACGGGGGAAATGGCGCCGGCCAAGTCCGGACCGGAAATAATCTTCCCACGAACTGGCGAAACCATGTGGTCGCGCAGCATTCAGGCAATTGGCAGCGCAATTGGGATCGCAGCCGCGATCACGTCTGGCGCGGTCATCACTGCCGGTTTATCAACGGCTCCTGGGTCATCTTCGACTTCGGATTCGATCCGTGGTGGCCGTATTGGTATTACCCGTACAATTATTACGCCGACGATTACTATCCGTATCGGTACGGCTACGACCCGGGTTATTACGATTCCGGCGCTTACCAAAGCGACGAGTATTACGGCCAGAACGGCTACGGAAATGCTAACGCCGACTCAACCGTTGCTTCCGCGCAGCAGCAGCTCGCGCGAGAAGGTTATTATCGCGGACAAATCGACGGCGTGCTTGGGCCGGAGACTCGGGCCGCGATCGCGCAATTCCAAAACAACCACGGTTTGCGTGTAACCGGCGCTTTGACGACCGACACGCTGGGAGCCTTGGGATTGCGCCCAAGTTAAGGGCAGAACCGGTGACAATTCATGAGTAAGAAAATGAAAGCGGCGCAGATCAGCAAGCCCGGCGGGGATTTTGAATTGGTGGAACGCGAAATCCCCGAACCGGGCGCCGGCCAGGTCCGCGTGAAAGTGGAGGCGTGCGGCATTTGCCACAGCGACGTTCTGGTCAAAGACGGACTTTGGCCCGGTCTGCAATATCCACGGGTGCCGGGTCATGAAATCGCCGGACGCGTCGATGCGATTGGCGGCAACGTTACGCAATGGAAGAACGGTCAGCGTGTCGGCGTAGGCTGGCACGGCGGACATTGTTTCGTATGCGAAGAATGCCGGCGCGGTGATTTCATGATGTGCGTCAATCGTAAGATCACTGCGATCGATTACGACGGCGGCTATGCCGAGTACATGATCGCGCGGGCGGAAGCGCTGGCGGCAATTCCGGATGCATTGCCGGCGGAGGAAGCAGGACCGTTCATGTGCGCGGGCGTGACTGTTTACAACGCGTTGCGCAATTCGGGTGCGCGTGGCGGCGACTTGGTGGCGGTGCACGGCATCGGCGGACTGGGACATCTCGGCGTTCAATACGCGCGACAGATGGGATTTAATACCGTCGCGCTGGGTCGCGGAAAAGATAAGGAAGACCTCGCGAAGAAATTGGGCGCGCATCGCTACATCGACACCGATCATGATGACGTTGTCGCGGAATTGCAAAAGCTTGGCGGAGCGCGCGTGATTCTGGCGACAGCGCCGAACGCGAAGGCGATTTCCGCATTGGTGGACGGATTGTCGGCGCGAGGCGCGCTCTTAGTCCCGGCCGCGCCGGCTGATCCGCTCACGGTCAACATGTTTCCGATGATCATGGGGGCCCGAACCATCGCAGGTTGGTCGTCGGGGACGGCGCGCGATTCCCAGGACACATTAGAATTCAGCGCGTTGGCCGGCGTCCACCCGATGATCGAGAAATATCCGCTGAGTCGGGTGTCGGAAGCCTACGAACAAATGCACAGCGGCAACGTGCGGTTCCGCGTTGTCCTAACCATGGAGGGATAGACCTTATGACAACTCATACAAAAACATTCACCAGGAAAGTCGCGATCATCAACCAGACAGACTGGAATGTCGCCTTCTGGTTCGCTGTTCTCAGCCCTGTGCTCGGGATCCTGGCCGGCTTTCTTGCTCTGTTCGTATTCTACCGCTGAAAAACAATGAACAGCACGAGTTTGTCCGAAGCGGCCAAAGCTGTTGTCCGCCGCAATACCGAAGAGGTCCAGGGCAAGGGAAACTTCAACGTTTTCGAAGAAATCTTCGCAGACGATTTCGTCGATCACACAACGCAACCCAACATGTCTCCGGACAAGGCCGGCGTGCGCACGCTCTACACGTACATGCGCGAAGCGTTTCCAGACTTTCATGCGGCGATTCACTGGCAGCTCGCCGACGGCGATCGCGTGACGACCTACAAAACCTATTACGGTACGCACGAGGGCCCGTTCCTCGGAATTGCGCCGACCCATCGCAAAATTCATTTCGAGTCTGTTGACGTCATGCGCGTGCGAGACGGCAAGATCACCGACCACTGGGGCGTCGGCAATTTGCTCTCACTCATGCAACAGATCGGCGGATGGAAACCTTCAGCGTCCGACGCGATTGCGCGGCATGCGAACAAATGAAGAAACAAAACCAATGAACTGGAACAATCAGACGAATAGGCAATTGCTTGGAGAACGAGAAACAAATGCCAAAGACAGGTGGCGAAAGAAATTTCGCCGTCACCAGCGAAGGCACGATCCGATGCTTGTTCTCAACATGTCGATCTTCAACGTCGGCAATGGCTGGGACCGAGTTTTCAACCCAATGAAAGCTCATGAAAACGGAGCGCCATGAGCGCAGGGCGGTCAGCACGACCGAACTACTTAAAAGGAGCGTATTATGATAAAACCTAACTTGAGAAAAACATCGGAGCTGGCGCAGAGACGCGCCGCGCCTCTGGCAACACGAACTGATTTATCGCGCGCCGGAGTCAAAGACATCACTGGCGCGATGAACGCAATTCTCGCGGACGTCTTCGCGCTCTACTTGAAGACGAAAAACTTCCATTGGCACATGAGCGGCCCGCATTTTCGCGATTATCATCTGCTGCTCGATGAACAGGCCGACCAGCTTTTCGCGATGACCGATCCGATCGCGGAACGTGTGCGCGAGCTTGGCGGGATCACGCTGCGATCGATCGGCCAAATCTCGCGGACTCAGCGTGTCCTGGATAACGACGCGGAGTATGTCGAACCGTTGGACATGCTCGCGGAATTGGCGGACGACAACAAAACGCTCGCGACTCGATTGCGCCAGGCGCACAACGTTTGCGACAAGCATCGCGACGTCGCGACCGCGAGCCTGATCGAAGTCTGGATCGACGAAACCGAACGCCGAACGTGGTTCCTATTCGAGACCACGCGGCGAAGGAATTGATTCGCCGAAGTCGACTTGGCGCGGTCGTTTAGGCAAAGCGTCACACGATTGTAACGTTGACGGCGAATACCTGACAGGCCGAAGATTCTTTAGGGTTGATCACGCCAGGGCTGGCGGATCGTTTAGTGCAACCTCAACCGAAAGGAATTTGGTTATGTCACACGTCCCGTTTGGAAACGAAAAGAACCCTAACGTCGATATCTCGCGTCGAAAATTTCTGGTTAGCACCGCCGGACTCGCGGCAGTTGCCGGACTTCCCGCAGCGGCCGTTGCGGCGACGGCTGCGAATGCGCCGGCGTCGCAGGCAAACACGGAAAAGAAGAAAGGAGACACGGTTACCACTAAAGACGGGGTCCAGATCTATTATAAAGACTGGGGCAGCGGGCAGCCGATTGTGTTTAGTCACGGCTGGCCGCTCTCGGCGGATGATTGGGACACGCAGATGCTTTTTTTCGTCAGCAAAGGTTACCGCGTCATTGCGACTGATCGACGCGGACATGGTCGCTCGACTCAAACCGGCGACGGACACGACATGGACCATTACGCCGATGATCTGAAGGCGGTCACCGATCATCTGAACTTGAAGGGTGCGATTCACGTCGGCCATTCGACTGGCGGCGGCCAGGTGGTGCATTATCTCGCTCGTCACGGCGACAAGAACGTGGCGAAGGCCGCGATCATCAGCGCGGTGCCGCCGTTGATGGTGAAGACCGAGAAGAATCCGTTAGGCACGCCCAAAGAGGTGTTCGACGGTCTCCTAGCCCAGCTCGCCGCCAACCGAGCCAAGTTCTATTATGATTTCGTGGCCGGTCCGTTCTACGGCTTCAACCGTCCCGGCGTCAAAATGATCGAGCCTGTGGTTTGGAATTGGTGGCGCCAAGCTATGATGGGCGGCGTAAAGGCGCAATATGACGGCGTGGCCGCGTTCTCGCAGACCGACTTCACGGAAGATCTGAAGAAGATTTCGGTGCCGGTTCTCGTGATGCATAGCGAGGACGATCAGATTGTGCCTTATCAGGCCTCGGGTCCACTCTCCGCCAAACTACTCAAGAAGGGCACACTGAAGACATACAAAGACTTCCCGCACGGAATGCCTACGACACAAGCCGACGTCATCAACGCCGACCTGCTCGCGTTCTTTAAAAGTTAAGTCGAACCGAATAACAAAATGAAGATCGTGGTTATTGGAGGCACTGGGCTGATCGGATCAAAGCTGGTGAACAACCTTCGCCAGCTCGGAGATGAGGTAGTAGCGGCATCACCGAAATCTGGCGTTAACACTTTCACGGGTGAAGGACTAACTGAAGTGTTAAAAGGAGCTCAGGTGGTCGTCGATGTAGCGAACTCACCTTCGTTCGAAGACAAACCTGCTTTGGATTTTTTCGAAACGTCGGGTCGCAATCTTCTTAGCGCGGAAAAGACCGCCGGCGTGAAGCATCACGTGGCGTTGTCGGTCGTCGGGACCGATCGCTTGACTGGAAGTGGACCGGGTTCCTTGAGCGGTTATTTCCGCGCGAAGTTGGCGCAGGAAAATCTGATCAAGGCGTCAGGAATTCCGTTTACGATCGTCCACGCAACGCAGTTCTTCGAGTTCGCGAAGAACATCGCGCAATCAGGAACTGACGGTTCAACCGTTCGGTTGTCATCAGTGCTTATGCAGCCGATGGCTGCGGATGATGTCGCTTCCGCAGTAGCAGAGGTAGCCGCCGGCCAAACGGTAAATGGCATGATCGAAGTGGCGGGGCCCGATCAAATCCGGCAGGACGAACTTGTCAGGCAATATCTAAGCGCGACCCGCGACCCGCGGAAAGTGGTCACCGACGACAAACCGCTCTATTACGGCATCGAAGTGAACGATCAAAGCCTCGTTCCCGGCGCTAATGCCCGCCTCGGCAAGATTCATTTTAGCGACTGGCTCAAACGTTCCAGCTCCTAGAAAACATCTTCCCGAAGATTAGACCAACCACATGTGAGGAGGAACATCACAAATGAAACGAATCCGAACTTCAAAATCAGTCGGCCGGTCGCGCTTTACTTACGCACTTAGTGTTTGCGCACTCGTCGTCACTCTCGGCGCGAGCTCAAGCGTGGCTGCAGACGAAGGGCCGAAGGTCACGGTCGTCTTCGACCACGCTCTGCCGAATGTGCCTGGGAAAAGCATGAAGGGCATCCTCGTCGAATATGGTCCCGGTGTTGCGTCGGTGGGCCACATGCATCCGAGGTCTGCGTTCATCTATGCAACGGTTCTCGAAGGAGCGATCCGGACTTCGGTCAATGATGGGCCCGTCGTTATTTATCGCGCCGGGCAGAACTTCCCCGAGATGCCTGGTGATCGGCACACTCTTGATGAGAATGCGAGCAAGACCGAACCCGCGAAGCTGCTGGCCGTGTTCGTGGTGGATTCGGACGAGAAAGAACTGTTAACGCCGCTCGCAAAATGAAACGACCGAACTGTCTTCAACCCGAACAATTAGAACCTAATTATGAACAAAGGCAAAGTCACCGAACTTGCCCGTGATTTGAGAAAAACGCCGCCGCGCAGTCCACGCGAAACACTCGGCCGCTCTGTCATTGCCGCACGCATGCTCGACAAAGCCCGGGCCGACATACTCGGGATTAACGGCGAGTACAACTTTTATCCGTGCGGTCTGGGAGCGTACTTCTGGAAGTTCACCGGAGTCGACGCGATGAAGTTCAAGGAGTTCGTCGCCACCGGCGCGACAGACGACGAAGTCGATCGCTGGATCCGAGAGAACGCGACGCAGAAAGACGGTGCCGCGATTATCAAATGGAATAACGAGATGCGCTGCCTGCGGCTGAGCGAGCTATCCCAACAGACGCAGGAATATTTCGAGACTTACATTCCGCAGTTCTGTCATCCGCCGAGTAAAGTGAAATTTTTCTTCGACGTTTACGATGTCGAGGAAGGCGTGCTGTGATCGACCGACGACACGCGCGCGCGCACCACACTGGGAAAGTAATTCAAACGTATCAAAACAACCCGCCTTGAAGCTTTCAGCGACGGTGTCCTTGCCATCATCATCACGATCATGGTGTTGGAACTGAAGGTACCGCATGCGGTTGAACTTGCCGCGTTGAAACCGGTCTTGCCGGTATTGTTGAGTTACGTCCTCAGTTTCATTTATCTCGGTATTTATTGGAACAACCATCATCATCTGTTCCAGATCACCGAGCAGGTCAGCGGCGGAATACTCTGGGCGAACCTGCATCTGCTCTTTTGGTTGTCACTCTTTCCCTTTACGACGGCATGGATGGGCGAGAACCATCTCGCTGCAATACCGACCGCTATCTACGGCTTCGTGCTGTTGATGGCGGCCATTGTCTTTATTGTTCTAGAGCGCACGATCATTGCCAAGCAAGGCCGTGAATCCGCTTTGGCGTCGGCCATTGGCGGCGATTGGAAACGGAAACTTTCACCGGCGCTCTATCTCATCGCTATCCCGCTCGCATTCGTGAATCCGTGGATCGCCAGCGCGGGGTATGTGTTCGTCGCGCTGCTTTGGTTGATTCCTGACCCTCGGATCGCGCGGGAATTGGAAAAGCGAGGAGAGTAAACAAAACGGAGTCCTCTCGGAGAACGGGACGCTCAAGACCTACAAGGTTTCCGCACGGCATGCCCACGACTGAGGCCGATACCACTAACGCCGACCTGCTGAGCTTCCTGAAAGCCTAGCGCCGTGGCCGTGGCGCTGGATGATCTTGGAAAAAAGCATTTCAACTTTCCTCAGCGTTTCGCTTAGATATCTGTCGCAAGATTTCGCAAAATTTCTCTCCAGCGGCTGTCACGTCGCCCTTTGTCGCGCGGGCGATGCCGACGGACACCGTTGCAGTCGTGCCCGTGAGTGCGCGGTAGAGCAGGCGTTTGCCAAATACGAGTTTGAAGGTCGGGCTTGCCAGAGAGATGCCGCGTCCGGCCTCCACTTCAGCGATCAGTGAACTCATGCTGTCGCAATCCACTACGATACGCGGTTTGGCATGAATAGGGGCGAAGATGCGGTCGAGATAGTCGTAATACTCGGGGTAGTCTTTGCGGCTGAGACCGACGAGCGGTTCGGCCGCTAATTTTTCCAACGGAATGGATTTCAGCCGGGCGAGGGGATGCGCAGCGCTCATCGCCACGCACAATCCCTCCGTGCGCAGGACTTCAAACTCGATACCAACGGTTTGCTCGCCGATGGGCTCGACCATGATCGCGAGTTCCAGGGTTCCGTTTCGCAGGCCA
>Ga0137399_10000431_pt1 | contig 16516 bp, 10 predicted proteins | sample czorhiz316metaG_FD_104810 | JGI IMG/M metagenome (GOLD analysis project Ga0137399, IMG submission 104810) | Vadose zone soil microbial communities from Angelo Coast Range Reserve, California, USA - czorhiz3.16 metaG | ecosystem: Environmental > Terrestrial > Soil > Vadose zone | place: USA...
CAAGAGCTTGCAACAAAGATTTAAGAGTCCTAGAACTAGTGCGTCCAAGTGATGCCGGAAGTATGCAAGATATTTCACGAGCCTATCCCTTGCTCGCGTTTTAGTGATTTGTTATCAGAGAATTCAAAGTGGTGTTCAACGTCCTGTAATCTTCGTGTGCAGGCATAGGCTTAGTGTCTCGACCTGCGCCGAAAAGCCTCTGGGGGGTTGAACGAAGTAGCGACCATATCAGCGAACGTTCTCAACCTTGGAACACTAAGTGTGAAATCGAAATCATTACGGCGCAATGGGATTTATCGACCGGAACAACTATCATCGCAGCATGGGACCTGATGAAGAGATGAGCGGCATCGGGAGAAACCAACTTGTAACTGCTCATGCTCGCCGAACTCTCGTCGGCGAACACCCTCTTGAAGGCGGCTCGACCGGTAATGACATTGATGAGCGTGTTCCTCTGACCGCCAATCATCCATGAATTCGCCAGACGGCGTCGATGTAGAAATCCCCGAATACCACTTTACCTGGGTCTACGCGCAAGAGGGCGCACCGTTGTTGCCGGTCGATGCAGTTGCCATTGGACTCGATCGAGATATCTACGCGGTACAACCCAGGCTGTATCTCAAGCACCGGACAGCAGAACTCCACCTCACCGGAACCGGGTTCGATTCGTAGAAGAGGGTCCGCTAAGGCTGTAGTGAGTTGGGCGCAAACATAGCCACTCGGCCAGTAAATCAGAACATTGAACACTACGTTCTCAAGGACTTCGCTCGCGCGAAACCGCAGCCGGGCAAACATCGGGTATCCGGTACGCACGGGTTCTTCCTGATCCGCTGCGGCGAATGAGATATGTAAGCACGAGGCAGATTTCTGGCCAGCATCCCTCTCAACGTGATAGCCATCCTCGCCGTCCAGTGCCATCCGCTGGTAACGATCAATGACATCCGTGGGGGTGCCAATCGTGATGACCCGCCCGTGATGTAGCAACATCGCGCGATCGCACAACCTTTGAATAGCGCCGACATCGTGAGAGATCAACACGATTGTGCGTCCGGCGGCCCGTAGCTGATTGATGAGGTCCAGACATTTGGCTTGGAAAACGATGTCCCCAACAGCCAGCACCTCGTCCAGCAAGAGAATGTCAGGGTCGAGGTGGGCGGCAATTGAGAAACCCAGTCTCACATACATGCCCGAGGAATAGCGCTTTACGGGAACATCGATGAATTCCTGGACACTTGCGAATTCGACGATGCTTTCCACCTTGCGAGCAATTTCCGAACGGGACATTCCGAGCATCGATCCATTCAAAAAGATGTTTTCTCGCCCGGTCAGCTCTGGATGAAAACCGGAGCTGACCTCGACAAGGGCCGAGAGGCGGCCCCGAATTCTGATTTCGCCCGAAGTGGGAGCGCTGATTCTGGACAAGAGCTTCAGGATCGTAGTCTTGCCGGCACCGTTATGTCCGACGATACCGAAAGATTCTCCTTCGGCCACCTCGAAGCTGACATCACGCAGAGCCCACATTTCCTTCGGCTTCTTATACAGGGAGGTAAACTCCGGCCAGCGCGGCGATCGGCTGTGGCTGCTGTACTGGATTAGGTAGCGCTTCGAAACGTGGTCCAGCTGAAGGTCAAACATCGCTACGGTCTCCCGCTCATATCATGTCGGCCATTGTGGCCTCTGTCGCTTTAAAGTAACCGTAAGCCAGGACAAGGCAGCACAGCGAGATCGAGCCCGAGGTGATGAGCACCCCAACGTCCGGGCCTGATCCGTGGAGCACAACGCGCCGGAAGTTTTCGATGAGGCTAGCGACAGGATTCAACAGATACAGCCGCTGAAATCGTGAGGGAACAGCACTGAGAGGGTAGACGACGGGCGCGGCGAAAACTCCTACCTGTAGCAGGAGCGGCAACCCAACCCCCACGTCGCGGAAGCGCACCTGAATGGACGACAGGAACATCGAAATAGCCACTGTGAAGGCGCTCAGTGTGGCAACGATAGGCAGAGCATAAAGAGCATTCCAACTGAGCGGCACACGGTAGTACATCATGAGCCCAGTCAAAATGACGCAAGCTATTGCGAAATCCACGAGTGCGGCGAGTACGTAGGAGAGCGGAATAATCTCGCGTGGAAAGTACATCTTGGTTAATAGAGCAGGGTAGTGAATCAATCCGTTGATGGCGTTGCTGACCGCGCTCGCGAAGAAGATCCAAGGCAGCAACCCCGAAAACACAAACAATGGATAAGGTATTCCCTCACTCGTGACTCTCGCTACTCGAGAGAAAATGAAGGTGTAGATGATCATCAGCGATAGGGGCTGCAACGCAGCCCAGATCCAGCCTAATAACGACTGTTTGTAACGAATGGCCAACCGAAAGAACGTCAGTGTGCACAGTAAGTCTCGATAGCCAAACAGCGTCGTCATTCCGGAGACGATGGTCCTCAGGGAAAAGGACGGAGGACGAATCACGCTAACGGAGCGTGGAACTGCGATTCGCGAGCCAAGAAGCGGGTGTTCACGGTCGACGAGCGAGGGAGCTATAGCGCGCGCGGAATGGCGCTCTTTCGCAGCGCTCGAACGATCGCGGACTTTCAGACTCTCGCTTCCGTCAGTACCGGCTGGGGGTAGCGGCTCCATGGGATTGTGCGTACAAAAGTACTCCCGATTTACCGCGGTAGTCTAGCCATAGATGATTGGTGATGAACCGATCCGCGTCATGTGGACGATCGTGATGGCTTCTCCTCCGAGGCAAGTATCTTCAGAACTGCGACCCCTTGAGGCGGTGTAGAGTGTCTCGTAGCTTTTCCGCAATGGTTCGCACCGCCGGTTCGCGCAGCATCTCTTCATGAGCGGCATCTACCAGGCAAATCTCCACTCCGCCCGTGGATCGCGCGCCCCAGCCCATTTCGCGATCCTTCACATAAAAATATGGTTGCCTCGGTCTCTTGAATAGCAGGATCCTAGCCCGAAACTTCCTGGGACGAAAATCCTTCCCCGGCCAATATGCTTTGATCCACGGGCTGGGCGGCTCCGCTTCACGGCGAACGAGCCGGCGCAGATGCTTGGCAACCCACGCTCGGTAGGACGAGAGCTGCGCTGGAAGTGGCATTTGGGAGAGGTATCGCAAGCGATGGTAGAAGTAGTCGAAGCGCGCGAGCCAACGTATCTGACGGTTTTGCAAAACCCAGGTATCGATGAGGGCCAGCAATCCAACATCGCGTCCGTCGGCTTCAAGTTCAAGCACCATCTGCTCCGCGATATGCACTCCGAAGCACGCTCCTATCAGGAAATAAGGGCCTTCCGGTTGGATCGCGCGCATTGCGCCGATGTATTCGCGCGCCATCGTCCGGAACTCCTCGATGGTGTAGGGAATCAGAGAGCTCATGGGAGCGTAGGCCTGCAGCTTATAGAAAGGTTGCTCCGCCCCGATGTGGCGCGCTAGAAGGGCATAGCCGATGGTATCGACGCCGGGGTCGGCGACTGCAAAAATTGGAGGCTCTCGACTGCCCGTCTGAATCTCCATCAGCAAGGGATCGGGTGTCCACTCCGTACCTTGCCGAACGGCTTCCGCGAACGAATCGATGGTCGAACTGCGAAACAAAACGGCAACCGGAATCTTGCGGCCAACCGCCTTCTGCACTTCTGACATGAGGTGAGCGGCAAGCAGCGAATGACCGCCCAAATCGAAGAAGTCGTCGTATATTCCGATTTTCGAAACCCCCAGCACTCTTTTCCAGATCCGCAGCAGTATCTGTTCCAAGGCGTCGCAAGGTTCCGATTCATCTCGCCCCCGAGAACCTCCGCCTCGTGCTTCGGAAATTGCTGTGCGATGTGTGTTTCCGTGAGCCCCCGGCGATATGTGTCGGCTGGTATCGCCCTCCGCTTGGATCAGAGCAACGAGCTCCGAGAGTCGCAGCTTGGGCTGGGCTGCAATCGCGCCCAACAGGGTCAGATAGTCACGGAGCATCCGGGCCACTCGTCCGTAGTCGAAGAGCGTAGTGTTGTACTCAACCTTCAGCCACCAACGATCGTTTGCGTCCTCGATGAAATCGATCGACAGATCGAAAGCTGATGTCCCACTCATGATCACGTAGGAACTGGCTACCACATTGCCGAACTGCGGGAATCTCACAGCTTTAATTGCCGAGAACATGACTTGAAACACAGGGTTGTAGCTCAACGTCCGCGGTGGATTCAATTCTTCCACCAGCTTCTCAAAGGGAACGTCGATGTGCGCAAAGGCACTGAGAGTGACTTCGCGTACCTCGAGTAGCAGATCGCTGAACTGAGGGTCACCAGAGAGGGTGGTCCGCAATACAATCGTGTTCACGAAGAATCCGATAAGGTCTTCGAGTTCGACACGGTTCCGGCCTGCCACCGGAACGCCCACCAGGATGTCCTGGGCAGTAGAATAAGAATGTAGAAGTACTTTAAAGACGGCCAGCATCACCATGAACAGCGTTGCTTGCCTTGTCCGGCCAAGCATTGTCAGGTCGCGAATGAGTTTTGTGGGAACTACTATCGTCTGGCTCGCGCCATCATATGTCTGCTCGGGAGGCCGAACGCGATCTGCTGGCAGGTCCAGATAACCAGCCATACCTGCAAGCCTCTGTTTCCAGTATTGGATTTGGTCCGCGAGGAAGTCTCCCGCAATCCACTTCTGCTGCCACGTTGCATAGTCGCCATACTGAATGGGCAGGCTGGCAAGCGATGAGGACTGTCCGCTGCCATGATGGTCGTAGAGCGCCGCCAGTTCTCGCGTGAAGATCCCTAGCGACCACCCATCACACACGATGTGGTGCATGACGCAGACGAGAATGTGTTCCTCGGCGCTAAGGCGAATCAATTTGAGCCGTAGCAGAGGGCCCGCCACCAGGTCGAATGGAATCCTCGCCTCAGCTGTCGCTATCTGGTGCGCACCCGATTCGCGATTGCCGCCCGGCATCGCGGTCAAGTCCACGACAGGAATTTCGATGACGGAATCTGCTGCTACGACCTGGACCGGGTTAGCTCCTTCCAGCCTGAAGGTGGTCCGCAGAATCTCGTGTCGGCGCACAATTTTCTGAACACTCGACCTGAGCGCATCCAGGTCCAACTTCCCTCGCAGCCGCAATCCGAAAGGGACGTTATACGCTGGATTTCCCGGCTCGAGCTGATCTAGAAACCATAAACGCTGTTGCGCCAGAGACAAAGGAAACAGCTGACTTGACTTCCGGCTGAGGAGCTCGGCTAAGAGTTCCTTCTGCTCCTTAAGCGAGAGATCGGGTATTTGGTTTGGCGCTTCTGACATTGTTCTCTTGCAGGCAGCATGTTCGATGAGCGCTATTCGGATGCCTTAACTCAGTCGCTGCGCGAGACTTCCGGGATCGAACTCAGCACCGCATCCCATGCCAGTTCGGACGCGTATACGGACAGATCTGCCAGGCTTGGCTCATCGGCGTGACAGTCAGCGGTCGTCACGGCGAATAGCGTATCTCCATCACGCGAAGTGTGCAACGGTTGAACGACCCGAGCCATCGAGGAATGCGTCTCCATGGCCAGCCGATGAAGCTGAGTCTGATCGAGCACGCGATTCGTGGCTACTAAAGTTAATGTCGTGCTGTCTGTCAAGCATCTACTCTGCGGTCCAGTTTTCTCGGATTGTTTACCGCTGCTGAGTGCCATTGCGACGGAGCACCTCGAACCGGTATGGGGATCTCGATTCCCGAGAATAACCTGGCCCGCACGATCAACGATTACTCCACGAGCATTCACCACGGTAAAGACCGCGAGTCGTGTCGCTCCCAGCTCGCGGAAGGCTGCGCCCTGGCCTGACCTCTCCATGAAACTCTCTCCGAAATAGGAACCACAATGCACAAAAGCCCCTGCACCGCGCTTCCCGAGCGGAAACCTGCCCTCACGTGCAGCGTCCAGGGCCGCGAGCCCGAGCTTTCGGTCCGGGTGTACTGTATTGTGCCGTCCCTTGAAGTCAAAAACCACAGCGGCTGGAACGACTGCGACCTCGTCCCACTTATGCGAGGCAGCACCGGAATGCAGCAAGCCAGAGGCTACTCCCGATGCGGCTTCTAGCCCATACGTCGAACCGCCACAGAACGCGATCGCGTCGATGTATCTGCCGAAGCCCGCCTTCAGAGCTTCGGTGAGGGAGCTGCCCGGAGCGCCGCCCCTGGTGTCCACGACTCCGTAGGCGCGCTCCGGGAATTGGAATACCGTTACGCCCGTTGGACCTTCGGCATATTCCGCAACTCCGATCCGGAGACCGGGGAAAGCAAACTCAAAACACGGAGAAGAATCGCTTGCAGACGCCCAACGCTTTCTTGCGCGGCGAGAAATCGGCGGCACGGCACACCTCCAGCCTGGTGGGTTACTGGCAATTATAGGGAATTGGCAGCAATCTTGAATGGGCATTATACTGGTGCGCAAGCGGGTGGGGGCCATTTCCTGACAATGGTTGGAAGAATTCTGTCACGACTTGTTTGCAGCTTCGAGAACGCGCTTTCTGCGCGCCATAAAGCATGACTGAGCACCTCTTTGCGACGTCTTTTCAGCAGCAGCGTCTTTGGTTCCTGGATCAGCTTGAACCGGGTACAACTGCATACAATCTGCCGAGAGCAATGCGTCTGAGTGGCTCGCTGGACCCAGCAACATTAGCCAAGGCCCTTCAATCCGTCATTTCGCGTCACGAGTCGTTACGGACCATCTTCACCTCCTTGGATGGTGAACCGAGACAAGTTGTATTGTCCGATCTTCCGTTTGAGTTGACCACGGTGGATCTCCGCGACTTGCCGAACACTGATCGAGAGCAGGCCGCTCTTCGAATCGCCGGCGAAGAGGCCCGCAAGCCTTTCGATCTCAGCCAGGGCCCCCTCCTGCGCGCCAAGCTGCTCTGGGTCGGTCAAGAGGACCACATCCTTATACTCGTCATGCACCACATCATTACGGATGGGTGGTCCATGAGTGTGCTGTTTAAAGAGGTTGAAGAACTCTACGCCTCTTTCGCAGCTGGCAGGAAACCAAAACTTCCCAAGTTGTCGCTTCAGTACTCCGATTTCTCGATCTGGCAACGCCAATCAGTCACGGGTGACTTTTTCACAGATCAGCTCAACCACTGGAAGAAGAAACTGCAAGGTGCAGAGACAGTCTTACAACTGCCAACCGACCGACCGCGCCCAGCTGTGCACAGCGGCCGGGGCAACAGTGTCCCCTTCGAACTCAGTTCCGAGACAAGTGAAAATCTCAAGGCCTTGGCTAAGGGTGAGGGCTCCACTTTGTTCATGGCGCTGCTCGCGCTCTTTCAGCTCCTGTTGTGGCGCTATACCTCGCAAAGTAGCATCCTGGTCGGCACTCCGACAGCCGGCAGGAATGAAGTAGAACTCGAGAATCTGATCGGGTTCTTCGCGAACACGCTGATCTTGCGAGCCGACCCCGCCGCGGATGGCAGCTTCCGGCAGCTTTTGAGGCAAGCACGTGCAAACACACTGGAAGCTCTCACGCATCAGGATGTGCCATTCGAAAAGCTGGTGGAGGTGCTGGGTCCGGATCGCACGATCAATCGCAATCCGTTGTTCCAGGTGATGTTCGTCTTCCAGAATATTCCGAAGCAAAAACTGGAATTACCCGGCCTGGTGCTGGAGGAAATCGAATTTGAAAGCGGCTTGGCAAAGTTCGATCTGACACTCGAGATCATTGACCTTGGCAGTTTGTACTGCACGTTCGAGTACGATTCCGATCTTTACGACGCTTCGACGATTCAGAGGATGGCCGGTCACTTCGCTAGGCTCATCGAAGGGGCCATTGCCGCGCCAGACTACAAGATCGCGAAGGTCCCGTTACTCACAGCGACGGAAATACAACAGCTTGCTGAGTGGAATGAAACCGGCAGTGACTATTCCCACGAACTATCCATACACGCTGCATTCGAAGAGCAGGCGGCACGAACACCCGAAAAAACTGCGCTCATCTGCGAAGAGAAGCGGCTGAGCTACCGCGAGTTGAACCAACTTGCAAATCGCCTTGCTCGGAGTCTCATACGCAAGGGGGTGAAACCTGCGACGCTAGTGGGTGTCTCGCTGAAGCGGTCACTTGAGATGGCGATCGCACTGCTGGGGATTCTGAAGACTGGAGCGGCCTACGTTCCACTTGACCCTTCTTACCCGGAGCAGCGATTGCGTTTCCTGGTCGAAGATTCACAAGTCAACTTCGTTGTAACTTCTCGTGAATTTGCCGATGTGTTTCGGAAGCGTGAAGTCGACATAATCGAGTTCGCTCTGGAATCTCTTTCCGCAGAAGAAGAGAGCGCTGCGAACCCGTTGCTGACACTCGCGGCGGAAAACCGCGCGTACATGATCTATACCTCCGGATCTTCAGGTATCCCCAAGGGAGTGGAAGGCACACACCAAGCCAGTATGAATCGGTTTGCGTGGATGTGGAAGACCTATCCCTTTGTGGAGGGTGAGACCTGTTGCCAGAAGACGGCTCTGGGATTTGTCGATTCCGTCTGGGAGATTTTTGGTCCGCTGCTAGCTGGAATTACTTCGGTGATACTTCCTTACGAGGCAGTCGTCGATCCTGAAATACTGGTTCAGCTTCTCGCGAAGTACGAGGTCACCCGAATCGTTCTAGTCCCCTCGTTACTTCGTGTGGTGCTGGACGGAGTCGAAGACCTCCAGGAAAAATTGCCCAAACTCAGGCTCTGGTCATGCAGCGGGGAAGTGCTTCCGGCCGACCTGGCGAAGCGCTTCGCAGAGACATTGACCGACGCAACTTTGCTCAATATCTATGGCTCTTCGGAAGTAGGGGCAGATGTGACCTGGCATGAGATCACCTCACGAGATGGAGACGCGCCAGTTCCGGTTGGAAGACCGATCAGCAATGTTCAGATACACATTCTCGACCCTCACATGAACCACGTGCCGGTTGGCGTGCCGGGCGAGCTCTATGTTGGAGGAGATTGTCTGGCGCTCGGATACTGGAGGAGGCCTGAGCTCGACGCCGAGCGATTCATCACACATCAATTTGAACCGGACGATCCGATTCGCCTTTTCAAGACAGGTGATCTTGGACGATATTTGCCGAACGGTGAGATCCAGTACATCGGCCGCGCCGATAGCCAAGTAAAGATTAACGGAATTCTGGTAGAGCTAGGTGAGATTGAAGTGGTGCTGGCAACTCATCCCACGGTTCGGGATGCGGTGGTGGTTCTGGCCGATCGTCTTGGACAGAAGAGGCTCGGCGCCCATGTTACGGTCCGTCCCGGAATGCATCCGGATGCGGAAGAACTTCGTCGCTTCCTCAAGTTTAGGCTGCCCGATTACATGATCCCGCCAGACTATTTCGTCGTTGAGGTTTTTCCCTTACTCCCGAGCGGTAAGGTCGATCGAAAGACTTTGGCATCGCAGACCGCAACACGTCAGATTGGTGAGCGCTGCTACATTGCTCCTCAGACCCAGACGCAGGAAAGTCTTGTCCTGATGTGGCGTAACGTGCTGGGAGCCGAGCAGGTCGGCATTACCGACAATTTCTTCGAAATGGGCGGCCATTCCTTAATGGCCATGCGAGTGGTCGCAAGGATCAGGCGCGTATTCGACGTGGAGATTCCGATTCGGAGCCTGTTCGAAAATCCGACTATCAAGGGATTGGCGAATGAGGTGGAAGAAGCGAGGGCGAAGGGTATCAGGGCCTCGACTCCGATCGCCCCTAGGGCCAAAACAGCGGGCTTGGACAAAGGGGCTATTTTAACGCAACTCGAGAAACTGTCGGAGGACGAGCTACAGGAACTCCTGAGGCAGGTTCTCAAAGAGAAGCCTGGCGCTGCCTCGAGCTAGCCTCGGCAGCGCTGCCTCAAATGCTTCAACGTCTGCGATGATTGAGAAAGAGCTTTGCCGGTCCGTAGAGTCTAAGAACGTGCATACCGAGCCTACCTGGGAATTTAACACCCACGTACCGAGCGGGTTGTCCGAGGCTGAGGTGCACGTCTGGGTCGCGACTGTTCCGGCACCAACGGCCGTAGCGAACCTAGAACGGATCTTGTCGCCTGATGAAGTCGCTCGCTCTGAGCGCTACCACAAACTTGAAAGCGCAGCCAGTTTCATTGTGGCACGCGCCATACTGCGAGTGCTTCTCGCGGAGTATCTGGCCACGACTCCGTCGTCAATCCGGTTTGCCTACTCAGCCACCGGTCGTCCGTCCGTAGAGTATCCGCGAACCGACGTCGACGTCAGCATTGCGCATTCCGCTAAGGCGATCCTGATCGGAGCCACTCGGTGTCGCCGCCTCGGAGTAGACATCGAATACATCTCTCCGACGTTCGACTTCTCAGAGGTCGTGGCCAGCGCGTTTGGCCAGGAAGAACGGATGATTTTGGAATCCGGGAAGGATTCGCAAAGACGCCGTCTATTCTTCGCCCTATGGACGGCGCGCGAAGCGTTGGCCAAGGCGTGTGGCGCTGGGCTGACGGCTCCGCTTTCGGAGCTTGGGCTCTCGCTGAAGTATTCGGTAGAAGGGGCAGTGCAAGTGACGCATAGGAACGCAGAGCCACATCAGTGCGTTGGCTTGACGCCGCTACCTAGCTACGCGGCTGCGGTTGCATATACCGGTCCGGCTTGCGTGGCCAGACTTCTTTCGTACCCAGGAGTGAGCTAGCTTGCTAGCAACTGATGCAGTATATCCGACCAGTTCCGAGCGTGAAAAGGCTCAGTGAGTTTCCACAATTTGGTGACCGAGGATGACCTTTGGTAGTAAAATCCGACTATGAGGTTGGATAGCGAATCTTTTGATGTGTCTATGAGAAGAAGTCGCAGACCACGAGTGTCTTTGACTGTCGTTATTTTTCAAGACGCCGTAGAGTCTCCTTGGGCTCGACCCCAAGGTTTTGCCTCGAAGCGGGTTTCTGAGCTCGGCTTTAAGTGGGGGGCATGCGCGCCAAATCCAGTTACTTCGTGATCGTCTGCGTTTTTTGAATCTGCGGCTGTCACGAAGCATCCGCGGGAGTGGTGAGCGCTTTAGATGAGTGACATTGGTGACAGCGCGAACTGAGGCCGGTCTTCCGCATCATGCGAATCTTCTACCGCGCGCTGAACTGGTACAAGCTCCAGTGCGTTTGTCCATTGGGGTTCCTGTCAGCCGCCCGGAGCCGGTCGCGGTCGAGCGGCGGCCTCTCTGAGGCGGGAGGGACCTCCTACCCCGCCGTCGTCTCCGCTGAGGCGCCACCAAAGTTGGAAATCGCCCGGGAACCCAACGCGCAGGATGTGCGGGTGGTGCGGGAGGCGATTTATGCGTACAACCGCTCGAAGGCGGGCGATCAGCGATACGAGCCGCTGGCCATCTTTCTTCGGGACAGCCGCGGTGGGCTCGTCGGAGGATTGCTTGGGAGCACCTACTGGCAGTGGCTCACGATAGACTTCTTGTGGGTCGCTGAGGATCTGCGAGGTCGAGGCCACGGCAGGCAGTTGGTCATGGCTGCTGAGGGGGAAGCTCGGCGCAGAGGGTGCAAGCACGCCTGCCTGGACACGTTCAGCTTTCAAGCCAAGGAGTTCTATGAGAGACTCGGATACCTCGCCTTCGGTGTGCTTGACGATTTTCCCGCCGAACACAAACGGTACTTCCTCAGGAAGAAGCTGGGAACGTGAGATGGCGTTAGACGACGCGCAGTAACGGAGAAGAGGACATAGAGGACGGCTGGAGCGGCTCAAGTGGGTTTAGCATTGGGTATGGCAGAAGTGACAGTTCTACTTATGAGAGTCTGAAGCCTCACTTACTGTCAAGCGAGGTAAATGGGAACCATTCCACAGCGGAATCACTGGGCGGCCCCCAAACGTCCCCGTTCTCCGAAATTTGCCAACAAGCGTACCCCCAGCAATGAGGGACGCTCGGGATTTCTAGATTCCTGCTTAGCGTTGAATTCTCGCGATTCAAGAACTCACGATCCCTTATTAGGAACATACTTGCGCATATCAAGGTTCGACCCCTCATCTGCGCTTCTAAACTGTTACAAACAAACGTGATATGCACTCGCCGAGTAACGCACTTTGGTATCTAGATTGCTCCAAAGCAATGTCACAGGATAAGTGCTTCTGTGTCAGGGGAATGCTCATGAGTATCTCACGCTGGTTTTTGGGTCTGATCTTTCTTGGGCTATCGTCCTCTGCGGCCCTGGCGGACGGGATTGACCCCGCTATTGGTGTAGACGGCGGATCGGGATCTCGACTCTGGCCCGGCTCAGTTACCTTCACGATAAATGACAATACGGCGATCTGCGACGGTCCGTGCGATTTCACTTCCGAAGCTTTTTTCATCAATGCCGGGACGATCACCAATTTCGATTTTAGATTCGATATACCGCAGATACCACCATTCAGAAACCTTGGGGAAGGCTCTGTGTTCCCGACCGTGACAACCATAGTGCCGACCCTCGAAGCTCTCCTCTCGGGAGGGACCATTTTCCCGCTGTCGGCCTGCGATGGATGTGCAAACGGGACCGTAAGAGGAAACCAAATATTCGGCGATTTTGTTTTCATAATGAACGGAGTCGTCAATGGAAGCAGGGTGACCGTGACTTCGAACGTGCCTGAGCCTGGAACGTTGATTCTGATGCTGTCCGGGCTCGGAGCTATGGGTCTGCGTCGCCTTCGCCGTAACAAAGTTCCAAGCTAATTTGGCTGAGCAAATTCCCTAACAAGCTTCTGGAAGCCGGGATCTTTTTGCAGGTTTTGCAAGTCTGGCTCGGCTTGAGCAATGGCTGGGGGTTGCCCCTTCTTAAATGCATCCCGCAGGGCCACCAGAGCGCTGGAATTATCGTTGGCCAAAGCGAACGCTTGAGCCTGGTAATAGATCAAATCCACATTGCCGGGATCAATCGCACGGGCTTCTGCGATGAACTTAAGTGCCTGCCGAACGTCGCCCTTTTTGCCATACCAAAGCGCTAGCCTGCCCTTCGTGACAGCGTCGCGGGGGTTAACCTGAAGCTCCTTATAGGCGAGCGAAATTGCTTGTTCAAACGTCGCCTGCGCACGATCCTTCTGCCCGACCAAGTAATAGGCTTCCGCAAGATTCCCAACGAACATATCGGAAGTCGGTACAAGTTGAACGGCTTTTTCGTAGGCCGAGATGGACTTGTCGTACTCCTTCAAGTAAAAATATGCGATGCCGAGATTGCTGTAAGCCTGTCCGCGGGCGTTAAATTGCAAAGATTTTTGCAGAGGTTCAACCGCTTCGCGAAATTTTCCACTCTGAACCAGGACCGCACCCAGGTTGTTGTACGCGTAAGGATTGTTTGGATCGAGCTGAATCACTCGCCGGTAGGATTCAGCAGCCTTTCCATAATTTGCCAACTGAAAATACGCGTTTCCCAGGACGTTGTGATTGACCCAATAATAGGGATTCAGTTCGACAGCCTTCTGGTAGGCCTGAATTGCCTCAGCGCTGCGGGCACTAGCCAAATAGACTGAAGCGAGACGACGGTAGGCCTCATCGGAATTGGGAGCGAGCTCGAGAGCCCGCTTAATTTCAACAATGGCTTCCGCGGTCCGGCCTGAAGCCCTATAAACGCTTCCGAGAGCCAAATGAATCTCAGGTTGATCTTCATTCAACGCCCGCGCCTGCTCCGCCGCACCTAAGGCCTTCGCTGACCAGACGCTGTCTTTTGTCTCACGATACATGATCAAGCTGGCATCGGCGACACCCGCATAGGCCAGAGCAAAGCCGGAATCCATTTTCAAAGCCTGCTCGAAGAAACCGATAGCAGACCGGACGTTCTTGAGGTCCTGCTGGCCGCGCAGGACGTTGCGGCCCCTGAGGTAGGAGTCGTACGCCTCCATGTTTTGGGTGGGGTGCGCAGTGGCACGCGCCAGTTCTGCATTGCTTGGCTTGACGGCGAGAGCGTCCACCAATTGTGCGTATATTTGGTCTTCGATTGTCAACAGATCGCCGGTCAGCCCGGCGAACTCCTTGCTCCACACCAGCCGCTTTTCAGAAACATTCTCCAGGTTGACCGTGACCCGTAGGTTATTCCCCGACCCTTGCACTGTTCCATGCACAATCAGGTTCACACCGAGGTCCTTCGCTACTTGCGGAAGCGGAGTCTTCGGGTCGGTCTTGGCCGCTGCCGTCGAAGAGGCTAGTCGCACATCCTTCAGCTGGAAAAGCTTCGCCGACATGGCTTCGACCAGCCCATCGGCTACATACCCGAGCGACGATTGGTCCCCCAGCACCCGGAACGGCAAGACGGCGACGAATTTTGCTTGCGCTGCTGATGGAAGTCCGTTTGTATCTGAAGCCGCCGTTCCACCTCCAGGGCCTGGAAAGATCCAGTGTCTTGTCTTGGGAATCGCAAAGAACAGGCCGACCAGAAGAAGCATCCCCCCTCCCGCGGCATACCACCACCGTTTTTCGACAACCGGGAGATTGATCTGCACCGTTCGTGAAGTGGAGGGGGCGGCCGTGAGCGTAGGGCTGCGTCCGGCATCCAGGTCCGCCAGAATCTCTTTAGCACTCTGATAACGATTGGCAGGGTCTTTCTCGAGGCAGTGCATGATAACGCGAGCCACGTAGTCTGGCAGCGCTGGATTGACTAGCTTCACATCCTTTGGCATCACCTGGACGCGCTGATACATCAACTGCCATGTTGATTCTCCGGAAAAAGGAGTCGCCCCCGTCACCATTTCGTAGAGCACCAACCCCAGGGCGTAGAGGTCACACCGGCTGTCGACTCCTTTTCCTTCCACCTGCTCCGGCGACATGTAGCGCGGCGTACCCATAACCGCGCCCGTTCGCGTCATTCCCATCTTTGCCGTTTCCAACGATGTGGCCAGTCCGAAGTCGGATACGTAGACCTGGTCATTATTTCCAACTAAGACATTTTGTGGCTTGAAGTCGCGATGCACCACGCCCTCGGAATGAGCCGCATCGAGTGCTTCGCACAGTTGCCTGGCGATCTTGAGAGACCGCTCGAGGGGGAATGGCCCTTCTTCTTTCAGCAACTGGTTCAAGTCCTTGCCTTCGATGAAGGCCATGCTGATGAACTTCACACCATCGACCTCGCCCAGGTCGTGGATGCGCAGAATGTTTCTGTGGGAAATCTTGCTCGCAAGCAGAAGCTCTTGCTTGAAGCGTTGGGTTAACAGGTGATCGCTGACCAGCTCTGGCAGCAGCGTCTTGAGAGCCACCGTGCGCGACAGCTCCTTGTCGAATGCTTTGTAGACCTTGCCCATTCCACCCGCGCCCAGCAGTCGTTCGATTCGGAACCGCGGCCCGAAATCCATCCCGGGTTCGAGCCCCCCCGAAACGTTGAGCCCGCTGCTCCCCCTACTCCTGGAGGAAGGCCTTGTGCCTGCTGCCGGCGGACCTGCTTCCCCGAGCGCGCTCGGTTCAGCGCTGTCCATCGTGCGATCATCCATCGGAATGGACCCCGAAGGTGTCTTGCTCAATATCGACACCCCTGGTTCATCCTGGCTTCGGGAACCGCCTGAGGGGGCGGCACTGTCTATCGTTCGGTCGACCGGACGATCCATTCGAGACGACGGTCGGCTCTCGGACGATGGCTTCGGCTTATCCCCTCCATCCAAGGGCGCCCCAGGGTCACGGCTATCAGCAGATTTGCCCGCATGAGGAAATTCGAGAACAGCTCCGCAATGACCGCAACGGACGGCGGGGGCAGGGTTTTCGCCTTTGCAAGAAGGGCAGATCATGATAGAGGGCTAACTACACGGTCGCCTTCCGCAAATTATCCTGCACGACGAAGCTCGTCAGCAAGCTATATCTGTGGATTCCGTGACAAGACGGCCAGTTTGGAAGGTTCTTAACTCACTCCGTGGTCGCACGAGTCAGAATCGGACCTAAACTTCGCCTACATCCCCGACACCGAAATATGTGCAATCCGGATGATGGAACACCAGAGCGCTGACACTAGCCTCAGGATCCATCATCATTCCCTCGGTAAGCTCGACGCCGATTTCTTCCGGTCGCAACAGTTTCCAGAGCCCCGCCTGATCTTCCAAATTTGGGCAAGCCGGATACCCAAAGCTGTACCGCTTCCCGCGGTAGCGCGACGTAAACCTCTGCGCCATGGTCATCTCCGGCGGATCGGGGAATCCCCAGTCCTCGCGAATGCGCCGGTGCAGCCATTCCGCACAACCCTCCGCGGTCTCAATCGCCAGTGCCTGCAAGCCATGCGACTTGAAATAGTAGCCCTCGTTCTTGGCCTTCTCCGCGCGATCGCGTATTCCTTCGCCCGCCGTCACCACAAAGAGCCCCACGTGATCGCGCTGCCCGTTCTGTTTCGGCAAGACGTAGTCGCTCAAGCATAAATAGTCGCCCTGCCTCTGTCGCGGAAACTGAAACGTGTGCAGTGGTTCGCCCGCGCCGGGTGCGAAAAGGTGCAGGGACTCCGCCGCCGCCTCCGCCTCGAAGAATTGCCACACCGCGCGAATCTTCATGAATTCCGCGGCTTCCTTCTTCACTTCTTCCATGCTCTCAAACAGCTCGACGGCCTTTGGCTCGCGCTCTTCGAGTCGTTTCTCAAAG
>Ga0137399_10000437_pt1 | contig 16422 bp, 19 predicted proteins | sample czorhiz316metaG_FD_104810 | JGI IMG/M metagenome (GOLD analysis project Ga0137399, IMG submission 104810) | Vadose zone soil microbial communities from Angelo Coast Range Reserve, California, USA - czorhiz3.16 metaG | ecosystem: Environmental > Terrestrial > Soil > Vadose zone | place: USA...
AAGGGAAAGAGGCAGAGCGCCTTCCTCATGACAAAGGTCTGTACCCACGGGCGAGACAAGAAGGTAGCGATGCGCATGTTGGAAGAATCCCTGCGACGTCTGCAAACCGACCATCTGGATCTCTGGCAAATACATGAAGTTATCTATGAAAACGATCCTGACCTGATCTTCACGCCGGGTGGAACCGCCGAAGCTCTACTGGATGCCAAGAAGCAGGGCAAGGTTCGTTTCGTTGGATTCACCGGACACAAGGATCCTGAGATTCACTTGCAGATGCTGGCGCACGATTTTCCCTTCGACACAGTGCAGATGCCCCTGAATTGTTTCGACGCCACCTTTCGCAGTTTTGAGACGCATGTATTGCCCGAGGCAACGCGCCGCGGGATCGCTGTCCTGGGAATGAAAAGTCTGGGCGGCAGTGGGGAAATGGTGCGACATGGAGGTGTAACGGCTCAGGAGGGATTGCGCTATGCTATGAGTTTGCCGGTTGCAACTACGATTAGCGGTATCGACTCGATGGAAGTTCTCGATCAGAACCTTGCTGTCGCCACGAATTTCCAACCATTCACGGCTACCGAATTGAAAGAGTTGCGAGACCAATGCCGTCAGTTTGCGGCTGACGGACGGTATGAACTCTTCAAAATGACTACCAAATATGACGGCGAAATTGGGCGCGAACAGCACCATTTCCCTAACACTGAAGAATTACCTCTTTAAGTCGGCGCGTAATTCGATACTCAGCATGACGAACGCGGCGCAGGAACTCTGCCGGCCTAAAATGCTCATACGCTATCCGCCACACTCCACTCTGTTACTCCCGCCCGATGCCGACACTTCCTCTATGGAAGCGGGCCCATCGCCGTCGGGCTGCGCGAATAGCTGCCGGTCGTGAAAGGGGCGAAGCGTCACGCGGTGACCCACGCTCAACAAAGTCGTCCGTGGGAGCCGATCACGCACCAAACGGTAGAGGCGCGCTTCCGTTGCCTCGTCCACAGCCGAAGTCGCTTCGTCGAGAAACAGCCAATCGGGCTCCTGCACGAGAGCGCGGGCAAAGGCAATGCGCTGCTGCTCACCGGGAGAGAGTTGAAGTGCCCAGTGGCAAGTCTCGTCGAGCCTAGCGGCTAGCTCCGGCAGCCCGACCGCCTCGAGCGCCTCGTGCAGATTTGTGTCGTCCACACCGCCAGCCGGCATCGGATAGCTCACCGCCTCCCGTAGCGTCCCGATCGGCAGGTAAGGCTTCTGTGGGAGAAAGAGAAGGCGGGTGTTTGACGGCACACGGATCTCGCCACGGCCGAAGGGCCAGATTCCGGCGATGGCACGGAGGAGGGTGCTCTTGCCCAGGCCCGACGATCCTGAGAGGAGCGCACTCTCGCCGCGCCTGAGCGAGAGGTTCACGTCCGCAATCAGCGGCTGACCGTCTGGAAGGTCGAGCTCTACGCCGTCGACGATCAGTCCCCCACCATTCCCTTCGACGTGGTGAATGCCGACCTCTGTCGCAGCTTGGATGTGCGCGAGTTCGAGGGTGCTCTGGAAACCCGCGAGTCGTTCCACCACGGCGCGCCATGCAGCAATATCTGTGTAAGAGGAGACGATTAAGCTTAGCGAATCCTGCACTTGGCCGAAGGCAGCGGCAGTCTGCATAAGCCCGCCGAGGAGAATCTGGTCCCGGAAGTAGCGCGGCGCCACGACGATGAGAGGGAAAATGACCGCTGCCTGCCCGTATCCGGCCGTCAACCATGTAATGTAATCCGCTTCTGCTGGCGCACGATGCCCCACCAGTTACGGATGATGCTGCCGAAACGTTCGCGGAAGGTACGGAGCTCGTCTTCCTCACCGTGGTAGAGCGCCACACCCTCGGCGTTCTCACGGAAACGGACGAGGTTGAAACGGAAGTCGGCTTCGTAGCGCTGCTGGTCAAAGTTCAGCCGGACGAGAGGACGCCCCATCCAATCGGTGAGCCAGGTACCCGCGAGGGCGTACAAGAGAGCCGCCCATACAAGATCGCCAGGCAGCCGGATGGAAGAACCAGGAATGGCGAGCGTCCCAGAGAGGCTCCAGAGAATTGCGACGAACGAGATCAAGGTCACCACGGCGCGCATTCCGCCGATGCCGAGATTCAAGGTGCTGGCGATAAACTGGGGCACGTCCTCAGCAACGCGTTGGTCGGGGTTGTCAGCCTCACCGGCAACGAACTGCATGCGATAGTAGGCAGCTTCGGTCAACCACCCGCGCAGGTAGTACTCTGTGAGCCAGCGTCGCCAGCGAATCTGGAGCATCTGGTTGAGGTAGAACTGGTACACGGTGAAAACAATGAAAAGACCGGCGAGCCAGGAGAAGCGAATCAGCTGGTGAAGAAAGACTGTGTAGTTCTTGTCCTGCAGGGCGTCATAGAACGTGTTATTCCACTTATTGAGAAGGACATTGATATAGACGATCCCGAGGTTGAGAGCGATGACGGCGAGCAGAAGCCCCGCGCCGCCCAGCGGTCCTCCGAGAACCAGAATGGGTGAGTCATTGCCCAAGCATCACGAAGGACCTGGCGCAGGCCCGTGATGGCGAAGGGTCTCTGGTGATTAGGGCCACTGATCGGAGTTGTTCGACTCAAATCAACTTCCGAGTTTGTGTGGGCGCGACGTGATGGTGAGTTGAGAACAACAAGATTTTCATCCTTTTCGGCTGCACGGGTTTATCGGACGCGGCAATCGAGTGGACCAGCAGCCAGAGCGGAGGTGCGCGAATAATCTAGCCACCACATAGAGACCAATCAAAGTGGTAGCGATCAAATCCGACTGTATCCACGCGGGCAGACCTGTTCCCTCCCCTACCAAAGAAAGCGCAGCGAAGCAGAACAGCAGATGCGCACAGAAGACTTCCACCGATGCTTTGCCAAGGGAGACAAGAGGAGAGATCGTCAGCCAGCGCGCCAGCCAGGACCTGCTGACGGCAAAGAGAATCGCAAAAGAAGAAAAGTCCAGCAGCCGGAAAGCGCCCAGATGCCATTTGTCGATGAGTCCCCGCCAGACCGCGCCATCGAACTGTACGTGCAAAAGCGGGTGGCGGAGGAAGAAGAACGCAGCGGCCACAAGTAGCGCTGCAATCACACTCATCTTCGATGTCAGCACTTTGAAGACACTCCCGGGACAGCCAGCCCCGATCCACAGGCCAACGGCCCACAAGAACTGCCACGCCAGCAAGTCAAAGGCACCCATCTCGTTCAACGGTATCTGGAACCCTGCCGACCGGACCATATGCGCGTGAATTGCCGTTCTAAGACCAAACTGTGCGAGAACCCAGATTAAACCGCTCGGAATGAGGACCAGTTTCCAGCTCCGGCGGCTGCCCACATACAGCGCAACGGGTGTGGCCAACAAAAAGATGATGTACATCGGCAGAATGTCGAGCAGGGGCGGGCAGTAAACGAGCAGGAGCGCGCTCCCCACGGCATGGATCGGATGCGCCAGGTAGAAGTCGAGAAGGCCTTGTAAGCTAGGGCGCTCGGTGTGTATTGCCATTGTTGCGACCACAGTGAATGCAATGCCAAGAAGAAAGAGGTGATAACCGTAGAGTCGAAGCGCACGCTTCCAGAGGCGCTTGATAATCGTGGGAAAGCCAGATTCATTCGCTATACGCGCAAAAATACGACCGGTCAAAAATGCGGAAAGGAAGACAAACCCTTCGGCCTCGGAGACGAATCCGAGCTGCTGATTTGTGATGACTTGGGCCTGAGTCGGCAAATGCGCCAACGTCATCAACGTCAACATGAGCCCGCGGAGCGCGTCCAACTCTGGCTGGCGTTGCGAACCTCGAGCTTTATTTGGTAGCGCGTCGCGATCCTGCACTGTCGAAACCGAAGCTACTAACGCTTGCGACATCTCATACATTCCATGACGACCACCGCATTTTTAGTTCCACATCGGCGGCTCAAGAAAGACAAAACATCCACAGGATCGATGTTTCCTTTCCGATTTGTGAGCTCTTTCTAATTACTTCTCTTCCACTCAGATACCGTTTCCGCCGCAGCGAGGCCGGGCATTACTATGAATGCCCGATCCGCCGCCACCGCCATTTCGGCGTTACTTTTTCGCCTCCGGGGGAAAATGTGCGAACATCTTCTGCACTCCCTTGTCGAGATTCTTGGTGTTCTTATCTGCATTGTTGGAAAGTGTGTCGCTGGACGAGCCTCGCCAGATTAAATTCTTGGTCTTGGCGTCGAACAGATCGACGACGAGCGAACCGACCTGGTAGGTTTCAGTTGTTGTGGTTGCGTCTCCGAATCCTCCCCAACGCCAACCTCCTCCAAAGCCGTCGTAAAAAGTGTTAAGAGTCTGTTGATTGTGCGTGATCTCCATCGCTACGACAGAGACATCGCCACCCGACTCCACCTGGGTCCAGCCTTTGGCTGTTAAAGCCCCATTCACCGCGTCCTTAATGCGGTCGACCAACAGCGGATCTCGCGTTTGGACCTTCTCCCAAGAGTATGTCTTGTACTGTCCAAAATTTGCGTTGTGATCGTAGTCGGTCTTGACCTGCTGGCCGACTGACGCAGCTGTGAAACAAAAGAACATCGCAATCGAAACAACTAGGGTTTGTATCTTCATGATTTCTCCTCTGCTGATTGAGAACGCCCCGAATTGGGCCGCCCCAGTTCTTATGGTTGGCCAGCGCTCTTGGCTGACAGTGAATGGTTTTCAGCGGCCGCTGCTTTGGCAGCATTTTGCTCGACTTTCGACGGCAAAACCTGCATCTCGGAATTCTGTCCCTCGACCCAGATGGCGCTTAGAAAATCAACCTTGCCGTACTTGTTGAAAGTAACTTCGCTCTGGGCATGAGGAGTGTTGGAGGGGGCGACTACATACTCCACGAAGACGGAGTGTGAACCACTTGTGTCTTCGATCAACAGAAGCTTGTTGTCTGGGTCCGGCTGACTCACCGTGTAACTACCTGCAGGCATCTTCGCGTTACCCGCGTAAAAGGCGGATGGTGCGTCAAACGTCACCCGATTGGCGATCTGCGCCATGGTCGGGATTGCACAGAGGACCGATAGCAATCCCATGGGCACAATCAGTTTCTTTAAAGTGTTCATTCTGTTTTCTCCTAAGTTTTTCACTCGTGTCTGGGCTTGGCTTGCCATACTGATAAGAATGCCGCACCCTTAACCAAGGATATGCATTAGGAATGCCAAACTTGAGCGGAGCAAAAGACTGCGGCAAGTGATTGAATGTAGGAGAAAATAGGACGGCTACGATCGCAATTAGATCTCCCTGACAACTTGCCTCTTTCGAAAGCTTACGTCCTTCTTTTGACAGCCGTCGGCCCGTGGTCACCCTAGACAAGGGCCCATCTTAGAGACGTGTGTTCTACGTTCACCCTTTCACTGCCTTGGATGTGAGTCTCTCTCAGTCATTACAACTTTGGCACCTGGGTTGCTCTCTTCGGAACGAGGAGGACCACATGCGCGATTGGAAATTCCTTGCCCTTCCTACCCTGATTGTCGCTTTGCTGAGCATTCCGAGCTCTGCACCCGCTCAGGTCTCTATCAATATCGGAGCAGAACCGGTTTGCCCGTATGGCTACTACGACTTCGCCCCGTACAACTGCGCGCCATACGGGTATTACGGGCCCGAGTGGTTCAGCGGCGGCGTGTTCATCGGAGCCGGCCCTTGGTTCCGCGGCCCCCGCGACTTCCACGGCCACGTTGATAACCGCTTCGATCCGCATCACGGCTATGTTGGTCCACATCCGAACCGTAGAGACAAGCCCTTTAATCACTTCCACGGAAACGAAATGCGTGATGGACGCGGCCACGCAGGGAGTGGAGGTCACCGTTAGAAACAGCGTCAAACCCAAAGCAAAAGGGGTGCTACTCAGCGGGTCCGCACGCAGGGCCCAGCTTCTCGGCAACCCTGAAACCGCGCTGTTGGGGGGTTCAAAAAGCGCCCAGAAAAGTATTTCCGGGCGAGCGTGTCGAGGCAGACCGGGATCTTCCTGTTTCCTGCGACCCTGAAGCCTCACGAGACGCTAATCTGGTTGAAGTGGTGAACGCGCGCTAAGAGCAGCACCTTTTCCCAGGAAGTCCACGAGTTAACAATTCACTTCATCCACCTGTGTCCAAGTGATGCATCGCCGTGAGTGACCGCGTAGGTGCGTCGAAGCCCTTGAGATCTCGCGAAATCCTCATGCCATCTTGGCGGAACAGGCACCGGTTGACATGTTGAACAAGAACATGGGGAGCCAGTAATACTGTCAGCGTCGACTTTCATCTTGCTACTATCCTTGGTCTCGTCGGCATCCGGAGGAATAGCCCGAGTTAAAGCTGACGAAGGTAAATACCAGGTCATCGACGGAGGAGATGTCGGGATGAGTCCCGAGGAGCGTTAGATATTTTATTTGTGGGAGTTCTAGACTCTCTGGCGAACGGAATCGGAGAGTACGCGGTCGAGAGAGCGCGAGTTTTCTAATCGTCCCGAGAAACTTTTTCACGACAACCGATTTATTGCCAGCCGGAGCGCTGAGTTCAGGTGTGGCAATCGGCCCACAGAACCCCTAGCGAGTGGAGGATAATCGCGTCTCCGATCGTCAATTCTTCGGGAGAAACAACAATTTTGCAAGCGTAGCAAACAACTGGATTAAGTGTCTGACACCAGCGCTCGTGGCGGATGATGCCCTCACAGTCTTCACAAGCTGCTTGGGCGTTGTACTGGTTTTTGTGATACGAGGCTGCTTGGCTATGAGACATTCACTCATCTCCTGGGCCTGGAAGTATCGATCTGGTCGCGCAGCTTGCCTCGTCCGCTCGCAAGATCAACCAGTCCCGGGACAACTGACTAATTGGAGCTAGGCTGACTTCTTCGTCTGCGAGCCGAACTCGATGATCTTTCCGCGGTGCAGCACTGGGCTCCACTTCAACGGTTTCCGAAAGCTCTTCGGTACGTAAAACTCAATTACTTTTACCATGACAACCTCTTGCTCTTTATGAGCCTCTATGGTGGACTGGGCTGCAATTTCACCTTTCAGACTCCAATGGCCCTACCAAAGCCATCGGCATTGACAACGCACGGAATCGCACAACCGGCGCTTGTGCAAGTGCGCCTTACAGACAGCGCATGATCTCATCCACGTAGCTCCTGCCCAAGGATCGTGCGGGAAGAAGGTTGCGTCCGTTTTTCCAACTCTCTCAAGCGACGCACCCCTTTCGTAAACATCGCCCAGGCCAGTGCTTTCATATCTGGATCCCCAGAATCGGCAGCCCTGAGTAGTTCCTTGCCTGCGTCTTGCTGGCCGAACCTGCACCACATCACTCCGCAAAGAAAAACATAGTTGTTGTCCATCCTGGTCTCCTCCTATTCAGCGTTTGGCAGCGTCAATCGCATTCCAGCACTTCGTTGGAACAACTTCTTCCACTCTCAAATGCAATCCAACTGCCAACGCCAGCCCTATCTAAACCGGCCGCTGCACTCGAACTTGTCTCATGGCAGCGTCCAAATATCGACAGTCTCTCGGCCCTCGCGATCCCGGACCGTCACAGAGTTTCCTGAAGTCAGTCGACTCCTCGATCTCAGTTGCAATCGATGCGTGAAACTTCGACTTCGACGTTCGCTCCTACTATTGGAGGACAACAGGTGCCCTTGTTTCGACATTTGTGTACAGCCTGCCGGAAGTGGGATGCCCCCACATGCTGCCAAGCGATCCCCAGTGCTTGGCCGGGCGCCTGGATTGATGAAGTGAATCGCTTTCGGAATATCCGAGTGGCACAGCAGTTGCTGCTGCTTACAGGTGTTGGGAAATGCGTGTTTGTTTGGAGGCTGGTTATCCTCATACGACGCTGCACCTCATCGATAGGACGGACTCTCGCTGTGTTAGCCGTTCTGTTCGGGGCGTTTGGGCTGAAGGCGGGAGCCTCAGCCACACTTCTGATAGAAGAGCCGTATGGGATGCTGGGATTCTTTACCGCTACGGGCCACTCGGCCGTATATCTGTCCGGCGTCTGCGCCCAAACGCCCTTGATCCTTCGCCGCTGTGCTCCCGGAGAATCGGGTATTGTGCTGAGCCGCTATGACGGCGTCGGTGGCTATGACTGGATCGCAATTCCTCTTGTTCCCTACTTCTACGCAGTCGAGCGTCCGGAAGATGTCCCGCTATTCGCCGATGCAAAGATCGTCGCCTTCTTGCGGGATCGTTATCGCCGGAAATACTTGAAGGATATCGTTCCCGATTTGCCCAACGGAGAAACACCCGGAGGGAACTGGTATGAACTTGTCGGCTCATCCTACGACAGGACAACTTATGGTTTCGAGATTGAGACCAGCACTGAACAAGATGAGACTCTGATTCTCAAGTTCAACTCGTCGCCGAATGGCTCTCACTTTCACCTCCTCACGCGGAATTGCGCCGACTTCGCCAAAGATGTCATCAACCTATATCAGCCGAAGGCGCTTCATCGGAGTTACGTAGCTGACTTGGGCATCAGCACGCCCAAGCAGATGGCCAAGACGCTGGTTCAATTCAGCGCAAGTCATCCGGAGCTGAGACTTTCAAGGTTCGTCATTCCTCAGGTCTCCGGCAACATTGCCCGCAGCAAGGCCGTACACGGCGTAGTTGAGGCATTTTTTAAATCCAAGAAGTACATCGTTCCCAGCGGCGTCGCGAGCCCAATCTTTGCGGGATGCGTGGCAGCCGTTTATGTTGGTAGCGGAGGCGGCCGTTTCGATCCTGGCTACAATGCGATGATATTCGCGCCCGGTAGCGAACCCGAGCTGCCCCTGAGTCGAGAGGAGCGCCGCGCATATCGCAAAGCATTAAAACACCTTCTGGCTCACGCCAGTCTCGAAAGATCAGCCGGGAACGGTCATGAGGCTTGGGAGCACGTGCAGTCCATAGCTGAACACGGACTCGACCAGCACGGCAGACCGGTTCTGCAAGCGAATATCGGACCACAAGTAGTAAATGTAGGAGCCTCGGCGAAAAACGTTTTGACCATCGACGCCCCTCCGCAATTCATCCAGGCACTGCTCACAGCGAGGCTACAATCAGAATTGCAGAGGAGTAGTCCCGGGAAGGTTTCCGATCGCCAGATTGGCCGTGACTTGCAACTACTGCAACGGGCGATGGAAGAAGACGGTCCCCTGGGGACTTCCCTTCCCTCGCGGCCCCTACACTGGCTATCCGAGTCTCTCAGTTCTGAGCGCACAGGTGGAAATCGGCCTTAAAAGGCCGCACAAACGTCTTTGGCCCCGTCATCCTCCATTAGTTTCCAGCAGAGCGTTAGCGAGATAAGCACCCAAAGTTTAGCAATTCCTCGTGACCTATGACGCGGATCCAGCCGGTTAGTGTCAGACGGTGCGGACCGCATTCCAACAGAAGGTTCTAGCTTAGCTAGCTTAGCTAGGGAGATTTTCGCCAGAACAGCTTTCCCTCGTGGAGGTAGACGAATGGCCTTGCGCTTGCGGGATTGACACACTCCGTCAGCGGGCATGAGAGACATGCCGCGCTCTCGGAAGCAGCGTTAGCTGTCAGAACATCGACGGCGTGCTGGTATTGGTATATAGAGGATTCTACGGTCTAACATAACAGTACGTTCATCCACAGTGAGAGGTGCACTACAGAAGGCTCTTGCTAACGAAGTGCGCCTTACATGCTGAGACAACCTCCCTCGCCGCTCGTTACAAGCTTTTACCTTATCCTAATGATGTTTTACCTTCTGCCGTCTCCGAACGTGTACCTAACAAATAGAACGGTCACACTCCGGTGGATTGTTCAGGCGCAGCAGCGCAAAGATTGGTAAGCAGTGGATTATTTGACCGAGGGGCGCGCTTCAACCTTCAACCCAAAGCGGAATGCTGTCGTTTTCGATGTGGCCCGTGCGGCCCAGGCCGGGTCAGCAGGAGCCATGGTAGCCGCCTCCAATTCTGCGAGTCGAGTCGGATGGTGAGGGATGACATGTCGCTTGTCTTCATGAGGGTGAAGTCTGACGGAGCTCGATACCCGGCGTCGGACATGTGCTTTACCGCACCGGTGGTATTGGCTTCGCTTTCGCGTAGTTCTAGGGTGGAGTTGCTTAATTGAAGGTGGACCGACAGTGGGCCTTATGGAGGAGTGGTGAATTGTCCAGAATGTGAGCTTATACCGAGTCCATGGGGCTGCGCGTGCGTGGGTCATACGACCATCTCCGCCGCGATGAACGATCCCGTGCTTTACAAACTTTTACTTCGTACACCCAGTTTAGATGGCAAGTTAATCGTGTGCGCGCGTTCTCAAGAGTACAGGAGAAGTGCACCCAATGAATAATGAAATGACAACAGTGCTCTACGTAGACGACAACGCGCGATCCAGAAGCTTGTTGGGCCGTATGCTCGCAGAATATGGGTTCGAAATGATCACAGCTGGCGATCCGATAGAGGCGCTATGTCGCTGCGCAGAGATTTATTTTGATTTAGCGCTTCTGGATTATCAGATGCACTCGCTGACCGCCTCACAACTGGCAGTGGATGCCCACTTCGGACATGGCACTCCTCTCCATGATCTTGTCAACACAATGCGCTGTCTAACTAACCCGAAGCCACCAAGAGTCAGTCGTACGTCTGTGACAGCGTGGTGAGACTCGACCTCAATCCATCGAACTTCACAGAGAACGCAGCTCCGAAACAATAGGCGGATTTTATGAACAAGCACCTACTCGTTGCCCTCAGTGAATGTGTCCTGATGATTGGGTAACCCTCGATAAAGGGCTTGTTTGGTGACTCTGGAGGACAATATGACTAACGATTCCCCTCGCATCCTGTACGTCGACGCTGAGACTAACCAACGAATTTTCCTGGCTGCGATGTTGGAGTACCGAGGATTCCGCGTCAGTATTGCGAAGCGCGCTCTCGATGCTCTCCAACTGGTTGCAACCGAACATTTCCACATTGTGATCGTTAACTATGATCTACCGGATATGACGGGTGCGCAGCTCGCCCAGGAGATCAGAGCTGTTGAACCGTCAGCTCGAGTCATTCTCTTTTCTGGACGGCCGCATCTGCCTGCCGGAGAGCTGGCGTTCGTCGATGTCCATATCGTTAAAGGTTCGCTTCTGGACACCATTATCGAAACCATTCGCAGCCTACTGCAGTCGCCGAAACTAATCCCGGAGCCCGCAGCACAGGATCGATCATGATCGACGCGCGCTGCGGCGGTTCGGCGGCGGCGCCTTCTGCCCGCTTGCCGCTGACTTGATCACAACATAGTACGACACGATAGATAGAAAGGAGTCATATGAAAGCCCAGTTCTCTTCCATTGCGGTTCTTGTGTTGTCATTGATTGCAGGACCCCAGGCCTTCAGCTCGGTAGTGGACCAAACTGACGCAGACGTTCCCGCGCCGGAGGTGCAGAAGTATCTTCGCACACCGGAAAATAATGGAGTGCTGACCGAGGTCCTTAGAGTTGAGCCTCAACTCCCCCGTGGTCCGAACGAAATTCTTAAAGACTACGAGGCCGAAATGGCGAAGATCACGAGCCGTATGTCCCGTGAACTAGGGGAAATCTGCCAGGCGATCGCGAACGGTCAACTCTCAAGGGAACAGGGTGAGTACCTGGCTCGGGAACGATATCAGATCGCGATGATGCAGTTTCAATTGTTCAGCGCGTGGCACGCTATCCTGGAACAGTCTGTGGCACAAGCCTCCGCAGCACAGACAACGGATGATCCCTCGACCACTGGGCAGGCGTTGGTTCTAGCGCTGCCGTTTTCTTCGTTACGACTTAATTCCACTTTCGCGGGATACTTGAAACTAACGCCAGAACAACGTGCTGCCATTGGGCAGGTGATGGCAAGAGAACGCCCTTACGTTGCTCCACTGATGGCCGAACTCGATGCCTCGCGACAAAAGCTGGAGATGGCGACTCGGAATGCCCTTCCCGACCAGAAGCAGGTCCGGTCCCTGGCACTTACACAAGCACGTCTGCTAACGACATTGGTCGCCGAAAACTCGCAGTTGCAAGCTAAGATCTCGCGTTTGTTGAACTCGGAGCAGCGAAGACAAATCGAGAAACTCAGGCAGGGCAATGAACTGAGCAGCCTAAGAGGCGAGTAGTCGGGATGTCGCTTCGCCAGCCAAGTCGGGGCTTAGCGATTTTGCCGCTCAGTTCCTGTGCCTGACCCGAGGAAACCTGACGGCAAGCATGGCATTGGCCGCAGGACGAGCTGTAGGCATCGTTAATGGCAAAGTCCCCAATCCCGGGGGTCGGCCCCTCAACGACCATAAAGCGCCTTTATAGAGACAATCACATCTGAGTGCATTGGTACTAACGCAACTTGTTGTGGAATTGCGTGTTTGTTCAAATCAGAGTCCCGGCTGGAATTGCGTCGAAGATCCTCAAGGAGGTCGCTGTCCATGCGAAATCGACCTTTCACGCTAGCTTATGGGGTTATGGTCATGCTCGGAATGGCCTGTCCTGCCGTAGGTCAGGACAATGGGATACAGCAGCCCTCAGCGCGTCAGCAGCTTCAGCATATCCATGCGCCGCAATCGATCGACCAGGAACTTACTCGCCTTACAAAAGATCTGGAGTTGACTCCGGAACAGCAAGAGCAGGTCCGGCCTCTGCTTGAGGAGCATCATGATAGGATTCAGATGCTGCTCGATAAGAATCCGAAAGCTTCGCGGCAGGAGCTTGGTCCGCAGATTCACGCTATCAGCGACGAAACGCATCGCAAAATTCATGCACTGCTTACTGACCACCAGAAAGAATTGGAAAAGGCGATGCAGCAACGCGAGCATAATGGTGAAGAAAACAGGCGATCTGCTCCGCCTGCAGAAACTTCGCCATAGCCATCTTCTTCGGCCTCTTGATATATCTGGAATCCGGGCGAACCGTAAGTCTTCAACGTTCGAATTTCGCTGCGATGAAGACTAACGGTAGCTGGTGTCGTACCAACTAGTATCGGCCAGGGGACGACGCGAACTCAGGAGGATTTGTCTCTTCGAAGCTGAACGGACTCGGAACCTAGACCGTTACGTAGCTATATCCCCCTTCGCATTGCATAAGAGCGATCGCAGATACCACAGACGCAACAACCAGGACGTCGGGTACGGTATGCGCCAGCATGTCTTGTACGATTGTTTCTGGGTCTTCGGAGAGGGTGTAATGCTTGATCAGTTGCCGTACCTGCTCCTCTAAAGCAGTATGGCAGCTCAAAAAACGTACACCGCGACGCTTCAGCCCCTGCATGCTCGCGTCTTGAAGCGGAGAGGTTTCGGCGCTGGGGTCCGTGCCCGCTGTAATATGAGCGGCGTCATCGGTGAGCTTGCTGAAATAATACGGATTTCTCACGGCAGGCTCGCGGGTGCGGGGATCATTGATCTCCAGCCAGGCGCCGATCCTGTACTTTTGCCAAATATAATCATCGTAGTTGAGGAGATTGGCTGGTCCATGCATGCCGCAGACTATCTTGATTTGATCCACAGGCACCCCATACCCGTAGTGAAGACCATTTAAGGAATTCTTCACCTTGGCGAGGGATGCTCCATCTTCAACTTGCGTGATGTCGAAGAGCTGTTTCACACTTGCCTTTTCGTGCAGCAGTTTCTCAAAGGAACCAAGGTTCCATTCCGATGTGTTCCATACGAGCTGTGCTTCTGCAGGCAGCCTCAGCCCTGAAACCATTCCGAAAGCTGCGATTCCGGCAAACGCTTTTGATGCAAAACTGCGACGGGTTAAATCATTCATACGTGTCCTTCATTTCTACCTATACTGGAATGTCGTCATCGCGGAATCTGCTGGACCGTTCACCGGTGCAGCTTTGCCGCGAACTAAGATGTCGCGCAAAAAGCAGTGGCATCCCGGGATCGCCATCGAAGCTGTGACCCACGTCATTAACCCTTAGTTGAACCATCCTGCCATCTGTCTACCCTTTATCGTATCGAATGAGTGACTTCAGCTCCTGCGACTTCTTCCATTCGGCGCAGGATAGCTGAGAAATCTTGCTCTTCCTCCGATATCAACTCCCCTGCATTAACACGAAATGCGGTCTCCGTCGCAGCCAATTCTCCCTGCACTCAGGGCTGATTTTGCGTTGCTGGTCGACATTAGGTGTTTTGTACCCTCATGATTGAAACGTCCGTGCATTGCGATTGCCAAAGTTGAGTGGCGCATGAGACTGTGGCAAGTGATTGAATGTGGGAAAAGATAAAGTACAACTCTGAGGTCTCGGCGATAAGCTTGTGTCCTTCTTTTGACACCCGTCGTCCCGCGGTCACTAAACAGACGGGACCATCTCACACGTCTGGCTCTAACCTCGCGGAGTGACGCGGAATATGCAGAAACCTCCTGAGGGCTGTCCGTTGCTAAACGGAGTCACGGCTGCTATCCGGAACAGAATTTCCACATTTTCCCTGATGTCGACTCACACCCACCTTTGGCAGGTCAAATGCACGTGCCTGGTCAGAGAGGTTTGAGTGATCAAGAGAGTGCATGTCGGAAGTTGCAAGTGAAATGAGGAAGAGGAAAAGGAAAATGAAGCAACGCATCAGCAGGATTTTAAGTGTGGCGAAACAGACTGCGCGGAAAGATTGAAGCGATTCAGCTCGGCGGTGTCATGGCTCATGTGGTTGTCCGGGTCGGGGACAATCTCATGGAGAGCGTCGTCACGCGCCGCAGTGCTGACGAACTCAAGCTAAAGAAGAGCGACACCGTCTCCGCTGTCGTCCAAGCCACCGAGGTGATGATTCAGAAGGATTGATCTTTCACTGGACATCCACAATCTTCAACGTCGTCACCTGCCTGACCCATCGGGCCATTCTTCTTTCATCCGGGATCACAATTCGGTATGGCCCCTCTTTCTCGCCAAGCGGTTTCCCGCAAGAAAGCCAGCAGGGTCTGTTTATCGGTGAACGCCGGGTCCGAACTCCGGCAGCGCAATGACAGCCCGACAGCCATCAACTGCTTCCTCGAGCAGACAGTTTGTGAGCCGCTTGCCGTCCATGGATTCGCCAAGGTGACACCAGCCTTTTCTAGGACACTCTTCGGCGTGACCCTCAAAGTTTACCGGACCAGAGGAATGCTCGGAGGCACGGAGCAGGGTGCATAGACTGCGCGCGTCCCAAGGTTCTCTGTCTTTCTGGGGAGGACCCGGAAAACAAGAACCTCCTGGACGGGACACGAAAAGTGCGTCCTGCAAGATCCCCGGGGTAAAGATGCCAACCCCCAAGAAGTGAACACCTGGATAGCGGCCATCTCCGCAGTGTGCGTGGTTGCCGGTCCGACCGGACGCGGGGCCGGTGGCGGGCTGCGATGGCCGGAGGCTGGTGGCGGTTAGGGGTCGTGATTGGTGACGTCATCATCATGATGTTCTTGGTGATCATGCTGGTGGTGGTGGTGGTGCTCGACATCGTCGTTGTCATGGTCGTTGTCGTCGTCGCAGCGCAGGTCAAGACCCCGCCGCCCAAGCCCGGCGCCCTGGCACAGCGCTTTGGCTGGCTCACCGATCATGTGAAGGCCGAAGTGCCGCCGGACATTCGCGAGCGCGTGGTACAGCTTGCCGCGAAGAGCCGCAAGACATGGCTGGGACCTCCCGCGCGCGCCGGTTTTGGGATTCGATCGGCTACGACGAGACGCGGCGCATTTTCGTGAATGTATTGCGCGAGGAACTGCACGGCAGCGCCGGGCTGGGCCAGCGCAAATCCATCAGGAAGGAGATCTAGAAGTGCTGACGACTCGGATTCGGCCCCGTCAAGCGCACCGTACCGCGGCTTTTGGGCCGAGCGATACCGGCAAACATCGTCCAGCCATACGCAGGTGGGCCGAGTTCGGCAGTTTCCATACTGGGAACTGGAACCTCAGCCTGGCATTGGAGGATGTCTGGAGCATCCATACCTGGGTCGCTCTGCAAGTAAAACCCGATCAGTTCTTTCTGATGCGACCGTTGCCTGGGCTTCCGGGCCATCGAGCACGGATTGCGAGGCTGTACCACATCGGCGCTTCTACGCATCCAGGACCAGGCCTGTACGGGACGTCGGGATTGCTGGTGGCCAAATCTCTGTTAGGGTCGAGAGCCGCAGGTAACCAGTAGAAAGATTTTCTAGCCCGTGTGCTTTTTGGAGTTCACTTTCGGCGGTTTGCGTCCTTTCACGAGAGTTCTTTGATAGGTCTTCACCCATCAGGGTGAAAGGGCATACCTCGGTGCCCAGCGCTGGCTGGTTCTGGCGTCTGCAAGTCAAGATTCACGACGACCGGCTCCTGGCCATTCCTCACGACTACGGCTTCGCACGTCTTATTTGGATCAGCATTAATCTCCTGGTGGGGCACATACGGGGGAACGTAAATAAAATCTCCGGCTCCGGCTTCGTCACTTAGTTCCAATCGATCGCCCCAGCGCATCCGCACTCGTCCTTTCACCACGTACAGGACGGTTTCCAGTTCTCCATGGTGGTGCGGTCCCGTCTTCG
>Ga0137399_10000439_pt1 | contig 16387 bp, 13 predicted proteins | sample czorhiz316metaG_FD_104810 | JGI IMG/M metagenome (GOLD analysis project Ga0137399, IMG submission 104810) | Vadose zone soil microbial communities from Angelo Coast Range Reserve, California, USA - czorhiz3.16 metaG | ecosystem: Environmental > Terrestrial > Soil > Vadose zone | place: USA...
AGGGAGGGGGAGATGGGCTCGGGTTCGGGGTCGCGGGAGGGCTCGACGCGGGTGACCTGGAGAGGGGTCGGGGTGAGGCCCAGGCGGCCGGCCACGTCGACCGCGGTGGCGGACGGGAAGCGGAGGATGAACTCGCTGCCCTCGCCGAGGCGGCTCTGCACCTCGATGCTGCCGCCGTGCGCCTTCACGATCCGCTGCGAGATGGCCAGGCCCAGGCCGGTGCCTTTGGACTTGGTCGTATAGAACGGGATGAAGATGCGGTCCTTCGCCTCTTCCGGGATCCCGGCGCCGGTGTCCGCGAACCGGACCTCGACCTGGTCGGCGGCGTAGCGCGGGGACGCGTCGGAAAGGCCCAGCTCGAGCGGCTGCCGGGGCCTGCGGGTGCGCACGGCAAGGCGCCCGCCGTCGGGCATCGCCTGCACCGCATTGAGCGCCAGGTTGATGAACACCTGCTTGAGCTGCTCCGCGTCGCCCAGGATGCGCGGCAGGTCCGGCTCCAGCGACAGCTCGAGGCGGACGTTCGGCGGCAACGACCCCTCGATGAGCTTCACCGTGCGCGAGAGGACGTCGTTCAAGTCGGTCGGCGTCAGCTTCTCGGTCGCCCCGGGGCTCATCGGGCGCGAGTAATCGAGGAACTGGGCCACCACGCCGTCGAGGCGGTTCACCTCCTCGACGATGATCTGCAGGATCTCCGCGTCCCCCTCGCGCAGCGACGCCGGGTCGAGGTACTGCGCGGCGCCCTTGATGGCGCCCAGCGGGTTGCGGATCTCGTGCGCCAGGCCGGCCGCCATCTCGCCCAGGGCGGCGAGGCGGTCGCGCTCCTTCATGCGCTCGTAGAGGCGGCTGTTCTCGATGGTGATCGCGGCCTGCTCGCCCACCTGCAGCATGGCGGCCAGCTCGTCGGAGGCGAACGCCTCCGGCACGCGGTCGTCGAGCAGGCAGAGGAACCCGACCACTCGCTGCCCGGCCACGAGCGGGATGGTCACTCCCGCGCGCATCGCCGCCATCGCCGCGCCCAGCTCCGACAGGCGCGAACGCTCCTCGGCGAGAGCTTCCGCGCGCGGGTCGCGCTCTGCCGGCGTGCGCCCCTCCTCCTCGTCGGGGAGGAGCTGCCGCAGCTCGGCGAGCCTCCGCTCCACCAGCTCGACCAGCTGCGCCTTCTGGCCGGCCTGCGCGCTCTGCACCAGCACGCGAGCGGTGGCCGCGTCGATGTACGGGGCGGGCACGGGTCCGCGGTGGTCGAGCCGCCGGTAGCCGAGCCCGTCGTCGCTGAGCAGGTACAAGGACGCGTGCGTCACGCGCCTCGTCTCGTAGATCCCGTCCAGCATCACCTGGCCGAGCCGCCGGACGTCGACCACGCTCGCCATCCGGGTGCGCAGCGTCTGCAGCGCCTGCACCAGCTGGAACCGCTCGGCGAAGAAGAGGGCCAGCACGCGCTCTTCGACCTTCGCCTTGAGCGGCTCGAAGAGGATGAGGATCACGAACGAGGCCACCAGCGTGTTGAAGAGGAAGAGCCCCGTGCTCCCCCCGCCGGTCCACCGCACCAGGAGCCCGTAGATGGCGGCCAGCACCAGCCCGACGCTGGCGAGCACGACGATCTTCCCGAGCAGCTCGTTCAGATCGAGCAGCCGGTGGCGCTGGATCGTCTGCGAGAGGAAGTAGAGGTAGATGGTCAGCGCCACGTTGGCGAACGGCGGCGGCGGCCACCCGGCGAGCCGGATGAGCAGCTCGCCGAAGGTGAGGCCGACGCACAGCGCGGCGCCGACCCACAGGTAGAAGAGTCGGGCGCGTTCCGTGCGGCTGGCGGCGCGGCGCATGCGCGCGTAGAGGAGCGAGACGGCCGCGGTGAGCTGGAGGAAGACCGCGCTGGCGACGGTGATGCGCACCCAGGGATGCAGCGCGATGGGCGAAAGCGCCAGGGCCAGGGTCACCAGGCCGGACGCGGTGCCCAGCCGCCGCAGTCCCAGCCCGCGTCCCGCGTCTCCCTGGAACTCGACCAGGAAGCCGAGGACGGCGCTGGGCACGAATCCCGCCGCCACCAGCGTGAGCCGCAGCGGCCAGGCGAGGTGCAGGACGCCGGCGAGGAAATCGCCCAATTCGTAGACGAGCAGCGCGACGTTCAGGAGCGCAAACGCCGTCCACAGGCGCGTGCGGCCCTTGCGCAGCAGCATCGCCACCGCCAGCGCCAGGGTGACGATGGCGGCGAGCAACGCGCTCTGTGTCCGTGCGTCCACGCTTTCCGAGGGTAACACGCGGGTGGGTCGCGTTCAGTCGTGGAATGCAGGGCGTTGCGCGCGTGGTTCCCGAACTGGACTCCGCCCTGGGCGGGTGCCACAGTTCCTTACCTTCCTGAACGCGCCATGCCCGTCTCCAGAACGGTCCTCCTGCTTGCCCTCGTGTCGCTCGGCACGGCTCGGCTGCGCGCGGAAGATGCTGCCGCGCAGCCCGAGGGAAAGGTCGCGCAGCCGGAGGGCGATGCCGCCCAGCCCGAGGGAAACGCCACCCAGCCCGAGGGAAACGCCGCCCCGCCCGCGACAAAGGCCGCGCAGGAGCCCGAGACAAAGGCCGCGCAGGAGCCCGAGACTAAGGCCGCGCAGGAGCCAGCGACAAAGGTCGCGCAACCGGAGACAAAGACCGCGTCCGCCGCCGGGTACGGCGAGGCCGAGCTGGCCTCGTGGTTCGCCGCGGGGCCGCTGAGGCGGGCCGCGGAGGCGTTGCAGGCGGGCCGCGCCGCCCAGGCGCTGAAGCTCCTCCCCCGGCGGCTGGAGGATTTCCCGGCGCGCTGGTTACGGGCGCTCGCCTTGCGCGCGGCGGACCGGCCGCGGGTGGCGCGCGCGGCCTTCGAAGAGCTGGCGGCGGGCGGCGGACCGCTCGCCGACCGCGCGCTGCACCTCGCCGCCTTGTGCGCCATCGACGGCGGAGAGGTGGCCGCCGCCGATCGGCTGCTCGCGCAGGTCCCGGCCCGGTACGTCGATGCGGACCAGGCGGTGCTGGAGCGCGCTCGCCAGCTCCAGAAGGCGCATGTCGCCGGCCCGCGCCTGGCGGCGCAGGTCGAAGAGGTGCTGGAGCCGATCTTCAGCGGCAAGGTGCGGGCCGACGTCGCGACCGCCCATCTCCTCGCCGGCGACGCGCAGCTCGCCGCGGGCGCCAAGGAGAAAGCGCGGGCGCACTGGCGCGCCGCCTGGCTGGATCACCCGCTCTCGCCGGCCGCCGACTCGGCGCGCGCGAGAGAGCGGCAGCTGGGCCCGGGCGAGCCCATCCCGCCCGTGAAGCTGGTCCGCCGCGCCGAGACGCTGCTCGACGCGCACCGCAACCGCGAGGCGCTCGACCAGCTCTCGCGCCTCAAGCTCCCCTCGCTCTGCCTGGGCGGGTGCCCCGGCGACCGGACGCCCGCGGCGCTGCTCAAGGCGGCGCTTTCGCTCCTCGCCCCGGGCGGCCTGCCGGTCGAGCACCAGCCGACGGCCGAAGACGTCTCGCGGGTCCCGCAGGAGCCGGCGGACCCGCTGGCCTGCCGCGCCGGGCTCGACCGGGGACGTGCCCTGCGCAAGGAGCGCGACTACGGCAAGGCCCGCGCGGCGCTGGCGCCGGTGGTGCTGCGCTGCGCCGATCCCGACCTGCGCGCGCGGGCCCTCTACCTGCTCGCGCAACTGCAGACCATGGCCCAGGACGCGCAGGTCGCCTCGCTCTGGGAGGCGCTGCACCGGAACTTCCCGGGGTCCACCCTCTCGGACGACGCGATCTTCGCGCAGGCGCTGGCGCGCCGGCGAGCGGGCGACCATGCCGGCGAGCGCGCGTTCTTGCACGACATCGTCGAGCACCACCCCGGCAGCGACCTGCGCACCGAGGCGCAGTTCCGCCTCTTCTGGTCGCACTTCGCCGAGGGACATCCGCGGCAGGGCGTGATCTTCCTCGACGAGCTGGCCGCGCATCCCGACCTGGACGGCGCCGAGGAGGAGCGCGCCCGGTACTGGCGCGCCCGCGCGCTGCTCGAGCCGGACGGCGCGGAGAGCGACGCCGCGCGCGCCGCGTCGCGCGAGGCCGCCCGGGCCGATCTGATCTGGCTGGTCGAGCTGCGCCCGCTCACCTATCACGGGCTGCTGGCGCGGGGGCGCCTGGCGCAGCTCGACCCGGAGCGGCTCCGGGCGCTCGAGGAAGAGGAGACTCCGCGCATCGCGGCGATGCTGCGCTCGCGCGCGCCGCTGCGCGCCGGCGCCCTGGCGCGCGACCCACACTTGCTCGCCGCGGTCGAGTTGCTGCGGCTGGGGATGAGGCCGGAGGCCGCGCGCGAGCTGCTCGCCGTCGACCGCGCCCCCGCCCGGGCTCTGGGACTGGAAGGCGAGGAGGGGCTGGTGCTGCTGGCGGACCTCTCCGCGCGCGCCGGTGACCTGCGCAACGCGCACGCGCTCATCCGCACCGAGCTGCGGGGGCTGCTCCGGCGGACCTCCGAGCCGCTCGCCCTGCGCGCCGCGGGACTGGCGTACCCGCTCGCCTTCCGCGACCAGATCGCGAAGGCGGCGCACCACGCCTCGATCCCCGCCGATCTGCTGCAGGCGCTGATGCGGGAGGAGAGCGCGCTCGATCCGGCCGCGCTGTCCTCGGCGGGCGCTCTGGGCCTGACGCAGCTCATGCCGTCGACTGCACGAGAGATCGCGCAGCGCCTGAAGCTGCGCGGCTACACCACGGAGCGACTGGTCGACCCCGAGGTGAACATCCGCATCGGCGCCGCGTACCTGGGACAGATGTACCGGCGCTTCCACCATCCGGCGCTGGCGCTCGCCTCGTACAACGCCGGCCCGGGCGCGGTGGCGGGGTGGATGAAGGCGCGCGGCGCACTGCCGCTCGACGCCTTCGTCGAGGAGATCCCCCTCGACGAGACGCGAGCCTACGTGAAGCGATGCCTGCGCAGCTTCGCCGCCTACCAGTACCTCTACGGCTCCGGCACCTCCCGCGCCCCCCAACTCGGCCAGGAGCTCGCCACCCCCCAAAAACCCCAACAGGGCAGCCGCGACATCCGCGATCCACGCCGCGGTGCCTGAACTGCTGGTTCACGCAGAGCACGCAGAGCGCGCAGAGTTGGTTTTTTGAAAAAGAAAATCTCTGCGCGCTCCGCGTGCTCTGCGTGCAACGCTTCTAGTCCCAGATCAGCGGCGTTCGTTCGCCTCGAGGACTCGGAGGACGTTGAGGCCGAGGATTTTCGAGATGTCGGGGCGGGGCATGCCGCGGCGGAGGAGCTCGGAGGTGATGACGGGCAGCTTGCTCACGTCCTCCAGGCCCGAGGGGACCATCGGCACGCCGTCGAAGTCCGAGCCGAGGCAGACGTGGTCCGCGCCGGCCACCGCCACCATGTGCTCGATGTGATCGATGAGGCGCGAGACCGGCACGTCGGGCAGGTTGGCGGCCTGGAACGCCTTGCGGCGGTCGGACGTGCGCAGGTCCCTGGTCTGGTTCGCCACCGGGATCGCCGCCTTGCGGAACGCGTCGTCCAAAAACCCGCGGGAGAAGTTCACGCACGTCGCGCCCCCGTTGCGCGCCACCGCCTTGAGCTGCGCGTCGGTGAGGTTGCGCGGATGGTTCGCGAGGGCGCGCGACGAGGAGTGCGAGACCAGCACCGGCCTGGTCACCGCCCGCAGCGCGTCCCAGAAGAGCGGGTCCGAGGCGTGGGCCAGATCGACCATCACCCCGAGCTTCTCCATCTCCCCGATCACCCGGCGACCCAGGCCCGTCAGCCCCTGCGTCTCGCCGTCGTCGCCGGACGATCCGCCGACCGGGTTCGAGCTCGCCCAGGTCAAGGTGAGGTAGCGCACGCCCTGGAAGGCGAACACGCGCAGGTGGTCCAGCTGCTCGTCCTCGGTCCCGGGGAGGAGCATGTGCGCTCCCTCGACTCCGAGCAGGACGCTGATCAGGCCCCGGCCCGCGTTTTCCCGGACCTCCCGGGCCGTGCGCGCCAGCGCCAGCTCCGCCGGGTGGGCCGCCACGGCTTTTCGTACCGCGTCGATCTGCGTCTGCGCCTCGTCGAAGAACTGCTCGGCGCGGAACCTGCCCGGCTGCACGAAGATGGACAGGAACTCTGCCGAAAGTCCGCCGTGGCGCATGCGCGGGATGTCCTGGTGGTGATCCTGGTGCAGAACGCCCAGGTCGTATTGCTCGTAGCGGACCGCCTCGGTCACGTCGGAGTGCGTATCGACCACCAGGGAACGGCGGTGGAAATCGAGCTCGTCTTCGCTGGGCGGGGGCGGTCTGGCCGGCGTCCTGCAGGCGCAGCAGAGGAGCAGGGCGAGCGCGACCCGCATCGATTCAGCGTACCGCAGGTTGGCGGAGCGGCGCAGGCCGGGTTAGGTTTTTGCCATGGAGGACGCCAGAGGCCGCCTGCGCGATCTGCCCAGCGTGGACGAGGTGCTCTCGCGCCCGGCGGTGCGCGCGCTCGAAGCCCGGGTGGGGCGCGCCGCGGTCAAGGCCGCCGTCCGGCAGGCGATCGCCGCCGCGCGCGAGCGGATCCTCTCCGGCGGGGCCAATGGCCAGGGCGAGCTGGTGCCCGACCAGGAGGTGCTCACCCGGGCGCAGCGCGAGGCAGCTCCGCGCCTGCGGCGGGTGATCAACGCGACCGGAGTGGTGCTGCACACCAACCTCGGCCGCGCCCCCCTGCATCCGGACGCGATCGCGCGCGTCGCCGAGGTCGCCTCCGGCTACTCCAACCTGGAGCTCGACCTGGACACCGGCCGCCGCGGGCACCGCAGCGCGGCCGTGGAGCCTCTCCTGTGCGAGCTGTTCGGCGCCGAGGCCGCGCACGCCGTGAACAACTGCGCCGGCGCGACGCTCCTGGCCCTGGCCGCGCTCGGCAGCGGTGGCGCGGCGGTCGTCTCGCGAGGCGAGCTGGTGGAGATCGGCGGCGGCTTCCGCGTCCCCGAGATCCTCGCCCAGTCCGGGTGCCGCCTCGTCGAGGTGGGAACCACCAACCGGACCCGGCTCTCCGACTACGCCGCGGCGCTGGACGGGCTCCCGCGCGCGCTGCTCTTGCGCGTGCACCGCTCCAACTTCGCGCTGGTCGGTTTCACGCAGGAGGCGACCGTCGCGGAGCTCGCGGCGCTGGCCCGGCAGCGGGGCGTCCCGCTCCTGCACGACCTGGGCAGCGGCGCGCTGGAGCTGCCCGAAGGCCTTTCCGAGACCACCGCTTCCCGATCGCTGGCGGACGGCGCCGACCTGGTCCTGGTCAGCGGCGACAAGCTGCTCGGCGGTCCGCAGGCGGGCATCCTGCTGGGGCGGCGCGACCTGGTCGACGCTTGCCGCAAGCACCCGCTGGCGCGGGCGCTGCGCGCGGACCGGATGCTGATCGCTGCCCTGGAAGCCACCCTGAAGCTGTATCGGGCGGGCCGCGCCGCCGAGCTGCCGGTCAACGAAGCGCTCGGCGTTAGCGCCGACCAGCTCTCGCAGCGGGCCACGCGCCTGGCGCTGGACCTGACCGAGCGCGGAATCGCTTGCGCCGTGGTGGAGAGCGAGGGAAGGGTGGGCGGCGGCTCGATGCCGCTCGCGCGGCTGCCGGGCTTCGGCGTGGCGGTCGAACGCGGCGCGGACCTGCTCGAGGAGCTGCGCCGCGGCGAGCCGCCGGTGATCGGGCTGTTGCGGGACGACCGTGTGGTGCTCGACGTCCGGTGCACCGCGGATGTAGGAGACCTGGCGGCCGCGGTCGCCAGGGCGTGCGCGCGGGCAAGCGAGCAACCCTTGGCACGCGGTACACTAGGTCTTCACTCCGGGGGCGTCGAGGCGCCGGACGGAACGGAGGTGTAAGTGCTCTCGACGAGCGTGCTGGTCCTGAACCGCCTCTACCAGCCGGTGCACGTGACCAGCGTGCGCCGAGCCATCATCCTGCTCTACCGCGGCGCTGCCAAGGCGGTCGACGAGCAGTACCAGACGTTCGATTTCGAGTCCTGGGCCGAGCTGGCGGTCGCCATCCACGAGGAGTCGATCGGGACCTCGTCGCGGCGCCTGCGCGTCCCGCGGGTCATCCTGCTGCAGGCCTACGATCACCTGCCGCGCGCCAAGGTGCGCTTCTCGCGCTTGAACATCTACGCCCGCGACCGGAACACCTGCCAGTACTGCGGGCGCACGCCCGCGCGCGCCGAGCTGAACCTCGATCACATCGTGCCGCGCAGCCGGGGCGGCCTGACGACCTGGGAAAACGTCGTCTGCAGTTGCGTGCCTTGTAATCTGAGGAAGGGAGGCCGGACGCCGGACGAGGCGCACATGAAGCTCCTGCGCGCTGCGATGCGGCCGAGATGGACCCCCTTCTTCCGCGGCCCGCCCAGGACCGGGCGCTTCTACACGCAGTGGCTGCCCTTCCTGAACACGGCCGACCTGGCCTACTGGAACGTCGAGCTGGCCCCCGAGTAGGGCAAGGTGCGCGTGCGGAGGCGTGCGCCGACCGTTTCGTGACCCTGGCGGGGCCGTGCGGTAGATTCCGCCCATGGCGACGGTGATCGACACGCCCGAGGCGGCCAACCGGCTGGCGCGCGCCATCGCCTCCGACCTCTCGCTCTACAACGAGGCGAAGATCAAGGAAGGGATCGAGAACGATACCTTCTTCACCGTGCTGGCCGACGAGATCGAGGAGGGCCGCGCGCACTACGAGGGCCGCGTGGACCCCAGGCTCTACGCGAGCACGAACTTCTTCGAGCGGGCCCTGGTCGACGTCATCCTGGCGCGCAAGGGCAACATCAAGTCGAAGATCTGGTGAGCCCGGTCGCCGCCGTCTCGGGCGGCGCTCGAGCTCACGGCGCGGCTGTCATGGAATCCGCCGTAGTCCAGTTGCGGGTCGAGGCGGGCGAGGCCGGAAAGCGCCTCGACCAGCTCCTCGCCGCGCGCCTGCCCGAGCTGTCGCGCGCGCGGCTGCAGCAGCTCATCGCGCAAGGCGCGGTGCGCGTGGGAGGCGCCGTGGCCAAGCCGTCCCTGCGGCCCCGGGCCGGCGCGGAGATCGAAGTGCGCGTCCCCGAGCCCCGCCCTGTCGCGCTCTTGCCCGAGGACCTGCGGCTCCCGGTCCTCTACCAGGACGAGGACCTCCTCGTGATCGACAAGCCCGCCGGAATGGCCGTCCACCCGGGCGCGGGCATCTCCTCCGGTACCGTGGTCCACGGCCTCTTGCACCAGGTCCGCGGGCTGGCCGGGATCGGAGGCGAGCTGCGTCCCGGGATCGTGCACCGCCTCGACAAGGAGACCTCCGGGTGCCTGGTGGTGGCGAAGACCGAGCCCGCGCTGCGCGGTCTGCAGGCGGAGTTCAAGTCGCGGCGGGTGGAGAAACGCTACCTGGCCATCGTGCACGGCGTGCCGTCGGACTCGGGAGAGCTCGACACGCTGCACGGCCGGCACCCGGTGGATCGCAAGCGGTTCAGCTCGCGCGTGCGCGAGGGGCGGCGCGCCGTGACGCGGTGGCGCGTGCTGGGGCGGGCTTCCGGCGCCGCGCTGGTCGAGGTGGAGCTGCTCACCGGGCGCACCCACCAGATCCGCGCCCACTTCGCCGACGCCGGCCATCCCCTGCTGGGCGACGCGCTGTACGGCGGGCGCAAGCGCGAAGCGCGGCTGCGGCCGGACGCTCCTGCCCGGCGGGCATCCGCGGCGATCGGCAGGCAGGCGCTGCACGCGGCGGTGCTGGGCTTCACCCATCCCCGCACGGGCGTGGCCGTGCGCTGCGAGGCGCCGCTCCCGCCGGAATTCCGCGCGGCGCTGCGCGAGCTCGGCATCGAATCGCCGCGCCCCGGCTGAAGAGCCTCCGGGGTTATGCTCCGCCGCCGTGACCCTGTCCCGGCGCGTCCCTGCTCTGCTCCGCCGCGCCCGCGCGCTGCTCGGTCTTCCGCCCGGGCCGGCCGATCGGCTCGCTCCGGCCGAGCTGCGCCACGCTGCCCGGGTGGTCGAGGCGCTGCACCAGGGCCTGGTGGGCGGGCGCGAGCTGGCGCGCGCGGGCACGTACGATGAGCCCGCGCACCTCGGCGCGTACCTCCTCTGGTGGTGGCCGCAGACCTACGCGAAGGTCCAGGCGATGCTCGCGCTGGCGCGGTCGGCTGGGGCGTTGCGAGCCTTGCCCGGGCGGCCGCGCATCCTCGACGTGGCGGCTGGCCCCGCGCCCGCCGCGCTCGCGCTGCTCGATGCGCTGGGCGGGGCCGCGCTGGCTCTCGACGCGAGCGCCGCGGCGCTCTTTGAGGCGCGAGCGCTCTCGGAGGATCTCGTCCGGACGCAAGAAGCGGATCTCCAGCATGGCTTGCCTCGCCTGGAGGGCGTCTTCGACGTGGCCGTGGTTGCGAATGCGCTCTCGGAGCTGCCCGGCGCGTCCCGGGTTCCGCTGATCGAAGCGCTTCCCGTCGCCCCTGCAGGCGCGGTGCTGCTGGTCGAGCCGGCCTTGCGGGAGACCGGACGCGCTCTGCTCGAGGTGCGGGACGGGCTGCTGCGCAGAGGAGGGTGGATGGCCGCGGCCCCGTGCCTGACGCAGCGGCCGTGCCCGGCGCTCGCGCACCCGCGCGACTGGTGCACCGCGCAGCACGCATGGGAGCCGCCGCCGCACCTGGCGCAGCTCGCCGCCGAGCTCGGCCTGCGCGCCGACGAGGAGCTGGCCTACGCCCCGCTGGTGTTGACCCGCGGCGTGGCGCCGCCTCCGCGCGACGTGTGGCGCGTGGTCGGCGTGCCGCAGCCGGAAAAGGGGAAGAAGCGGCTGTTCGTCTGCAGCGACCAGGGGAGGATGCCGGTGGGGCGCCTCGACCGCGACGAGGCGCCCGGCAATGCGGACTTCGATCGGCTCGGGCGCGGAGATCTCGTGCTGCTCGGCGGAGTGGTCTCCAAGGGCGACGGTCTGCGCATCGGACCGCAAAGCCAGGTGCGCCGCGTCGATCGGCTGGACGGCAGTCCGGGATGGTCGGCGGGCGGGGACGTCCCGGACCAGCGATGACCTCGCCCCTCCTCGTCGTGGTCGGACCGACCGCGTCCGGCAAGACGTCGCTGGCCTGCGCCCTGGCGCGGGAGCTGGGCGCCGAGATCGTCTCGGCCGATTCGCAGCAGTGCTACCGCGGGCTCGACGCCGGCACCGCCAAGCCGAGCCCCGAGGAGCGATCGGCGGCGCCTCATCACCTGCTGGACGTGGCCGAGCCCGAGGAGCAGCTCGACGCCGCCCGCTTCGTGCAGCTGGCCGACGCGGCCATCGCGGAGGTGGATCGGCGCGGCAAGCGTGTGATCGTTGCCGGCGGGACGGGCTTGTGGGTCCGGGCGCTCTTGCGCGGGCTGCTCGACGCGCCCGGCGCCTCGACCGGGTTCCGCGACCAGTTCCGCCGCGAGCTGGAGGAGGAGGGGCTCCCCGCCCTGCACGCGCGCCTCGCGCTGGTCGATCCGGACGCTGCCCGCGCGATCCGCCCGAACGACCGCGTTCGCATCGAGCGCGCGCTGGAGGTGCACGCGCTCGTAGGGCGCCGCTTGTCCGAGCTGCAGCGCGAGCACGCCTTCGCGGAGGAGCGCTATCCGGCGCTCGTCGTGCATCTCGCGCCGCCGCGCGAGGTGCTACAGCAAAACATCGCCCGGCGCACGCGCGCGCTGTTCGAGTCGGGCGCGCTGGAGCGGGAAACGCGGTGGCTGATCGACCGCTGCGAGCGTGTCCCGGGCGCCCGCAAGGCCCTCAAGATCATCGGGTACGGCGAGATGGCGGACGCGCTCGCTGATCGGTGCACCCGGGAGGAGGCCGAAGAGCGCGTGGCCGCCCGCACGCGCCAGTACGCGAAACGCCAAAGGACTTGGTTCACCAAGGAGTACGGCGCGCCCGCCCCCGCGTGGCCCCCCGACGCGGCGCGGCTTTGCGCCCAGGCGGCGCAATGGTACGAGGGCGCCTCGAGACGATGAGCACCTTCGCGCTGGAGTTCGAAAAGCCCCTCCTGGAGCTGGAGCAGAAGCTCGCCGAGCTGAAGCGGCACGCGGCCACGGGCACCGCCTCGGGCGACGCCGATGCGCTGGACGGCGAGATCCGCCGGCTGGAGAAGCGCTGCACCAAGCTACAGCAGGAGATCTTCGCCGAGCTGACCCGCTGGCAAGTGGTGCAGCTCTCGCGGCATCCGAGCCGGCCTTACATGCTGGACTACGTCCAGCGGCTGTTCACCGATTGGGTCGAGCTGCACGGCGACCGGTCCTTCGGGGACGACCAGGCGCTGGTGGGCGGGCTGGCGCGGTTCGACGGCGAGCCGGTGCTGCTCCTCGGGCAGCAGAAGGGCAGATCCACCAAGGAGAACCTCCTGCGCAGCTTCGGGATGCCGCGCCCGGAGGGCTATCGCAAGGCTCTGCGCCTGATGAAGCTGGCGGAGCGGTTCGATCGGCCGGTGATCGCCTTCATCGACACCCCCGGCGCCTACCCGGGGATCGACGCCGAGGAGCGAGGGCAGGCGGAGGCGATCGCCGTCTGCCTGGAGCAGATGGCCGCGCTACAAGTACCGGTCATCTCGGTGGTCATCGGGGAGGGCGGCTCGGGCGGCGCGCTGGCCATCGGCGTGTGCAACCGCCTGCTCATGCTGCAGTACAGCTGGTACTCGGTGATCTCGCCCGAGTCCTGCGCGGCCATCCTCTACCGCGATTCGAGCAAGGGCCAGAAGGCGGCCGAGGCGCTGAAGCTGACCGCGCGCGATGCGTACGAGCTGGGCATCGTCGAGGAGCTGGTCGAGGAGTCCGCCGGCGGCGCGCACCGCGATCCGGACCTCACCGCGGCGAGGCTGCGCGACGCCCTCCGCCGCCACCTGCGCGAATTGCGGGAAATGGGCCCCGACCAGATCGTCGAGGATCGCTACCGCAAGTTCCGCAAGCTCGGCCCCATCACCGAGCCGACCCCCCCGACGCTCGGATGAGCGCCCCGGCGCTCACTTCTTCGCGGCGCTCCCGCTCGGCGCGGCTGGCGTCGGGTGCTGCTGCAAGTCCCGGGCGACGACGGCGATGAACTGGTCGGCCTTGAAGAATCCGCCCTCCCAGTCGGCGTAGGGGGCGAGCAGCTTCTCCTTCTGCATCTGCTCGACGGTCTTGCCGCTCTTGAGGCCCCGGGCAACCAGCGCGACGATCTCGTCCAGCCGGTTGCGGAACTTCTTGAGGTCCGCGACAGTCGAGACCGGGCCGTGGCCCGGGATGATCTTCGCGTCGGTAGGGATCTGCGGCAGCAGCTCGTCGATCGCGGCGATCATCCCGCGCACGCTGCCGCCGCTGTCCAGATCGACGAAAGGGAAGCCATAGGTGACGAAGTCGTCGCCCATGTGCACGACGTTGCTCTTGGTGAAGAACACCACCGTATCGCCGTCGGTGTGCCCCGGCAGGACGTGCAGCGCGCGGACGGGCTCGCCGTTCAGCCAGATGGTGACGTCGCGCTGGTAGGTGAGGACAGGCAGGGCGCGCGCCTCGGCAGGCTCGATCTTGAGGTTGAAAGCGGGCACCTCCGCGCCCGCCTGCATCCGCTTGCGCACGTTCTCGTGGGCGAGGATCGCCGCGGTGTCCGCCATGCCGGCGTTCCCGCCGACGTGGTCGAAGTGCCAGTGCGTATTGACGAGGAAGCGAACGGGCTTCTGGGAGATCTTCGCCAGAGCAGCCTTGATCTTGGGAACCAGCGGGGCGAACTGGTCGTCCACCATCACGATGCCGTCTTCGCCGGCGCTGACTCCGATGTTCCCTCCGGAGCCTTCCAGCATCCAGACGGAGCCGGCCACCTTCGTGGCCTTGATCTCCACCTTGCTGAGGTCCTGCCACTGCGCGAAAGCAGGGGACGACGCGAGCACTGCTGCGACCCACAGACGCTTCATTGCGGTCCTCCTCGAAAGGTCGCGCACCATAGCGCACCGGGCGCCTGCTTGTCCGTCCGCTCTCCGGCACTAGCCGTTTCCACCCCGACGTCCACAGCTTGCGCCCATCATGCATCCCGCCGTGGAGATCGCCTGGGTGCTCGCGCTCGCCGCGTTGCTCGTCGCCGTGCTCCGCTGGTCCGGGTGGCTCTGGCTGGCCGCCCCCGTCGCCGCCCTGGACGGCGAAGGACCGCGTGTCCCGGCCGACGGCGGCGAGGACGAGCAGCTTCCCGAGACGGACCGCGCCCCGCGCCGCGGCCTGCAGGCCCTGACCTGCGCAGTGGCGCTCACCGCGGCCGTCCGGCTCGGCCTTTTCGTCGCGCTGCACCGCTGAAGCGAGCTGGCCGCGGGCCCGGAATACGTTCCATGCCGCCCGCCTCGAAGCGCGCAGCGCCGCCGGAGACGGCGGCGAATGGCGTCCTTGCTGCTGCGCGAGCCTTGCGCTACTGACCCGCCCGTGCCGCCCATCATCGCCATCGACGGTCCCGCCGGGGCAGGGAAGAGCACGGTCGCCCGCGAGCTGGCCCGCCGGCTGGGGTTCACCATCGTCGATACCGGCGCAATCTACCGGGCGGTGGCCCTGGCCGCGCGCCGCGCCGGGATCGGCTGGGAGGACGACGCGGGGCTTTCGCGCCTGCTCGACGCGGGGCTGGGGATCTCCTTCGCGCCGGCTGGCGACGGCCAGCGCGTCCTGCTGCACGGCGAGGACGTCACCGAGGCGATCCGGGCGCCGGAGATCAGCCGTGGGGCAAGCGTGGTCTCGGCCCGCCCGGTCGTCCGGCAGAAGCTCCTCGGCCTGCAGCGGCAGCTGGGGCTCGGCGCTCCACGAGGCGCCGTCCTGGAGGGGAGGGACATCGGCACGGTGGTCTTTCCCGAGGCGGACGTGAAGTTCTTCCTCACTGCCAACGACGAGGCGCGCGCCGGCCGCCGGCACGCCGAGCTTCTCGACAGGGGCCTGCCCGTACCCCTGGGGGAGGTGCTGGCCGACCAGCGGCGGCGCGACAAGGACGATTCCGAGCGCGCCATCGCGCCGCTCAAGCCGGCCCCCGACGCGATGGTGGTCGATACCACCGGCATGGACCTGGGCGAGGTGGTGGAGCGATGCTACCGCGTCGCCCGGGAGCGGCTTGCGGAAACCGTATAGCGGCCGGCTAGCGGCAGTAGCACTGCGAGGTCGGGGCGGCGTGCTGGGTGCGCCACGATTCGCACGCCGCCGAGCTCCCGAAGGTTCCGGCCACTCCGCGGGTGCTGCGCATGTCGGTGGCGCACTGGGCGTCGCTCCCGCAGCTCCAATCGGCATAGCAGACCGTCGCGTCCGTGCTCTTGCAGACCACGGACTGGTTGCATCCGTTGTCGGTGGCCACCGATGCGGCCACCCAGCACCTGGAGCCGCACTGGAAGGGGTGGCTCGCGTCGCAGCAGGCGCCGTTGCCACAGTCGAGCGCGTTCGAGTCCGGGCAGGAGGATCCGGGTGCGCAGGCCAGCCCCGCGCCCAGCGCCAGGCAAGCGAGCAGCAGCGCGCGCGGCACCGTCATCGATCTCCCGGCCGCGCGGCGCATGCTCGGGAAACGTACCACACGCGCTCTGCCGGACCCGGATCCGCACTGAATCCACCGTCGCAGGAACGCATCCAAACCGTGTCCCTCCGCTACCTTGACACCATGCAGACCCGCCTGTAGGGTCCGCCCGCTTCGACGGCGGAGTAGCGAAGGAGACACCGCCGCTTGCCCTCGATCCCCGGGGCGCGCGGCGATTTTCCATTTCGAGGGGGCGAAGTTCCAGAATCGCAGGTCAAAACACGTTCATGGCGAATCCTTTCACCGGCACCACCACCGACTACAAGAACCAGCCCGCGCCGTATGAAGACGAAGACTTTGCTTCGATGCTCGAGGAGAGCTTCAAGGCCAAAGGCAGCGGAAAAGGCGAGCTGAAGGAGAACGAGATCGTCAAGGGCAGCGTCGTCCAGATCACCAAGGATTACGCCGTCGTCGACATCGGCTACAAGAGCGAGGGCCAGGTCCCCATCCAGGAGTTCGGCCTGCTCGAGGGCAAGCCCAACGTGAAGGTCGGCGACAAGGTCGACGTGCTCCTCGAGTCCCGTGAAAACGACACCGGGATGGTCGTCCTCTCCAAGGAGAAGGCCGACAAGATGCGCATCTGGGACGAGATCTCGGCTGCGTGCGAGCGCGACGAGCTCGTCGAGGGCACCATCGTCGGCCGCGTGAAGGGCGGGCTCTCCGTCGACATCGGGGTCAAGGCGTTCCTGCCGGGCTCGCAGGTCGATCTCCGTCCAATCCGCAATCTCGATAAGCTGATCGGCGAGAAGTACAAGTTCAAGGTCATCAAGTTCAACAAGAAGCGCGGCAACATCGTGCTCAGCCGGCGCGTGCTCCTGGAGAAGGAGCGCGAGGAGCTGAAGAAGGACACCCTCCAGAAGCTCAAGGAAGGCGCGGTCCTCACCGGCATCGTCAAGAACCTCACCGACTACGGCGCGTTCATCGACCTGGGCGGCATCGACGGCCTGCTCCACATCACCGACATGTCGTGGGGCCGCGTCGGGC
>Ga0137399_10000440_pt1 | contig 16383 bp, 16 predicted proteins | sample czorhiz316metaG_FD_104810 | JGI IMG/M metagenome (GOLD analysis project Ga0137399, IMG submission 104810) | Vadose zone soil microbial communities from Angelo Coast Range Reserve, California, USA - czorhiz3.16 metaG | ecosystem: Environmental > Terrestrial > Soil > Vadose zone | place: USA...
ACCTACTTCTACAAAAGGGCTTTCAGGATGTTGAGAACCAATTCACATTAATATTACAAAATTTACAATAAAGAATCATTGAGCTAATTTCATAGCTGGTCTAAATTGACTACCTCTTATTCTAGATATATCAGTTAAAGGTAATATTAATAAAATTAATAATGAACCAAACATAGCTATAACTCCTAATAATTTATTAGGTATAGATCTTAAAATTGCATAAAATGGTAATAGATCAAATAATATATATTTATTTATTTAGGAGTTATCTTATATAGCATATCTTTATGCATATACTGAGATATAAGGTTTCTTACAATTATCATACTTTCTTCTCAAATATAAATTCTATAACCTTTTTTATGATTATGGATTGAACATTTAATAATAAAGTCAGGCGCAAATAGATTTTCTAAAGTACTTTTTAACAAAATCACTTCATCATATGTAAAATTATAAGTACTTAAATGTAAACCTTTATTTTGAAGAGATCCATCGTCCATAATTCAATAAGCTAGCCCTCTAGGAGTTAACAATTGGTTTATATTTAAAGGTACTATTTTTTTATTTTCTACATTATAAAATAAATTTCTATAATAACTAAAGCAAGGTAAAGTTAATGTAGCAAAGTAAATTGAACTATAAGTATTTTTAGTTACTTTATCCACAAAAGATCTTGATTTAGTTTTAAATTCTTTAGATACAAAAGGTTTAAATAAATCAAATATATGATAAAAATAATTTAAATGATGTTCTCTTAAACTACTTTGACCATAAATAAATCTACTATTACCATTTCTACATTGTAAGTGACCATCTCCTAATAATAAACCAATCAATATTTCATTTAATGGTTGATTAATATTGATTTTTAATCTTTCGACTTTAGTTAATCTTTTTTTAACATAAGTCGTGTAATAATTTTTACATAATAAACTTAAAGAAGTTGTCAGATCAAATATATAAATATATATTTATCCATATTTTTTCAAATATGGTCGGACTATATCTTCATCCTTTATATTTATTAAATTTTATTTATAAAGGAGCTTCACGTGTAGTCTCTGAGGAGCCTACTTAAAATAAGAATTTAAATTAATAATTGTTAAATTCTAGTATAAATAAACACAAGAAATAAAGAAATTTAACACATATAATTAATGATCAAACATTAAAATCTGATCATAAATTAAATGGTAAGTATAAACAAACAAAGATGATAGTATACGACACTTCATGTTTACTTTGTTTTCTTACTCTTTTATTATACAATTATAATTTAAAAAGTCTATAATTATATTTTCATTTATCTTGTTCAATATTCAGATTCACTGTCGTTTCTCCTATCTAATACTGATTAAGGTGACTCTCTTATTGGTTTAATATATTCTTGGTTAATTGTTTTTCATCGATTTATTAAAAATTTATCAGTTACTGATTTTAATTAATTATTTTCAAATCTGAATTTTTTATTATCTATAACTCTAATAAATGTACCGTCTTCTAATTTGTGATCGGAATATTCAAATATTAAATCACCTTCTTTAAAGATTTTAACTTTATTTATTTTTTCAAATTCATGTATTAAAGCTATATTAGTTTTATTTATTTGAACTACAAACATAGAATCTACGTTTACAATTAATTTACCATATTTTAATGGTTTTATTGTAATAGGTAATTTGTAGTATTTATAATTTTGATATTTTATCAATGTTTTATTTTATATTTCCATCATTTTAAGTCAGTTGGTAGAACTAAGCATAGACTATTCTGTTATTGGTAGAACAAACCAACCTAATATCGTTTAACGGTTTTATGATAGAAGGCTTTACCGTCTCCAGTTATGTCAGCTTGGACCTGGCCAGATTATTAATTTAAACTTCCTATCTGAGCATTAAAGAATTTTATTGATAATATAATTAAAGGGGGATAAAATTAAATCTTAATTTGTTGTGTTTATTTGTCTTTAAACAATTGTTAAAGTATTTTATTTTGTTGGTTTCCTGCTGATTGTCCATTGTTACATCTTTAAGATTTTCACTACCTAATTTTCAATTTATTAAAATTTAGATGAGTACTTAAAGCTTTAGGAGTTTCCAGCATATAGTGATGTTTATTATTCATAAGATTACTCTTAAGCATGACATCTTAATATCATTCAGGTACTATTGAAGGAGGTGTACTCATAGGATTAGCTGGTATATAATTATCACTATGTCCTAATAAATTGGGATAGAAGAAAACTATTATTGATAAAGCTAATAAAAATGCAAAAATAGTTACTAGATCTTTAAATGTAAAATAAGGATGCATTGCATATCTATCTCCATTAGAAGATATACCATTAGGATTATTTGACCCATGTGTATGAAGAGCCATTAAATGACCTACTACTAAAGCAGCTAATAAAAAGGGTAATAAAAAATGAAGAGAGAAGAATCTATTTAATGTAGCATTACTTACACTAAATCCTCCTCAAATTAATTCTACTAAATCTTGTCCAAAAAAAGGTACAGCTGATAATAAATTAGTAATTACTGTAGCCAAATCTTTAATTTACTTACTCTAGCTTAAGCTTATTATGTTTAAAATAAGTAAATCATGTACATTATAATTATTGAAATAAATAATTATATTATAAATTTAATGAGTTAATTTTAAACAAAAACAAATAATCAATATTTCTATTGAAATTCCAATTTTGTCTATATTTTTATCTTATCTAAAAAAAAAAAAAAGAAAAAAAATAAAAAAAAAATTATTATTTAAAAATAAAAAAATTTTTTAATAAATATTAACAACTAAAATTGATTAAGAATTTCTAAGATTAATTCATTAATAGTACTTGAGTCTAAATTAGGTATTATGTATGTATTCATTATATAATCTGCTTCTCCTACAGCGAAATTATCACCATATAAATCTCTTATTTCCTGAATAACATCGCTTGGTAAAGTAACTTCAATTTGACATTCTACTATATTTGAATTTGACATATCTCCTGTATTTTTTTTTAAGGAAATAATTATTGTTTTAGAATCAGGATCTACTGCTATATTATAATATTTATTAACATAAACTAAACTAATTTTATAAAACATAAATCCTAAAATTACTATAGTACATGAAAATATACTTCAAAATAATAAATCTTGATTAAATAGATTGAACATTGGTTATTTTTTTTTTGTTAGGCTAATGTGACAAAGGCTAAATTAATTCTTTTTAATTTAGGGATTTTATATTTAAATTTCTTTATTAAATATAAATCTATTCAGATAAATAATATTTAGTTATTAATATAATTATTAATATTTTTTATTTTATAATATTTTATATAATCTAATTAAATATTATTCTCTTTCTTTTAAATTTAATTTGAATTTTTATTTAATGATAGAATTTGAAAAAAGTGGGTAGATTTAATAATATAATTAAATAATAATATTTAATCAATTTTAAATTTTATTAGCTTTATACTTATATTTTAACTTTTAAATTTATAATACGAATATAATGCCTTGTGCTTCAACATAAATTGTTTATATTGAATAAAGATTCCGACTGTACATTAAGCATCGTTTCAGATACCCACCGATGAACCAGTCTGTCGCGATAGTTTACTCTACCGACGGTCTAAATGCTAAACAAACATCTTTGACCTGTTTTCATCAGTATTGCTATAAAGTTCTTTATATAAATTTTTAGTAAAAATTGCTTTATATTTAACTTTATAACTATGTAAAGTTATAATTAATTTAATTTATATTTCATTTCAGGTCTAATATATTGAGATACTATATTTCTAAGATCATCCATTGATTCTTTTCATACGGAGATTACATATTGATTTTTATTTCCTGCAGATTGAATTGAAGCTTTAATATTAAAATTATCATTTAAAGTTTTTATTAGAAGTAAACAATCATTATAAGAAAAAGAATTAGTTGAGAATTTTAAACCATTACCTACTTTAGCTCCATCATCCATAATTCAAATAGCTAAAGCTAAAGGAGTTAAATATTGATTTATACAACTAGGTACACATTTAATATTATCTTTATATCATAAATCATGTATTCAATTAAAACTAGTAAAAGTTCAAGTAGAAAATCTTATTACTTTTCTTAATTTACCTTTAGCTCCTAATCTAGTTGTAATATCAGGTATTTTAGTGTTACAATATCCTGATTCAGAGAAGATTTTATGTAAATGTAATAAATATTCAACATGAACAGCTTCTTGATAAAAACTAATTCTAGTTCCTACTCCAGTTAATCTTTTTTCAGCATGACCATCTCCAAGTAGAGAACCAAAGATTATAGAAATTATATCTTTATTATGAGGTCCTATTCTATAAATACCTTTTAATCTACTTACTTTAGATTTAACATTTAGATAAATCGGTGTAATAAAAAATAAATGAAATAAAATTAAATAAAAACTAAACATTTGAGGCTCAACAATTAAACCTCATAAACTCATTTGACCATAAGGTAATACATACAAACTTACTTAAAATGTATATGTAATTTTACATAATAAGCTAGAATAACTTTAAATTCGAATATTCTATTAGTTATATTAATATTAATTTAACTAAAAGTTTCGACTGTGCATTAAGCATCATTTCAGACACCCATTAGTGACCCAGTCTGTCGCGATCATTTATATAACCGACGATCTTAAAGTTTAACCTTCTTTGATCGTTTTCACTAACATCGCCAAATAATCTTAAAGACTATTTTATGTCTCCGTCGAGATATACCACTTTAATCCTTCTTTTTCTATAAAGATTGCAGAAAGATTTTTACTCATGGGACTATGGATTAATAGAAATAAATATAAAGTATAATTAAAAGATAAAAACAAGAAATATAAATTTAAGTAATGTAAACTAAAATTAATCATATGATACACATTAAAATTGTTAGTTTACTATTTTATGTATTTTTATACATAACAAAGAAGGGTTAATAAATAACTGTGTTCTTAGTTTTCTAATATTTTCTATTATTTGTTTTTGATAAATCTTTAACTACTCAGTGTCTTTTTACTAGACCTTTCTTTGTGTTTAAAGCTCTTCTAATAGTTTTTTCACCACAATTTATAGATTTAGCTGCATCTAGAATAGTAGAATATTCACCATAAACAGTTCCATTTAGATTATATAAAACCACAAGTCTTGTATTGGTAATACATTTGTTTTTAGTTTTATCTGACATAGATGGTCTATTCAAAGCTTTTTGTCTCATTTTATCTATTGTTTCAGGAGAAAGATTTGTACCTCTATTTAAACTACCTATAATTTCTCGTCTTATGTTATTAAAACCATCTTTCATTTTTTGTCTATCAACTTCTGTATGTTTATAACCAAAACTAGATCCTGCTTCAGTTAAAATATTATAATTAGGCAATAACAATTTTAAATATCTATCTTCTAAGTTTAATAATTCTTTATTATTTTCTTTAGTAACAATATTAGGATATAAATCTAATATAATAAAAGCAAAATTACTTAATCCATATTTTTTTACTGCTGATTTAACTATTTTACTACCTCTGAAATAAATTAGATGATTACTGAATCTACCATAAAATCTATTAGTTGCAGCAGAACCTATATAGTAATCTTTAGTTATTTTATTAACTATCATATAAATACCACTTAAACCTTTAGTTTCATTTAGTATTAGTTTTCTAATATTTTCTAAATCCAGAGTTTCAAAAATATAAATTGGATTTAACCCTAATTCTGTTATTATTGTAATCAATCTTTCTGAACAAGAAAATTCGTTATCTTTCTTTGAAGAAGCATTAGTACTATAACTTCTAATATTAAAACTATTTAAAGAATATGTTAATTTATTATTTAATTTATTATACTTTGTATTTTTTATACTATTTCTTGCCTTAATTTTTCTAATTAAATTTTGTATGTTATAATGTACAATAATTAAAAAAATTGCATTTGCATAAAAAATATTTCCATTAATCCATTTTGGGCTATTTACGTAACCCAGAAAAGCTATAGCCATCATTAATATTAAAATTATTACTCCTATACTTCATACTAATATTCTAGGTGATTTATACGAACTATAGTATAATCCTCTAGCAATATGAGCATATACAAAAATAAAGAAAAATGAAGCTACATTTGCATGTGTATATCTTAATATTCAACCAGCATTAACATCTCTCATAATATGTTCTACACTATTAAAAGCAAAATCTACATGAGGTTGATAATGCATTGCTAAAAATACTCCAGTTAATATTTGTATAATTAAACAAGTTCCTAATAATGAACCAAAATTTCATAAATAGGAAATATTCGCTGGTTGAGGAGAATCTACAATATAAGAATTTAATAATCTTAATAATACATTAGTTTTTAATAATCTCATTTGTATTTATTTTTTAATTAATATCTTTATTTAATATAGTTCAAATTTTTAATAAATATATTTTTATATTTATTTTTATTTATATTTCTTTTGAAAATTATAAAGTATTAATTATGGTATATTATACCCTATTTTAATAAATAGTTTATAAAATTATCTTAATTAGATATTTGTTTTAAGAGAATAAATATTTTTGTTAATTTTGTAGTTAAATCTTTATTATTAAACAAAACCAAAAAATATTTTATTTAGAATTAATAATTATATTAATAATAAATGATTCCTTTAATATTAAATATAAAATAATTATAAGTTATATATTTATAATTACTTATTAAATAACAATTATGTTTTATTTATAAATTAAACGAAAGGTTTAATATTTTAACATTAAATAATTGTTTTAATATTCTGACAATATAATTAAATTTTAGTTTTAAAGTTAATATAAAATTTTATAAGCCCAAGAAGATTTGAACTTCTATGAATTTCTCATCAAGAAATCATTCTACCATTAAATTATGGGCTTTTAGTTAATATTTTCATTTTAATGAAATTATTTATATTATTTAAAATAAATAATTAAATTTATAATTTTATAAATATATAATTTTTAATTAAAATTTTTATTTAATACTTTTATATTTAAGGGGTAAATTATTTAAATTTAATTAATATTATGAAATATTTTAAGATTTATATATAATTTAAGATAAATATTAAAATATGTAAAAATTAACTATTAGCTTGATCAACTCAAGCTAAATAATCTTGAACAGAAACAGCTTCTACTACAATTGGCATAAATCCATGTCATACTCCACAAATTTCACTACATTGACCATAGAATGTTCCAGTTCTTTCAGCTATAATAGATGATTGATTTAATCTACCTGGTACAGCATCAACTTTAAGTCCTAAAGAAGGTACTGCGAAAGAATGTATTACATCAGCTCCAGTAATAATTAATCTTATATGACAATCTACAGGAATAATAACTTTATTATCAACATCTAATAATCTAAATTGACCTAATTCTAAATCAGATTCAGGTAACATATAAGAGTCAAATTCAATTGATTCTCCACTTTCAGTTACATAATCTGAATATTCATAACTTCAATATCATTGATGACCTACTACTTTTATTGTTATTGTAGGTGATATTACTTCATCTAATAAATATAATAATCTAAAACTTGGGAAAGCTATAGCTATTAATATTAAAGCTGGTGTTATTGTTCATATTAATTCAATTAATGTCAATTAACTTATATAGTTTCCTATATAATTGGACTATATCTTACCGTTATAACGGTTTGCACGTGTAGTCTCTGAGGATCCTACTTAAAATTTATAAAAAGTATAATTTTGTTGGTTTCCTGCTGATTGTCCATTGTATTATCTTTAAAATTTTCACTAATAATATTTTTAATATTATTGTATCTAAGGCTTTAGGAGTTTCCAGCATATAGTGCAATTTTATTCAAAGTTATTTTAAGTTTACTTAGATGAAAATTTATATCTATCTTTATAAATTACACCTGAATTCTTATATTTTATAATAGTACTTCCACTTATTCCTAAAAATTTAGCAGCTCTTCTAGTTGAAAAAAAACAACCTATTAATTTAAATCCTTCCGAAGAAAGTTTTTCATATATATTAATAGGATTTCCTCTTATAGCACTCATTTTTAGTTTAGTATTTAATGAATGTTCTCTATTTAAAGCTTTTTGTCTCATTAATTCAATAGAAGATTCACTATGAGTTTTTCCAAATAAAGGATTATTTTCTCTTACTTTTTTATTACTCATTAAATTTTTAGTTTCTTCTGTGTGATGTCTACCAAATAGAGCAGAATTTTCTTTTATATAAACTCCTTTTAAAGATTTACTATTTTTTACTTTAGTTTCTTCTGAATATTTTGAATTTAAAGAACTTCCTGCTATTTTTAAACTATTATAATGTGGATTTAATTTATCCAAGTAATATTTTTCTCTAACTAGTAGATTAGATTTATCACAATATTCTAATATTGTTACAGAGAAATTAGAATAACCATATTTTAATAAAGCTCTATTCATTATATAACTATCTTTACTTTTTATATTACTAAGATTAAAATAATTTTTGAATCTATTAGATATATTTATAGATTGTCCAATATATATATCTTTAGTTAATTTATTAGTTATCATATAAATACCTGATTTGCTTTTATTTTCGTTTAAGATATCTTTTATCATATCTAAAGCATTTTCATATACTTTAATATAATCAAGATTTTTATTTGTTAAAGGATCACCAGATAAAGTTGAATAACTTTGTACAGAATTAAAAAAATTATAATTTTTAAAATTATTAAACTTAAAACACTTTTGAATCGGCACATGTCTACCGTGATTTAAATATTTATGAATAATAGGTGATTTTTTTGTATTAAAATAATATACTGATGAACCTAAAACTCAAAATACTCCCACACATATTACTATTAAATAGAAAAAAATAGTATTATGTAATTCTACTATTCCAGTAAATCCTGGTGCAGCACTGTCTTGAAATCCTATTTGTCAAGGTTGTGGAGCATCGTTGTATATAGTATTAAATAATGATAGTGTTTTAAACATTTTTATTTTTTAAATTTAATTTAATCTCTCTTAGTTTAATACTAATCTACTTTATTAATTACAATTAATTAAATTTATAATATTATAATTTTATAATATATGACTTATTAGTATTAATACTATACAAATTATTTATAATATATTTTAATATTAATATAAATACAATATAAAATAATTTAAGTATTCTAAGATTCGCCTTATTCAATTATTTCATATATTTAATTAAATTATTTAATTTAATTATTTATTAAAATCTTACTATATTATTTTATAGTATACTTTTAATATTTAACATTTATAAAATTATAAATATTACTTTTATTAAAAAAGGGGTAAATTTATTTAATAATCAAATTAGATTAAACTAAATTGATAATAATTATAATAATTATTATATTTATTTTAAATTATAAATAAATATTATAATTTAATTTATGATTTATTACTTAATTTAGTTATATACATTCTTATTACTTGTTGGAAAGTAAATAATGGTAATACATATTTAGAAAATATATAAATTAAAGTAAGTAAAGTTAAAAATGAGAATGAAAATTGATTAACAAAATAAAATGGTATTAATTGAGGCATTTAAATTTAATGTAAAATATAAGGATCTCATAATAAATAAATTTTATTATTAGAGAACTGTCTCTGCATTAAAGCAATTTATTTTTATTATTATAATAAGTAATAAAACTTAATAAATGAGACATTGAATTGAATTTAAATTAATAAATTTTCTTCATATTATTAGTAAATTTTAATTAATTATAAAAATATAATTAATTAAGATTTAATATTAGAAGGAGATAAAACTATAATTAAAGCAGCAATGTAAATTATAAATAATCTTATTTCATTTAATAAAGAAGTATCTATTAATATAGGAGTAAAAATTAAGAAAATTAAAGAAAGTAAAGATAAAGTAATATAAATAGAATATGTAGTTATAACTCCAGTATCTAATTTACTAATATTTTTACCTGTATTAGTTAAAGTATGAGATAAACCATAAGGTCCTACCATTTCTATTATACCTCTATCTAAAACTTTAGATATTTTATAACTTAAATCTAACCCTTTATTAATAAAATAATTGTTATAAATTATATCAAAGAAATATTTACCATTAAAGAAAGTATATAATTTTTGTCCTATTAAATTATCAGTTAATTCAATAATAAATGTTGGACTTTTATGATATAAAAATATAGCTAAACTAGCACCAAATAATGATAGTAAAGCTGGTAATAATTTGATAAATAAAGGTAAACTAAATTCAGCTTCAATTAAATAAATATTATTTGGTTTAATAAATAAAGCATTACTGAAGAAATCACTAGCCATTCCTATAAATAAATCAGAAAAGATAAAACCAAAAAATATACTAAATAAAGCTAATAAAAATAATGGAATAATTACTTTATTATTTGCTTCATGAACATTTAAATAAGATTGTTTTGATCCATTTGGTACAGTTAAGAAAACTAAACATATTAATCTAAATGAATAAAATGCAGTTAAACCAGCTGTTATACTTCCTAATATGAAAGCATATGTACCACTGAAACTATATTGACCATAAGCTAATTCTATTATTAAATCTTTACTATAAAATCCGGTTAATCACGGTGTAGCTAATAATGATAATGAACCTACTAACATAGTTGTATAAGTAAAAGGTAAAAATTTTATTAAACCTCCTATTCTTCTAACATCTTGTTGATCTGAAAAACTATGGATAACTGCTCCAGCTCCTAAAAATAATAAAGCTTTAAAGAAAGCATGATTTATCACATGCATTAAAGCTACATTATATTGACTTAAACCTATTGCCATTACCATATATCCTAATTGACTTATTGTTGAAAAAGCTATTATTCTTTTTAAATCATTTTGAACTAAACCACAAGTAGCTGCAAAGAAAGCAGTTGTAGCACCAGTTAAAGTTATTATTAATAAAGCTGTACTACTATATTCTAATATAGGTGAAGATCTTAATAATAAATATAATCCAGCAGTAACTAGAGTAGCTGCATGAATTAAAGCTGATACTGGTGTTGGCATCTATTGTTAACAGTAAATTTCTATACTGATCGGACTATATCTTCATCATATTTTGGTTTATATGAGCTTCACGTGTAGTCTCTGAGGATCCTACTTAAAATAATGTTTAATAATTAAGAAAAATAAATTAAAGAACGTATTATAAACTGACTAGACAAGAGTTAAATATCTTGTTTTGTCTTGTTTACTTTTTTAATAAATAATTTACTAAAAAAGAGGGTAATTTACTAAAAAAGGGGGTAAACTGATATTAATTTGTTATTAAATATTACTTTAGAAATACCACAAAAAAGAATCCGTTATTAATTCAATTTGTAGTTAATTTATAAAATATTACAATAGTTTTATGATATAAAGGAAGACGTCATTAATTCAATTTGTTAATAAATCTTCCTTTGAATATCATGATATAAATTCCATTATTTCTTCGTCTGATATGGAATGTTCCATAATTTCTCTAGCATATAAGCTAGAGAATTCGAAAAATTTTAATTCTTCAATAGGACAAACATCCAAATCTACATTTGGCATGAAAAATAAATCTGGATCATTTAATATACTTTCAGTTTCAGAAGTACTATCACTACCAAATCATGTACTTTGATCATCAGATGCAAAATCTGTATCAGAATCACTGTCAGTTATAGAATCTATATTTTCGCTATTTATTACAGTTACTGCATTTTCGTTCATTATAGCTTCTATTTCTTCGTGTGTGAAGGCTTCCATGTTTTTAGTAGGAATAGCTATATAATTACTTCTAATTAAGTAATATAAAGAACAAGTTAATATAATTCCAGAACCTATACAGAAATAATAGATGTTTAAATTATTGTCAAAGAATAAATTAAAATTCATTAATTTTATTATTAGTTTTTATACGTTATTTTAAACTAAACCCTTTACTTATTATAAGTAATTTTTAAATTATTGTAAGCATGAATAGCTAAAACAAATCGGATATAATTATTTACTGAATTTGTGTTTTAACTATAGTTAAATATTCACTTTTGGATTCGAACTAAATTTAACACTTTTGTTTTAAAAACAAAAAATGGTGTTCTAACCTTGAGCTAAGAGATTTTGAGAATTGGTATTCTCTTCTTTTAAAGATTTGAATCTTTTTTGATAAAAATTTTCTTCTTTTAGAGATTTTTATATTTTTTTATAAAAATCTCTTCTTTTAAATATTGAATCATTTTTTAAAACTATTCTAACGAAATTATACAAAGATAAGGGATAATAATTGTAAATTTTCGTTCTATTTAATTTTTCTTAATTGTTTATTTTTTTATTTTGTTGGTTTCCTGCTGATTGTCCATTGTATTATCTTTAAAATTTTCACTACCATAACTATGATGAGTATTTAAAGCTTTAGGATGTTCCAGCATATAGTGAAGTTTAAGGAAGGCCCTATTTAAAACAATTATATTCCTAATTTATATAAAAATTATTATGCATATATGGTTTCACTAAATAAATAACTCTATGCATACTAGTTTTAAATATTCTAATTATATATCTATTGTGAATTTTATCTCACTTTTTTAAAGTTAATTTTATATCTAACTTTTCTAAAACTGATTGAAGAATTAAACATTCTTCTTTAGTAAACGATTTAGTGCAAAGAAGAACTGTTTGAGTTCTACCGTGAGAATCCAAATAACCCACATCCATTATTTAATAAGCTAAAGATATTTATGAAAACAATTCTGATATGTTTAAAGGAATAAATATTACAAATTTGTTTTCAACGTTATCTCATTTATATCATAAACTATCCAAAGCTGTAAATACTAGAAGTGTTTTAGTTTTAAAATGATAATGAGTTATTTATGTATCTTTATGTTGAGGCAATAAACTATTTAGATACACATAAAATTTTGTATCATTAAATTGACTGTAAATTGTTTGATTTAGATAATTAAAATAATTTAAGGAAAAATATCCATAGTCATAAAGTATTTACCTTCACCTCTATCAAATTTAGAAAGACTAAGACTTCCATCACTTAACATATTCCTTGTGAGGATATATAATGAGGACTTAAGAACCAATTGGATAAAAGGTAAAATAGATAAATATTAAATATTTGATAGATCTGTTAAATAATTGTAGAAACCTAAGATGCAAATAAGTTTTTTAGAAATTAATGTTTTACACCATTAAAACCTTCCATACTACCAGGTAATCAAGAATGTAAAGGAATTTGAGCCGATTTTGCCATAGCTCCTGTTAATAATAATATACCTATAATAGTTATAGCTGTTTCATTCATAAATGGTACTATACTAAATATTGTTGCATAGTCTAATGATCCAAATAAAGCAAATAATGCAAAATATCCAATACTTAACCCCATATCTCCTACTCTATTCATAGTTAAAGCTAATATAGCTGCTTTATTAGCTTGTATTCTAGTAAATCAAAAATTAATTAATAAATAAGAAACAATTCCAATCAAATCTTAAAAATAAAGAAATTATTTTATTAAAGTTAAATAAAATAATAGCTTCTTCTTTATTTCCCTGTACATTTAAAACCTTACAGGATTTATATAATGCCCTAGTATTTATTTTAAATAAAAATTTTTATAATGAGGCACAAGACTATTATAATTATATAAAATAATTTATAGATAATGTAAGCATAAACAACAAATAATAATAAGTTAAGTACTTGAAATTATGCTGACTTTTTAATTGAGTAGTTATAAAAAAGGGTAAAATTTAGTAAATTATTCTCCAGAATAAAGTTTAATTCTAAATTTTTATAAATCTTATAATTTTTTAATGTCTTATGTCTCATTATAAATTAAATTTTTATTTAATAAAAATAAAGATTTCGACTATGCATTGAGCACCATTTCAGGCACCCGTTATTGAACTAGTCTGTCGCGATCCAAATTGTTACCGACGATCTTTTAATGAAGCTAATTCATTTAATCGTTTTCAATAACGTCGCAAGAAAACGTAATTAGCTGATTTATTATTTAAATAAACACTAATTTCTTATTATTCTTCAATTTAATTTTCTAATAATTGATCGTTTTCTTACTATGGTAATAATAATGTTGATTATTTGTTAATTCCTAATTTATAGTATAATGAAGGTAATAAATAAGGTTTAACAATGTTAGTAAATAATTCCATAGAATTAACATGAATATATAAAATATAACCTTTATCTTTTCCACATTTAATTGATGTTGCTACAATATTATATTTACTTTTTAATACTTTACAAAGAAAATTAACTTCTTTTAATGTAAAACAATTAGTAGCAATTCTAGCACCTTTTCCTAAAGATGAACCCTCATCCATAAATAAAATGGCTAAAGCTAACGGTGTTAAATATTTTTCAATATTTAAAGGAACAAATTTTACATATTTATTGTCAACCAATTTATAAAACATTTCATGAATTCAATTAAAACTAGAAAATGTATAACTATTGATTCGATATTGATAAAATACTTTACCTTTTTGTTTTATTCTTATTTGTAGTGTAGGTTTAGTACTGTTACAATAACCTCTACTTGATAAATAAGAATGGAATCACATTAAATATTCTACATTTCTATTGGATTGTTCAAATATCACTCTTGTACCTATTCCATTTTGTCTTTTTTCTAAATGAGAGTCTCCTAAAATTGAACCAATAATTAAAGAAATAATATCTATATTATGAGGTCCTATTCGTTGTTTAGAAGTTAACTTTTTAATTTTATATGAAAACTTTTCATTACCAATTACATTTAAACCGATTATACTATAAGTGAAATTTGCATTATTATCCCATTTCAGGCATTCTGTGATACCTTCTCAACCTACAAACATTACAAAAAAATTAGCACCAGATACTAAAATTAACATAAAAAAAGTGAATAAAGATAAATAAGAGAAAAATCTTTGATTATGAGGATCTTCAGCCATATAATCAGTTGAAAAAATATGAATTAATGAAGAAATATATAATACAGGAATAAACATAGATACTGTTAATTGATCAAATAAAAATTCTCAAGATATAGTCATATATTCTGAATCTATTCAATTAAATAAATAAATTGTAACTGGACTTGAATTTAATCCTACTTCATAAAAAGCAATAGTTGCTAATATACTAGATAATATTAAACAAGTACAAGTTATTATATGAGATCCTGTTACTCCTATTTTTCTACCTAAAAATCCTGATACAAATGAACCTAATAAAGGTAAAATTAATATTGTTAAATACATTAAGTTTCTTGTCTTATTAAAATATTTCCTTTAATTCTATAAACTGCAACAATAATACTTAAACCTATAACAGACTCAGCTCCAGCTAATGAAATTATAAATATACTAAATATTTGTCCTATTCCATCATCAAAACTAAAACTTGATAATAATAATAACATAGTTACTGCTAATAACATTATCTCTATAGCAATAATCATTAATATTATGTTTTTTCGATTTAATATAAAACCTAAGATTCCTATTAAAAATAAAAATAATGATAAATTCACAATATTCTCGTGTTATAAACCCTTTGGGACTTGTATTAAATGTCTAATATTTATTTTATAAATATTACTTGCTAATTACAAAATAAACTGATATCTTGTTTAGCGGATCTTATTTTATTTAGGTTAATATAAATTTTAAATAAAGGGGATAGGTAAGAAAATAATTAATAGTTTAATAAAAAATTATTTATAAATTAATTACCACCTCAATAATAAACAGCTATAAATAAAAATAATCAAACTACATCTACAAAATGTCAATAAAGAATTGCAGCTTCATGTCCTTGGTGATGTGTATCAGTTAGATGATAATTAATTATCCTAATAAAACCTACTAAAATAAATAATGTACCAATAATTACATGTAATCCATGTAATCCAGTTGAAGCATAAAATACAGTACCATATACTGAATCACTCATTGTAAAACTAGATTCAGAATATTCATAATATTGTAAAGCTGTAAATATTATAGCAAAAATTATTGTTAATAATGTACCTAAAATCGCTCCTCTTCTATCTCCTTGAATTAAAGCATGATGACCATATGTGACAAAAGCACCAGAGGATAATAATAAAATAGTATTTAATAATGGTATTGCAAAAGGATCTAAAGGTGTTATACCTTGTGGTGGTCATACTCCTCCTATTTCTATAGTAGGAGATAAACTAGAATGAAAAAAAGCTCAGAATACACTTAAAAAAGCAAATACTTCACTAATAATAAATAATACTACTCCAATAGTTAAACCT
>Ga0137399_10000444_pt1 | contig 16342 bp, 20 predicted proteins | sample czorhiz316metaG_FD_104810 | JGI IMG/M metagenome (GOLD analysis project Ga0137399, IMG submission 104810) | Vadose zone soil microbial communities from Angelo Coast Range Reserve, California, USA - czorhiz3.16 metaG | ecosystem: Environmental > Terrestrial > Soil > Vadose zone | place: USA...
AACGATGTCAGTAAGGCGCAAAGAACTGCACCCAGAAAAACCGCTGTCGATGGTTTTTTCACGGACGCATCTATTCAAAACAGACCTGGAGTGCCCGGGGATGACACGCCGGCGGGTAGTATACCGTGCGCACACGACATGAACTGCGAACCAGTCAAATAAGGAATCGCCACAAAAACAAACCCGCTTGCTGACAGGGGTGGCTGTTACATCTACGGCAGATTCTGGCAGGGAATGTGTCTCGACAAAATTCAGCGGCTCACTCTGCACTTCATTGACAGTCTTTAGTAGGGCAATCGGGACTCAAGGGGTCGTCATCTTGTAGTAGCACCCAGGTTGTGATTCCACCGACAACCGCAATGCCGCCATAGACCGCGTAACTGGAACTCATGATTCCACCGCCAGCCGCCGTTGCAGCCCCGGCACCCTTGCGCCTTTTCTTCTTCTTTTTCTCTGGATTGGAAGTATCGTCGCGGGTGGTCTGCTGGCCCTGTTGAACAGTCGTTGTACCTTGCTGATCCTGAACTGTCAGGTCGCCCTTGCTGGCCACGATTTGGACTTGTCCGTCGACATCCGTAACCTGGAACTCAGTCCAAGATGTACCCGCGGGCTTCACTGTAACTTCGCCGGCGCGGGTGGCCAATCCTTGGGAGGTGCTCACGCGGACGGCACCGTGCTCGACCTCTACCGCCGATCCCTGGAACTTAACGAGAGAGTCCGCAAGCACCATCACGCTGGAACCGTTTGCGTTCAGGTTGGCGCTGGAATCCGGCCGCGTCTGGACCAAGTCTCCAGCAAATACCGCAGCCGATTTGGGAACCGCGCTGCCGTTAACCCAGGCGGTCCCATTCGAATAGAGCATCGCCGATGCGGAATCGGCCGCGAGCAACTGCGCGGGCAGCAACATCGCCAACACCAGACTCAACGCTGCCTTCAGCATCGACTGTGACATGGACGCCACTCACTCCGCACCGTTCAGGATTTTGGATAATCCTATTCCGCAAAGGGGTTGCAGGTCAATGATCTTATTGAACTTCGTATTATTTTGGGAGAGTTACCTCGGTGTGGTTGGGCGCCGATCGCTCGGCGCCAACCACGCTCGGCCCACAAACTCAGTGGAGTTCGCCAAGGAGAGATTGTTTTCGCACCCGCGCTATACGCGGGTTCCGCGACGGCCAAGTCCCATGATCAAGGTGACCAGGAAAATCACCAGGAAGATGTAGAACAGAATTTTCGCGATTCCAGCAGCCGCCGTTGCCACACCGGCGAATCCCAGCAACGCGGCGATCAATGCGATGACTAAGAACACCGCTGCCCAATAAAGCATATTTCCTCCTCAACCGTGACCCGGCATTCCTCAGCATGGCGCGCTGTGAGCGATACCTGCATCCGGTGTAATCTGTAGTTTGTAAACAGTGTGTGGGTAGTGCTTTGGTAGGACCTCAGTGACGGCGTTGTGGGTCGCGGGCTAACCCTTATACACTTACCGGGCCGTTGACGCCTAAGGGACCGTTAAATTGTTGGATCACCGCGTAGCATTCGCAGGCACATTCCTCAAGTTTCTTTCGGTTAAGAACTCTGACGGCCCCCCGGGTATATTCGATCGTCCCTTTTTTTTGGAGAATGCCCGCGGCCAGGCTAACGCTGGGGCGATCAGTCCCGAGCATAGTTGCCAGGAAATCGTGCGTGATGCGTAGCGAACTGTCCTGGATGCGATCCTGCATCATCAGCAGCCAGCGCGCGAGGCGCTGCTCGATCCCGTGGAGTCGGTTGCAAGCTGCGGACTGTGCCGCCTGTATGCCGAGAATGACCGCATAGCGAACAATCATGAACTGAAGTTGCGGAGTCAATTGCAACAAACTTCGCAAGCGATCGATTTGGATCCGGAACCCGTCTCCGGCAATCTGCACCACGGAGCGGTGCGGACTGTAATTCAAGCCTACTGCGGCCGATGTCCCGGCAACTCCTTCCGTGCCTACAACTCCTACCTCGACGGTCTTCCCTTCGCGCGTGGGCACGACGACTGAAATCAGCCCGCTGTTCGGAAAGTAAACGAACTCGATTCTCTGACCGGGTTCATGAAGACTGGCATGGTGTGGGAAAGAGACAAAGCCCAGGAAAGGACGCACAGCATGGAATTCATCGTCCGGAAGCGCGAGAAGAATCCGGTTGCTGACAGCCTTGCCCTCAGTATTCGTCCGCTCGCCTGGAAGCACAACCTCCGCTTCTGGCCCGGCGGTTCGCGGAGGCATGATGGACAGTTTCATGTGCACGCAACTGAGATGCACACTTTCGTAGGACGGTCTTCTTTCTACTGAACTTACCCGATATTTCGAGGGCCTTTTGTCGCGCAAAACAATAATTCCAAGAGCTAGGTCAACAGGGGTGGATTTGGGGTTAGGGTTCGAAAACTGGATAACTAAAGGTAAGGCCCGATATAAGTGCGGCTTCCCTCCTTGTTAGGTTGTCTGGGTCAGGCGGGATGGTGATGCGGCACAGGTTTTTGCCGTTTCCCTGTCTTAGGCTCGTCCCAAGCGGAACGGCGTCAAGACGAGCAACGCATCTTATCCGCCGATGCCTTGCCGGGCGAAGCCGGGTAGAGGCCTGCCACCTTCTCGTCCCCAAAAGTACAGCGTCATCACCTTGGCCTTCCAGCATTCGATGGATCGATCAAAATCCCGAGTACCGCTTATCGTTAGCCAGAGTTTTTTTGGAGGAAACCTATGAGATTAAAACTATTCACGATCGCCCTGGCAATTGCTCTTAGCCTCGCTACCGGCGCGTGCTCGAAGCAAAACGAGCGGAGCTATAAAGACTCTGTCAAGACTGCTCTGGAGCAAGCCGACCTGAAAGACGTAAATGTCCAGGAAGATGCTGACAAAAATACGATCACGCTGGACGGCAAAGTGCATTCCGAGGATGCGAAGCAACAAGCCGCCGATGTAGCCAAAGCCAACGCCGGAAATCGGATCGTAGTGAATGAGGTAAGCGTTGAGCCTGTGGGACAGGAGTCGCAGGCCAAGGACGTCGCCTCCAACCTGGATGATGGCATCAAGAAGAACTACAAGGCCGTCCTGATCGCCAAAGGTTTGGACAAAGATGTCAGTTTCGACGCCAAGAATGGCGTGCTCACACTGAAGGGGAAAGTGAAATCTCCCACCCAGCGCAAGGAGGCGGAACAATTGGCGCAGAACGTTCCCAATGTCCAGCAAGTGCTGAATGAAATCGATGTGAAGCGATAGAGCTGCAGGAGCCGAGAGCTCCCGTTTACTCGTTTACACAAACACCAGTGTGGGTGGGAGATCCATCCCGCCCCATCGGACCATGAGTGCGTGGGAGAAAGATCAGACCCTAACCTGAGGGTGATTTCAACTGCCCCTCCCCAAAGACACTCCGAGACACGGTGGCGACGACCTCCGCGCAAAGCTCGCAAATCCGAATATTGGCATGGGCTGGCTCAACCCATGAGGTGGCCGACCTACGTGAGGAGTTGGACTGGTACTTCCACCAAAAAGAATGGCCTTGGCACCGGAATCGTGCCAAGGCCAAATTGCCGTAACAAGTCTAGCGACCGTAAGTGCCGGTTAACGGTATTGGACGATCGCTCTTTTCGAAGTCGGCTTCCGCCTCTCCGCTGGACGCGATGTCCTGGCCGCCAGTCTGCTCCAGTATCTGTTTCGCTAACTTCGCCCATTTGGAGTCGTCGCAATGAACAGAGAGAAGGATCCCTCCCTTTATTACGCGGCCTTCGTAGCGCTTGGCTTCGAACTCGGGAATTCCGAGGCCGACTAGCCCGCCCGTGATGCCACCGACGGCGCCCCCCACACCAACACCAGCGAGAGCTGCGACAATCGGACCCGCAGCGATGAAGGGGCCGACCCCCGGTATGGCTAGAGCTCCAATCCCTGCCAGCCATCCGAGTGCTCCTCCGAACACAGCACCGGAACCGGCTCCGGCTGCCACGCCCTCGGGGGCTTTGCTCGATTTGACGGTAGTCAGTTCTTTCGAGCCCAGGTTCTCGGGGAAAAGGACAGAAATGTCTTCATGCCGAAAACCTGCTTGCTTCAGCTCATTGAGAGCATTTTCCAGAGTCGCGACCGGTGAGTAAATCGCAAATACTGCGATGTTTTTATCGGCCATCCTTACCTCCTTTCAGTGAGTACTCCAGTAATCGGGCTCTACTACTGCGGCTTCACGGTTCCGCTGTTTGGCGTCGAAGGCGTGGGACACGGGCGACCAGTCCCTTGTCCGGAAGTGCTCGTCGCGGAAGTTCCATTCTGACTGGTCATTGTTGTGCTCGAACTTCCAGGAGTGCTTGTCGAACTACCCGGCGAAGTAGAGGTGCTCGAGGAGGTCGAAGTACCAGCTCCGGTGCTGGTTCCCGGAGTCGTTGTCGTTGAGGATGTGCTCGAAGACGTACCGGGGGTACTTGTGGAAGTGCTGGGGGAACTAGTGGACGATGACATGCCGCCACTGGTACTGACCGACGGGTCGCACGGCATCGAACTGCCAGGAGTGGTGCTGCTGGGCATGGTGCTGCTCGGCGTGGTGCTCTGCGGCGTCGTAGTGGTTGTTTGCGGCGTCGGAGAAGCGGTTTGCGCCTGTGGCGTTGCGGTCTGAGGTGTCGGAGAAGCTGTCGACGCGGGCGGCGTTGCCGTCTGCGGTGTAGGAGAAGCAATCGACCCTTGTGGGGTAGAAGTTTGCGCCACCGCCATCAGAGCGACAGCGAATACGAGCGAGCAAAGCAACATAACTGTTTTTGCATTCATTCAAGCCTCCAAGAATGTTGATTCCTAAGGCTAGTGTCCAGGGTTGTAGAGCGAGTTACTATCCCTTGGACTCGGTAGATCGCTAATGGCGAGTGGGGTAGAGGGAAAACCTCCGGAGAATCAGTGGGTTACTTCGATGTGGGATCGAGTTCGGAATCCTTTTCCCGCAAATGACTCGAGGTGGTTTCGGCGTGAGATGGCGCGTCGAGCGCCTGAACAATGTTATTGCGCACCGCATACAGGACCAGTTCGCTCACGGAATGCAGTCCCAGTTTGCTCATGATATTGCTGCGATGAGTTTCAGCAGTCTTCACGCTCAAATCTAGCAATGAAGCGACGTCCTTCGTGCTCTTGCCCTCCGCGAGTAGCTGGATCACCTGCCGCTCACGCTTGGTCAGTGTGTCTTTTTCAGCGGATCGACGATGGCCGCGAAGATCCGGTCGCAAGACTGCATGGCTCGTCTGAGAGCTGAAATAAGGCGCGTTTTTTTGAATTGCCTCTACAGCACTGACCAATTCCCGAGCGGCGTCGGACTTAAGGATCAACCCTTTTGCACCCACTTGGACCGCGGTTTTGACCGCTTGTTCCGTATCGTAGATGGTCAGGAAAAGGATCTTGGTCTTTGGAAGTTCGCGAAGAATCTCGCGCGCCGCTTCCAGGCCGTTAAGCCTCGGCATTCCGATGTCGAGAGCGATTATTTCTGGATTCAGTTCGCGCGCCTTCTCAACGGCGTCTATGCCGTCCACCGCCTCGCCGCACACTTCCCATCCAGTGTGCGATTCGATGAGCAAACGGAGGCCTTGCCTCACGATTTCATGATCATCGGCGATCAAAATGCGAAGATTCGACAATTACGGCCTCCCGGCCTGGTGCCCTAAACTTGCTTGTTTTGACAGGGCGGACTCCTGCCCGGACTCCACAGGATGTCTCGCTAACTATTAACTTTGCTTAAACCGGCTGTATATAGAGGGAATGCTGTACGTCCCTATAGAACAACATGGGGATTGCGGCCTCAAGATGGACACGACAAAATTACTGGATTCGGCAAGAGCTGCTCGGTCAGGCGCTGGCAGCGCTGGCGCTAACTCGTTACTGAGTCAACCTTTCGCTATGACGCCGAGATTGGAAGGTCGGTTGCATGACAGATAGCAAGCAACGGAACTCGCGGGTTGACTTCAATCTTTTTCATGTGCGATAGGAGGTCAGCAACTATGAGTGTGGAAACCCGAAGCTGGCAAGAATTGTGCGAAGCAGTAACGAAGGAAACAGATTCAAAACAATTGGTGGGGCTCGTCGCGAAGCTCCTGAAAGCTTTGGACGAACGCAAGGTATCTGTACGAAGTACTCAATCGCAAGAAGGCCCGTTGTTCTCTGAACATCCGCGAATACGGATCAAGCCGGTACCGCTATCCACCAAAGAAGACTTGGCTCGAGTTTAGGTAGTCCCGCATTTTCTCTTAATCACAGGCGAGCGTTTGTTGCCGCGACGGATTCTCCTGAATGATATGGAAACACCGTGGTGCGGTGCACTTTCGCAATCTTTGTTTTTTCGTTATGCAACAAGTCGCAAACGCAGCAGTATGCGTGTTTCTTGCTCTTTTTGGCTAGCGCAGACAACCTCTGCCTGTCGTTGTTCGTCAATAAAAGGTTTAGCCGGAGTGTCCCCAGGAGCCGACCATCCATGCGATTGCTGAGTGTACGGCTCATCATTTCCCTGATCGTCGGCATCACCCTCGTTTCGCTCGGCTTCTCTTACTACCAAGTCATTGGAGAAAAACGCCGCCTGCGCAGTGAATTGGAGAGGCGCGCAGAGGTTCTCGGCGAGAGCCTCGCAGATAACGTCGAGCGCTCCTGGGAGCTGGGCTCGGACCGGGGATTGCAAAGGCTGGTGTTGCGCTTCGGCAATCGCGAACATCTGGCCGGGGTCGCGGTGTACGACCGACAAGGAAAAGCGGTAGCAATGACGCCGGAACTGGGCAAGACGCTGAAAAGCAGCCCGCCGGCGATTGCCGCGGCCGTCGCAACTGATCACAACCAAAGCTCTTTTGAAAAGGTGGGTGAGGAGCGAATCCATGTTCTTGCGTTGCCTCTTCACCGGAAAGACGAAGTGGTCGGTGGACTGGCGGTAGTCCACGAGGCTGACTACATCCATGCGCAGGCGCTGCGAGTGTGGCGCGAGACTTTCCTGCGCGTGCTGGCGCAGGTTTTCCTCATTGTGTTGATCACGCTCCTGATCGTGCGCTGGAGCATTACCGGGCCCATCGCGCGCGCAGCGCAGTGGATGCGAGCTATGCGCACCGGAAGAATTTCTTCCAGGCAGGAAATGCCGGACCTAGAACTATTTCGGCCGTTGGCTCGCGAAGTCGCCACCATGGCGCATAGCCTTACACAGGCTCGAAGCGCGGCGGAAAACGAAGCACGACTCCGCGAAGCGGGCGAATCGCTGTGGACAGCCGATCGCTTGTCCGTACACATTCAGACCCGCCTGGACGGAGTGCGGCTCTGTGTAGTGTCGAATCGCGAGCCATACATCCATCAGAGGAATGGGAAGTCAGTTGACGTGATCGTGCCGCCAAGCGGTTTGGTAACCGCACTCGAACCGGTGCTGAACGCCTGCGATGGAACCTGGATCGCACACGGCAGTGGCGACGCTGACGCGGAAGCCGTCGACGCACACGATCGCCTGCGCGTTCCTCCCGATGATCCTCGTTACACGCTGCGGCGTGTGTGGCTGAACAAGGAGGAAGAGCAGGGCTACTATTACGGCTTCGCAAACGAGGGGCTCTGGCCGCTCTGCCATATCGCGCATACCCGTCCGATCTTTCGCGCCGACGACTGGCAGCACTATCAGGAAGTAAATCGGAAGTTTACCGAGGCCGTGCTGAAAGAGATCGAGGACACGCCCGGACCGGTGATCTTGGTTCAGGATTATCATTTCGCTCTGCTGCCGCGCATGATCAAAGAGAAACGGCCCGACGCTCGGGTGGCCATCTTCTGGCATATCCCGTGGCCGAATCCAGAGGCTTTCGGCATTTGCCCATGGCAGCGTCAACTCGTGGATGGCCTGCTTGGAGCGGACCTCATCGGCTTCCACGTGCAGTCCCACTGCAACAACTTCCTTCAGACCGTCGATCGAGTAGTCGAGTCGCGCGTGGACTGGGAACACTTTTCAGTGCAGCGACGGGACCATCGCACGATTGTTCATCCATTTCCAATCAGCGTTGACCTGACCGAAGATGAACCGGCGGGACGTGACGATTATGAATCCGCTTACGTGGAACGTGCCGCGCTGATGCGCACTCTGGGTATCGAGTCGACGTTTCTTGGGGTGGGCGTAGATCGCGTCGACTACACGAAGGGAATCCTGGAGCGCTTCCTCGCGATTGAACGATTCCTCGAAAAATATCCCGCTTATCAGGGCAAATTCACGTTCGTGCAGATCGGAGCGCCGAGCCGTACGCATATCAAGCGCTACCACGATCTTCTCGCGGAAGTGGAAGTGGAAGCGGACCGGATCAATTGGCGGTTTCAGGCAGGCAAATGGAAACCGATCGTGTACTTAAAACGCCAGCATAGCCATCGGGAAATCGAGGCCTACTATCGCGCCGCGGATCTTTGCCTGGTCACGTCATTGCACGATGGGATGAATCTGGTCGCCAAGGAGTTCCTCGCGGCTCGCCACGACGAGCGTGGCGTTTTGATCTTAAGCCAGTTCACGGGCGCAGCACGCGAACTGCGCGACGCTCTGCTGGTGAATCCTTACGACATCGATCAGACGGCGCAGGCCATCCGGGTTGCCTTGGAAATGGAGCCTGAAGAAAAACAAATGCGCGTACAGCGGATGCGCCGAGCCATCAAGGAAAACAATATTTACCGTTGGGCGGGAAATCTAATAACCGCCCTCTGCGAGGTTCGGCTGGATAGTGCGGAAGATCATGAGCGGCTGCGGGCGAGTTCGTCCGTCGCCTGATCGAATCCCTTTGAGGAGAGACCGAGGTGCAGAAGTCGGAGGTGCAGAAATCAGAAGCGCAGCATCATGTCGAGCGGACTCTGAAAGCGGTCGCGAAGGCGCCGGAATCGATGCTATTGCTCGACTATGACGGAACGCTGGCGCCCTTTCGAGAGCAGCGCGACCAGGCACTTCCCTATCCGGGGGTAGTGGCATTGTTGCAGGAAATCACCGCCACCGGTCGCACGCGCCTGGTGATTGTTTCAGGACGAGACACGAAGGAAACCATTCCTCTTCTCGGCATCCATCCTCATCCCGAAGTGTGGGGCCTCCACGGCCTGCAGCGGCAGAAGCCTTACGCAAGGTTGGAGACCGTGCCCTTCAGCGAGCGCTGTATGGAAGCTCTTTCCGAAGCAGATGGTTGGTTGATCTATCAACAACTGCGCCAGAAAGCGGAGTTCAAGTCCGGCAGTATAGCGCTACATTGGCGAGGCCTGAGCGACTGGGAAATCGAAGCGTTGCGCGGTCGCGCATTGCTGGGCTGGAAGCCGATCGCCGCGCACGGCGGTCTAGAGTTGCTCGAATTCGACGGGGGCGTGGAAATTCGCGTGCCCGATATGGATAAAGGCGACGTAGTCCGCATGTTGCTGAACGAGATCGGCCCCGATGCACCAGTAGCATATCTTGGAGACGATGCAACTGACGAGCACGCCTTCCAGGCGCTCCGGGGCCGTGGCTTGACGGTGCTGGTGCGTCCGCGGTGGCGAAAAACGTCCGCCGAACTCTGGCTCAAGCCACCCGATGAGCTTCTCGATTTCCTTTCACGCTGGCTGCAAGCTTGCCGCGAACGTGGTTTCCTTGGCCACCAATCGATTGCTGCGGTGAGAGGATGACAGCCCAGGCCGTGACTACGCCAGCCCTGCACCGGACGCCGGCGAAACCTTTCTATTTCAATACGTCAGCCCACCTTTTGCGCATAACCCGGTACAAGGCGAACAACCTTGCCGAATTGCTGGAGGCTCTGCGGCAATGCCCCGAAGACTCCATCTTCCAGCACACCTTTCGGACACTAGAGGAGCATCACTTTATTCGCGAAGGCTTCTCCAACGACTTTGCGCACTGGGCGCTTGCGGCCTGCAATGAGCCTGGCCTTGCAGAAGTGCTGGCGAGCGTGGATGTGCGGGAATTCACTTCGGTGGAAGCTTTGCGCTTGCGATTTCTTGAAATTATGGAGCGCGATCTGAAAAACAATCCACAGGCCGGCGCACGTCCGGCGGATGAAACCTTTTATTTTTGTGCCTCTGACATCGTGGTACTTCCGACAAGTTTTCAAGGGCGCACGATGCAGGAGTTCGTCGAAGGTCTGAGGCAGGTGAGTCTGCATTCCATTCATCACCATTTCATCGAGGCGCGCTTGCGGCTCAAACTGATGTCCAATGACTTTTCGCAATGGTTGCACGAGGACGCGGGATTGACGGAAACAGCGCGTGCAATCAACCGCATCGACATCTACACTGTCACGCTCGAAGAAGTACGTCAGCAGATCGTTCGGATCGTGGAGAGAGCGCTGACCTAGAGATCTATGGGGACAATGAAACTAAAATCGGCCGCGAGCAACCCGAAACCACCGGACGCTCCATCGAACCATATCTCACCGATGCGGCCGGAGCGCCGTACGGCGCCCAGAACGTGGGAAACACCGCCGGCTCCCGCTCCCGCGCCGCACTTGCAGGACTACGAACGCATCGTGGGCGCCGCCGTACTGGAAGAATTGCGCTTCCTCGCCCGTGAGCTCAGGGGGAAGACGGTGAAGATGGTCAATTCTACTGCGGTGGGCGGGGGAGTCGCCGAGATGTTGAACCGCCTCGTCCCGCTGTTGGGCGAACTGGAGGTCCAAACTCACTGGGATGTGATCACGGGTGGCAATGATTTCTTCGAGGTGACCAAGGCTTTTCACAATGCCCTGCAGGGCAGCCCGTACGAACTGACGCGGCAGGCGCGGGAGATCTTCCTGACTTATAACGAGCAGAATCGCCAGCGCATGCAGTTTAACGAGGACGTCATCGTGATCCACGACCCACAACCGGCGGCGCTGATCCGGGCACGACAGGATAAATCCGCGCGTTGGATTTGGCGCTGTCACATTGATCTGTCGAATCCTCATCCCCAAGTTTGGGGCTTCCTCCGCCCGTTCATTGAACAATTCGATGCAGCGATTTTTTCTTCGCAATCTTTTGCCCGTCAGCTGCCGATTCCGCAATACCTGTTTTATCCATGCATTGATCCGTTGTCGGAAAAGAACAAGGATCTGGATGACAGTTTTGTCCAAAAAGTATGCGACGAATTTGGGATCGACCGCTCGCGGCCGATTGTGACGCAGGTCTCCCGGTTCGACCGTCTGAAGGATCCGGTGGGCGTGGTTCAGGCATTCAAGCTAGCGAGAAAGTATGTCGATTGTCAGCTGGTCCTGGCGGGTGGAGGAGCGAGCGACGATCCCGAAGGGGCAGTCGTCCTCAAGGAGGTTCGGGAAGCAGCTGGCAACGATCCCGACGTAATCATTCTTGATCTGCCTCCGTGGTGCGCGCTGGAGATCAATGCATTGCAGCGCGCCTCGACGGTGGTGGTACAGAAGTCACTCAAAGAAGGCTTTGGCCTCACGGTCACGGAGGCACTGTGGAAGGGCAAGCCGACCATCGGTGGCTCGGTGGGCGGAATTCCTAACCAGATCATCCACAAAATGACAGGAATGCTGGTGCACTCGGTGGAAGGATGCGCGTACCAGATCCGCTATCTGCTCACGCACCCAGAGTTCGCCGCCCAACTGGGCCGAAATGGACGCGAGCACGTCAAGGAAAGCTTCCTGATGACGACGAACGTGCGCCGCTGGCTGTTGCTGCTGCAGATCCTGCTGCGAAACGGCCTGAAGGTATAGCCCTAGCGGTTGCCCCCGACAGTTGGTTAGTCCTCGAACAGACTGACTCGCTGCCATAAGCCTAAATATCTCTCGGTCATTGAACTTGCTCACGGAAAAGTACACGGTTTCCTGTATGTGAAGGGCCTTCGGGCTGGTGATATAAACGGGTTCCATGCCGTCCTTGGGTCGCTTCCCCATAAGGCTGCGCGATAAGCTGTTCAAGAGGTTTGGCGTGCGACCACAAGCGGAGCGGGGTTCCGTTCCGGAATTGGCTTGAAATGAATAATCCAGTTAAAGATTACGCGGTGCAACCCGCTCGTGACCGTGGCGCCAGTCTCTTAAGCGAACAGCAAGCTCACGTCGTTCAACTCTACTCGGATAATGGCCTACTGCTTGACATGCTTTGCCGATTCATCGGCGGAGCGATGGCGGTGGGGGACGCGGCTCTCATAGTCGCCACTAAGGCGCACCACGAGGGACTTTTGGCCCGGATGAAAGAGCGCGGCTTGGATCCTTCAAACGCCATCGCCCACGGAGGATTCGTCCAGCTGAACGCAGAGGAAGTCTTGTCGCGTTTCATGGTGAACGGACAAGTGGACGATGGGCGTTTTATGGAGATCATTGGCGGCGTCTTGACGCAGATCAGAAACGCTTGCGAGTCCAAGAACTCGCGTATCGCGGTGTTCGGAGAACTGGTCGCTCTTTTGTGGGCGGAAGGAAAACCGCAGGAAGCAATCCGGGTTGAACAACTATGGAATGACCTGGCCCGAAACCACGAGTTTTCGCTCCTTTGCGCTTATCCCATAACGGGATTCGACAAAGATCGCAAGATTGAACCGTTTCTGAAAGTGTGTGACCTGCACTCCGGCATTCTCCCCGCCGAGAGCTATCTTGGACTGAGTATCGCGGAAGAACGCCTGCGCACGATCGCCGAACTTCAGCAAAAAACAAAGGCTCTCGAGGACGCACTCCAGTTGCGACACAGCGAGGAGCGATTCCGGTTGCTGGTGGAAGCGGTTCAGGATTATGCGATTTTCATGCTCGATCCCAGCGGACATATCGTGAGCTGGAACATCGGAGCTCAGCGCATCAAGGGCTATCACGGCGCAGAGATTATAGGTAGACACTTTTCATGCTTCTACCCCGAGGAAGACCTGAAGAAAGGCAAGCCTGACTGGGAATTGCGAGTCGCCGCAAAGGAAGGCCGCTTCCTCGATGAGGGCTGGCGTCTGCGCAAAGATGGTTCCCGGTTTTGGGCGAGCGTAGTGATCACCGCCGTTCGGGATGATACCGGCAAACTGATTGGATTTGCGAAGGTGACGCGCGACTTCACGGAGTACATGCGAACGCAAGAGGCTTTGCGACTGGAGTCCATTGAGCGCACAGAGGCCGAACGCAGACTACACGAGTCGGAGAACTCCCTCCGGCAATTGTCGAGGCATCTCCTGCGTACGCAGGATGAGGAGCGCAGACGGATTGGGCGAGAACTGCACGATAGCCTCGGCCAGTCTCTCGCGGCGATCAAAATCACCCTGGATGCTTTGGTGGCTGCCGCTGGCCCTGACAATCCCGCCTCGGAAAGAGCCGCGGAATGTATCGATCTCGCCGAGACTGCTATCAAAGAAGTTCGAACTATTTCGTATCTTCTCTATCCGCCGATGTTGGAGGAGATGGGCCTGCAATCGGCGATCCCCTGGTACCTCGATGGATTTTCCACCCGCAGCGGAATTCAGACCAGATTCGATCTACGCGGCGACGTGGGCCGGCTCTGCCGCAGCGCCGAGTTGGCGCTTTTCCGCGTTCTGCAGGAAAGTCTAACCAATATTCACCGGCACTCCGAGAGTCCGACCGCGGACATTCGCCTCATTACAACGGAGGACTGGGTGATTCTGGAAATCCAGGATTACGGAAAGGGTATGGCGCCCGACCTCTTGGAGCAATCGAACCCCGGCCGCGCCCACGGTTCAGGAGTGGGACTCCGAGGCATGTATGAACGAATGCTTCAGATGGGTGGTCGGCTTGAACTTGTTTCAGACGCAGAAGGCACAACCGTAAGAGCCGCAATCCCTTCTGCAAGGTGCGCTTCAAAGGATACCGATACTGCCTAATGTCCCGCCGTCCGTCACTCCCCAGCGGAAAGCCCTAGACAACTGAAGCTCTTGTTCGTGCAACCAATTGTCGGTGAATAATCGCAATCGCGTTGCGGGACGTATTGCGCAAGGAGTATTTCATGGCAGACGATTCCAAGAAGAATCCGAACGAGCAGTCCAGCCAGCAGCAGAGACAACAGGGACAATATCCCGACCAGACTCAGAAGGACCAACAGGATATTTCCAAGAGGAATCCCGGTCGGCATTACCAGGAGGATGATCAGAAGCAGGGCGGCCAGCGCCGCGCGTCCTAACCACTGCACGACTCTTACAAGTGAAGAGAAGTCCGGTACGTTGCGACCGGACTTTTCTTTATGAAGAATTTAGGTCGAGGGAACGGAGGACCGACAATGCTTTGGACGATCTTTGTAATACTGCTCGTGCTCTGGCTGTTGGGAATGGTGAGTTCGTACACGCTGGGTGGGTACATTCACATTCTTCTTGTGATCGCGGTTGTGGTTGTGCTGATCCGCATAATTCAGGGACGCAATCCGATTGCCTGAGGGGTGCCTGTGAAGAATCTGGTTCTTATTGGAGTTGTGCTGATGCTCCTGGGAGCGTTATCGTTCGTCATACCGCTCCCTCACCACGAGACTCATGGTGTGCAAATCGGCGACGCCAAAATTGGCGTTCAAACGGAAACCAGCGAAAAACTGCCCCCCGCAGTGGGGATTGTTCTTCTCGCTGGGGGCGTTCTGACCCTGGTTCTTGGAGCGAGGGCATAACTAGGATACATCTGAGCATTCATCTAAATTAAGAGCTGTTTCGAACACATCAGGGAGACAAGACCGAGGATTCCATGTCTGAAAAACCGAGAGTGACTTTGCCAGGAACGGTTGAAAAAATCATTATGCCGCCTGACCCTGTCGAACCGGAAAAGGTACAGATAAGCGTCGAAGACGGGGATCCGCTTTACAGAGAGATTCGTATCGAGAACAGCTTGACCGACGAAAAGGGTAAAAAAGTAAAACTCAAGAGAGGCGCGAAAGTCGAGGTCACCGTCGAAGCGAACCAGTCCGGTATAGTCCCAAAGCAGTGAATCCAACCACAAGTACGTAACTAAGTCTGTGTGTCATCGGTCGCTCAGCCAACGCTACTGGATCTCTCCATACATTGTTTTACCCATCCCCTTTCCGCAAGGCCAACCCTCGCTGCAGAACCGCGAATCCAAGCGATTGGTCATCGACTTAAGGGACTTAGAGAGGATTGAAATGCCGACGCACGTCAATCCGGACCCGCATGCGGAAGGGTTTCAACTGCAGCCCACGAATCATCTCACCACGATCATCGATAATTTGGACGACGCCTTGTCTGCGATTCGAGACCTTACACGAGCCGGCTTCTCGGACAATGATTTGTCGTTGTTTATTGGAAAAGACGGATTGGTGAAACTCGACTTACACGGCAAGGAACATGGAATCATCGGTCGCATCGTGCGTGCCGCAGACTCGCTCACCAGCAACCAGGAAGCGAATCAGGAAGCCGAGGCTGCACTCAAGGCGGGAAGCGCTTATCTCATGGTATTGACCGACGGTGGCGAAGAGCAGAAAACGACAGCCGAGCGCATCTTGAAGGTGCATAATGCGAAGAACGTGCGCTATTACGGACAATGGACTGTCGAACCACTATAACGACGGCCATTCCCAGGCAAAAGACGACTCGCAACGCACTGTTTACATTCCCTACATTTCCTCTTTAATTTCGCTACAGTGAATGTTGGATTGCCCCTATTTCCCTCTCAATCCCATACTTGAATTTCAATTTCGTCATGCGAGGAGAATCTGGTCGTGCCCGAACGCGAAACGATTGAGAGAGCTCAGGAAGATGCCCGCGAGGGGAAATCGCCCTCCACTCAGGCAGGAGAGTTTGTGCGTGAAGAGATACACCACGTGCGCGAGGGCAAGCATGGAGCCCGCTCTCCTCAGCAGGCGATCGCAATCGGCCTTTCCAAAGCCCGCCGAGCCGGAGTGAAATTACGGGCACCTAAGGGCAAAGCCTCCACGAGACAAAAGGCTGAGCAGGACAGCGAGGCAGCAAAACATCCACGCCGAAAGACTTCAAATAAGCGCTCGCGTGCGACCGAAGACGCGTTACGACGTGAACCCAAGAAGTCCGTGAGCCGGAAAGCTCTCTCTCGACAGGCTAAAAACAGTGCCGTCCAACGCGCCAAACGGGCCCGCGGTGCGGCTGCAAAGAAGGCGGCGCAGACCCGAAGAGCGGCGTAGCTTTTTGCCCGCCACAATTCGGCTCACGACACACTTCAGTCTGGAATCTGTGCCCGCAATCCGCCACGAAGAAACAACCTGTGTTGAGTGCCCTTCATCGAAGGTCCATCTGGCGCCTGCAGCTTGGGTTGGGCGCTGTATTGACGAGTTAGGTCTCGCTGGTTCGCCGCCGCTTTGTCGCTTTTGTTGAAAACTCTACGAAACCTTGAGTTGCTCTTTCGGGGCGGAAGGAGAAGTGTGTCAAGTCGAGGGGCGGAGTTGGCGCGGAAACGGTCGTGGATTGAACGGGTATATGCTGCATCCATCGATAGCGCTCAGGGAGTGATCCAGGCGAC